>WNGB01015203.1_pt1 | contig 10210 bp, 9 predicted proteins | sample 5400681 | NCBI WGS metagenome assembly WNGB01 (sample SAMN13153367, study PRJNA577476) | soil metagenome | isolation source: 115 cm soil or saprolite under grassland replicate 2 | place: USA:California | collected 2016-06-15
TGGGACATCCCGCCGCCCGAGAAGCGTCGGACGATCGACGCGGCCGGCTCGACCTCGTCGAGGGGAACAGGATCGTCGACGGGCCCGAGCTCGAGCAGGTCGCGCAGCTCGAGCGGGGCGCGATCGTTCACCAGTGCCGCGAAACGCTCGTAGAGCGGCCAGCCGCGGCCGTTCACGGCTTTGCGGAGCGCGTGCGCAGCGGCGGATTCCTTCAGCGCCTCCACGACGGCGGGACTCGTCGCGTGCGGCTCGCCGCCCTTGCGGAACTTCACGTAGCCGGGGTTCTCGAGCTCCGCCGCCTCGCGACGCTCAATGAGCTCGCGTTCGAGCTCGGCGAAGCCGATGCCGCCGACCGAGCTCGGTGTACCGGTGAGACAGGTCTCGACGACGTCCCGCGCAAGCCCGACGGCCTCGAAGAGCTGCGCGCCGCGATACGACGCGACCTCCGCAATCCCCATCTTGGACATGATCTTCAGGACGCCGTCCTCGACGGATTCACGGAATCGGAGCTGCGCCTCGGCCGGCGGCGGATGATCGCCGCCCAGCTTGTCTTCGGCGGCCAGCGCCGCGACTGTCTCGAGCGCGAGGCGCGGGCAGACGGCGTCGGCGCCGTACCCGAGCAGGCATGCAAAGTCGTGGGCCTCGCGGACTTCGTCGCTGACCACGACGATCGAGGTGCGGGTGCGGAGACCTCGCGCAACGAGGTGCTGGTGCACGGCGCCGACGGCGAGCACCGCGGGGATCCGTACCTTGTAACACAGTGTTACTTGCTCATCAGGTGCCCCTGGTTCCGGGGTGATACAGCCCTCTTCCGACGCCCCGCTGACCAAGTAACACTGTGTTACTTGGTCGTCGAGGACAACGATGTCCCTGTCGGCCTGCGCGGCTTCCTCGGCGAGGCGCCGGCATGCGCTCCGTAGGCCTTCGCGTTCGTCGAAGGTCGCGTCGAGCACCGTGCCGCGTCGCGCGAGCTCGGAAACCGCCGACGGGAAGAGGAAGAAGCTCTCGAGCTCGAGCAGCCGCGCCGCTCGCGGATGCTCGCCGATGAGCGGCGCCCGCGCGCCGAGCAGCGTGCGCAACGACATGACCGATCGCTCACGCAGATGGTCGATCGGCGGGTTCGTCACCTGCGCGAACCGCTGACGCAAGTAGGACGTGACCGGGCGGGCGCGTCCGGCGAGAGGCGGCAGCGCGGTGTCGTCTCCCATTGACGAAGTCGGCTCGTGGCCGGCGGCCGCCGACGGGCGGAGGAGGAGGGTGAGGTCCTCGCGTGTGTAGCCGGCCGCGACTTGGCGCGCGGTCAGGCTTTCCGCCGGCGGATCCACCGGCACACCTGCGTCGAACGCCCGCAAGCTGGCGCGCAGCCAGCGGGCGTATGGACGCTTGCGGGCGAGCCGTCGCTTGATCGCAGCACTCTCCTCGATGCCGAATGCGGGATCGACGACGAGCAGCTCGCCCGGTCCGAGCCGTCCGCGCCGGATGCGAGCACCCCCGGGGAGAGGGAGGGCGCCGGCTTCCGAGGCGCAGGCGACGAGCCGGTCGTCGGCGACCGCGTAGCGCAAGGGGCGTAGGCCGTTGCGGTCGAGGGCGGCTCCGACGACCCGCCCGTCCGTGAAGACGGTCCCGGCGGGACCGTCCCACGGTTCGAGAAGGGTGGAGTGGTAGCGGTAGAACGTGCGCACGCACTCGTCGAGCTCCGGGTCCGCCTCGGTGGCTTCGGGGATCAGCATCGCCATCGCGTGCCGGATGTCCCTGCCGCCGCGCACGAGGAGCTCGAGGGCGTTGTCGAGGAGTGTCGAGTCCGAGCCGTCTTCCTCGAGCCTGTGTCCACGCGCCCGCATCCAGGCGACGTTGGCGTCGATCGAGTTGATCTCGCCGTTGTGGCACAGGAGACGGAAGGGCTGCGCGCGCTCCCACGAGGGCTCGGTGTTCGTCGAGAACCGCTGGTGGAAGATTCCGAAGGGGACCGCGAGGGCCGGATCTAGGAGGTCGGGATAGAACGCCGCCAGCTGGTCTGCCGCGCAAAGGGCCTTGTAGGTGACGGTGCGGAACGAGAGCGAGGCGATGTAGACGCCGCCGCCGGCCGCCTCTGCACGTTTCCGGGCGCGGTACGCACGCGCCTCCGCCTCGTCGAGCGTCACACCGAGGGGCTGAAGAAGGACGAGCTGCTCGATGCGCGGCCTCGTCGCGCGTGCCTGCTCCCCGAGTGCGGCGGGAACGACGGGCACCTCGCGCCAGCCCCCGAGCCCGATGCCCTCGGCGACGCACGCCTCCTCGACTGCGGCACGCGCCGACTCGTCCCACAGGAAGACCATCGCGAGCCCACACCAGGGAGCGGGGATGAGGGCGCGGGGTAACGGCAACAGGATTCCGGCGCCGTCGCCCGTGCGTCTGTCCGAAGCAACCGCGCCGCGGTGGCGCATCCGTGCGAGTCCCTCCAGTACGCCGTCCACGATCGCGCGTGACGCACGGCCGCTCGCATCGGCGAGGAAGCCGATGCCGCAGGCGTCGCGCTCGCGGCGCAGGTTGTCGACTGACGGGTGCACTGGGTGCATCCTTCGTACGAGTGTGGACTCCCCGCCTGCTGTTGCGACCTAGCCGGCGTCGGCGGAGGAGCGAAACGCCGGCTAGCGCGTAAGGTCGTCGTTTGCGACGCCGACCGTAAAAGGCTGCGACGGCTTTGCCGGCGCAGCCGTTGTAAGGACGCGCGTAAAGAGCGAGGCAATGACGATCCGCTCGACGTGTGCGCGCGTCATGGAGCTGCGGACACTATTGGACTCGGCGGACGGAGCGCAAGAGTCGGCTAGCCTCGCGATCGTGGACGCCGAAATTCGTGCCTTCTACTTCGAGGACGTCGTGCGAGTTGCACGCGAGCTCGAACAGGAGCCCGGCACGATCGGCACGAGCGCCCATCTCCTTTCGATTGCCCGGCGGCCGTGAGGTATCAGTTCGTCGATTGTCGGTGGGAGCTCGGCAAGCCCGAGCGCGGGCGCGAGCTCTATCGCGCAGGCCACATTCCCGGCGCGAGCTTCCTCGACGTCGACGAGGACCTTGCCGCCGCCGCGGGCCCGCGGGGACGGCATCCGTTACCGGACGGCGAGCAGTTCGCGCGCGCGGCAGCGCGTGCGGGCATCGGCACCGGCGTTTTCGTCGTCGCCTACGGAAGCATGGGCGGCGCCGAGCGGCTCTGGTGGCTGCTGCGCCACTTCGGACACGACGATTGCGCCGTGATCGACTTCGAGTCGTGGCGCGGCCCGCTCAGCCACGGCGAGGAGCAAATCGAGCCGGCGGAGTTCACGCCGCGGCCGCGCGCCGACGACGCGATCGAGGCCGACGAGCTCGACCGGCGACGGGGCGAACTGGTTGTCGTCGACGCTCGCGTACCGAGCCGCTGGCGCGGTGAGCCGAACCCGATCGACAAGGTGCCCGGCCGGATCCCCGGCGCCCTGAACGCGCCGTGGAACGAGCCGGTCCCCGAGTTGCCCGAGGGCGAGCTCGTGGCGTACTGCGGCTCTGGCGTGACGTCGTGCGTCGTCCTCCACCGCCTCCACCTGATCGGCCGCGCAGGCAAGCTCTATCCCGGCTCCTGGAGCGAGTGGGAGCAGCTCGACTTACCGGTCGAGCGCGATGGCGTGTAACCGAGGCCCGATGAGGTCGAGCAGACGGTCGACCGTAATGCCTTCCCGCTGCTCGTCGATGAGCGGATGGTCACCGTCGCGTAGCACGATGTTGGGCCGGAGGTCGAACTCAGCCGTCACGACGTCGCACGGGAGATTCAACGTCTCTGGATAGCCGGGGAGCGAGTTCGACAACCAGCCGAAATACGCGGGCTCCTGCGTTCGGGCCGGGTCGTCCCAGAGTTCGAGCACGCGCTCGAACGACTGCTCGCTCAACGAGCTCCAGACGCCGTAGCGCAGCGTGTCCTCGAGCTGCGGAACCGGAATGTGCAGGACCCCGCGGATGAAGTAGGAGCGATCTCCTGCGTCGTCCGTCCACGTGCACAGGTCGGAGGTGAGCCAGTCGTCGTCATGCCTCCCGCCGTCCCAGTACGACGGCGTGTCCGGGCCGGGACTCCAGTCCAGCGGCATGCCCTCGTGCTCTTGCCCGCAGACGCTGCAGGCCCAGCGCAAGCTACGCCGCCGTCGCCGTTCCCCAGCTGGCGAGGTAGGGCTGCCAGCCCGTGGGAATTTTCGGCGCAGCTAGGCGAATGAAGAGCACCGGCGCGGGTGCCTTCGGGAGATGGAGGAGCTCCATGCGGGCTTCTTCGAGTGTGCGGTTCCCCTTCTTGTGGTTGCACGGAGCGCAGGCCGTGACGACGTTCTCCCAGACGGATTCGCCACCCCGCGATCTCGGCACGACGTGGTCCAGCGTCAGGCGCCCGCTGGCAGTCCCGCAGTAGGCGCAGCGCCAGCCGTCGCGGGCGAAGAGTGCACGGCGGGAGATCTTGCGCTGCACCGCGCGTGGAACCCGGATATAGGTGATCAGCCGGATCACGTGTGGCCAGGGATAGGTATCCGACGCGGAGTGCAGCGGCTGGTCGAGCTTCTCGATCACCTCGGCCTTCCCCTTGAACACGAGCACGTGCGCGCGACGAACGGTCGTCACGTTAAGTGGCTCGTAGCTCGCGTTCAGGACGAGAACGTGCTGCATCTGGCGGGAAATGTAGCTGACGAACTGCGCCTCTAACCGGCCATCGCGCGTTCGACAGCTTCCTCCTCCTCGGGGGAGAGCGCAACGGAGGGCCTGCCCCGGTCAAGCTCCTTGACGTAGATGCGGGCGTAGTCGCGACCCTGAATCGCGCTGAGGACGACGCCGCTGCGGCCCGCGTCGAGGAGCGCGATCGAGGCGGACTGGTGGCCGCCGGCTCCCTCGTAGGCGTCGTACCGGACGAGCGACGTCTTCGAGACCGCGGTGTCCACCCGCCGGTCGACGCGGGACAGGCCGCCCGCGACCTCGTCCACGGCGCGGTGGAGATCGTCGATCCGGCCCTGGAGCGAGACGGCGAAGTCCACGAGATCCTCCTTGCCGCCGCCCAGCAGCACGCGCTGCCCGGCTCGCACGGCACGCAGCTTCCACCACGCGAGCCCCGCGACCACGAGCGAGGCTCCTGCCGCTCCGCAGGCCCCGATCGCGATCCACTCCGCGGTCGAGAGGTCCATCGCTAGGCGACCGAGAAGATGACCTTGTACTCGGCGGAGTTGTTGGTCGTCGTGGACTCCCCGGGCACCGGCTGGACGTCGACCTTGACGGTTGTCGGCAGGCCGAAGAGGCCGGTGAGGTCGATGTTCGTGAACGTGACGGTGGCCGTCTCCCCGGCGTTGATGACGGCGATCTTCTTCTTCAGCACGATCGGCTTGGGCGATTTCTGAATCGTCAGCGTGACGCCGACGTTGAACTCCTGGAAGTCCCCCGAGTCCTCCACCTTGACCTGGAAGGCGAGGTCGGTCGAAGCGGTGATCGCGTTGTCGCTGGCGCTTGCGCCCGGGTCGAGCCGCTTGCCGTCAGGCAGGGCGGTGACGGACGCGAGCGCGCTTCCATGCTTGCCGCTCGGGGTCCCGCCGGTCGCTGCGCCGTGCACACGCTGCCAGACCTGCATCATCGCCTGCGTGCTTGCGAGGTCCGGGTTCGGGAAGATGTCCGAGTCCGGAACGCCGCCGATGTCGCGAATGTTCTGGTTCTCGAGCTCGCGCTGTGTCGGCTCTTTGAAATAGAAGTCCCAGTTGACGTCGCTCGCGACGAGCAGCCGCGCCTGGTCGGCGATGAGGCGTCCTGAGTTCGTGGCGTTGCGGGCGGGGGCGGTCGCGGTGTCTCGAAAAGCGTCGGCGAGCCGGCTGAGGGCGCTCGCGCGCAGCTGGAGAATTTCGATCAGGTGATCGTGCTCGACGCGAAGTGGCCCGGGCGGGTCGAGCTCTCGGGCCTGGGCGGCCTCCTGTTGCCCCTGTGCAGCCAGGCCTCTGATCTTGTTTTCGAGGTCGGTCTCCTTGATCCCCGTCGCTCCAAGCGTTTGGTTCAGCTCCTTCCCGATCTGGGTCGAGCGGGCCGCGATGCCGCGGACGTCCCGGATGTAGCTGTCGTAGCGGTCATGCTTGCCGCTCGAGGCGCACCCGCGCGCGAGCACGACGAGCAGGACCGCGGCGAGGATCAGGAAGGCGATGAGTCCGGCGAGCCGCAGCATCGGGATGACGCCGGCCGGAGGTCGTACGGGTCGGCGCGGGCCTCGCGGAGGAGGGCGGCGGGGGGGACGCGCGCGCTCGGTCGCTTCCTCGGTCTCGGGCTCGTCGAAGAAGTCGAACTCGATGTCGCTATCGCGCTCGGTCACAGGCGAATCCCAGCCGAAGCCGCGTTCACTCTATCCCGTAACTCGGCGGGTGAAGGACTTACCTGTGTCTGCGCCAACCCTGGAGAGCCGATGTCGAATGCTGCGCCAGCCCTCATCCAGAGCGAGCTCGTGCTCGACCGCTACCGTCCTTTGCGTCCCCTGGGCAGCGGCGGCTCGGGCTCCGTCTGGCTTGCTCGTGACGAACGAAACGGGCTCGACGTCGCGCTGAAGTTCGTTCCCCGCCAGGGGAAGGCTGCGTCACGCGCGGAGCGGGAGGCCGAGGCGGCGGCGCGGTTGCGCCATCCGGCATGTCAGCGTGCGTACGGATTCGGACGCGACTCGCGACACGTCTACATCGCGTACGAGTACGTGCCAGGGCGGACCTTTCGCGAGGCGCTGCGCAGCGGCGAGCTCGACGACGCCGCGGCGATCGAGGCGGCCGCCCAGGTGCTCGAGGGTCTTGCTCACGCCCACGAGCGCGGGATCGTGCATCGGGACGTGAAGCCGTCGAACGTGCTGCTCGCAGAGGGGAACGACGTCTCGGTTCGCATCCTCGACTTCGGCCTGGCGCAGATCCGCGAGGCGGAGACGTTGACGGCGCAGGGAGACGTTCCCGGGACCCTCGCGTACATCGCGCCGGAGCGGCTCGCCGGCGACGCGACGACCGAGGCAGCCGACGTATGGGCGGTCGGGGTGATGCTCTGGGAGGCGCTCGCTGGACGGCACCCGTTCTGGCGCAGCTCCTTGCTCGAGACCGCGCGTGCGATCGAGGCGGGAGCGCCGCCGCTCGCGTCGCTTCGGCCCGACCTTCCGAGTGCGCTGCTCACGGCCGTCGACCGGTCACTCGAGCTCGATCCTGCGCGGCGCCCTTCGGCCGCCGCGCTCGCTGCGAGGCTGCGGCGCGCCGAGCCACGCCGTCGAAGACATGGTGGGCGCGACGTCACAGGGGTGGCGAGCGCCAAGCAGGTTGCGCCTCCCCTTCTCGCCGCCGCACTTGCAGGCTGGACCGCGTGGGCGATCCCGTTCTTTCCCTCGGGCTGGCCGGTCGGCCTTGCCCTGCTCGCGGGCGCCGCCACCCTCGTCCGTCCGCGCGTCGGCCTTGCCTTCGCGCTCGCCGTGCCGGTCTTCCCGCTCGGGAACCTCTCGCTCGGAGCTGCGATCCTCTACGGCGCCGCGGCGCTCGCAGTGCTCTTCACTGCGTGGCGCGAGCCGGAGAGCGGGCTGCTGTTCGCGCTCGGTCCGCTGCTCGCGCCGATTGCCGGGCTCGGTCTCCTGCCGCTGGCGGCATTCGGCATTCGCTCGCCAGCCCGACGCGGCGTGCAAGCCGGCGCCGCCGTCCTTGCGGCCGGGATCGTTGCGGGGATTCGCAGCGTCCCGCTTCCGTTCGACGGATCCGCGCCCCCGGCGGAGCTCGGCCTTGCCGCGAGTGGCGACCCGCTCGAGGTTGCCGCGGCGCTGTGGGGCGCGCTGCTCTCGAGGCCGGCGCTCGCAGTCGAGACGGTCGTGCTCGCGACGGTCGCGGTCCTCCTGCCCATCGCCCGCGCACGCGGGCCCTGGGCCGTCGCCGGGCTCGGCGCGGCCTTCCTCGCGGCTGCATTGCTCGTGGTTCCGGCCGTTGCCGCAGCGCCGCTCACATTGGCGGTCTGGGCCACCTGTGTCGCGGTAGCCGTGCGTTAGCATCGATCGCCGGTACTCCGGGCCATGGTTCTCCGCGCAATCGAACGCAAGATCGAAGCCCTGTTCGAGGGCATCTTCGGCCGCGCGTTTCGCACGAACGTCCAGCCGGTCGAGCTCGCGCGCAAGCTCGCCAAGGAGATGGACGACCACCGGACCGTCTCGGTCTCGCGCGTCTATGCGCCGAACGAGTACACGGTCTACCTGGCGTCGAGCGACCGCGAGCAGTTCGAGAGCTACGAGGAGAACCTGCTCGGCGAGCTGCAGGAGTATCTCTCCGAGCACGCGCGGCGTGAGGACTACGCGCTCCTCTCGCCTACGCGTGTCCTGATGGAGACCGATGCCGACCTCGACATCGGTGAGTTCGGCATCGCGACGCGGATGGTGCAGCCGGACCGCCGCCGCGCGGCCGGGGAGCCAGCGGGCGATCTCGAGCCCGGCGCGACGATGGTCTACCGGGCCAAGACCCCCGTCCCGACCCAGGCTGTCTCGGCCGAAGAGCTCGGAGTCGAGCGCGAGCTCGTGACGCTGACGTTCGACGGGAGGCGCCACGAGGTGAACCAGCGGCGCGTCGTCATCGGCCGCTCTCGCGACTGCGACATCCAGCTCACGGATGCGAACGTCTCCCGCCGCCACGCGGAGCTGAGACAGGAGGGCGCCTCTTACTGGATCGTCGATCTCGGCTCCACGAACGGGATCGAGGTCAACGGCAAGCGCGTGAAGCGGGCGAAGCTCAGCGACGGCGACACGATCACGCTCGGGTCGACAGACGTGCGATTCGGCGTGGAGTCGGAATGATCGTCGCTCGCCGACGCGAAGCGTCCGTCCGCGCAGCGGACCGGGGGAGGGGGTCTGGGGGAACCGGGAGGTTCCCCCAGCGAGAGGCACCTTGGGTCGGCCGATGATCTTCGACTCGGCTGCGGTCGACGAGGTCCTGCTCATCCTCAAGATTGCGTTCCTCGTCCTCCTCTACCTCTTCATCTGGCGCATCGTCCGGACGGCGAGTCGCGACCTCCGTCTTCCGCAGGAGAGCTTCATCCTCGCGCCCTCGAGTGCGGGTGTGCAGGCCGCTCGCCCCGGGCCGCGGACCGGACGGCTCGTCGTGGTCAAGAGCCCTGATCTCAGCGAGGGGGAGGACTTCGAGCTCGACTCGGCGCAACTCACGATCGGGCGCGGTCGTCAGAACGACATCACGATTCCGACGGACGAGTACGCCTCGGCGCGCCACGCCCGCTTCGAGCCGCGTCAGGACGGCGTCTGGGTGCAGGATCTCGGCTCCACGAACGGGACCTATCTCAACGGGACGAGACTCGACCGGCCTCGGCGACTGACGCAGGGCGACATCGTCCGCGTCGGCGAGACGGACTTCAGGTTCGACTCGTGATCGGCCGGGTCGCAGCCGTCACGGATCCGGGCCGCAGGCGGCGCCGCAATGAGGACTCCTACGTCGTGGAGCCGCCGCTCTTCGCCATCGCCGACGGGATGGGCGGTGCGCAGGCCGGGGAGATCGCTTCGCGTCTCGCCACGGTCGCGCTGAAGGAGAGCGGCGCCGACGCCGGCGGCGAGCAGCGGATCGTCGATCTGATCGGCGAGGCCAACCGCCGTGTCTACGACCGGTCGAGCACGGATCCCAACACGTCCGGGATGGGGACGACGATTACGGTCGCGCTCGTCGAGAACGAACGCGTCGCGTTCGGGCATGTCGGGGACTCACGTGCATACCTGATTCGCGACAGCCGGATGGAACAGCTCACCGAGGACCATTCGCTCGTGAACGAGTTGCTGAAGAGCGGGAGACTGTCGCTGGAGGAAGCCGAGTCGCATCCGCAGCGCTCCGTCATCACCCGGGCGCTCGGAACCGATCCGGACGTCGACGTCGACACGTTCACGATTGCGGCGGGCGACGGCGATCTCTTCCTCCTGTGCTCGGACGGGCTGACGGACATGCTGGCGGAGGACTCGATACTCGACGTGGTCGAGCGCAACCGGGGAGACATCGAAGGTGCGCTTCGAGCTCTGGTGAGCGCGGCCAACAAGGCCGGCGGCGAGGACAACATCACGGTGGTCGCCTTCGAGATTGCGGCAGAAGGGGCGCTCGACGACACGCGCGAGCAGGCGCTTCCTTCGAAACCCGCCGCGGTCGACGAGGAGAGGACCCTGACTGAAGCGGATGGGGTGCCCGTTGTCGACACGATGGTGGTACCGGTCGAGCAGATT
>WNGB01015207.1_pt1 | contig 10210 bp, 9 predicted proteins | sample 5400681 | NCBI WGS metagenome assembly WNGB01 (sample SAMN13153367, study PRJNA577476) | soil metagenome | isolation source: 115 cm soil or saprolite under grassland replicate 2 | place: USA:California | collected 2016-06-15
CTTCCCCTTTCCGGACGATCGTCACCGTCTCGATCCCGCGATGCGGGTGATACGGGAAGCCCGCCCTGTAGTCGGCCGGTTGGACCGACTCGAAGTGGTCAAGGAGCAAGAAGGGGTCGAGGTGGTCGAGCTTTCGAGTCCCGAGGCTGCGTCGGAGGTGAACCCCCGCGCCCTCGACCACGGGTTCCGGTGTGACAATCTGGGCCACTGGGCGCGACAACTGGCTCATGGCGTCGACCCTCCTTCTTTCTTTCCACGGTACTTTCTCTCCACGGCAACGGTAAGGACGATGACCGATCTATGGAGATGTCGACCGCCTCCAGCAACCCGCGCAGGTCGATCTCGCCGCCTGGGATGCGACGCACGGGGATGATACGCACGGCCCAGCGCATGTGTGAGCGAGTTTCGTCGAGATAGAACTGCGCGAGCGGCCAGTTCTTGCTCTGACCGGCGAACCAGAGATTGGTGAAGTGGTAGTCGACATCCATCATGGCGTGGGACTGACTCGGAAGCCGGCCCTCGCCCTGCTCGAGCTCAGCCTTCAGTTTCGCGATTTCGACGCCCTCATCGGCTGCACTGGCGACCGGCACATCACGGGCCATCGGCACGAAAGTCGCCGCGATCAGCACCGCGGCGGCAGCGATTGCGAACCGACCGTGATTCGCATCACATCTCCTTCCGGGAACTCGTCGACCTTGACGAACATCACTCCCGTCTCACAGCACCCCGAGAAGTGCACCGCCCAGGGCGGCGATCACGACAACGAGCCATGCGGGAACACTCCAGAGGGCGAGCAGGGCGAATGTGATGAGCGCGAGCCCGAGATCGGCCGATCGCGTGATCGCGCTGGTCCACACAGGGTGATAGAGAGCGGCGAGCAGCAGTCCGACGACTGCCGCATTGATCCCACGGAGCGTGGCCTGGACACCCGGGTGCGTACGGAAAGCGCTCAAGAACGGCAACGCACCCACGACCATGAGGAACGTCGGCAGAAAAATCGCGATGAGCGCAAGGGCAGCACCGGCGATCCCATTCGGCTTCTGGTGCATCACCGCCCCCAGGTATGCTGCGAACGTGAACAAGGGCCCCGGCACCGCCTGGGCCGCCCCATAGCCCGCTACGAATTCTTCGTTCGTGACCCAGCCCGGGGGCACGACCTCGGCCTGAAGAAGCGGCAGCACCACGTGGCCACCGCCGAACACCAGCGAGCCGACGCGAAAGAAGCTATCGAAGACGACGAGGGCCTGACTGGCCACCACCTGACGAAGAAGAGGGAGCATGCCAAGCAAGGCGAAGAACACGACCAGCGATGCGACGGCGGCTCGACGACTGATGGTCGTGGGCAGGGATGCCCGCTTGTCGCCTTGGGAACCCGCGAGCAGGCGCCAGCCGATGAGCCCGGCCACGACGATGACGAGAACCTGCCCGGGCGCCCCGGGCCACGCGAGCACCACGACCGCGGAGAGGATGGCGATGGTCGCTCGCTCTCGATCGGGAGCGAGCGAGCGGGCCATGCCCCAGACGGCATTGGCAACGACCGCGACGGCCGCGATCTTCAATCCGTGCAGCCAGCCCGCGTCCGTCACGCCGAGCCGCTGGAGACCGAAGGCAAACGCCACGAGAATGATCGCCGAGGGCAGGGTGAACCCGAGCCAGGCGGCGACTGCGCCGGGTAGCCCGGCGCGCACGATGCCGATCGCGATCCCGACCTGGCTGCTGGTCGGTCCCGGCAGGAATTGACAGAGCGCGACCAGGTCGGCATACGCGTCCTCGTCGATCCACTTGCGTCGGCGAACGTACTCCTCACGGAAGTAGCCAAGATGCGCGATCGGGCCGCCGAAGGACGTCAGCCCGAGGCGCGTGGCGACGACGAGGACCTCGAGCATGCGGCGCAGGTGCGTCTCTCGGGCAGCGCCGGTCGTCTCGGGCTGTCGAACCTGTTCGGTGGTGCTCAAGACTGCCCTCTCCTGGTCAGGGAACGGGATTATCGTACGCGTGAAACGGTGGCGGGATCAAAATTAGAGCAGGAGGAAAACCGCTCGAGAAATCGAGCTGGCTCCAACGGGATTCGAACCCGAGTGTGAGTCCTGAGAGCCCCCGCGTCCAAGTGGTCTGGTGCCCTTCACCTCACCAGCTTCTCCGCTCTCACCCCGATCAGCCGAATCTTCGTCCCCCGCGGATTCTCCCGCTGGTCCAGGAATGGCAGCAACAGCCGCTCGGCGCCCGCGTACAAACCTCCTCGCTCGCCATCTCCTCCCGTGAAGTGTGCGACCGGGTCAAAGTTCGGAAGTGCGCGAAGCGAACGGTGATGGTGACGGTGCGGAAGGCGCGGAAGCCTTGGCGCCGCACACGCGTGAAGACCTCCCCCGCAAGCGCACGCACGCGGTCCAAGATGAAGGTTGAGTCCAGCGTGTTCACCTCGAAGGTCTCCTGTTCCCCCACGGACTTCGGCTCCCACTCGTTCGAGACCGGGCTGTCGGAGAGGCCGCGCGCCTTGGCGTGGAGATCCTCGCCCCAGCGGCCGAACCAGTCGGCGAGCTGGCCGAGCTCGAGCCCCCGCAGATCGCGGACGGTTCGAATACCGCGCTCGTGGAGCTCGGCCTCTGTCTTAGGGCCGATGCCGGGGATGACGCGAATCCCCAGAGGATCGAGAAACGCCTGAACCTCCTCCGGCACCACGACCGTCAGGCCGTCGGGCTTCTTAAAGTCCGACGCAATCTTCGCGACGAGCTTGTTAGGCCCGAGGCCGACCGAGCACGTGAGCCCCTCGCGCTCGGCGATCTCGCGCTTGAGCGCCCGCGCGCGCACCACCGCCGCCTCGAAGCTCTCAAGGGACGTGAGATCGAGATATGCCTCGTCGATGCTCGCCTCTTCGAAGGCGTCGCCACCGGACGCCAGGATCGCCATGACCCGCTCGGAGACCTCCGAGTAGAGCTTGCGATTGCCGTGGACGAAGACGACCTCGGGCTCGCCCTTGCGGCGGGCGGCCTCGGCCAGCTTCCAGGCGCGCGAGATGGGCATGGCTGAGCGGATGCCGTAGCGTCGGGCAGCGTAGCTAGCGGCCTCCACGACGCCGCGGCCGTGGCCCTCCTTGGGGTCGGCGCCGACGACGACGGGCTTGTCGCGCAGAACGGGATTGTAGCGCGCCTCGACCGAGGCGTAGTAGGCGTCCATGTCCACATGCGCGATGATCCGCATGTGGCGACGACGCTAGCCGAAGGCGCGCGGGTCGGTCAAGACGCGGCCGGCCGTTGACTCAGGCCGGCCGCTCGCCTAATCGAACTCGTTCTGCTGCAGGCGCTTGAGGGCCTTGCGCCGCTTCTTTCGGGCCTGAGCCGCCTTGCGCTTCTTCTTGACCGACGGTTTCTCGTAGTGGGCGCGCCGTTTCATCTCCTGAAAGAGGCCTTCCTTGAGCATCTGCTTCTTGAGGGCCTTCAGGGCGCCTTCGATCTGGTTGTCGAAAACCTCGATCTTCACTCCCACGGCCCCCTTCACTTACGGAACCCTCAGATGCCGGGTCGATCGATGGGGATGGAAGGGTACCGAGGTGTCCACAACGTCCATCAGCCTGAGCCGCTTCGATCCGTGCTCCAGAGCGCCGGCGATCGTCGGGAAGGTCTCGTGTGACTCCTCGACGAGCTCGCCCGCGTAGTTGACGATGCGCCAGCGCCAGCGGGGATCCTCCGGGGTCGAGAACGCCGCGACTTGCATGGGGCGCTCGCGCCTACCACCGACTCCCGCTGTACCCGCCGCCCCGCGACCCACCGCCGCTTCGGCTGCCGCCTACACCCGAGGGCTTGGCGAACTCTACTTTCAGCGTCCGCCCGTCCAGTTCCTGGCCGTTGAACTTCTTCACGGCGGCATTGGCCTCCTCGGCCGTCGCCATCTCGACGAAGCCGAATCCGCGCGAACGTCCGGTGTCACGGTCCATCACGACCGCCGCCGACTCGACCGCGCCGGCCTGACCGAAAACCTCACGCAGCCGCTCATTCGAGGTGGAGAAGGACAGGCCTGCGACGAAGAGCTTCTGAGCCATGGTGCACCTCTGATGCATCTCCCGCAGTTGACGACACTCCCTGGAACGCGGAAGACGGCACCAGAGTCGTGGTCTGGTAGGAGGGGGTCCGGGTGAACCTACGCCGCGGCCAGACGCGCATAGTGTGCCACGTTTCCTCCCCGGCCGATGGCCTTATTTTGCCGGCCCGTCTCCTGTCAGCTGCGAGGCGGATCGCGGCGTGCGGTTGCTCCGTCGGCGCGACGGCGGTAGCGTGAGCCCGCGAGGTGCGTTGACAGGTGCGCTTCCATAGCTTCCGCAGCTTCCGCGGACGGCTCGTGGCCGTCTTCGTCGGATTGTTTGCCGTCATTCTGGCCACGTGCTTCCTCGTCGTCGCGGCCGCCGTGCGCGCGAGCGCGCGGCACGAGATCGGCGAGGAGCTCCGGCTCGCCGGCACCTTGTTCGTGCGGCAGCTCGAGTCCCGCAGCCAGCAGCTCGTCGCCGCCACTCGACTGCTCTCGGGCGACTTCGCGCTGAAAACGGCAGCGGCGACGGCGGATCAAGAAACCACACGCTCCGTCCTCGCGAACCATCGCCAGCGGATCGAAGCGGACGTGCTGATGCTCGTATCGACGGAGGGCAGCATCGCTGCCGATACGCGCCAACCCGGCCGTCTCGGCGCAGCGTTCCCGCTGTCGCGTCTTCTGGAGGAAGCAGACCAGGCGGGCGAGGCGTCTCGGATCGCCGTGATCGACGGCGGTCTGTACCGGCTCGCGATCGTGCCCCTGCTCGCGCCCGTCCCCATCGCCTGGCTCTGCGCGGGGTTCGCGATCGACGATCGAAGCGCCGCCGACCTGCGCCGGCTGACCGGGCTGCACGTGTCCTTCCTCCGCCGTCAGGATTCCGGCTTCACGATGCACGCGTCGACTCTCGACGGTGCCGACCGGGACGAGCTACAGCGAGGGCTGGCGGCCGCCCCCACGGCAGGCGTGATCAAGCTTGGAGGCCACCCGCACGTGATACGGGCCGAGCCCGTCAGCGACGAGGTCCTCGTCGTCCTCCAGCGGCCGCTGGCCGAGGCGCTCCAGCCGTACGACAGCCTCTTCACGACGCTCCTCGCCGTCGGAAGCGCGGGGCTGGTCCTGGCGCTGGTTGGGGCAGTCGCCGTCGCGCGCCGGATGAGCCGGCCCGTGCGAGAGCTGGTGAGAGTGGCGCGACAGGTGTCCGCCGGCGACTTCGGCACAGCGGTGTCCGTGGGACGGCGCGACGAGCTGGGCGAGCTGGGCACGACCTTCAACGAGATGCTCGCGGGCCTGCGCGACCGTGAGCGGGTGCGCGCCGCGCTCGCGCGCGCCGAGGGGCTGAAGCGCTTCTTCTCGCCTCAGCTCGCCGAGATCCTGTCGGCCGGCGACGAGTCGGTGCTGGCCTCGCACCGTCGCGAGATCACCGTGCTCTTCTGCGATCTCCGAGGGTTCACGGCCTTCGCCGACACGGCCGATCCCGAAGAGGTGATGCGCCTGCTCCGCGACTATCACGAGACGGTCGGTGCGCTGATTTCCCGGTACGAAGGCACGCTCGAGCGTTTCACCGGCGACGGGCTCATGGTGTTCTTCAATGACCCCGTTCCCTGCCCCGACCCCGCCGCGCGCGCGGTACGAATGGCCATCGAGATGCGCGACGCCGTCCAGCGCCTGCTCGAGGAGTGGCGCCGCCGCGGGCACGTGCTTGGCTTCGGGACCGGCATCGACATGGGCTACGCCACGGTCGGACGCATCGGGTTCGAAGGGCGGTTCGACTACGCGGCCATCGGCACGGTGACGAACCTGAGCGCGCGGCTCTGCCAGGAGGCGGGCGACGGCCAGATCCTCGTGTCCCAGCGGGTCTACGCGGAAGTCGAGAGCCTCGTCGAAGCGGTCCCGCTCGGCGCCCTCACGTTGCGCGGTTTCGCCCGACCGCTCATCGCCTTCAGCCTCCTTCACCTGCGGGCCGACGGACCCGAAGCCCGTCAGCCGTTGGCGAAGGACGGGCGGCCGCTGGCCAGAGAACAGACCGGATGAGGCGACGGGCAGCGATCGCGGCGCTGCTGACCCTGCTAGCGCTGATCGCCGCGAGCGCCGCCGTCAAGGCCCAGGCGCGCTCGGGCCCCGTCGAGGCCGTGGTGACGGACGAGCGCGGCAAGCCGGTGGCGGACGCCGTCGTGACCTTGACGTCGCCCGGGATGCCCGCGCCCGCGACGCCGCGGGTGACGGTAGTCATGGACCAGCACGATAAAGAGTTCGTCCCCCACGTGCTGCCCGTCTACATCGGCACGCCCGTGAGCTTTCCGAATCGCGACAACATCCGGCACCACGTCTACTCGTTCTCGTCCCCCAAGAAGTTCGAGCTCCCGCTCTACATTGGCACGCCGGCCGCACCCGTCCTGTTCGACAAGCCGGGCGTCGTCGCGCTCGGCTGCAACATCCACGACTGGATGCTGGCCTATATCTACGTGGTGACCACGCCCTATTTTGCCAAGACGGCTACCGACGGCAAGGGGCGTCTCGATGGGCTCCCCCCCGGAGCCTACGAGGCGCGCGTCTGGCAGCCGCGAATGCGCGGCGGCACCGACAAAACAGCGCAGCCGGTCACCCTTGCCGCAGGCGAGCCCGCACAGGTGGCGTTCGTCGTTTCGCTCAAGGCGGAGTGGCGCGTGCCGCGGGCGCCCGACTCCTACAAGGGAGCACAGGGAAGCTAGCTTTCCGGAAATGGTGGCTCAAGAAGCGCCCGTGCGACCAGCGACTGACCGGCCCAATCCTGGCCAAGAGAGCCCTAAGCCCCTGATCTTCCTCAAGATTCAAACTCGGTATCGGATTTGCCCCTATGGGCTGCCATGGACAACGTTAAGCGAGGCACTAACCAAAGCCAGGATCGGATCATCGAGCGCCATTTGCTCGGCTTGGGGGTCCTGCTTCTGACGGTGACGACGGGGTACCTGCTGTCCGGACTCTCGGGTGGGCGCGAGGTGCTTCCCACTACACATCAGGCACGGGCCGCGAGCGCTCAAGCTGAGAGCACATCGGCCAATACGAACACCGACTCCGAGATCGCAATCGACGCGCACATCAGAGAGGTCGCCTCTCGATACGGCATGTCGGCGGAGCTCGTCGCCGCGGTGATCGAAGCGGAGTCCGAGTTCAACCCACGCGCCGTCTCCCGCCAGGGGGCGCAGGGGCTCATGCAGCTCATGCCCAAGACCGCCGCAACCCTGGGAGTTGACGATCCCTTCGATCCGCGAGCGAACATCGAGGCCGGCGTCCGGCATCTGCGCGCCCTCATGGATCGCTTTGGTAACGACCTGCCGCTCGTGCTCGCCGCCTATAACGCCGGCGAGGTCGCGGTCATCAAGCATCGCGGCGTCCCCCCGTATCGTGAGACGCGTGCGTACGTCAAGCGCATCCTGAAAAGGCTCGACCGCGCCACCCCGCCCGTACGGCTCTAGTCCCCTGCTCCCGTCGCTCTGATACTCTGACGCGGATGGTGCGCGCGTTCGTATCGCATTCCTCCCACTGGGGCGCCTTCGAGGCCGAGGTCGCGGACGGCACGGTCGTCGCGATCCGCCCCTATGAGCATGACCCCGATCCCTCGCCGCTCCTCGGCAACATCGTCGACAGCCTGCGGCATCCGGCCCGGATCGCGCAGCCAATGATCCGTGCCGGCTGGCTCGACCGGGGCCCGGGCGCAGACGCGCGCCGCGGCGTGGAGCCGTTCGTGCCGGTCAGCTGGACGACCGTGATCGACCTGCTGGCGCGCGAGCTGCGACGTGTCTACGATCAGTACGGGGGCACTGGCGTCTACGGCGGCTCGTACGGCTGGAGCAGCGCCGGGCGCTTTCATCACGCGCAGAGCCAGCTCCACCGGTTTCTCAACTGCGCCGGCGGCTACGTGCGCGGCGAGCATAGCTACAGTAACGGCGCCCAGTCGGTCATCATGCCGCACGTCGTCGGGTCGATGCGCGAGTTCCTGGACCGGGCGACGGCGTGGTCGGTGCTCGAGCGGCACACCGAGCTCTTCGTCTGCTTCGGCGGCATTCCGATCAAGAACACGATGGTGAGTCCCGGCGGCGCCAGCCGGCACCCGGCGCGCGACCACCTGCGCGCGGCGCGGGAGCGCGGCGCAGAGTTCGTGCTGGTGAGTCCGCTGCGCGACGATCTGCCCGGATTCGTCAGCGCCGAGTGGCTTTCGATCGTGCCGGGGAGCGACGTCGCCCTCATGCTCGCGCTCGCATACACCCTCGTCGACGAGGGGCTGCACGACCGCGCGTTCCTCGAGCGCTACTCGGTTGGATTCGACCGCTTCGAGCGCTATCTGCTCGGCGCGGCGGACGGCTGTCCGAAGACGCCCGCGTGGGCCGAGCGGCTGTCCGAGATTCCCGCGGCAACGATCCGGGTGCTGGCGCGACGGATGGCCGCGAAGCGGACACTGATCAACGTGAACTACGCGCTCCAGCGCGTCGAGCACGGCGAGCAGGCGCCGTGGCTCGCCGTGACGCTGGCGGCGATGCTCGGCCAGATCGGGCTGCCGGGCGGGGGCTTCGGCCAGGGCTACGGCTCGCTCGGCTACATCGGTCGGGCGCCCCTGCGCGTCGGCCCGCCCACGTTGCCGCAGGGGCGCAACCCGGTCAGCGACTTCATTCCCTTCGCGCGGCTGGCGGACATGCTGCTGCATCCGGGCGAGCCGTTCGACTTCGACGGCCAGCGACTGACCTATCCCGAGATCCGCCTGGTCTACTGGTGCGGCGGGAACCCGTTCCATCACCATCAGCATCTCGCGCGCCTGCGCAGAGCGCTCGCGCGGCCGCAGACAATCGTCGTGCACGATTCGTTCTGGACGCCGATGGCCCGCCACGCCGACATCGTGCTGCCGGCATCAATGACGCTCGAGCGGAACGACATCGGAGGCTCCCCGAATGACACGTGCCTGATCGCCATGCGACAGGCGGTCGCGCCCTGGGGCGAGGCCCGAAGCGACTTCGCGATCTTCGCCGACCTCGCAGCCGCGCTCGGGGTCGGCGAGCGCTTCGGCGAAGGCCGGGACGAGATGGCGTGGCTGCGACACCTTTACGACGGCTGGCGCTCTCGCGTCGCGGACGACGGCGGCTCGGCGCCGCCGTTCGATGAGTTCTGGGAGGCCGGATTCCTCGACGTGCCCGGGGTCGACGAGGACCTGGTGCTGTTCAAGCAGTTCCGCGCCGACCCCGAGCGCATGCCCCTCGGGACGCCGAGCGGCAAGATCGAAATCTTCTCGGCGACCATCGACGGGTTCCGCTACGCGGACTGCCCGGGGCATCCAACCTGGCTCGAGCCCGCCGAGTGGCTCGGCGCGCCGCTCGCCCGGCGCTACCCCCTCCACCTCGTCGCGAACAACCCGACGGCCCGCCTGCACAGCCAGCTCGACGTCGGCGCCTTCAGCCAGTCCACCAAGGTGCGAGGGCGCGAGCCGATCCGCATCCACCCCGCCGACGCGGCCGCGCGCGGCATCCGCAGCGGCGACGTGGTGCGCGTGTTCAACGACCGCGGAAGCTGCCTCGCCGGCGCCGTGCTGACCGACACCGTGCGCCCGCGCGTGGTGCAGCTCTCGACCGGCGCCTGGTACGATCCGCTCGACCCAGCCGACCCCGACGCGATGTGCGTCCACGGTAACCCGAACGTCCTCACCTTCGACCGCGGCACCTCGAAGCTCGCCCAGGGCTGTTCGGGCCAGCACGCTCTCGTGGAAGTCGAGCGATGGACAGGGCCGCTGCCGCCGATACGCGCGTATGATCCGCCGGCGCTCGAACGGCGCGGCGGGGTGTAGCGCTCACCGGGCTATTCCGAGCCCCGCCTCCGGATGCTACGATACCGGCCAAGGGGAGGGCGATCATGGACATCAAGGGAATCATCGGGGTCAAGCACGTCGTCCTGAAGGTCCGCGATCTGGAGAAGGCCCGGCAGTTCTACTGCGGCGTGCTGGGCATGAAGCTCGGACAGTGGGATCCCGAGCGCGGCATGTTCCTGCGCTTCAACGACTACCACCACGACATCGCGATCTTCAAGACCGGTCCCGACGCCGATCCGCCGAAGAAGAACCAGGTGGGGCTCGTGCACGTCGCGCTGCTGGTCGACAGCCTGGAGACCGTGAAGGCGTGGTACGCGCGCTGCAAGTCGCTGGGCGTGCCCATCGTCGGCACGGCAGATCACG
>WNGB01015208.1_pt1 | contig 10210 bp, 7 predicted proteins | sample 5400681 | NCBI WGS metagenome assembly WNGB01 (sample SAMN13153367, study PRJNA577476) | soil metagenome | isolation source: 115 cm soil or saprolite under grassland replicate 2 | place: USA:California | collected 2016-06-15
GCGTACCATTGCGTCCCAGAATCGTCACGCGATTGGTCGTGACCTCGAATCCGGCGCCGGGCTCAGTGGCGTCATTCAGGATCACGAAATCAAGCGCTTTATTCTGCATCTTGGACCGCGCGTTCGCCAATCCATTTCCGGTTTCGAGCGCGAACCCAACGACGACCATCCCCTTGCGCCGCTTGAGCGAGCCGAGTATGTCGGGCGTCGCTTCGAGCTCCAGCGTCAGCGCGCCCCCCCCGCCCCCCCCGCCGCCCTCCGCCGAGCGCGGGCGTTTCTTGTCGACCGGATTCTTGGGTCGGTAGTCCGCCGGCGCGGCGCTCATGATGAGGGCGTCGGCAGTGGGGACTAGGGACTCGAGTGCGTGCTGCATTTCTGCAGTCGTCTCGACCCGCGTGGTCGCGAGACCGGCGGGCGGCGTCAGCTCGGTTGGTCCGGTCACGAGCACGACGTTCGCGCCGCGCGCGCGCGCCGCCTCCGCCAGCGCGTACCCCATCCGGCCGCTCGACGGATTCGTGATCACGCGCACCGGGTCGAGATGCTCACGGGTCGGACCGGCGGTCACGACGACGCGCTTACCCGACCATTTGCTCGTTGGGTTGTGGCCACTCAGCAGACGCTCAGCCGCCGCGAAGATCGCTTCCGGCTCGCTCATCCGCCCCGGCCGCTCACTCGGCCCTTCGGCGAGTGCGCCGATCTCCGGGCCAATGAACTGCCAGCCGCGTTGCGCGAGCGCCTCGAGGTTCGCCGTCGTCGCCGGGTTGGCGTACATCGCGTCGTTCATGGCGGGCGCCGCCAGGACGGGCCGGTCGGCGCGCGCGAGCAGCAATGCCGTCAGGAGGTCGTCCGCCATGCCCATCGCGCAGCGCGCCAGAATGTTGGCGGTCGCCGGCGCGACGATGATGAGATCGGGATGTTTCGCGAGATCGATGTGCGCCAGCGCGCGCCCGCGCTCCCACAGGGAGGTGAGCACCGGCCGCCCGGTGAGCGCCTCGAACGTCAGCGGCCGCACGAACTCCGCGGCCGCGGCGGTGAGCGCCACGTCCACGGTGGCGCCCGCTTCGGTCAGCCGGCGTGCCAGCGTACAGCTCTTATAGCAGGCGATTCCGCCCGACACGCCTAACACGACGTGACGGCCGGCGAACGGCATCAGGCTTCCTGCTGGCGCCGCCGCCGCACCAGGCGGTACTTGAGGCCGCCGCGGACGAGCTCATCGAACGCCCGCGTCGTGAGCTTTTCCTCCCAGTCGACCGAGCGGTCGCGCGGGAAATCGTTGACGAAGCGCGCGAACTTGGCGGCTACGAGGACGCCCAGGTACTTGTTCTGTGTCTGTCCTGCGACTTCTGCCGGTGTGACGATCCGCATTGCTCAACCTTTCTGATGATGCAGTTCATCGTAAAGGCGCTGGGCCTCGCGCTGGAGGCCACGCCCGTAGTTGATGATCCACTCACGGTCCTTCTCATCGCGCACGCGCCCGGCACTGCCGACGGCGATACTGACCACGTCGGCCACCGCGGTCGCGAGATCATCATTGCGAATCAGGCGGTCGAACGACAGCGCCTGCTGCATCTCGTATTCCGCGCGATCCAGACGCCAGCGGATCTGGTCGATGGATTCGCTCTTGCGTTGCCGCAGTCGATCGAGCAACACCCGCGGATCGCTCGGCAAGATAAAAATCGAAACCGAGCGCGGCGGCGCGTACTGCTGTCGTACCTGGCGTGCGCCTTCGACCTCGATGTCGAGGAGGACGTGCTTGCCCGATGCGAGCACCTTCTCGACCTCACTCTTCAACGTCCCGTACAGCTGGCCGCCGTACTCCGCGTACTCGAGGAACTTACCCGCCCCGACCCCCTCGAGAAACTGCGTGCGCTTCTGAAAATGATAGTCGACGCCGTCTCGCTCACCCTCGCGCGGCTTGCGGGTCGTCGCCGACACGGAGAATCCGAACCGATCCGGGTATTGATCCCGCACCGCTTTCGCGATCGTCGTCTTGCCGCCGCCTGAGGGCGCGGAGAGGACGATTATGCGCGGGGTCACTCCAGATTCTCCAGCTGCTCCCGGAATTTCTCGAGGTCCCCCTTCATCGCGATCACCGTCTGCGTGATCCGGGCGTCGTTCGCTTTCGAGCCCATCGTGTTGACCTCGCGGAGCAGCTCCTGCGCCAGAAACCCGAGCTGCTTCCCCACCGCCTGATCGGACCCGAGCGCGGCGCGGGCCGCCGCCACGTGCGCGCGGAACCGCACCAGCTCTTCCGTGATGTCCACCCGATCCGCCAGCAAGGCGATCTCGAGGGCCAGCCGCTGCTCGTCCACCGTCGTCTGGGCCGTCAGCTCGGCGACGGCCTGCTTGAGTCGCTCGTGCTCGGCAGTAAGGCGCGCCGGCGCTTGTTCCTCGATAACCTGGGCCGCCGCCTCGAGCGCCTGGATCCGCGTGCTCAGCTCGGTGGCGAGGGCCTTCCCTTCCCGCTCGCGCATCGCCACGACGTCGCGCGCGGCGCGCTCGACGATCGCCTGGACATCAGCCCACTGCACGGGCTGCGCGCCGCCGCCATTCGTCGCGATCAGAACGTCCGGCTGCCGTGCCACGAACGCCAGATCGACTGTGCCTTTCAGCTTCAGCTTCTTCTTCAACTGCTGTGCGGCGGTCATGACCTGCTTGGCCCGCTCCAGATCCACGGCGACGGCACGCTCGGGCCCCGGTCCCTCGACCCAACGAGCCGTCACGGCGACATGCCCCCGCTCGAGCAGCTGGCGCAGCCGCTCGCGCATCTCGATCTCGACCCCGGCCAGGTCAGCCGGCAGCTTGAGCTGCGGGTTGAAATAGCGGTGGTTGACGGTGCGGATTTCGATTCGCAGCCGTCCGCGGAGCACCCGATCTTCGGCCGAGCCGAAGCCCGTCATACTGCGCGGCACAGGGGCTTAAATGTAGCTGGGTGCGCTAGTTCGTGAAGAACCAGCGGGCGCCATACTGCTGCGCCGCCTTAGGATACCCTAACCCCTCCACGTAGCTCGAGCGCATGATGTTGATGTTCTGCACGCTCCAGAACAGCGTGACCCCCCCGAGCTGCATCTCGAGGTTGGTATCGACGAAGCTCGATCCCGTCATCGCCCGCTGCACGCCGCTACTGTCCAGACCGCCGAGCGGGGAGCGGCTCCAGGACTCCATGGCCACCTCGCCGCGCAGTGCGAAGATGCCGCTCTTGAAGACGCGCCAAAACTTGGAGTAGAAGCTCGCCGATATGCGGCCGTGGCGCGGCGGCTCGAAGTCCCCGCCTCCCACGACCGGATCGAAATACCAACCGGCGAGCTGGATGCCGGGCAGGGGGCGAATCGTCGCGTGCGCGGCGACAAACTCCGTCAGCGGCGTCGGATTGAGCGAATCGACGGTCTTGATGCCGACCGCGAACCCGAGCGGCGCAAACGGGTCACGGCGGCCGCGGCCTACTTCAACGGTGAGCAGGCGACTCTCGAAGCGCAGCCAGCCCGCCACGTCCAGCGCCACCTGCACCAGATCGGTGGTGACGAACGGGGTCTGTACATCGCGCTGCCACGCGACTTCGGCCCGCGCCGAGAACCCCAGCGGCAGCGTGACGCCGGCGGTGCCATACGCATGCCATCCGTATCGATTGCCGACATAGAAACTTTGACGGAAGGATCCGGCAAGTGTGATGGGCGAGAGCGGCCTCCACCCTCCGCGGGCCTCTAACTGCTGCGGCGCCCCGGCGGCACCGAATCGTGCAACCCCTGAAACGGTGGCGGTGGGCCACGCCTGGCTCACCTCGACGCTCCCGGCGGAGACGTTGCGTTGTGTGACGAGCGTGTCGCGACTGATCCCGCTCGTCCCGAGCGTCGCCGTGAGCCGCCAACCCAATCCATCGTCCCGCTCCGCTACGAACAGGCGCAGCTGCCGATCGCGCCGGTCCTGGCGCCAGCCGTCGACGCGGCCGTCGGACGCGGTGGCGCGATGCCAGCTCGAGCTCGAAACCTGGAACGATGCGCCGACCCGTCCTCCCGGCGGGACGTAGTCGGCTTTCACCCAGATATCGCTGGTCCCGAACGGCGGGGTCGAGTTGCTGGTGGGACCGATGCCGATGCTGGCCCAATCCGCCAGCAGCGACACCCCAAACCCCGACCGCGTGCGCGTCGCGTAGCCCGCCCGATAATCGGCGATATCCTGCTGGCCCGTGACGACGCCAACCTGCGTCTGCGGCGTCGTCGCCCGGTGCTCCGCCGTCACGAGATACACGCGCAACAACGTGGGCAGCACGATGACGTCGACCCGGTCGATCGGTCCGAGCGGAATACGGGCGGGATCGAGATAGACGGAGTCGCGCCCGAGCGGCAGCATCGGCACGCCGTCCCAGTAGATCTCGAGCGACGCGGGCCCGCGACCGCCATACAACAGGATTTCCGGCTCGCCATACCAGCCGCCCCGCGCGATGTAGACGCCGGGGACGTGGTTGAGCAGATCACTCAGCGTGCGTGCGTTCGACAGGAGCACGGAATCGGTGGTGAAGGTGTAGCGCATGCCCTTGGGGAGCGGACCGGGCATGATCGCCGGCGCAAACGTCGGGAGCAACGCGGGCATCGTGTCGCGTGCGGTTGTGTCACGTGCCGACGTGTCACGTGCCGACGTGCGGCCTGTGGTATCCACCTGGGCGTAGAGAGCCGCAGGCAGCAGGGCGAGGACGACAAGTCCCGCCCGCGCAGGAATCACGCGCCGGCGCGTTTGAGCAGGAACTCCGTGAACAGCCGAACCCCAATCGCGGTCGGCCCCTTCGCGTGGCCCGCGCCTTCGCCCTCGAGGTACGCGGTTCCGGCGATGTCGAGATGCACCCACGGGAAGCTGTCAACGAACTCGCGCAGGAACCACGCGCCGGCGATCGTGCCGGCGGAACGCCCGCCCGAATTCTTCACGTCGGCGACATCGGACTTGAGCAGCTCGCGGTATTCATCCCACAGGGGCAGTGGCCAGCACCGCTCGCCGGCGCGTTCGCCTGCATCGCGCACCTCGGCGAGCAACGCTTCGTCGTTGCCCAGCATGCCGATCGCGTGGTGGCCGAGCGCGATGACCACGGCGCCGGTCAGCGTCGCCACGTCGATGGCTGCGGCCGGTTTGTAGCGGCGCGCGTAGGACAACGCGTCACAGAGAATCAGCCGGCCTTCGGCGTCGGTGTTGATGATCTCGATCGTCTTGCCGAGGTGGCTCTTCACCACGTCGCCCGGCTTGATGGCGGTCCCCGAGGGCAGGTTTTCGGTGGCCGGGATCAAACCGACCACGTTGATCTTGGGCTTCAGCCGCCCCAACACTTCGAATGCGCCGAGCACGGCGGTCGCCCCGGACTTGTCGAACTTCATGTCTTCCATGTTCAGCGCCGGCTTGATCGAGATGCCGCCGGAATCGAACGTCACACCCTTCCCGATCAGCGCGACAGGGGCTCCGCTGCCACCCTGATATTCGAGCACGATGAAACGGGGCTCCTCGGCGCTGCCCTGGGCGACGGCGAGGAGCGCGCCCATCCCTTCCTTCTTTATCTGCGCCTTGTCGAGGATCGTGACGCTGAACCCGTGCGCCGCACCCAGCTTCCGGGCCTGTTCGGCGAGGTAGCTCGGTGTGCAAACGTTCCCCGGTTGCATCTGAAGATTTCGGGTGAAGAGGTAGCCCGCCGCCATGGCGTCGCCGATGCGGCGTCCTGCTTCGGCCGCGGTCTTGTCCGGCGCGTCGACCACCAGCTCGACGGTCTCGATCTCCGGCTTGGGGTCCTCGGGCTGCTTCTTGAGCTCCGTGAATTGCCAACCGCCCTGCGCCGCGCCTTCGACGACCACCTGCGCCAGCTCGGCGGCGCCGAGGCCTCCGCGCGCTTCCTGCGAGACTGCCAGCGCCAAGGACTTGGTACCCAGGGCGCGTGCGCGCTTCGCGGCGATCGCCGCGGCGCGGCGGATGGCGCTGCGCGTGATCTCGCCGCTCTTTCCCACGCTCACGAGCAGGATGCGCTCGGCCTTGCCGCTGCCGTACACGAGCAGGGTCTCGTCCTTCTTTCCTTTGTAGTCTCCCGACTCGATGGCACGCTCGAGGCTCCCATCCTTGAGCGGGGCTGGTTGCCCTTGTGCGACCACCACCGCGAGTAAGGGTGTCTCCACGGTTGCCAGGGGCCGGGTTGAGAGCAGAGTCTTCATGACAGGTGCTCGATGATGGCATCGGCGAAGGCAGAGGTGGACACCTCGGTGGCACCCGGCATCTGCCGCGCGAGATCGTACGTGACGCGCCGTGCCCCGATCGCACCCTCGAGTCCGCGCACAATCGCGCGTGCGACGTCGTCCCAACCCAGCTCTTCGAACATCATGACTCCCGACAGGATGACGCTGCTCGGATTGATCTTGTCCTGCCCCGCATACTTGGGCGCCGTGCCGTGCGTCGCTTCGAACACCGCGTAGCCGTCGCCCACATTGCCGCCGGGCGCGAGGCCCAGGCCGCCGACCTGCGCGGCGGCGGCATCGGACAGGTAGTCGCCATTGAGATTGGGCGAGGCGATGACGGAGTATTCGTCCGGGCGCAGCAACAATTGCTGAAACATGGAATCCGCGATGCGGTCCTTGATCGTGACCTTGCCGTTGTCTGCTTTGACCTTGCCACCCTCTGCTTCCGTTACCGTCTGCTCGCCAAAGCGTTCCTTCGCGATTTCGTAGCCCCAGTCGCGGAAGGCGCCTTCGGTGAACTTCATGATGTTGCCCTTGTGCACCAGCGTCACCGACCGGAGGCGGCGCTTGATGGCGTGCTGAATGGCCTTCACGATCAGCCGCTGCGAGCCGAATTTAGACATCGGCTTGATGCCGATCGCGCTGCCTGCGCGGATCTTGGCGCTGAAGCGGCTCTGCAGGAATTGGATCACGGCGTCGGCGTCGGCACTGCCCGCTTTGTACTCGATCCCGGCGTAGACGTCTTCGATGTTCTCTCGAAAGATGATGATGTTGAGCTTGCCGGGCTGTCTCATGGGAGACGGCACGCCCTCGAAGTAGCGGACGGGCCGGATGCAGGCGTACAGGTCGAGGATCTGGCGCAGCGCGACGTTCAACGATCGGATCCCGCCCCCCACCGGCGTCGTCAGCGGTCCCTTGATCGCGACGCGATGCTCGCGGATGACCGCGAGTGTTTCGTCCGGAAGCCAGCTGCCGTTCTGATTGAACGACTTCTCGCCGGCCAGCACCTCACGCCACACGATGCGGCGTTTGCCGCCCGACGTCTTGGCGACGGCCGCGTCGAAGACTTTCGCCGACGCCCGCCAGATGTCGGGCCCCGTCCCGTCGCCTTCGATGAACGGAATGATCGGATGATCGGGGACGACCCAGCGGCCGTCCCGGTAGTCGATTTTGGTGCCCACGGCCTGTGGAGGCATGGCCCCCAGTTTACCACAAAAAGGTGACCTGAGGGAACCGCACCGGGTTTTAGTTGTCTGGGTGAAGAACCTATGCGAAACATGTACTCCAGCATCGTCCTCACTGGGATTCTTTGTCCAGCCCAACTCTTCGAACGTGGGTCAGGTCATCACGCCGGCGGTCGAAGTCGTGGTACGCGACTCACTGGGCAGCATCGACGGCGACTTCACCGGGAGCATTAGCGTCAATGATCATTGATCAATGATCATTGATCATTCTCCTCAGAGCTTATAGCCTGCCAACGTCCCACTTGTAGTCTGTAAGAAAAGCATCCCCGAAATATCGTCCACCGCATAGACGGGCTCGCGTTGCTTGCCGAGATCGACGCGCGAGCGCGGCTGCGCGCTGTCCTTGTCGATTTGCAGCAGCACGTTGCCGTTCCCATCCGGTGACCGTGTCAGCATGAAGACCGATCCGGGTGTCGCGAGCGAGGCCTTGAAGCGTTTCGACGCCAGCGCGGCGGCCTGGCTCGAGTAGCCTTGCAGCTGGGCGCCGCCCTGGTTGTACGCGGCGGCCAGTTGGCCGGTGATGCGCTTGGCAGTCGTGTCGCTGGCATTGCGCGATGCTTGGGCGAAGGCATCGCCGTATGCCGATGCTGCCGCGCCGTAGAGTCCGGCGCGGACTGAATTGATCCGGTAGAGGGCGCGCAGCAGTCCCGGCAGCTGCGGCGCGGGATTGTAGACCTGTTGTTTGATCTGCCCGTCTCGCGCGACCATGACGAGGTTCTGCGACGAGATCAACACGACCCCTGAGGGGCGGAGCTCGATCGTCGTCGGATCTTCGCCTCCCTGGAACTTTATCTCAGCGCCGAGCGGGCGATATGTGCCGTCCTGTCGATTCACGGCATAGAGATGATGGTCTCGACCCGCGAAGACATACAGGGTCGATCCCTCGACGACGTGGAGCAGCCCCTCGCCCACCGCCTTACCACCCTCGATCGCGTCCTTGAACTTCTGCTCGCCTCTCGCCAAGTCGATCACGTTCACTTCCCCGTTTGTCGCCGGGTCCGAGCGCGAGATGTACAACAATCCCGCCGGCGTCAGCTCGGCGTAGTCGAGCCGGCCCTTGATCTTCACGTCCTTTTGGAGCCGCACCGTCGCGGTGGCGACATCGAGCACATTCACGAAGGTGCGCGACTCGGCATCCACGGCGAGGACGGCGGAGCCGCCGGTGATCATCGCGTCGGTCACGGTGCCGCGCATGCGCAGGGGCTTGGGGTTGATCGTCGCGCCATCCTCGTAGCGAGCCACGCTGAGTCCGGTCTGCACGACGCCGTTGATGATACGCACGTTCCCCGTCGCTTCGTCGGGAGGCGGTGATTCGGGAAGGATGATGATTCCGGCAGGATGCTGGACGATGTCATGCACCCAACCCTGGATCAGCGCGGGCTTGGCCCAGAGCGGTTGCCCATCGGCGAGCCGGTACGCCATGAGACGGTCGTCGAAGCCGACGTAGATGCGATCGGGCTTATCGAGCGACGGGAAGAGCCGCACATGTTTGGCGGGGTTGCCCGCGCGGGCGGTCGGCAGCGTCGCCGACCAGCGGACGGCACCCGTCTTGGCATCGAGCGCGCGCAGTCCCATCAGCGTATGCACGACGATGACCTCTGGCCCGGCCTGGAGCACCTCCAGTGTGGTCGCCGCGGAGGCCATGCGCACAAGGCCCTGCATCAAGCCGCCGAGGCCCCCGCGCTTCGGTTCGGTCTGTTGGAAGAGCGATTCGCTCACCCAGCGCTTGGTGCCGGTCTTTAGGTCGTACAGCGCCACGACAGGCGGACCCGAGGCGCGCTGGCCGTGCACCAGCAGCGTACCCGTCTGCGGCAGCACGCGCCGCGTCACGACTCTCGTCAGACTCAGGAGCCGAGAGTCGAATAGCACGGTGCCCGTGACCGGATCGAAAATGATCGAGAGGCCCGGCTTCGCCGCTTCCATGAGCAGCGAGCCCTCGACCATGCGAACGCTGTCGACCGGGAGGCCACCCAGCTCCGGTTTCTGCCAGGCGATCTGGCCGCGCTCGACGTCCACGCCGGCGAGTGCGCCGTCACTCGAGACCAGGAGGGCGCCCGCGGGCGTGATTTGCTGCCACCGGATATCGCCGGGAAAATGGAGTGTCCAAGCGGCGACCGAGCCTACGGGGGCTTGAGCAGCCTGAAACAGGACGAGCAGCAGCGGCAGAGCCATGGGGCCTCCTGGGGAGGCCACATATCCCCCCATGGCGATCCGCCGCGCAAGTGGCTGGCTGGGGTCTGGGGGCTAGGGGCTAGGGATTGGAGGGCGTCGGCGGAACCTGACGTCGACAGTGCGTTGCGTGTCGATCTTGGTTCGTTTGCCGTAGCGGTAGGTCGTGACCGCGGTCAACGAGTCCTGGAGCGGCACGCCGGGCGCGATGTTCTTGAATTGGGTCCGCACTGTGGTCGTGCGGACGCCGTCGAGGTCCGTTCGCTCTGGATGAGTGAGAGACGACTCCGTATAGCGGAGCTCATATGTGAGCGTATCGAGGAACGCCGCCCCGGTGAGGTCGGCAGACCAAACGCGCCTGGACGGCTCGAAGTCGATTCGCGCGAGCGTTTCTCCACCAATCGTATCCCGCCCCGCGAGACGAAAACAGTGGTTCGCGATGAAGGAACCGTTATCGAAGTACTCAAGCCCGAGGGTATGGATGACGAGCTTGGTCAGGTCCCAGGGGGGATACCCGGGCTCGACGACCCGTCCGACCGCGTACGGATGGTCGTCGCTGCTCGAGAACTCCAGTTTCCGAACGACCGGTTTTCCTGTATC
>WNGB01015210.1_pt1 | contig 10209 bp, 13 predicted proteins | sample 5400681 | NCBI WGS metagenome assembly WNGB01 (sample SAMN13153367, study PRJNA577476) | soil metagenome | isolation source: 115 cm soil or saprolite under grassland replicate 2 | place: USA:California | collected 2016-06-15
GAGTTCGTCCCGAACCCGAGCGACTACGCCTGCGCCGGCTGCCCGGCCCTCGACGTCGTTTGCGCGGGGCCGCGCCTGCGGAAGTTCGCGGCGGCGCCGCACCTCGAGGCCGCGGCGCCTGCTTGACATGTGACCATTCGGGGCGATTATCCCTTGACGGTAGGTAAGCTATGGGCGTAAGTTGCCACTTGGCCTGCCCACCGTGGACACAAGGAGAACGCCTAATGCTGCTCTACGACAGCTTCTCTATCCGCCACCTTCGCGTCGAGGTGCTCTTGTATCCGCCGTCGGAAGACCGCTTTCCCGAGGGGGTCCTGTCGCGGCTTTACGCGTCGCTGAACGCTGACGACATGTTCGACGACTGCGCGCTTCGGCAACGGCTTGGCGCGATCTTCGAGGGTGAGCGTTTGACTTACGACATCGAGACGCGTCGAATCCGAATGCACTTCCGGAACTTCGGGACGATCCAAGAGAGCAAGGAGAACCTGAACCACTTGCTCGGGGCCACAAAGAAAGTGTTGAACGAGGCCGGGATGCGGTTTTTGTATCTCACCGACGAGGTTGAGATATGGGGTCTCGTTCCACCTGAGAAGGATTCGATAGATGTGGCAACCTCGCTTCGCTCGAAAGCCATGAAAGTCACACAGCCCCACCTCGACAAACTGCCGGGGCAAGTCATTAGCGCGGGCCTGACGATTCACGGACATGCGCCCGAAGAAGCGAACTACACGTACGACGTGACGATCGCACCATACGGACACGTCGCGAAGGGCGGGAGTCTCTACCTGGACGCCGAACTGAACTTCGGCTTTCCTCCGGAACCGCCGGAGGAGGACGTCACCCTAGTAGTGGACGCGGTTCAGACAACCTATGACTTCATCAACACAGAGCTGATCGACTTTGCCCAGAGCCTTATGCCATGATGAAACTGTCCACCGAGTCGGGGAGCAGAAATGAAAGAACACGGGAAAGACAAAGAGAAGCGACGGGTCCTGCCACCGCTCAGGCGTTCGCCTACGGCACCAAACGAACGGCCATGGACTCGCGAGGATTTCATGCGCGATCTTCGGCGCACGACTCGACGCAGAGCCGCGGGAAGCCAGAGCTAGGCAATCGCGATTCGCTCAAGGATGAGCTTGAACATCGGGATACCGTCGTCCCGATGGCTGTACTTGAACGCGAACTCGTCAACGTAGCTCTGCAGCCACTTCCGGCTGACGTTGTGCTGGACGCCGGAAAGCCCACGCTTCACGTTCCCGAAGAATCCCTCCACGGTCTGTGTGTGGACATGGCCGCGAGCATAGATGCCCGCCTGGTGCTTGATCTGGTGGTGGGCCGCGAACTCGGTGCCGAGTTCGTCATACAAGGCCCATTCATCCGTGTAGATCGTCGCATCGGGACTCACGTTCGCTCGCAACGCGGCACGAATCGACTCTTTGCTTCGGTTCGGAAGGACGAATGGCACGGACACGGCCGCCGCGCTCCACCACGGCGAAGATCGTGGGCCGCGCGCTGACTCGTTCCATCGCCTCTTGACGACGCTTTGTAGACGTCTCGGCGCGAGAGCGGTCGCCGGCTCTGATCTTCCCACCCCAGGACGATTCATCGACCTCGACTTCACCATCAAGCGGAGTGTTGTCATCGTCACTGAGCATGCGCCGAATTCGGTTGTGCATGCGCCACGCGGTCTTGTACGTGACGCCAAGTTCGCGTTGAAGCTGCTTGGCAGAGATTCCGCAGCGCGTCTGACTCAAGAGGAAGATCGCGTGGAACCACAGACGCAACGGCGTGGTGGACTTCTCAAAGATCGTTCCCGCCGTCGGATGAAGATGATGGCCGCATGAGTCACACGAGTACGACTGGCGCGACCTCACACGGTGGAAGCGACGCTCACGGTCGCACTTCGGGCAGAACGCCATCTGCCCGTCCGAGCTGTAGAGGCGACGCCAGAGCCATTCAAAGCACGACTCGTCTGTCGGAAACTCGCTCAAGAACTCTGCGACCGTGTACCGATCCCGCTTCGACTTGCGAGGGCTTCCCGGCATGGCACTAACCTATCAGAGTAGGTACCTGCTGTCAAGGGATAATCACCCCATTCGGTCACCTATTATCCAGCCCGTGACCGATGACCTCGTCTTCCGCGCACTCGCCGACCCGACGCGCCGGCTCCTGCTCGACCGGCTCTTCGAGCGTGACGGCCGCACGCTCACGGAGCTCGAGTCTCAGCTCGAGATGACGCGCTTCGGCGTCATGAAGCACCTGCGCGTGCTCGAGGACGCGGGGCTCGTCGTCACGAGGAAGTCGGGCCGCGAGAAGCTCCACTTCCTCAACCCGGTGCCGATCCGGCTGATCCACGACCGCTGGATCGACAAGTACACCGAGCATCGCGTGTCCGCGCTCGCGGAGCTCAAGACGCAGCTGGAGGAAACCGCATGACCACGATCACGGAGATCGCGACGACGCAGGTCTACCAGGTCTTCATCAAGGCGACGCCCGAGCAGATCTGGGAGGCGATCACGAAGCCGGAGTTCACGGAGAAGTACTTCTACGGCGCGCGCATCGAGCTCGCCGGCGGGCGACGCATCACGCGCGGCCCGCAGGGCGAGGAGTGGGGGAACGAGGAGATCCTCGAGGAGGATCCGCCCCGCAAGCTCGTCCACGGCTGGCGGTCGAAGTACGACGAGGAGCTCGCCGCCGAGCCGACGAGCCGCGTGTCGTGGGAGATCGAGCCCGGCGATGCCGGCGTATCGCTGCTGACGGTCGTCCACGACCAGCTCGACGCGTCGCCGAAGACGGCGGCGAGCGTTGCCGGCGTCGGCTGGATGCGCGTCCTGAGCGGCCTGAAGACGCTGCTCGAGACGGGCGAGCCGCTCGCGTAGTGGCACGGAGCTTCGTCGCGGAGGCGCGCAAGGGCGTCGGTCCGAAGAAGGAACGCATCGGCCCGATCGTTGCGCGCCTCGCGGCGGAGCACGCCGATGCAAGGATCGCGCTGCGCTTTCGTAACGAGCTCGAGCTGCTCGTCGCGGTGATGCTGTCGGCCCAGACGACCGACGTGAACGTCAACCGCGTGACCGAGTCGCTGTTCGAGAAGTATCGCGAGCCGGAGGACTATCTCGCCGTACCGCCGGAGGAGCTCGAGCGCGACATCTACGCGACCGGGTTCTTCCGTCAGAAGACGAAGGCGATCCGCGGCACGATGCAGAAGCTGCTCGAGGAGTTCGACGGCGCCGTGCCGCGCGACGTCGACGAGCTCGTGCGCCTGCCGGGCGTAGCGCGGAAGACGGCGAACGTCGTCGCCGCCGAGCTGGGAAACGCGCAGGGGATCGTCGTCGACACGCACGTGCGGCGGCTCGCGCAGCGGCTGGGACTGACGAAGGAGGAGGATCCGGTCAAGGTCGAGCGCGATCTGATCAAGCTCGTGCCGCGCGAGCATTGGGCGCTCTTTCCGCACCTGCTGATCTGGCACGGCCGCCGAGTCTGCATCGCGCGCCGCCCGCTCTGCGAGCAGTGCGTGATCAACGATCTTTGTCCTAGCTCGCGGGTGTGAGCGCGACGAGCAGTCCGCCGTCGTGGTCGAGCGCGGGGAAGAGGTCCGCGACGACGGGCTTCTCGAGGCCGGCGCGTGTCCGCAACCGCACGTGCTCGCCGCGGCGCCGCACGCCCCACTCGAGCGCGAGGCCGACGGGGTTCGGCTCCGCCGCGACGATGTCCGTCACCTCTCGGCCGAGCAGGTCCTCCTCGCGGTAGCCGCTCAGCTCGAAGAAGTCCTGCCCCGTCGCGAGCACGCGTCCGTGCTGGTCGCACACGACGAAGCCGGTCGTCGGGCCGGGGTAATAGTCCTCCTGCAGCTCGAAGAGGAAGCCGAAGCCGCAATGCCGACATGCCGGTGCCTGCGCGGAGAACCCTTCGACGCCGTCGACGTCGACGGAGCGCTTCTTGCACTTCGGACAGATGTAGTGGGGCACGCGCCGATGGTAGCGGCGCGCGGCTTAGAGCTCGTCTCAAAATGACGCTTGTGTCGCCCGGGCGCGCTGGGCGGCGCGATGCTACGTCCTCAGTCGCCCCCATATGCCTGCATATGGGGGCTTCCTGCGTCCTTGCCTCGCACTCGCCCATCGCACCCGGGCAACGAAGGCCATTCTGAGACGAGCTCTAAATCCACTTCTTCCAGCGGAAGAACGTGAGCTGTATCACCGTCGTCACGACGATCAATGCCCAGGAGAAGAGATAGCCGAACTGCCAGTGGAGCTCGGGGAAGTGGTGCTGGAAGTTCTGGCCGTAGAGGCCGACGATGAAGGTGGGCAGCAGCAGCAGCGACGCGATCACCGTGAGCGTCTTCATGACCTGGTTCTGGTCGTTCGCGATCTTCGACTGGAGGTAGTCGCGAACGCTCGCGATCAGGTCGCGCGAGAGCTCGAGACCGTCGAATGCGCGCAGGAGCTTGTCCAACGCGGAGTTGAACGCGATCTCGACGTCATGCGGAAAGACCTCTTCGCCGTCCGTCACCTCGACGACGTTGTCGACGACGCGGCGGACCGCGTCGCGCGTCGGGGCGAGCGTGCGCCGGATGTGAAGCAGGTCGTGGCGCAGCTGCGAGATGCGTGCGCGGATCTGCTGAGGCCGCGAGGTTTCGACGACGTCTTCGAGCTCGTCGATCTCCTCGTCGAGGTCGTCGATCAGGTCGAGGTAGCGCTCGGCGATGTCGTCGACGAGCCGGTAGAACATCATCCCGGTCGTGTCGTTCGGACGACAGGCGTCCTTCGCGGGTCGCGGGTCGAACGGCTTCTCGCCGGGCGGCGTTTTCGACACGGTGACGAGGCGGTCGTGGGTGAGCACGACGTCGACCTCCTCGTAGAAGACGCGATTTTCCTCGCGGACTGCGACCGCGACGAGGAAGACGCCGAAGACGTAGGACCCGTGCGCCTGCAGCGTCGGCCGCGGCTCGTCGGCGTGCTGGGCCGGCTTGAGGAGCAAGGCGAGCGCCGCTTCCTGAACGTGCTCGGGAAGTTGCGCCCGCAGCTCTTCAGGAGTCGGATCGATCAGGTCGATCCACTCGGCCACGGCCGGCTACGTGCGCGGAGCCGACTCGGCCGCCATCAGGTGCCCCTCGCGTGCGGCGAGGAAGCGCTCGGCGTCGAGTGCGCCCATACAGCCCGAGCCCGCCGCCGTGACGGCCTGACGGTAGACGTGATCCTGCACGTCGCCGACCGCGAAGATGCCTGGAATGTTCGTCTCGGTGGAGCCGGCGTTCGTAACGAGGTAGCCCGCCTCGTCGTGGTCGAGCCAGTCGAGGAAGAGCTTCGTGTTCGGGTCGTGCCCGATCGCGACGAACAGTCCGTCGGCCTGCAGCTCCCACGTCTCGTCGGTACGCGTGTCGCGCAGCCGCACGCGGTTCATCTTCGCGTCGCCGATGACCTCGTCGACGACCGCGTTCGTGACGAACTCGATCTTGTCGTTCGCCCGCGCGCGGTCGAGCATGATGCTCGACGCCCGGAACTCGTCGCGCCGGTGGACGACCGTGACCTTGCTCGCGAACTTCGTCAGGAAGAGCGCCTCCTCCATCGCGGAGTCGCCGCCGCCGACGACGATCACGTCCTTGTCGCGGTAGAACGCCCCGTCGCACACGGCGCAGTAGGTGACGCCGCGTCCGTGCATCGCCTGCTCCGACGGCAGCCCGAGCTGCCGCGCGGTGGCGCCGGTCGCGACGATCACCGTCTCCGCGGCGTATTCGTCGTCGCCGACGTAGACGCGGAACGGCCGCTCGGAGAAGTCGACGCGGGTGACGTCGTCTGTGACGAACTCCGCGCCGAAGTGCTCCGCCTGCGAGCGGAACTCGTCCATCAGCTTCGGCCCGAGGATCCCGTCGCGGAAACCCGGGTAGTTCTCGACCTCGCTCGTGATCATGAGCTGGCCGCCCCAGGTGAAGCCTTCGATGACGAGCGGCTCGAGGTCGGCGCGCGCGGCGTAGAGCGCCGCGGTGTAGCCGGCGGGGCCGCCGCCGATGATGATCAGTTTTCTCGTCTCGTTCATGTCTCGCTGTATTAAACGAATCAGGGCGGATGGCTGTTCCGGGGAGCCGCCCTCGCCGCCACCTCGTGCCGATCGGCACAGGAATAACCTGGCGCGTTCCGTGGCATTGGACCAGCGATGGCGTTCGTCGTCACGTCGGACCGGCTGCGGCAGCTCGCCGCCTTCAGGGCCGACCGGGGCTGCGCGATCAGCCTCTACCTCGGCTTCTCGCCAATGACCGGCGCCACGATCCCCGACGCCGTCACGAAGGTCAACTCCCTGCTCGACGAGGCCCAGAAGTCGGCCTTCGCGACGCGGGAGGGACTCGGGCACGCCCAGAAAGCCGGACTCCAGAAGGACTTCGCGCGGATCCGCGACTTCCTCGGCAACGACTTCAATCGTGGCGGCGTTCACGGCGTCGCCGTCTTCGCGGACCACCTCGACGGGCTCTGGGACGTCGTGACGGTCCACGAGACCGTGCCGGACCGCGTCTCCGTCGGCCCGGACCTCCACATCGCGCCGCTCGTACCGCTGCTCGGCCGCGGCGACGGCGTCGTCGTCGCGCTCGTCGACCGCGAGCGCGGGGTGTTGCTCGCACTCGACGGCGGCCGCCTCGAGGAGCTCGCGAACCTGACCGAGGAACAGCCGGGGCGCCACGACCAGGGCGGCTGGTCGCAGTCCCGCTACCAGCGGCACATCGAAGAGCTCGTGAGCGAGCACCTGCGCGCGGTCGCCGACGACCTCGACGCGCGCGTGCGGGTGGGCGAGGCGAAGCATGTCGTCGTGGTCGGGCCGGAGGAGGCGCGCGGCGAGTTCCGTGAGCTGCTGTCGCAGGAGACGCGCGACGCGCTGATCGGCGCGACCTCGGGCGAGGGTCACGCGACGACGCAGGAGCTGCTGCAGCTGGCAATGCCGTTCGTCGAGCAGGCGCGCCTCGCCGAGGAAACCGAGCTGCTCGAGCGCTGGCAGGAGGAAGCGGGACGCGAAGGTCGCGCAGCCTCGGGCTGGGCGGAGACGCTCGCCGCAGCGTCCGACGGGCGCGTCGACGTGCTCCTCTTCCAGCAGGGAACGACGAGGCCGGCGTACCAGTGTCCGTCGTGCGGTCGCGTGCAGCTCGACGGCGGCGACTGCCCGCTCGACGGCACGCCGCTCGAGCGGCGCGAGGACGGGGTCGACCTCGCAGTCCGTCAGACGCTCGTGCACGGCGGCACGGTCCGCGCGCTCGCCCGCGAGCGCCGCGAGCTCGGCCCCGTCGAGGGCATCGCTGCGCTATTGCGCTACTAGCGATTACGCCGCGTCGGCGCTGGCGCTCGGAAGCTCGAGCACCGTCTGGTCCTCGAGCTCCTCGTGCTCGTCGGTCGCCTGCTCGAGCTTCGTCGCGAACTTGTCGAGCCGCTTGTCCGCCGCCGTGTACCGGACCTGCGCGTGGCCGAGATGCTTCCCCACCAGCTCGAACTCCTCCGTGAACCTGTCGAACTCGTGCTGGAGGTCGGCGACGTACCCCATCACCTCGTGCGCGTGCTGCTCGATCTGCATTCCGCGCATCCCGAGCACGATCACCTGCAGGTACGCGGTGAAGGTGGTCGGCGAGACGGGGAAGACGCGCTTCTCGTGCGCGTACTGGAGCAGCGCGCCGGTCTTCCCGCAGACGAGCTCGTAGTAGACCGCCTCGACGGGGACGTACATGAACGCGAAGTCGTACGTTCCTTCCGCGGGGCGGATGTACTTCGCGCAGATCGCGTCGATGTGACCCTTGACGTCGCGCGCGAACGCCTTCTCGTGGAGCTGCTTCGCGTCGTCGTTCTCGGCCTCGACGATGCGGTTGAAGTTGTCGAGCGGGAACTTCGAGTCGATCGGGATCAGCTGGCCGACACGCACCACGGCGTCGACGATCTCGCCCCCGTCGAAGCGGTACTGCATCGAGAACGCAGACGCCGGCAGCCGGTCGCGCAGGAGGTTTTCGAGCAGCAGCTCGCCGAAGCCGCCGCGCGCCTTCGGCGGGCGCAGCGCCTGCTCGAGTCGCGCGAGGTCCTTCGCGCGCTCGAGCATCTGGCTCGTCGCGTTGCCGACCTCGCCGAGCCGCTCGTGGATCTTCTCAGTCGTCTTCGACGCGCTCTCGAGCCGACGGTCGACCTTCGTGTCGAGCTCGCCGAGCCGCCGGTCCATCGTCTCGACGATCGCCTCCAGCCGCCGGTCGACGTCGGCGCTCCGCGCGCTGAGGTGGGAGCCGAGGTCGCGGCGCAGCGTCCGGACCGCCCAGACCGCGAGGCCGGCGAGGGCGATCAGGACGGGGAGTGCGACGGCGATCCACATCGGGCCGACGCACGCTAGAGATCGGGTCGGACGGACCCGGACCGGGGGCTACGTCTCGCGCTCGGCGTGGTGCTCGGCGGCCCGCTCGCGCTCGCTCTGCGCGAGCTGCTCGTGCCTCGCCGCCTCGTCCTCCGCGCGACCCTCCTTCTCCTGGTGCATGCCTTCGCGCCGAAGCGACGCGTTCCCGGTGACGTCGCCGGCCGCCTTCTTCGTGCGGCCGAGCAGCTTGTCCAGCAGTCCCATGGCTCTCCCTCCTGTGGCTAACGCCCGTGGAGGTTTCCGAAAGGGACCGCAAAAAACGCCAGAGCCGACAAACCTTGCGGTCCATCGGCTCCAGCGAGGGACACCCTACGGCCAACCGACGCGTCGGGTCAAGCGACCCCGCGAGAGAAAAAGCCGCTCCGAGCGGAATTTTCTCCGGCACTTGACACCGCCTGCGGAAAACCCGCATATAAGGAGCGACACCGGGTCCACTCACACCACTCAAGGGGGATATGCATGAAGCGGTTTGCCGGCGTACTCGCGTTCGCCGCCGTCGTCGCCGCAGCGACATCGGCTTCCGCGCTCGCCAGCCATGCGTGGGGCACCTACCACTGGGCGAGGACGGCGAATCCGTTCACGCTCAAGGTCGGCGACAACCTGACCGGCGACTGGCCGGGCCATCTCGCGCAGGCGTCCGCCGACTGGAACCAGTCGACGGTCCTCCAGACGACGATCGTGCCGGGGCAGGCCAGGAACAAGCGATGCCGCCCGACTTCCGGCCGCGTCGAGGTCTGCAACGGCGGCTACGGCTTCAACGGCTGGCTCGGAATCGCGACCATCTGGATCGCGAGCGGCTCGACGCACATCACGCAGGGCACCGTCAAGGTGAACGACAGCTATTTCGCCACCTCGACCTACAACAACCCGAACGAGAAGCAGCACGTGATGTGCCAGGAGATCGGGCACACGTGGGGTCTCAACCACCAGGACGAGTCCGGCGCGCTCTACTACACGTGCATGGACTACTTCTCGAACACGGGCGCGAACGCGACGAACTCGGCAAGCACGACGCCGAACCAGGGCGATTTTGACCAGCTCCTGTGCATCTACGACCCGAATTCCGCCGGCAGGACGCTGACGAGCACGACGAGCGGCATCTCGCACTCGTGCACCGGCACGGGACACCTCGACTCGACGACGACGGTCGGCGCGACTGCGTTCGGCGGCAACGGCGCCGCGGAGCCGCCCGATTGGGCGAATCCCTCGGAGTCGGTGTACGTCGACCACCTGCCGAACGGCGAGACGCAGGTGACGTTCGTCCGCTGGGCGAACCCGATCCACGCCTGGGCCGGGTAGCGACTGGAGTACGACGGGAGCCGGTGACGCCGGCTCCCGTCTCCTCCGCCGATGATCCTCCTCGCGCTCCTCGCAGCCTTCGCGGTCGGGCCGCCGCGGACGCCGCCGCCGCACGTCTCGGGCGTGTCGGTCACGCCGCCGCCGGCCTGGATCGACGACGGCGTTCGCTCGAAATGGCTCGCCTACGGCGGCTACTGCTGGCAGACGCAGTGCGTCGACTTTCTCCCACCTGCGCAGCGGACGCTTCCCGTCGTCGCGGTGCAGCGGGGAACGCGGTTGACCGTGCACTTCCGCTTCAGCGCATCCGACGTGACCGTGCGGGTCGGCACGCGCACAGTCGCGGCCGGGTCCGGATCGACGATCGCCTGGCGCGCGAGATCCGGCGGCATCCTCGACGTCCACGCGCGCGGGCCTGGCGGCTCGGCGTCTTATCTCGCGCGGATCCGCATCGGTTAGGTAGCCTCGCCGCGTGCCGAAGAAGTCCCGCACGCCGCCGCCTCCGCGGCGACCCGTTCAGGCGCCGCAGCGGCGCGGCGACACCACCCGCCG
>WNGB01015212.1_pt1 | contig 10209 bp, 10 predicted proteins | sample 5400681 | NCBI WGS metagenome assembly WNGB01 (sample SAMN13153367, study PRJNA577476) | soil metagenome | isolation source: 115 cm soil or saprolite under grassland replicate 2 | place: USA:California | collected 2016-06-15
TTACCAGTCATGCCGTCCCGACCGGCGAATGTCAGTCTGATCCACCGTCGCTGCCAAGGACCATCCGCTGCTCCAGGCCGAGAGCAAACCCACCAACCCGAGCCGGACCCCTTGACCCTTTGCTCCATGTCAGTGATGTAACCGGCAACGTTTGCCGGGCAACGCTACCGGCCACTTCACTAGTTCCAGGTGTACGTCGGCTGCACGGCGAGCGAGGCGCCGATGAAGCAGTCGCGCTCTGCCTTCGCGCGCAGCTCGAGGAGCTCCTCGGGTCCGGGCTCCGGCGAGAGTTTGACCGCGAGCTCGATGTCGCACTCGACCATCGCGTAGCGTTCGTCGCTCTCGCGGCGCGTGATCAGCGAGCGCGCCGCGCCGGTCGCCCCGGCGACCTCGAAGCCCGCGCGCCGGGCGTGGTACCCGAGCGCCTTCAGCGAGCACCGAACGAGGGCGGCCAGCAGCAGATGCTCGGGCGCCCATGCGGGGTCCGCGTCGAGCGGCGTTCCGTCCTCGACCCGCAGGGCGCCGCCCTCGCCGAGGTCGATCGCATGTCGCAGCTCCTTGACCTTGATCCCCATCGGCACATTCTTGCCGTCCGGACGGAGTCATACGCTTCGAGCGTGATTCGGCTCAGAACGCTGACGGAAGCCGAGTGCTGGGCCCGCTGCTACGGCAGCTGGGAGCCGACCGTGACCGTGTTCCGCCTCGAGCCCCGCCGGCCGCGCTTCCCGACGACCGTCTCCGGCGAGGACCTGCGCAAGGGCCTCGAGGAGCGGATCGACCGGCGGCTGGCGGACGACGCCGAAGCGGCATAGCCACGGCCGGGCCGAGCGACGTCCCCGACGTCCTCGCGCCGGGGCTTCGAATCGTCTTCTGCGGCATCAACCCGGGCCGCGTCTCCGCCGCAGCTCAGGCGCACTTTGCGAATCCGCGGAACGACTTCTGGCGACTGCTGTACGCGGTCCAATTCACGTCGCGGCTGTACGAGCCGCGCGAGCAGTTCGAGCTCCTGAAGGAAGGGCTTGGCGTGACGAATGCGGCCCACCGGACGACGCCCGGCTCGGGCGATCTGCGCCGGGACGATTTCGCGGGCTCGGCGGAGCGGCTCGAGCGTATCGCCCGTGAGCTGAAGCCGGAGTGGATTGCGTTCGTCGGCAAAGAGGCCTACCGCGGCGCCTTCGGCGAGCGGCCCGAGCTCGGCTTGCAGGAGCGAACGCTCGGGGAGACGTGCCTCTTCGTGCTGCCGTCCACGTCGCCTGCGAATGCGGCGGTGCCCTGGTGGGAGCGGCTGCAGTGGTTTCAGGAGCTCGCCGGCCGCGCGTCGGGGCTGCCGCTCAGGAAAGCCGTGCGGGCGCTCGTGCTCGATCCGGCCGACCGCGTTCTCATGGTCCGCTTCGAGGACAACTTCGGCACCTGGTGGTCGACGCCGGGCGGCGGTGTCGAGCCCGGAGAGAGCGACGAGCGTGCGCTCGCGCGTGAGCTCGCGGAAGAGGTGGGGCTGCGCGAGTACGAGCTCGGGCCGCTGATCTGGACGCGCGAGCACAGGCTCATCGACATCGCGAGGTTCGGGGGCCAGCGTGAGCGGCACTACCTCATCCGCACCGAGCCGTTCGACCCGGTGCCCAGCTTCAGCGTGGACGACCTGGCGGCCGAGGGCGTGCACGACGTGCGGTGGTTCACGGTCGACGAGCTCGAGTCGGTGATCACCGGGCCGCGGAGGCTCGCGAAGCTGGTGCGCGATCTGCTGGAGAACGGCCCGCCGACGGAGCCGATCGACGCGGGCGTCTAGCTCCGCCAGTGGTTCGTGATCGGCGTCCGCCGGTCGCGGCCGAACGCCTTCGGCCGTAGCCGGACGCCCGGCGGCGCCTGCCGCCGCTTGTACTCCGCCCGGTCGATGAGCGCGACGGCCCGCTCCACCACGTCCGGGTCGAACCCGTCGGCCGAGAGCTCTTCGAGCGTCCGGTCTTCCTCGACGTACGCCTCGAGCACCTGGTCGAGCTGCGGGTACGGCGGCAGCGAGTCCTCGTCGAGCTGGTCGGCGCGGAGCTCCGCGCTCGGCGCCCGGTCGATGATCGACTGCGGAATCAACTCGCGTCCGGCCCGCTCGTTGAGATGGCGTGCGAGCCGGAACACGTCCGTCTTGTACACGTCCTTCAGCAGCGCGAAGCCGCCGGCCATGTCACCGTACAGCGTCGCGTAGCCGACCGACAGCTCCGACTTGTTGCCGGTCGCGATCAGCAGCCAGCCGAACTTGTTCGAGAGCGCCATCAGGATCGTGCCCCGCACGCGCGCCTGCACGTTCTCCTCGGTGAGGTCGGGCTCCCGGCCGGCGAAGTGCGGCGCAAGCGCCGCGAGGAGCGACTCGACGATCGGCTCGATCGCGATCTCGCGGAAGTCGCAGCCAAGAGCCTGCGCGAGCCGCCGCGCGTCCCCGCGCGTTCCCTCCGAGGAGTAGCGCGACGGCATCGACACGCAGTGCACCCGCTCGGCCCCGAGCGCTTCCGCCGCGACCGCCGCCACCACGGCCGAGTCGATCCCGCCCGAGACGCCGACGACGATCTCCTGAAAGCCGTTCTTGCGGACGTAGTCGTTCAGGCCGAGCTCGAGCGCGAGGCGCATCTGCTCGAGGTCGTCGCAGAACGGCGCGAGCGTGGGCTTGACCTTGTCGCCGAGCTCGTGCGGCACGCCGACGTGAATCAGCTCGATCGTGCCGAGGTCGCCGCGGTGCTGCGCGAGCGCGCGACGCCGCGTGTCCGTCAGCCGTCGTGCGACGACCGCGGACGGCTCGACGTCGACCAGGAGCAGCGCCTCTTCGAAGCCGGCGGCACGGGCGAGCACGGTGCCCTCGTCGTCGATGACGAGCGAGTGCCCGTCGAAGATCAACTCGTCCTGACCGCCGACCGAATTGCAGAACGCCACATACACCGAGTTGTCGCGGGCCCGCGTCCGGAACATCTCCTCTCGCTCGCGATCACGAAGGAGATGAAACGGGGAGGCCGAGATGTTGACGATCAGCTCCGCGCCGGCGAGCGCCAGGTCGGTCGCGGGCGGGCCCGGCTGCCACATGTCCTCGCACACGGTCACGCCGACGAGCGTGTCGCCGTGCTCGAAGAGATAGAGGCCGTCGCCGGGCGCGAAGTACCGAAACTCGTCGAAGACACCGTAGTTCGGCAGGAACCGCTTCTTCACGAGCGCCTTCACCTCGCCGCCGGCGCACACGGCCGCCGCGTTGAAGAGGTCGCGGTCGAAATGCGGCGTGCCGACGACGGCGACCGTACCCCGGGTCGAGCGGGCGATCTCCTCGAGCGAGCGCTCGGCCGCACGGACGAACCCCGGCCGCAGGAGGAGATCCTCGGGCGGGTAGCCCGTGACCGCGAGCTCGGGGAAGAGCACGAGGTCCGCGCCGCGGTCCTTTGCTTCCTCGAGCCGCTCGAGGATGAGCGCGCGGTTGCCGGCGAGTTCGCCGACGACGGGGTTGATCTGCGCGAGCGCGAGCCTCATTGCTCCGCTCTCATTGTGCCTTCAGCGCCGAAGCCGGATGGCGTTGAGATCGTTCTCGCGGATCTCGTCGATCCGGCCGCGCAGGCTCTCCGGCGGGTCGTGCTCGGCATGCAGGTAGCGGCCGGCGAGGAGGTCGAACTCGCCGCCGGCAAGCCCTCGCACGAGACGGGGCGCGCATTCCGGCGGCGTCCACGGCAGGCTGTCCGGGTAGCGCTTCGTCATCTCGGTCCGCACGAGCCCCGGCGAAATCGAGAAGACGAAGACGTTCTGCGGTGCGAGCGAGTACGCGAGCACTTCCGAGAAGCGATGGACGGCGGCCTTGCTCGCCGTGTACGCCGTCGCCGGCGGCATTCCGCCCATCGGCTGGTACGCCGCCCCGCTCGACACGTTCACGATGCGCCCGCCGCCGCGGTCGACCATGCGCGGGGCGAACGCGTGGTTGCAGAGGTAGACGCCGAGCACGTTGGTCTCGAACGTCTGCCACCATTCGTCCGGATCCGCGAGCGGGTCGTTCGGGCCGCTGATCCCTGCGTTGCAGACGAGCAGGTCGACGTCCCCGACCTCGGCGGCCCAGCGCTCGACGTCGTCGCGCTTCGAAACGTCGCCGACGAGCGCGCGGCCGTTGATCTCTTCCGCGACGTGCTCGACCTGCTCCGCGGTGCGCCCCGTCACGGCGACCTGCATGCCCGCCGCCGCGAGCTCGCGCGCGATGTTCTCGCCGATCCCGCGCCCGCCGCCGGTGACGATGGCCGTTCCATTGAGCTCAGATGACATGGCCGATCTCCTCCAATGCCTCGGGGTTCTCCAGCGACGACAGGTCGCCCGGGTCCTTGCCGAGAGCGCGCGCACGCACCGCGCGGCGGACGATCTTCGCCGACCGCGTCTTCGGCAACGCGGACACCCAGAGGATGCGGTCCGGCTTGAACGCCTTGCCGAGCACCGCGGTGACGGCGTCGGACACTGTCGAGTCTTTCTGCTCCTCACCCGGTTTCGGCACGCAGAAGATCCACGCGACCTCCCCTTTCACCGGGTGCGGAACGCCGACCGCGGCCGCCTCGGCGACGATGCCGCTGCCGACCGCCGCCGACTCGAGCTCCGCCGGTCCGATGCGCTTGCCCGCGATGTTGAGCGTGTCGTCGGAGCGGCCGTGCAGGAACCAGTAACCGTCCGCGTCGACCGAAGCCCAGTCGCCGTGCGTCCACACGTCCGGGAATCGGCGCCAGTACGTCTCGAGGTAGCGCTCGTCGTCCCCCCAGACCCCGCGGGTCATGCCGGGCCACGGCCGCCTGCAGACGAGCTCCCCGACCTCCCCGCGCACGGACCTTCCCAGCGGATCGACGACGTCCATGTCCTGCCCGAGCGCAGGGAAGCCGACGGCGACCGGCTTGACCGGCTCGGTGATCACGGTCGACAGGAAGCACGCGCCGACCTCGGTGCCGCCGCTGATGTTCACGATCGGCGCGGTCGAGCGGCCGACCTTCTCGAAGAGCCAGCGGTATGGGTCCGGGTTCCACGGCTCGCCGGTCGTGCACATCGCCCTCAGCGAGGTGAGATTCGCCTTCGGGTCGCCGTGCGGGATCAGCGCGCGCACGAGCGTCGGCGAGAGGCCGAGCATCGTCACCCGCTCCGACTCGATCAGGCGCCAGAGCCGGTCCTCGGGCCAGTCGGGCGCGCCCTCGGCGAAGACGATCGTCGCTCCGGCAGTGCCGCCGCCGACGACGGTCCAGGGGCCCATGATCCAGCCCATGTCCGTGGCGAAGTGGAGGCGATCCCCGCGCTTGACGTCGGTCTGGTACGCGGCTTCGCGCGCGATCGAGACGAGAAAGCCGCCCTGGACGAGCAGTGCGCCCTTCGGTCTCCCGGTCGTGCCGGACGTGTAGGCGAGCAGGTAGGGCGCCTCGGAGTCGACCTCGACCGGCTGCAGCGTGCCGGGCCGGCGCGTCACGAGCTCGGGCCATGCGTGCGTCTCGCGGTTCCACTCGATCACGTGCTGGAGATCGTGCGGTCCGGCGTCGTCCAGCGTCGCACGCATGTCGATCTGCCTGCCGCGCCGCAGCGACCAGTCGGCGCAGATCGCCACCTTCGCCTGCGAGTCTTCGAGCCGCGACGCGATCGCCGGCGCGGCGAAGCCGGAGAAGATCGGGACGTGCACAGCGCCGATGTGGGCGCACGCATGCGCGGCAACGGCGACGGCCGGGCACATGGGCATGTAGATCGCGACGCGATCGCCTTCGACGACGCCGAGCTCGAGAAGCGTCTCGGCGAGCTGGGTCACCTGGCTGGATGCCTCCGCGAAGGTCAGCGACTCGCGGCCGCCGTCCTCGTAGAGCCCCACGAACGCCTCGTCTTCCGAGGCCCAGCGGTGAAGACAGACACGCGCGATGTTCACGCGGCCCCCGTTGAACCAGGTGGCCCACGCCGGGCCGCGAGAGGTGTCGACGACGCTCTCCCACGGGTGCGAGAACTCGATTCCGAGATCGTCGACGACCGCCGGCCAGAAGCGGTCGGGGTCCTCGACGGAGATCCGGTGCAGCTCGTCGTAGTCGGCGGCGCCGAGCGCGCGCTGCAAGCGCGTCAGGTTCGCTCGCTCGATCTGCTCCGGTGAGGGTTTCCAGACGTAGTCCGACATGCGCTGGCTAAGCTAGCGTCTACTAACTTTTCTGGGGAGGTCTTGTGAGAGCACGCATATTCGCTGAAGAGAACAGAAAGTGGTGGACGCTGGCGGCCGTCTCGTTCGGCCTGTTCATGATCATGCTCGACAACACGATCGTGAACGTGGCGCTGCCGTCGATCGAGACTTCGCTTCACCTCAAGATCTCCGAGCTCGAGTGGGTCGTCGCGGGATATGCGCTCACGTTCGGCGCGCTCATGCTCACCGGCGGGAAGCTCGCCGACCTGCTCGGCCGGCGGTTGATCTTCGTCGTCGGGCTTGCGATCTTCACCCTCTCGTCCCTCGGCTGTGGGCTCGCCGGGAGCGCGAGTGTGCTGATCGCCGCGCGCGTCGTGCAGGGGATCGGCGCAGCGCTCATGAATCCCTCGACGCTCTCGATCATCACCGTCACGTTCCCGCCGCGCCAGCGCGGCACCGCGATCGGGATCTGGGCTGGCGTGTCGGCGCTCGCGCTCGCGATCGGCCCGCTCGTCGGCGGCGTGATCACCGAGCACATCAACTGGAACTGGATCTTCTTCATCAACGTCCCGGTCGGAGTGCTCGGGATCCTTGCTGCCTACGCGTTCATCGACGAGTCGCGGGACACCTCTCACGAGCAGCGGCCGGACGTGCCCGGCCTCTTCACCTCTGCGCTCGGGCTGTTCGCGCTCAGCTATGGGCTGATCGAGGCCAACAACTACGGCTGGACGTCCGGACGGATCCTCGCCGCGTTCGCCGTCGCCGCGGTCTCGCTCGCCGCCTTCGTCCTCCTCGAATTGCGCCAGCGCCTTCCGATGCTCGAGCTCGGGCTGTTCCGCAACCGCGGCTTCGCGGGCGCCAACACCGTCATGCTGTTCGTCGGCCTGGCGATGTTCGGCGTCTTCTTCTACGTGTCCCTCTACGTGCAGCAGGTGCTCGGCTACTCACCGGTGGAGGCCGGTGCGTCGTTCCTCCCCTGGACGCTCCTGATCATCATCCTTGCGCCGCAGGCGGGCCGCCTGTCCGACCGGCTCGGGCCGCGGCCGTTCGTCGCGGGCGGGATGGTCGTGCTCGCCGGTTCGCTGTTCCTCTTCTCGCGGATGGGCGTCCACGAGACCTTCTGGACGCTTCTGCCGGCGATGCTGCTCGGCGGCGTCGGGATGTCCGCCGCGATGGCGCCGACGACCGCGGCAGCGATGAGCTCGGTCCGGCCGGACAAGGCGGGCGTCGGCTCGGCCGTGCTGAACAGCATGCGCCAGGTGGGCGGCTCACTCGGGATCGCGATCATGGGCGCGATCGTCGCCTCGGGCATCAAGACCTCGATCGCGGCGGGTAACCCGCGACCCGTCGCGTTCGTGAACGGGTTCCACCATGCACTGGACGTCGGTGCGGTGATCGCGCTGGCCGGTGCCGTGATCGCGGCGGCGACGCTGCGGCATGCGCGACACCAGCCGGAGGCAGTCGTGAGGGAGTTCGAAGCGGCATGACCGTCGCGCCAACACGGCTGCCGGCGGCCGAGCGCCGCCAGGCATTGATCGAGACTGCGATCAGGGTCTTCTCCGAAGGCAGCTATCGCGGTACGACGACGGCCGAGATCGCGCGCGCGGCGGGGATCTCGGAGCCGATCCTCTATCGCCACTTCGCTTCGAAGCGCGACCTCTATCTCGCGGCGCTCGATCACGTGTGGAGCAATGTCCGCACCGCCTGGGAGCGGGCGCTCGCGACGTCCGACAACGTGCGCGACGCATTCGAGGCAATCGGCCACGGCCAGGTCAGGGTCCGCGACTGCAAGTTCCAGATGGCGGAGCTCTGGGTGCAGGCCCTCGGGGAGGCGGGCGAGGACCCCGAGCTCCGCCGGCACCTCGGCCGCCACATGCGCGAGGTGCACGACTTCATGGCCGACCTGTTCCGGCGCGGGCAGTCGGAAGGCGTCCTCCACGCCGACCGCGACGCGGACGCCGAAGCCTGGACCTTCCTCTCATGCGGCATGCTCGGCATGGTCGGGAGACGCATCGGCCTGCTCGACGAAGACGAGGTCGCACGCATCCGCAAAGCGCGCCTCGACTGGCTCACCGCCTGAGCCGCTCCTCGAGTCCCCCATCGGCCTTCTGGCTGCCGTCCGGCAAAAGACGTCCTTTGACGGCGGCCAACCCGCCCGCGAAGGCCAGACCGCGCTCTGGCCGTAGCGTGAGGGCGGCCCGTCACGCGTGGCCCACCCCGGGCAAGAAGCGAAGCTTCTTGCCCGGATAAAAGAGAAGGGCCCCCGCTGCGGCTCGGGGGCCCTTCTCGAGAGGCGCGCCCATCTGGTGAGGGCTTCGGAAGCTCGGCTCTGCGGCCCAGCCGCGCCTCCTGCCCTTCACCGAATGCGACGGCGCGCCCCCTGCAAACCCGAGCCTGGCGTCCGGCCTGGTTGCAAGGTGACCTGACTATAGGCACCACGTCCGAACTAGTCAAGTAGCTCGGTCAAGTGATTTGGTATAGGGTCACTTCACTGTGTTTTCGCGCAAACATGCCCTTTTTGGGGGATGCCTGCCCGGACAGCTTGCAGTTTGGTGAAGCGTGAGGTTCACTTCATGCCGCATTTGACTAGAGACGCCGCCATCAACACGAGCCGCTCCGCCGCGAATAGCGGCCTCCGGCTCGGGGAGCGCCTGCGCCAGCTGCGCGTGGCCGCCAACCTGACGCAGAGCGACCTCGCGGGCGAGCGCTTCTCGAAGGAGTACGTCTCGCAAATCGAGCGCGGCAAGACGCGCCCGACGCGCGAGACGGTCGAGTGGCTCGCCGGTCGGCTCGGCGTCGACCCTGGTTTCCTCGCGAACGGCGTTGCGACCGATGAGCGAGGGCGCCTCGAAGGTGCGCTCGCCCGGGCCGAGACGCTGATCGAGGCACTGAGGAACGACGAGGCGGCAACCGAGTACGAGTCGCTCGTTCCCGCTGCGCGGGCGACGGGCGTCCCCGAGCTCGCGGTTCGCGCCCTCGTCGGCGCCGGCCGCACGCAGATGCGCATGGGTTCGCTGCGTACCGCACTCAATTTGCTGAACGAGGCCCGCGGGATCGTCGAGGCGGGCAGCTTCTCGGATCTGGAGCGTGCCGAAGTGCTCTACGCGCTCGGCGTCTGCCGCTACCAGCTGAACAGCGTCCAGACGGCGCTCGCCATGCTGAACGAGTCGCTCGCGCTCGCGGAGCGCTCGGGGCTTCCGTCGGATCAGCTCCGCTCGAACATCCTCTCCTGGCGCTCGCGCTGCTGGCGTCGCCAGCGCGACTACGAGGCCGCACGCGAGGACATCGAGCGCGCGCTGCAGCTCGCCGAGGACGCAGACGACCCGCGCACGATCGGCGCGGCGTACTTCCAGGCTTCACTCGTTGCCGACCGCGAAGGCCACTGGGTGCTCGCACGCAGCTATGCAGAGCGCGCCCGCACCGCGTACGAGGAGCTCTCGGACAAGGTTCACGTCGGCCAGCTCACGAACAACCTCGGCGCCCTCAACTTCCTGCTCGGCAAGCCCGAGGAGGCGATCGGGCTCCTCAAGGAGGCGTTCAGCATCGCCCTCGACACCGGCCGCGACGCGGATGCGGCGCAGGCAGTGTCCTCGATGGCGCAGATTCACCTTCGCACCGGCAGCGTCGACCAGGCTGAGGAGCAGGCACGGCACGCACTCCGCCTCCTCGAGGCCGCCGGAAACGAGGATTACATCGACGAGATCGGAAGCGCGCAGCTCGTGCTCGGTCGCGCGCTGCTCGAGCAGAGCCGCATCGACGAGGCCGAAGTGGCCTTCGCGGCGGCGGAGTCCTGCTTCGAGCAGCTCGGGTCGGCGAGTCATCGCGCAGCCGCCTGGGTCGCACGGGGCGACCTCGCGGCGCGGCGCGGCGACGACAGGCTTGCAGCGCACCTCTACCGCAGCGCGGCAGAGGCTCTCCAGGATGTCAGGTTCTAGGCTCGAGAGGAGGTGACACGAATGACAAAGACGCGGCTCTTCACCCTTCTCATCACCGCAGCGATGTTCGCGATGTTCGTCGCGACGCTTTATCGCCCGGGCGGTCTCAGCGACGGCGGCTTCTGGTAAACGGCGGGACGGTCTGAG
>WNGB01023072.1_pt1 | contig 10209 bp, 7 predicted proteins | sample 5400681 | NCBI WGS metagenome assembly WNGB01 (sample SAMN13153367, study PRJNA577476) | soil metagenome | isolation source: 115 cm soil or saprolite under grassland replicate 2 | place: USA:California | collected 2016-06-15
GCCGGCGGCGACACTGGCGCCGAAAACATGCTCCCTTCCACAGCCTTCCGCTGAACATCGGCCACGCCATCGTGAGCTATCGCGGCAGCCGGGCCGCCGGTGCGCTCCGGAAGCGTAGCAAGCGTCATCTGTGCGGAGGCATCGCCGGCGACCTCGGCAAGCTGTTCCTCGCCTGGTGTGCGCGGCTCCCCGCCGTCCGGCGCGATCGTATCTCCGGCATCCGGCAACTCGTCAGGAGCCGTGGGCAGCGCGTGGGCCATCTGGCGGAACGTCGCCAGCGACGCGCCGGCGCGTGTTTCGCCGTCGGGGATCAGCGGCGCGAGCGGCGCGGAAACCTCCGCGGCGACCTCGCGGGCGAAGGCCGGGGCGACCGGCGCGCCATCGCCGCCAATCGCGGGCGGCGGCCCATAGCGCGGCGCCAGCATCGGCCGGACCGCGTTCGCGACGCCAAGGGCGCTCTCGGCCAGGTTGTAGAAGAGATCGGCCATCAGCCCGCCATCTCCAGATAGACCTGCCGGTGCGATGCGCTCATCGACAGGATCTCGGCCTCGCGCCAGCCGTAGGCGCGCGCCAGCGTGTGTACCTCGTCGAGCAGTCGCCGCGCCAGCCCGTCGATCTCGGTCCAGAAGAACGATACGATGTCGAACAGCGCCGACCAGCTGTGGCCGCACTGCGCGCAGGTCAGCTTGAAGCGCATCTCGGCCTGCGGGTCGTGCTCGGTTACCGCGTCGGCCAGCGCCGGGATCAGGCTGTCGGGCAGCGCCGACGGGGCGATGGCCTGACCCTGATACTCGGCCTGCAGCACGCAGCGCTCGATCAGGAGGCAGCGCGCCGCCTCGACGTCGCCGAGTCCGGCGATCGCGGCCAGGTCCCGGCTGTCGGGCAGGCGCAGGCGCAGCTGGTAGCATGGCCCGAGCAGCGCATACTCCCGCTCGGCCGGCTCGGGCGCGCGGATGGCTCGGGCGTCCACCTCGAACTCCAGCGCCGTGCCGCACTCGGAGCAGCTTGCGAAACCGTGCAGCGCCGGGCCCATGGTTTTCTCGCGCAGCGCCAGCAGCCGGCTGTTGCGCTGCCCGACCGTCAGCGCCGCGACCTGCTCGGGCGCCAGGTCGGGATGGGCCACCGCGAGCAGCAGCAGCGCCCGGTCGACCGGGTGTCGATCCTGCCCCCAGTCCCAGATCTGCACGATGTCGCGGGCGGATAAGCGGCGCAAGGCTAGGACGCCTGGTACTCGGTCGGCTCGGCCACCGAGGCGTCGCGCGTCCAGCCCTCGTTCTCCAGCTTGATCTTCTGGATCGCCACGGTGTTGCCGCTGTTCGAGTCGAGATCCGGCAGGGCGGTGTACTCCGAGACCCAGCAGCGGTACACGTTGTAGGCCAGCACCTTCTGGTCGGCCTCGTTGTACAGCTCGATGATGATATCCTTGCGGAAGTTCTTGAGCGAGACCTCGGTGCCCTTGGCGGCGTCGAACGTGCCGGTCGCGTTGGTCTTATTCCAGACCAGGCTGGCCCAATTCTCGAACTCGGGGTCGTGCGTCACCCCGCGCTCCAGCGTGATCGCCGTGTACTCCGTCTGGCCGGGCGAGCGGTAGGCGATGCCGGGCGAGCCGCCCTCGCGGTGCTTCACAACCTCGGTCGTGCGGGTGAGGCCGCTGACCTTGCTGACACCGGCGACGTACTTGCCGTCCCACTTGATCCGGAACCGGAAGGTCTTGTAGGGATCGAAGCGGTTGGTATTCACCGAGAATTCGGTACCGGGCATGGTGATCCTCCTAGACGGCTAAGTTGCCGGTGATCTGCTGGATGTACAGGATGACGAACTCGGCCGGCTTCAGCGGCGCGAAGCCGACGACCACGTTGACGATCCCGCGGTTGATGTCGGCCTGGGTGGTGGTCGAGCTGTCGCACTTGACGAAGTAGGCGTCCTTGGCCGACTGCCCCTGGAACGCGCCCTGGCGGAATAGGTCATTCATAAAGACGCCGATGTTGAGCCGCAGCGACGACCAGAGCGGCTCGTCGTTCGGCTCGAAGACCGCCCACTGGGTGCTCTGGTAGAGCGACTCCTCGATCCACAGCGCCATGCGCCGCACCGGCACGTACTTCCACTGCGAGGCCAGCCGGTCGTCGCCGACCAGCGTGCGCGCGCCCCAGATCACCGGCCCGACCACAGGCAGCGAGCGCAGGCAGTTGATGCCCAGCGGATTCAGCTCGCCGTTCTCCGCGTCGGTCAGCGGCACGTCCAGCCCGAGCACGCCGTTGAGAGTCGCCTCGAGGCCGGCGGCGGCCTTCCAGACACCGCGCCGGAAGTCGGTGCGGGCCATGACGCCGGCGACCGCCCCGCAGGGGACGAATGACTCGACCTGGTTGTCGTGCAGCGGGTTCTGCTCCTTAATGCGCGGGAAGAAGACCGCCGCGTTGGCCGTCGGCGACAGCCCTGGGATGGGAAAGTTCTTCTTGGCGATATCCTTGGAGGTCCAGTCGCCCGGCGGGTCGACGATCAGCATGGCCCGGCGCTTCTCGCAGTAGGCCGCCGCCGCCGCCAGCACATTCACCGGGACATCGCTGTCGCCGTCGTACGGCGGGATGCACAGCATATTGAAGATGTCGGCGTGCTCCAGCGCATACAGGCCCAGCTTGGCCGCCTGGTCGCCTTCGAAATCGGCGGGGTTGAGCGTGATGCCGTCGGTTGCGGGAGCGGTCGCGGCGGCCGTCGTGCAGGCCAGCTGGTCTTCCCACCAGTTCGTCAGCGGCGCGGGCGCGTTGTCAGCCGTTGGCCGCGCGACGCCGCCGTTGGCCGCCGGCAGCGCCCCGTCCACCACGACCAGCTCGGACTGCTGAGCGAGCACCTTGTCGAGCTGGCGCGGGCCGGGCACGACGGTCACGTTGGGATAAAACTCCTCGGCCCCCGTCTTAGTGTCGCGGATGGTCAGGTTAAAGATTTCGGTGTCGGGAACATCGTATTGCCTGGCGAGCGTCGTCACGACCTTTGGGTCGATGTCCGTCACCCGCGCCACCAGGCGATTACCCCAGGAGCCTTCATACTTGGCCTTTAGCGCCAGCGGGCGCCGGCCATCCTGCGATTTGTTCACCTCGTCGAGGGCCGCCGTGAGTACGGCGTCGACCTTCGCATCGTCCGGCTGCCCGCTGATAGCGTCCACGACTTTCTTTGCCGCTTCCGCATCAGCCTCCTTAAAATCCCCAGCCTTCTTTTGCGCCGCCTGCTTGATCGCGGCGACCGAGCTTAATCCCCGCACGGCGTTGTAGATCGCCAGCGCGGCCGGGTGGGGGTGCTGGACCGAAAGCTCGGCGAACAGGCTGCTCAGATCTGCCGCGGCCTGCTGAGCGGCCTTCAGAACAGACTCCTTGGTCGCGCCAGGCGCCTGCGCCGCTTCGTCGACCTTCGACTTGACATAGTTCGCGGCATCCTGCTCTGATCCCGGATCGGAGTACTTCGCCGCCGCGGCGTCGGCCTCCGACTTCAGCGCTGCCGCGTCGGCGCCCGAGAGCGCGTCCACGAGCGCCTTGGTGGCCTTCTTGGCATCCGCTTGGCCGTTGGGCGCGGGGCTGAACAGCCGCACGATCACTGCCTTGGCGCCGCCGTTCAGGAAGAAGTCGTTGACAGCGTAGCCGAGCTTGCTCTCGATCCACAGCCCGCCGAAGATTCGCTGGAAGTCGGCGAAGCTGTTGCAGACCACCGGCTCGTTCACTGGCCCGCGCAGCGTGCGGCCGAGGAACGCGGTTGTCGCCGTGTCGACCGGCGTGATCGTACGGACGTCGCTCGGGACTTCTTGGATATAGACTCCAGGGTAGCTGACGGGTGGACGCACCAGTGCCATAGGAGCACCTCTTTTTCTCACGTGAAAGACAGGGCCGATGGTCGCTCTGCTACAGGGGATACACTGATCTAACAGCGAATCGCGGCGGCGCGCTATCGGCAAAACGCCGATCCTCGTGTAGGACCGGCGCCCATGTTTGTGTCGGTGTCTGTCCTACACGAGCGATTCGAGCTGCGGGCGCGCGCCGGCTACCTTCGCGGCCAGCGCGCGGCCAGCTAAATGGGCAGGCGTGGGGGTGTGCGAGCGGGGCTACGCCCGCCCCCACCCCCCATGTACATTAAGCTAAGCGACTCCACAAGGAAAGCACCTGTGGCATCATGAGCGTATTCATAAAGCAGATGCACAGGAGCTTTCCAATGACCATCATACCGCAGGTGGCTGAAGCCATGCAAACAGTTCTCGATACAATCGCCTATAAGCTCGGCCGCAGCAGTGGCTTTGTTCAGCGCGAGAGCAAACTCAATGGCGCCAGCTTCGTCCAAACATTGGTGTTTTCCTTTCTGGCCAACCCGGAGGCGACCGGTGCCGAACTGACCCAAACCGCCGCGGCCCTGGGGGTCACGATCAGCGAGTCGGGCTTGACCCAGCGCTTTACACCTCAAGCCGCCAGCTTGCTGCACAGCGTGCTGGCCGAGGCGATCAAGCGCGTGCTGGCTGCCGAGCCCCTCGATATCGCGCTGCTCTCGCAGTTCAGTGCGGTCTATCTGGAGGATAGCACCCAGGTGGTCTTGCCCGCGGCCTTGCACGAGCTGTGGCGCGGCTGTGGCAACGCCGAGGAGAGCGACGCGGCCGCGCTCAAACTGACCTTGAGGGTGGACCTGCGCAGCGGCCTGATCGACGGCCTGCACCTCACTTCTGGCCGCACGGCCGCTGCCAAAGCCGCTGCCCCACTCACAAGCATCGCGGCAAACGCGCTCTATTTGGCCGATTTGGGGTTCTTCGGCCTCAAGCGGCTGCGCAGCTTGGACGAGCAGGGCGCGTTCTTCGTGTCGCGGCTGCACGCGCAGGTCATCCTCTTTACAGCTGATGGTCAGCGCTGGGATGACGTGGCGGCCCTGCTCTCCAGCAAGAACGAAGCGGCACTCGATCTGGCGGTCGAGCTGGGGGTCGGCGAGCGTTTGAAGGCGCGCTTGCTGGCGCTGCGTGCGCCGCAAGAGGTAGTTGATCAGCGCCGCAGGCGTCTGCGCAAGGAGGCTGCGCGGCGCGGGCGTTCCCTCAGCGCGCGGCAGCTCGCTCTGGCGGCCTGGACGCTGTTTGTCACCAACGTGCCGACCGAGCAGTTGAGCATCAAGGCGGTGCTGGTGATCGCACGCACGCGCTGGCAGATCGAACTGGTGTTCAAGCGCTGGAAGAGTCAGGGCAAGCTGGACTGCTCGCGCAGCGAGGTGCCTGAGCGGGTGTTGTGTGAAGTGTATGCGAAATTGATCGCGATGCTGATACAGCATTGGGTGAGCCTGATCAGTTTGTGGGGCTATCCGGATCGCAGCTTGAGCAAAGCGATGGATGTGGTGCAAAAATATGCGCTGCACTTTGCCGAACGGCTCTGGGATAGCACCCACATCTGCGAGACATTAGCGACGATTGTGCGGGTGTTAGATGCCACCTGCCGGATGGGGCGGCGGCGCAAAAGGCCGCTGACCTATCAATTATTGCTGGAGGCAGGCGAACATCTCTTACCTTAATGTACATGCTACGCCCGCCCCCACACCCCCACCACCGTCACGCTACAGCCCGCCCGCCAGCGCCTGGGCGACCAGGCCGAGCGCAGCGCCCACGCCGATCAGGACGGTCGAGTTGGGCGCACGGTCGCGCAGCAGCAGGGCCGTCGCGCCGAGCGCCAGCGCCGCCGCCGGCAGGTCGAGCGCGGCGCCCGCGAGCGGCACGGCGAGTGTCGGGTGTGGCACGTCGATCGCCGCCGCGCGGAACAGCGACCAGACCGTGGCGGCGATCGTGCCGACGACCGCCGCGTTGACGCCGTCGAGAAACGCGCGCATCACGGTCGAGCCGCGCAGCCGTGGCAGCAGCGGGCCCATCAGCGCCACGATTACGAACGAGGGCAGGAAGATCGCCAGCGCGCAGACCGCGGCGCCGGCCAGCCCGCGCACCACGTCGTTGGCCGGCCCGGCGCGCACGACGTAGCCGACGAACGCGGCGGTGGTGAACACCGGCCCCGGCGTCATCTGGCCGACCGCGATCGCGTCCACCAGCTGGCGCGGCGTCAGCCAGCCGTAGCGGCTGACCAGGTCGTTCTGCAGGTAGCTGATCAGCAGGTAGCCGCTGCCCATCAGCGTTGCGCCGACCTTCAGGAAGAACAGCGCCAGTCGCCAGAGCGACGAGTCGGCCGCGGCCTGCACCAGCGCCACCGTAGCAAGAGACCACGGATTGGACGGATTGAACAGATTCACGCGGATAGCACCATATAAATAATCCCCGCCCATCCGGACGATTCGTGCTATCGGTGTGCTATTGTCGGGCACTCTATCTGACCATGGATTGCGGAGCAGGAGTGCCAGCAGAGGGCTGCCCGCGGGCAGCCCTTGCGCCAGCGCCACGCCCGCTAGCCCGCCGGCGACGATCACCCAGACCGGGTCGAACGGCGCGATCAGCGCCACGACGAAGGCCAGCACGCCGAGCGCACGCATCGCGTTCGACCGCCAGGCCGTGCGGCCGAGCCGGTAGGTCGCCTGCACCACAATCGCGACGATCACTGGCTGGATGCCGTAGAACAGCGCGCCGACAGCCGGCAGCGCCCCGTAGGCCACGTAGCCAATGCTCAGCGCCAGCACGATCAGGAATGCCGGCAGGATGAAGCAGGCGCCCGCGATGACCAGGCCGGGCAGGCCCTGCTGCAGATAGCCAACGTGGATGGCCATCTCGGTCGAGTTCGGGCCAGGGACCAGCTGGGTGGCCGCCAGCATGTCCATGAAGTGCGCGCGTGTCAGCCAGCGCCGCCGCGCCACCACGTCGTCCTCCATGATCGCGATGTGCGCCGCTGGCCCGCCGAAGGCGGTGAATCCCAGCCGCAGAAAGTAGCGCGCCAGCTCGCCGAGCGTGGCGCGCTCGGTCGACTCGTCGAGTGCCAACTCCATACTCCCCCTTTGGCGCTTCGGCCCTTCCCTTCCTTCCCTCTGTTGCTGGTTGTTCGCTGCGCCCGCAGGGGCAATGAACAACCAGCAACAGAAAAACGTGAAGCACCTTGCTGCCGCAGGCTAGAGCCAGGTTGTGGAGCGGCCGCGCACCGCTCCTCGGCGGCCGATCGGCGCGAGTCTACCACGCGCCGAGCCGCGCAGCAACCATCTTGGGCAAGCAGAGATCGCCGATCATACCATTGGCTGCCTGCAGGTTGGCCGTGAGGTGCGAGACGCCGGTGTCACTGGCACTGGTCGAGCGCGCCCTGCGGGTCGGCGCTGTTGCCAAACCAGAGGACCGCGAAGCCGTGGTAGATGCCGACGCCCATGGCGGGCCAGCGCATGTTCTTCCAGATCCCCCGCTCGACGATCACGTCGGCGTGGCCGGGATCGCTGCGCCACGCCCGCATCGCGTTGGCGGCGATGTTCGGGTCGTCGCCGGCGCCGCCGTAGGCGTTCTCGTAGCCATTGCCCTGGTACATATTCAGCGTGATCTCGCGCGGCTTGTCCCACATGCCCTGGGCGTAGAAGTGGTCGGCGGTGTAGCAGACCGGGCTCCAGGCGCCTTTGCTCGACCAGCTGTGCATATTACACGGCTGCCCGCGCGAGTCCACGCCGCCATACGGGTGGTTCTCGTACAGGTCGATCATGTGCGCCTGGGCCACCTGCGCCAGGGATTTTGTCGGCGGGACGCTCGGCAGCGCGTATTCGGCGCGGAATGCATTGATTCGCCCCGCGAGCTCGGCCTCGGCCGACGTGAGACATGTGCCGGGGGTGGGATGGCCGCGCAGGGGAGTGGAGGTTGTCGAGTGTCAGGAGGAACAGCCGCCGGCTAACGGCTTTGCTGCGGTTGGAACGTGGCATAGGTGCAATTGACGACGGAGTGCTGCGTCTGCTCGCTTAGCTGTAGCGTTATTGGCGGCGTAGGAGTCGAGGGGTAAAGCGCGGCCGGCCACACCTCTCCACTCCGGCATATTACATTCCGACGACCCGGATGTCGCATTACTATGGCGGATAGCATGACCGGGCGATTATAGCAGCTCGCCGTGCAATTGTCGAGGCGCGGCGCCCTGTTTGCCAAACGTGCGGTGGGAGCGTGGAGTCGGGCAGCGCCCGGCCCCACGCTCCCCTTAATGGTTCAGCTATCCTTGCGCAGCAGCGCCCAGCCGCCCGGCAGCGCCAGCGCGGCCAGCCCGAGCTTGATCGCGTCGCCGGGCAGGAACGGCCAGACGCTCGCGGCCAGCAGGACCGGGATATTGACCGATCCTTTGAGCAGCCAGGTGGCGATGGCCAGCCAGAGGAACCCGAACAGCAGGATCACCAGATTGCCCAGCAGCATCGCCGGGATCGACGAGATGACCCGGCGGTCCCAGCCGCGCGCGGCCAGCGCGCCCACCAGCGCTGCGGCCAGCGGGGTCGCCACCAGGTAGCCGGCGGTCGGGCCGACGATCACCGGCAGGGCCGGGATGCTGCTGGGGCTCCAGGCGCTGCGCCCGCCGGCGAAGACCGGCAGGCCGGCCAGGCCCTCGGCCAGGTAGAGCACCATTGTGATCGCGCCGAGCCGCGGCCCGTACAGCGCGCCGAGCAGCAGCACGGCGAACGTCTGCATCGTGACCGGGACCGGCGTCGTCGGTAGCGGGAAGCTGATGCGCGCGCACAGCGCCAGCAGCGCAGTTCCGGCGATGGCCAGCAATCCATCGCGCACGAGCGGCTGCGCGAGCGCGCCGGTGCGCGGCACCAGTCGCTGGGCGAGCGTGGTCCGAGCATTGAGCATGACAACCTCCTGTTTGCGGCGGGCGCCGCGTCGCTATCTACGCTGCGTATTATATGCAAAGCCGCAAGATGCGCGAGTTGCCGTCTGGCAACTGACAGTTATCGTTTTGGGTATGGTTCTGTGGTCGTCGTTTCAATCAGTGGGCGAGTCGTCAGTCATCAGTCATCAGTTCTGATAACTGATGACTGATGACTGATGACTCGCCTGTTTTGGCGTCACGTTCCTCCGCTTGACGGCTGCGCGCCTGCCGCGCTACAATCGGGCCATGCCGTCGACACGCCAGCAGCTTGATATCTGGAAGATGCGCCTGCTCGATCTGAGCCGGCGCAACCGGCTGCTGCACGCGCGATCGTCGCTCGCCGGGACGATCGCGCTGACGCACCCTTCGGCCGAGCAGCTCTTCGACGCGCTCGCGCGCCGCCGGCGCAAGCTGACGTTCGCCGCCGCGCTGACGCTGGAGCAGCGGCTCGCGGCGCTGAGCTGGGACACGCCTGCGATCGGCGTGACGATGCGGCTCGACCGCATCCCGACCCCGCCGCCCAAGAGCGGCCAGGTGGCGACCGACCTGGACCCGGTCGATCAGGAGCGGGCGCTGTACAACCTGCGGCTGCGCGCGCGCAGCGCGCTGGTCGAGCAGGGCGTCAACGTTCTGTTTCTCGCGCTCGGCTTCCTCGAGTGGTACGCGCCCGAGGCGCCCGAGGAGATCTGGCGCTCGCCGCTGCTGCTGCTGCCGGTCGAGATCCTGCGCGCGCCGCTCGGCGCCGAGTACGCCCTGCGCCTGCTCGACGACGAGGTGGTGCTGAACCCGACGCTGGCTCACAAGCTGCGCCAGCAGTTCGGGATGGAGCTGCCCGAGCTGCCCGACGATGTCGACGAGCTACAGATCGACCAGCTGTTCGCCGCGATCGGCGCGCTGGTCGCCGGGCGCGACGGCTGGCGGGTGGCGCCCGATGCGACGCTGGGCCTGTTCTCGTTCCTCAAGCTGCTGATGTACCACGATCTCGATCGCGCCGCCGCTGCCGAGACGCACCCGATCCTGGCGCTGCTTGCCGGCGAGCCGGGCGCCGAGATCGCGTCGCTGCGCGACCACGGCGGCGAGAGCAATGCTCGCTTCTGGCTCGACCGCCGGCCGCCGGAGGACTGCTTCCAGGTGCTCGACGCCGACTCGAGCCAGGCCGAGGCGATCGAGGCCGCGCGCGCCGGGGCCAGCTTCGTGCTCCAGGGGCCGCCCGGCACCGGCAAGAGCCAGACGATCGCCAACATCATCGCCGAGTGCCTGGCCGCCGGCCAGCGCGTGCTGTTCGTCAGCGAGAAGATGGCCGCGCTGCAGGTGGTCTACGATCGGCTGCGCCAGTGCGGGCTGGACGAGTTCTGCCTGGAGCTGCATAGCCACAAATCGAGCAAACGGATCGTTCTCGACGCGCTCGGCGCCGCGCTGGCCGCCGGACCCGCGCCGGCCGACCCGGCTTTCC
>WNGB01037088.1_pt1 | contig 10209 bp, 10 predicted proteins | sample 5400681 | NCBI WGS metagenome assembly WNGB01 (sample SAMN13153367, study PRJNA577476) | soil metagenome | isolation source: 115 cm soil or saprolite under grassland replicate 2 | place: USA:California | collected 2016-06-15
CCCTGATCAGCAGCACGCCGGCATGGAAATGCGGTGCCGACTTCATGCGGTCGCACATCAGCATCGACGGCATCCCCGAAGGCGTGGACCGCGCCCGCTATGATTCTCCCGAAAGCGTCATGCTCGGGATCAGGAAATAGACTTCGTCAGATTTGGCGAACTTTCGCGGCTTCGAACAGAACGACGACGTGCTTGCGCGCATTGCAGGGGAGCCTCAGCGCGTCGAGGACGCCGTATTCGCGCTGCTGCAGGACATCGTCGATGGCAAGAATCCCAAGCTGCCGCACAACATGGGGTTCTCGCTCGCGCAGAACCCGACACGCTTGGCGCCGTTCGCCGAAGCCATGGCCAAACGCTTCGTCGAATTGAACGACACCGCCGCCAATGACGTTCCGAACCGCGAAGGGCAGGTGCAAGCCCTCAAGACCGCGATCGCCGCCTTGCCGCGCCAGACTTTTCCGAGGGTGGCTGAACCCATATTCGCGATCATTCGGCAAAACGGCGTCTGGCAGAGATTTCCAGTCCTGTATATCCGGGCAGCCGACGCCGGCGGCGGGACGCTGGAATTCTACAAGCATGATTTCATGCATGACACCGTCAGGGGCTATCTCCGGATGCTGCCGGTGCTGGCGATATGCCGGATCGGACAGGCCGACGACGAGCTCATCTCTGAAATGAAGCGCCGATTTGCTGCCCACGACGCGGGTAGGGACGGCCTCAGATACAAGTCCGCGCTCGTTGTCACCCTCTTCAAGCTTGGCCAGGAGTCTTTCCTGAGAGAGAACGCCCAGAGCATCCCGGCGCGGTCGCGCGACTGGATGACGGCCGTGCTGGAGCACAAGGGCACCACCGAAACCGGCCCCAACAATTGCATGGCGCAGGAGTGGCCGAGCACCGACTACCTCGGCCCGGTGATGCAGCCCACGTTGCAACGGACGAGGGACGGATGGCGGCCGCGGGCTCAGGTGCCATCGAGGTCCTGATGCTTCAATTCCCGCTGACCGACTGACGGCAAGCGGCCACCTCACATATTGCCTGTGGCTTTGCGCGGCTCGAGTGTCACCCAGATGCCGGTCTTGGGACGCAGCGTGACGAGCCCGATCGGCTCGACCGTGTGGCCGGGCGCGAGCCGCACCCGGTAGCGTTGCGCGATGGCGGCGAGGATCACCTGCGCCTCCGCGATCGCGAACCCGTTGCCGATGCAGATGCGCGGCCCGCCGCCGAACGGCAGATAGGCGAAGCGATGGCGCTGCGCGACCGCCGCCGGAGCGAACCGTTCCGGATCGAAGCGCTCTGGGTCAGGCCATAGGTTGGGATTGCGATGCGTCACGTAGATGCTGATCGAGATCGACGCGCGCGGCGGAATGCGCACGCCGCCGATCCGATCCTCGCCGATCGCCATGCGTGCGATCGCATGCGCCGGCGGATAGAGCCGCATGGCCTCCTCGACCACCATGCGGGTCCACTTGAGCGCGGCGAGGTCGGCGGCGGTCGGCATGCGCCCGCCGAGCACGCGGTCGAGCTCGTCGTGCAGGCGCGCCTCGGCCTCCGAATTCTGCGCGAGCAGGTACCAGGTCCAGCTCAGGGCGTTGGAAGTGGTCTCGTGTCCGGCCAGGAAGATCGTCAGGATTTCATTGCGCAGCTGGCGGTCGCTCATGCCCTCGCCGGTCTCGGGGTCGCGCGCGGCGAGCAGCATCGACAGCAGATCGCCGCGGTCGACCTCGTCGGATCGCCGCTCGGCCAGGAACCGCGCCACCAGGGTTTCGAACGCCGCGATCGCGCGGCGATAGTTCGCCGGCCGAGGCCGCGGCAGCCAGTCCGGAAAGCCGAGCAGGTCGAGCATGCTCAGGCGCAGCCCCGCCACGATTTCCATCAGCCGCCGCACCGTCGCGACGTCGCCGCTGACGTCAGTCGAGAACATGGTGCGCGCGATGATGTTGAGCGTCAGCGCCATCATCTCGGCGGCGACGTCGAACGGCTCCGTCCTGGTGCGCCAGCGCGTCAGCGTCTCCTGCGTGCATGACGCCATGGTGGCGACGAAATCGGCAATGCGCCGGCTGTGGAAGGCAGGCGCCGCGATGCGGCGCTGCCGCCGCCAGAATTCGCCCTCGCTGATCAGGAGCCCGTCGCCGAGCAGCGGCCCCAGCATGTTCCGCAGGAAACGGCTCTTGCGGTAGTTCGCATGATTGGTGAGCAGCACGTGCTCGATGTATTCGGGCTTGTTGATCAGGAAGCTGTGCAGGAACAGCAGGCGATTGTGGGTGATGTTGCGGCTGAACAGTTCCGGCACCGCGATCGACAACTGATCCTCGCGGATGCGCCGAAAGAACTCGATCAGGCCATACCTCGGTGCGAGATAGGTATCCTCAACAACGGTATTCGCAGTCACTGGAGGTTCCATGCTGCGGCCTCCCGCAGGCTCGCCGCCCCGCGGCGAGCCGCGCCCTCATAGGCCCGCCGATCGCGGCCGCATTTTGTTCGCAACAAGAACCCGCCAACGGTGGTGGCGCCACGCGAACAGGGCCTGCGCGAACAGCCAAACCGGCGCCGTTATGAAGCCGGCGTCCACGTCGAGGCGGTCGGTATAACGCGACCGCCGATCGCCCAGCGCCTCGACCAACAACTGATGATCGAAGCGGTTCGCCAGGCCGCCCTGCCCGGCGTCGCGAAAGCCCCATCGTCCCATGGCCGCGTCCGTCACAATGTCGGTGACCACGATGTCCTGCCATCCGAGCGGGATGAAGCCGAACAGCCGCATGCTCACGCGATAGCGGCCGGGGAGCCAGCGCGGCGGGAACGCCGGCGGATCGATCGGCGCAACGACGACGAACGGCCGCATCAGGAACACCATGGTCTTCGGGTCAAACAACAGTTCCGCGACCACGGGCCTGGGCGCATCGAACGGCGATGTTCGCTCTGCGCGCATCACATCCCGGCCTTTGCGGCGCCCGCGCGCCGTGCGATCGGGCGTGACTCGGAGCTTTCACGGGTCCCCGCGGCACGGTGCGCGGCGGCCGACTCATCAAGCTGTGGATGGCGCCCGGATATCCACCAATCGTTAACCATCTGGGGGCCCCCATGGACTTTGTCCTGTGGAATCAAGGCGTCTATATTCGAATCGCCAAGTGATTCGCCCCGGAGCGATCAGGCAGCTCCACCGGGGCCGCGTCCCTCAAAAAAGGTGGGCGTGCGTGCCGTAGCGTGCGCATACCACAACCGGGCGGCATGGTGGAGAAGGGCATGTCCCTCATCGACACGACGGAGCATCGCGGGAATCCGCTTGAAGTGGTCGAGCGCCTGGCGACGACCAACGACTGGTCGTTCGAGCGCGCCGGCGAGGACGAGATCACCATCCTGGTGCGCGGCAAATGGGCCGACTACCAGGTCTCGTTCACCTGGATGGACGACATCGAGGCGCTGCATCTCGCCTGCGCGTTCGAGCTCAAGACACCGGAGCGCTGCCGCGCCGAGGTGCAGCAGCTCACCGCGCTGGTCAACGAACAGATGTGGATCGGGCATTTCGACTTCTGGATCCAGGACGGCCTCATCATGTACCGGCATGCGCTGCTGCTCGCCGGCGGCGTCGAGGCTTCCGGCCGGCAATGCGAGGCGCTGCTGTCGACCGCGCTCGACGCCTGCGAGCGCTATTACCCGGCGTTCCAGTTCGTGGTCTGGGCCGGCAAGCCGGCGCGCGAGGCGCTCGATGCCGCCATGTTCGAGACCGCGGGCCAGGCGTGAGCGTTTGCGGCGCGGGCGTAAGCGTGCGCCTCACCCCGATGACGCGGGCCGCCGGGCGGGGCTGTTCAATGCGGCGGATTTCGTGATGATGATGATCAGGGGCGCGCGGGATGACGATAACGATTCGAGAGACTGCTGCCATGACCACATCGACCGCACCGGGCGCCCGTACGCTCGGCGATTTTACCGGGACCATCGTGCTGGTCGGCGTCGGCAAGATGGGCGGTGCCATGCTCGACGCCTGGCTGGCGCTCGGACTGCCGCCGACCTCGGTCGTCGTCATCGAGCCGCAGCCGACCCGCGAGCTCGGCCTGCTCGCCTCGCGCGGGCTGCGGATCAATCCGCCGATCACACAGGCGCGCGAGGCCTCCGCCATCGTCATGGCGGTCAAGCCGCAGGTCGCGCCTACGGTGCTGCCGACGCTTGCGCCCTATTTCGGCGCCGCCACCGTCATGGTGTCGATCATGGCCGGGCGGACGCTCGGCTTCCTCGAAGCCGCGCTGGCGCAGCGCGCCGCGCTGGTGCGCGCGATGCCGAACACGCCGGCGGCGATCGGCCGCGGCATCACGGTGGCGGTGCCCAACGTACGGGTGTCGCATCGTCAGAGGGAACTCGTGCACGCGCTCCTCTCCGCCACCGGCGCGGTTGAATGGGTGACCGACGAGGCCCTGATGGACGCGGTCACCGCGGTCTCCGGCTCCGGCCCGGCCTATGTGTTTCTGCTCGCCGAAGCGCTGGCGCAGGCCGGCGCGGCCGCCGGCCTGCCGCGCGAGCTCGCCGTCAAGCTTGCGCGCGCGACCGTGGCGGGCGCGGGCGAGCTGCTCAACCGTTCGACATCCGACCCCGCGACTTTGCGGCAGAACGTGACCTCGCCGGGCGGCACCACCGCCGCCGCGCTCGACGTGCTGATGGCGGCGGACGGACTTGGCCCACTGATGGCCAGGGCGGTGGCGGCAGCCACCCAGCGCTCGCGCGAACTCGCCGGCTGAGGGCCGCCTTCCGGCGCCACTGCGCCCTTTTAGCGCCCCGATTCCGGCCTTAGACTGAACGGGGGTCAGTCCGGTACGGAGTCTGTCATGGCCGACGAGTCCACGCATTCTTCAAGTCCTGGTCCGGAAAAGACCGCGCGCGAGCGGATCGTCGACGCCTTCATGGCGCTGCTCGCCGAACAACCGATCGAGGAGATCGGCTTCGCCGCGATCGCCAAGCGCGCCGGCGTGTCGCTCGCCGATCTGCGCGGCGAGTTCGGCTCGACCATCGCGATCCTCGCCGCCTTCCTGAAGGACCTCGACCGCGCGGTGCTCGCCGGCAGCGATGCCGACATGGCGGGCGAGCCGCCGCGCGAACGCCTGTTCGACGTGCTGATGCGCCGGCTCGAAGCGCTCGAGCCGCATAAGGACAGCGTGCGCTCGCTGGCGCGCTCGGTGCGGCGCAATCCGGGCCTCGCGTTCGCGCTCAATGGCCTTGCGGTGCGCTCGGCGCAGTGGATGCTCGCCGCCGCCGACATTTCCGCATCGGGCCCCAAGGGCATGATCCGCGCCCAGGGCCTGCAGATGCTGTTCACGTCGGTGATCGGGACTTGGCTCGACGATGACGATCCAGGCCGCGCCCGCACCATGGCGGCGCTCGACAGCGCGCTCGCGAGCGGCCAGCGCTGGGCAAGCTTTCTCGATGGCCTGCTGGCCTTGCCGTCGCGCATCTGCCCGACGCGGGCGCGCCCGCGCCGCCGCGACGCCCGCGATGAGACGATCGCGGCGTAACGCAAAACGCTGCCCTATCGGCCCATCACGGATGCCTGTCGCTTTTCGCGGGCGAGGCTGGCGAGGCCGTCGATGTTGGCGGCAAGCACCGCGTATATCCGTTCAAAGCAACTGACGTATTCGGCTTTGCTCTGTCCCCACGGGTCGACGATGTCGCCCATACGCCGCAAGGCCCTTGGTCAAACCCGCCGCCATCGGAAGGATGAGATCGGCCCGATCGAGCAGGGCCGCCGTTGCCTGCACGGTTTTGTGACGCCCGCCGTCGACTCCCAATCGCTCCCGGACGACATCTTGAGCACCGGGGCTCATCTGCGGCAGCGAGCCGTGCACCAGCGCGACCGACATGGACTTCAGCCCAGCCGGCCCATCCTCCACGCCCTGCTGCGACTTGTCCGCCGCGAGGAGATACCGCGTGATCGTGTTGGACATGGCACATCGGCATGTCCCGCCGGTGCTCAGGAAAAGCAGAAGAAAATCGTCAGGCCCGATGATCCGGCCGAAATTGTCTCGCAGGAATAGCTCGGACAGAGAGCGACCCAATTGCGGGGCCAGCGCCCTGCTACCGGCGCCACCCGGTTCATACAGAACGTGCCGGTAGACGCGGAGATCAAAGGGAATGTCATCGGCATTCTGCGCGATCAGGATGACATCCTTCTTCAACGCGTGCGCCAGTCCGAGCTCGTACATGACATTGGCGTTATTCGCCGTCACATCCACAATGATTGCACGACTCTGATTCAGCTCCCGCCAAATGTCGGTGAGAATATTGCTTCCCAAGCTCTCGTCGCCCCTGACCGCACGCAATCCTTGCGACGCACAGCATGCCTTGATCTCGCGCCACACGGCGTCGGACCACGTCTGACCGTACGGCATCACCGCGAAGCATTGGTCCGGCTTCACCGTGTACGGGCCGCCTTCCGCATATGGGTTGAACTGCATGAAAAAGCCGTCCACCGAGCGCGCGAGCGCCGCTAAACCGGCACCCGCACCGACGCCCGCAGGCCGCCCATTGGCGAATCCGACAGCGAGATGTCGCCGCCGTGCGAGCGCGCGATGTCACGCGCGATCGCAAGCCCCAGCCCGGTGCCGCCCTCGTCCTGATTGCGCGCATCGTCGAGCCGCAGGAACGGCTTGAATACTTCCTCGCGCAGATGCGCCGGGATGCCCGGGCCGTCGTCGTCGACCGTCACCGTCAGCCAACGGTGGTCGCGGTGGCCGACGATCGCGATCGAGCGGGCGTGACGCGCCGCATTCGAGACCAGATTGGCGATGCAGCGCTTGAACGCCGCCGGCCGCACCGTGACGATCGGGTGGCCGTGAAACGCCACGCTGGTGGTATGGCCGTGCCGTTCGGCGTCGGCCTTGAGCTCGTCGAGGAACAGGCCCATGTCGGTCGGCGCCGACTGCTCGGCGGAATCGCCGCGCGCGAACGCGAGATAGGCTTCCAGCATCCGCGCCATCTCGTCGACGTCCTTCTTCATCCCTTCGATCTCGCGGCTGTCGCCGCCGATGAGCGCGAGCTCGAGCTTGAAGCGGGTGAGGATCGTGCGCAGGTCGTGCGAGACGCCGGCGAGCATGGCGGTGCGCTGCTCCATCGCGCGCTCGATGCGGGTCTTCATCTCGATGAAGGCGACCGCCGCGCGCCGCACCTCGCGCGCGCCGCGCGGACGGAAGTTCGGCACTTCGCGGCCCTTGCCGAAGCTCTCGGCGGCGTCGGCGAGCCGCAGGATCGGGCGGATCTGGTTGCGCAGGAACAGGATGGCGACGGTCAGCAGCACCACCGAGGTGCCCACCATCCACAGCAGGAAGATGTGGGAGTTCGACGCATAGGCGGCGTTGCGGCGCGCGAATACCCGCATCACCGTGTTGTCGAGCCGGATGCGTATCTCCACCAGCGCCGAGCGCCCGACGGTGTCGATCCAGAACGGCCGGCGGATCTGCTTGCTGATCTCCTCCGAGAGCGACTGGTCGAGCAGCGAGAAGAACGGCTTTGGCCCCGGCGGCGGCATCTCGCTCACCGGCAGGAAATCGACCGCGAGACCGAGCTTCTCGCGAGCGATGCGGCCGATCTGGACCGGGTCGGCATTCCAGGTCGTGTAGACGTCGATCAGCGCCGCGATGTCCTGCACCACAGCGCTCGAGAGCCGCTGGGTGACCGTGTTCCAGTGCCGCTCCATGAACACGAAGGCGACCACCGACTGTAGCACCACCATCGGCACGATGATGATGAGCAGCGCACGCGCATAGAGTCCCTTCGGCATCACGCCGCGCAGCGAGAAGCCGTAACGGTCGTAGAGATCGGACAGCCGCAGGGCGGCCGTGCGCAGCGCGCGGATGCCGAGGTCGAGCGTGGTCATGGCGACGTCACCAGCCGGTAGCCGATGCCGCGCACGGTCTGCACGAACAGAGGGTTGGCGGGGTCGCGTTCGATCTTGCGGCGCAGGCGGTTGATCTGCACGTCGACGGCGCGCTCGCCGATCGAGCCGCCGTTGCCGCCATTGCCGCTTCCGCCGCCCGCCAGCGCTTGGCGCGTGACGGTGTCCCCGGCCGCGAACGCGAGCAGGCGCAGCATGTCGCGCTCGCGGTCGGTGAGGTGGATCACCTCCTCGCCGCGCTTGAGCTCGCCGCGGGCGATGTGGAACAGGAAATCGCCGAACCGCACGGATTCGACGCGCGGCGCCGGCGCCGGGCGGGCGCGCTTGAGGATGCTGGCAACGCGCAGGGACAATTCCCGGGGTTCAAATGGTTTGCCGACGTAGTCGTCGGCGCCGCTCTCCAGCCCGGCGATCCGACTTTCCGCCTCGCCGCGCGCGGTCAGCATCAGGATCGGCACGCTCGAATTCACCCGCAGCGCGCGGGCAAACTCGAAGCCGGTCTCGCCCGGCATCATCACGTCGAGAATCAGGAGATCGAAGCGCAGCCCTTCGAGCTTGGCGCGCGCGTCGGCCGCGGTTTCGGCGGTGGTGACCCGGTAGCCCTCGGACAACAGGAACCGCGACAGAAGGTCGCGAATGCGGCGGTCGTCGTCGACCACCAGCAGGTGCGGGGCATCGTCGGGAAGCGTGGCGGATTCCGGCTTCGCGGCCCGCATGGCGCGTGCCTCAGCCGCGCGAGCGCCGCGCGCGGTCGGCGCGCGCGATGAACCGCAGCACGCCGTCGCGGTTGTCGGCGTTGATCATCGCCACCAGGAAGCGGCAGGCGGCCTCACGCGCGTTCGGCCCGAGCTCGGCGAGGGCGCCGGCAATGCGTGCGGTCTGCAGCCCGGCGAGCTTCATGGCCATCGCCTCGCCCTTGGCGGTGACGTAGAGGAGCCGCTGGCGGCGGTCGTTCGAGCCCTCCTTCTGCACCACATAGCCCTGGTCGACCAATTGCTTGAGCACGCGCCCGAGCGACTGCTTGGTGATCTTCAGGATATCGAGCAGCTCGGCGACCTTCATGCCCGGATTGCGGTTGACGAAATGCAGCACCCGGTGATGGGCCCGGCCGAAGCCGATCTTGGCCAGCGCGTCGTCCGGATCGCTGATGAAGTCCCGGTAGGCGAAGAACAGCAGTTCGATGACGTCCCACGTGGGTTCGCCCTCGCGCCCGGCCCGTTCTCCCGGCCCAGATGAGCGGTCATTGGCAAGTGGGGCAGTTAGGTCAGCCATATTGACATATTTCCGTCAGATTGTTATCCCAGTAACCGTTGGGACGACAGGATCGTGCCGACGGGCCTCCCCGGCGTTGCGCCGACCGCGCAAGCGCGCTCTCATGGGGCGGCCGAACCATACCGGGTGTTGGCCCGCGACGCAAAAGCGTTCACGACCAACTGGGATTTCGGCACGGGCATCGCCGACCGGAGTCGCATGGAGAAAGTGCCATGGCGGATAAACCCTATGACCGGCTCGACGGCGTCATCTGGTATGACGGCCAGCTCGTGCCCTGGGGCGACGCCACGCTCCATGTCTGCTCGCACGGCCTGCATTACGCGAGCGCCGTGTTCGAAGGCGAGCGCGCCTATGGCGGTGAAATCTTCAAATGCACCGAGCATTCGGAGCGGCTCAAGCGCTCGGCGCAGCTGCTCGACTTCGAGGTGCCCTACTCGGTTGCCGAGATCGACGCCGCCAAGCGCCTGGTGCTGGAGAAGAACGGCCAGAAGGACGCCTATGTGCGGCCGATTGCCTGGCGCGGCTCCGAGCAGATGGGCGTCTCGGCGCAGAACAATAAAATCCACCTCGCCATCGCGACCTGGCAGTGGCCGAGCTATTTCGATCCGGTGCAGCGGCTCAAGGGCATCAGGCTCGATCTGGCCGAGTATCGCCGGCCCGATCCCGCCACCGCGCCGGCGCGCGCCAAGGCCGCCGGCCTCTACATGATCTGCACCATCTCCAAGCACAAGGCCGAGCGCAAGGGCTACGCCGACTCCATGATGCTGGACTGGCAGGGCCGCGTCGCCGAGTGCACCGGCGCCAACATCTTCTTCCTCAAAGACGGCAAGATCCACACCCCGACCGCCGACTGCTTCCTCGACGGCATCACGCGCCGCACCGTGATCGACCTCGCCCGCCGGCGCGGCATCGAGGTGATCGAGCGGCGCATCATGCCGGATGAGCTCACGCAGTTCTCCGAGTGCTTCATCACGGGCAGCGCCGCGGAGGTCACGGCCGTCTCGGAGATCGCGCAGTGGAAGTTCACGCCCGGCGCCATCACCCAGCAGCTCGCAACCGACTAC
>WNGB01015214.1_pt1 | contig 10208 bp, 6 predicted proteins | sample 5400681 | NCBI WGS metagenome assembly WNGB01 (sample SAMN13153367, study PRJNA577476) | soil metagenome | isolation source: 115 cm soil or saprolite under grassland replicate 2 | place: USA:California | collected 2016-06-15
TTCTGTCACGCCCGCGGCCGCCTGGGCGCTTCGCCGTCGAGCGACGTGCCCGCAGCCAGCCTGCCACCCGAGCAGGACGAGCGCGCCGCGGCGCTCCTGGTGGACCTCTGGGCGGCGGCAGCCCGCCACGGCATCGCCCAGGACCAGTCGGGCTGCACCCTCCACCTGCCGCGCACCGCCTGGACGCCACCGGCACTGCCGGTGGCAAGCGAGCGTCTCGATCAATCCACAACTCTTGACGATGGCTCGTCACCCCGCGTAAGTCCTGTCAGTAAGTGGTGATGGCGACGGCCTGCCCGGCCTCGAACTTCATCCGGTCAGCGGGGCTCCACTGTGTATGACGACCAATGAGCGTGACCGGCCTGATGCCGTACGAGGCGGCGCGGGCGGCTACCTGACGGGCGAGCTGGCGAGTTAGGCACAGGTAAGCCGCGCGCTGCCCCTTCGCGCGTCGGCGCCACTCGGCGATCAGCATCCCGACGAGCGTCTTGCCGGCGCCAGTGGGCAGTTCAAGTGCCACGTCGGGCGTCTCGAGATGCTGCCGGTGATAGACGCGCAGCAAGTCGCCTTGGTGGAGCCACACATTGGCTGGAGCGCCGGCGTCCTTGGGCAGCTCGCGGTACAGATCGGCTGGGGTTTGCCGGGGCGGGTGCGGCGGGTCCTCGCGTCACAAACGGCATGCGCGCATCATCCCACAGCGGCTGGCACGACTATCATCCCTATGGGTCGGCGGATCTTGCTGGTGCTGCACTTGACGGACCGTCGCTGGGGACTCGACGGCGGATCGACAGGGGGAGTGTGAGGACCTGCTCGGTGGCCGGGTCACGGCTCACGTGGACCGCCGCGATAAGTGTGGCGACATGATGTGCGAGCGCTACCAGGGCGATTCCGAGGAGACACCAGCCCCTGACGCCGACGGTGAGGGCGGCGAATGGCAGCCATCCGCTCAGTCTGCTACTCCCGCCCGCGAGCAGGCTCGGTACATGCTGGTGCGGGCGGGATGCCTGAATCGCGTTCAGTGGGTGGCGCGGTGGAGCGTTAGGCATCCGTAGCACCCCCCAGAGCGTGGGCATTGAGCGTCCGTCCGGGCCATTGACGGCAGCAGGGTGGGGTGGAGCATCTCGCCGCCAGGTGGTTGACAAGTAGCAACCCCATGCCTCTCAATACCGAAGTAGCCTCGAGCGAAGCCTAGCATGGAGGGGTCGGTTGCTGTCCGTCAACCGTGGGGTGGACTGAGTCCGTGCCCAAGTATCCGATTTCCGAAGAGGTCGAGCAGGACGCTCTCGTCGAGCATCGTCATCTCCTGCCACCGAGCGAGGCGGCCACGCTTCTCGGCATCAGTCGGCAGGCGGTCGAGAAGTCTGCGGCCCGCCCCCGCGGCCAGATTCTTGTCTGGGCCTTCGATGCGGTGGACGGTCGGCGGCGGTATCGACCCTTCTACGTTGACTTCGGTCCCCGAGCCGACCAGCTTGATTCTGCCGCCTGGCAGCGCCACCGAGATGATCTAGCAGCGATCGTCCGGGAGGCGCTTGCCGCATCCCCAGAGGCCCCACCCGGTGCCTCGGGGAAGGCCACCGTCACGGCCGCCGCTGGTCGCAAGCCCCCTGCCGATGGGCGTCCCGTTGTTGACGACGACAGCCTGCTCATCCTTCAGCTAGTCGCAAGCGGCATCGTCCAGTTCGATCGCCGCCTCCGTCAGGAACCCTGGCGACTCGTCCCTTACCCTGATGCGCTGCAGAAGGGCTTGGACAAGCTCACCGTCCGCTGCCTCAAGCAGGAAGCAGAACCGCCCGCCAGTGTCCCCGACCTGTTGGGGTGGTGTCGCGAACGGCCGCTACACGACTGGGCCTTGGATCTCGGCGAAGAGATCGCCGATCTGAGCGATCGTCTGCTTGATGGCCCCCAGCCGACCGCCTTCTGCCAGGAGTGGGCGGTCGATAGCCGAGACGTGGAATCCGAGGTCATCGAGCGGCGTCTTCTGCACAGCGTGATCGCCTCCTGCCGTCAAGCCGGTGACCAGGACGGCTACGTCGCCTTCCGCAGGCTGCTGATCGAGAAGCCGGTGCTGACCACCTTGCAGCTTCACGTGGAATGTGCCCGACCCGAGCTGAGCCGGCTCGCCGAGGAGGTACGCAAGGTGTACGCACCAGCACCGTTGGAGTATGCCGAGAGCCAGGCGGTCGTCTGCTGCGCAACCTGCGGCAATCTCTTGCTCCGCTCTCCAGGCGGGATGCTGCGCTGCGGCGACGATCGCTGCGCCCGCGAGACCACAGCGGTAGGCCGCCAGATTCCCCTCGCCGAGGACCCGCTGTGGCTGGAACTCCCCTTCCGAACCTTTGTGACGGCGCCGGGCCGAGCCGAGCTGCGGCTGGCGAAACGACTCGAACGCCTCGGCGTCAGCGTCGAGCTGTGGCCGGAGTTTGACGCCTACGACCTGCGGGTGACCTTCCCCGATGGGAAAGCGTGGGCAGTGGATGTCAAGGACTGGGCGGGCCCGGTTGCCCTCGCACGACACCTAGACCGCGTGGCGGAGCTAGTTCCCACCAGCCCGCCATGGCAGCGCGCCTTTTTCGTCTTTCCGCAGGATCGCCTTCGCCAGCGGCCCGACTATGTCCGTGCGTTTGTGAATGCCAGCCGCGCTCTGGCGCGCTCGCCCAAGGTGGAGGCGCTCGGAGAAGGGCCGTTCGTGGACGCCGTCAGGCGGCACCTGCGCAGCCCGCAAGGAGACCGCTGATGCGCCGCACCAACACCTGGCATCAGGCGCTCATCCCGCGCCTACGGAAGAACTGGCCCCCATCTGCCTCGCTACGGCCGTCCGATCTGTGCGAGGTGGAGCTTGGGCTCTACCTGCTCAGCGAGGTCGCACCCTCGGAGCCGGCACGATCGCTCCCCACTCTGCTCACGGGATACCAGCTTCCGCTTGCGAACGGGGGCTGGACCGACGAGCGGCAGCGCCTTGTGGGCGTCGCACGTCACGTCCTGTTGCACTTCAAGAGCCTGCCGGCTTGGCGGCGCGTGCTGAGCGACTACTGCGCCCTACCCCAATGGCTCCGCGGCTACGACGTGGAGCAGGACCTCAACGCCTATCGCCAGCGGGAGGTGTCGACCGCACGGGAGCGTTGGGGCATCTATGCGGCAGCCCTGACCGGGGTCCTGCCCTACCGAACAGACCGCCTCCTACCCGCTGGGCCGGGCGCCTACCTGGCGGTCGCAGGTCGAGTTCGCGCGTCGGTCACGATTCCAGACGACCTCCCGTTGCCGGGCTTCCCCGACGGCCATGACCTCAAAAAGGCAACGACGACCACGCGAGAGCCACTCGAGGTCTCTTGGGACGCACTTCGAGAGACGGCACGGTGGATGGACAAGCAGGAGGCCGCTCGGGGTGTCACCGAGCTGTCCGGCTGGGAGCAGCGCTTCAACCGGGTGGAGCTGCGCGTGTACGAGGAGGCCGCAGCCGGCTACCGACGCTCCCAATGGCTGACGATCGACCAGATGCTGCATCTCGTCGGTATGGTCAGCTCCGGCAAGTCCACGCTGATGGATATCCTGGCAGTCTGGGCAGCCCAAAACGACCGTCGCGTCACCCTCGTCGTGGGCGATGTCGTGACCGCGGTGCGGCGCACCAATACCTTCCGGGCGCTGGGCGTCTCGGCCGCTCCGATCCTCGGCTCTTCCAACCGTCGTCGCCATGTCGAGCGACTCCACCGGGTGCTGTTGGGCGAGACGCGCACCTCGCTGCTAGAGCACACCGACCCCGGGTTTGACTTTCTCAGCACGGCCTGCGCCCTTGACGGGTTGCGTCGCGCCGCCAGGAGACCGTTCCCATTGGGTGACAATCCCTGCGGCAGCTTGCATCCGCGAGCCTCCGCGGACGACGCCGACGACGTGGACGACGAGGATCTGGTGGACGCCGAGCCGGAGGAGATCTCCCGGGGCTGCCCCTTTTATGCCACCTGCCAGCAGCAGCGTGCACCCCGGGAACTTCTGACCGCCCCGATCTGGGTGGCCACCCCAGCCAGCTTGATCCACACGCGCGTGCCGCGACAGCTCAACCGGGAGCGGCTGCGCTACGCGGAGCTCGTCTACCGCCTCTCCGATGTGGTGATCGTGGACGAGGCCGATCAGGTGCAGGTTCAGCTCGACGGGATCTTCAGCCCTAACGAGACACTGATGGGCGGGCAACGCGAGTCGTGGTTTGAGGATCTGGACGAGCGTGTTAGCCGCCAGTTGCGGCGGCACGGGCGAGCGCAGATGCGAGAACTCGGCGTGGCGGAGTGGGTGGCGGCTTTCGACGCGGCCCGTACTGCAGGAAACCGCCTATACGGCCTGCTCACCCGCGAGCGGGCGTTGCGCGCCTGGGTGGAGCGCAACTACTTCACCGAATGGAGCCTGTTCCAAGAGTTGGCGCGGGAATGGGCAAGGGTCGCCGAGCACGAGGACTTGCGCGAGAACCCGGTGTATCAGCGCCTTATCGCCGACTTCGACTCATACCTAGCGCGCCGGTTCACCGACGACGAGGATGCGGGGGCTGGCAGTTCCGCCGACCCTCGGGCCGGCAGTCCCACGCACCCTCTCGCCCAAGTCACCTCACAGCTCTTGTACGGCGACGACATCACCCTGGGGCGGATAGCGGTTCGTGGCTGGCTGGAGGCGCAGCGGAGCTTGAGCGGGCTGCACCTGCCTGATGCTCGGATGGACATGGCGGTACTGCGGCTGGAGTTCGTGCTGCTGTTGGCAGCACTGGCCGGGCGCCTTAACTACCTGCTGCGGCACTGGCGCGTCGTGGAAGGCCCATTGAACCTCGACAGCGGCAGCCTCCTGTTGCACAAGCCCCCGGAGGAATACGGGTCGCTGCTCCCCGAAGCGCCCATGGGCAACCAGCTCGGCTTTCAGTACCGACATCCCTCTGACCCGGCCGAGGACGGGGAGATGGGCGCGCTGCGCTTCTTCCGCGCCATGGGCGTAGGCCGATGGCTGCTGCTGCACTTCCACGAGCTGTTTGCCTTCGACGGGGTCGCGGGACCCAATGTGCTGCTGTTGTCGGGCACGAGCTGGGCAGGGACCTCTCCCAGCTACCACATCAACCAGCGTGTCGGTGCCGTATTGATGGCCCCCGAAAGGGAAATCGAGGCAGTTCGCCGCAGCCGATTCTCCTTCGATTACCTCACCGGGCCAGACGACCAACCCCTATCGGTCTCCGGCAAGCGGGGGGAGCTGCGGCGGGAGGCCATCCGCGCCATGCTGGCACGCCTGGCACGCCCCTTGGGTCCGCGCGGTGGCCCCAGCCTGCTTGAGCGGGAGCTGGCAGAGCTGCCCAAGGGCCGCCAGCGGATTCTGCTGCTGGTTGGCAGCTATGAGGAGGCACGCCAGGCGCACGTCGACCTGTTGGAGCTGCGGCCGGAATGGCGGGAGCTGGTATTGCACCTGGTGCCCGACGATGAGTTTGGCGGTGGCTGGGGCAGCACGGCTGGCCTTCGGCGCGGGGAGGTCGAGCGGTTCGCACGCACCGGCGCCCAGTTCCTCCTCGCGCCGCTGCTGGCCATGGAGCGTGGGCACAATATCTTGAACGAAGACAATGCCGCCGCCCTCGGCTCAGCGTACTTCCTGGTCCGACCCCACCCACACCCCGAGGACATCAGCTTCGCCGTGCACGCCGTCAACCGCTGGGCGATCGAGCATGCCCACGGACTGCCCGGCGATGCGCCAACACGCCCCCTCATTGACCGCAGCCAGCGGTTCCGGGGCTACGCCTACGGGCAGTGGCGACAGCTCCTGGGGATTCCGCTCATCTATGCCAGCGTGGACGACCCCACGCGCACAGCGCTCGCCTGGAGCCAACTGGTGAGCATCTGGCAGGTGATCGGCCGTCTCGTGCGTGGCGGCCATCCGGCCCGGGTGCACTTTTGCGACGCGAAATTCGCCGAACGAACCGCCAGGCAGGAAGGGGTAGACACGCCCCAGTCCAGCCTGCTCCTGGGAATCCGCGAGGCCCTCGCCCCCTTCTTCGACGAGGGCCGCACAGACACCATCCGTCCACAGGATCGGGCGGTCGTGCGCATCTTGTACGAGCCGCTCTACCGGGCGCTCGCCGGCCTTGAAGGAGTCGCCAGTGCCGCCACGATATGACACCCTGCACACGCTCGCGTTCCGCCTGCGGGAAGGCAATCCGCTTGCCGGCGAGTTGTGGACGCTGCGCTTCCCCGAGACGTGGAAACGCTTGCTGATCGGGCTCCAAGCCGAGCACCTGGGTCGACAAGCCGAGGCGATCACCATCCCGGTGCGGCTGCTCAACGCGGCGCTCCGCGCCACCGTCCCAGATGTCCTTAGCATCGGCCGCGACGCCGGTCGCCTCGGCGGGGCGCCCTGGATCACCAGTACACGCAAGGTGCCGCCCCAGTTCCTTGACCCCATCATCCGCGAGTGGGTGCGAGTCTCCTTCTCTCGAGCCTCGGATGCCAGCCGCCAGCGGGTACTGGCCGAGATCCGCCCCGAGCACCTACATTGGCAACCGGAATGGGTGGACCCCGCGGCTTGGCGAGCCGGCGATAATGGCACCGCATTGCCCGAACGCCAGGACGCCTTCACTCTGCTTCCCGACTTCCTTGCCGCACGACTGGCAACCCCAGGGAACTGGTATGAGCTGGGGGACAGCTCCAAGTGCTTTCACCGTGCGCTCGGCGATCCGTGGACCACCAGCGCCGAGGTGATCTCTTGGCCCCCGTTCACCTATCGCAAGCGGAAAGGCGACTGGCCATTCTCGATGGTGCTTAGACTCACCGTCCAGACCATCGCCTTCGATCCACGGCCCATCGTGCACTGCGAGGTGATGCTGCGGCGCTGGGCTAGCCCGGCTATCCGGCGTATGCCGATGGGCAACACCAGCGTGTTCCTACGTGGCCGAGTGCCCTGGATCGCCGAAGAGACACAGACGCAGGCCGCAACCTTCCAAGTGGCCCCAATCTGCTGGAAGCCCAACGCGATACGGGGGGACGACGGCAAGACCCGCGGCGGCTACACCTGGGGAAGCAATCTGGCGCCGCTGCTCAAGGCACTCGCGCCACGCCTGGACCTGCCGGACCCCGAGGCGCTTTGCGCCGACCCTGCCCGGTACTTAAACCCTCACGACCTGCCCAACGTGGCGATCGACTTCCGCAACGGGATGCTGCCCGAGCATGCGGTCGGGCCGGGCTGGGGGCCGGCTGACCGACGCGACATCGCGGGCCAGGTGGCACAGGTCCTCGGCGATGTCCTGACCCCTCGCGAGGCGCTGCCCAAGGTGACCGTCTCGCTCGCAGCGCCCAAGCGCACAACCTATCTTGCCGGCGTGCCCAAGCAGCCCGTTTCAGAGCCGACCAGCGGGCAACTGGCCCTGCGCGCAGCGATTGGACGGGCGGTGGGCACCGCCCTCACCGTGGATCTCCTCTACCAAACCGACGAGATGCGCGACGGCATGGTGGCGCACGTGGTGGACCGGCTGTTGGGCCTGCCGCTGCCGATCGGTGCTCCCGGCAATGAGCTGCGCTGGGACACGCCAGAGGGATTCTCCCTCGTGCTTCGGCCACGGCCCCTCGGCGGGCTTGGGGCCGGTCTGCAGCTTCCTACAGGCGGCAACCTTGATGACCGGCTCCGTGCCGCCATCCGCCGACGCTGCCAGGAGATCAGCGCACAGCTTGGAGGAGTGGAGGGCGCGGCGGGGGCGATCGTCGAGATCGGCCGCCCAGAGCAGTACGAGCCGCAGGCTGACCCCAAGTTCGCCCTGCGACTAGGAGCGGCCCAGCAAGGCCACCTCAGCCAATATCTGCTGCTTGATGACGGCGACGGCCACAGCCGACGCGACCATCGCATCGCCCAAGCCTGGAGTGACCTGCTCCGTCAGCTCGGGGTCCAGCTCACCTGGCCGGCGTTTGCCAGCCGCGCCGGGGCGATTCCCGAACCGCTGAACTACGTTGGAATCTGGCTCATCAAACAAAGCCGCCCGACCGCCCGCACCGGCTATCCACAACAGATCCCCGTCATGGTCTGGATGGCCTCAGACTGCGACGAGGTACGCGCGTTCGCCCCCGGCTTCCCGGAGTGGCTGCCCTACCACCAAGCCCTGCTAGCCCTGGCCGGCCTTGACGTCTTCGAGCGCCGCGGGCGGAACGAGGGCCAAGCCATGCAGTTCATCCAACAGACCCTTGCGCAGCATGTACTGTCGCTCGGCAACGTGCTCGTACTGACCGATGCCCAGAACCTACGCGGCACCTGGAAATGGCTGCAAAACGGCCGCCTCTACCGTGACCACATCCAACTCGGGGTGGCCTCGCCCGCTCCGATCGATCGCTGGCCGGGCGTCCGACACGTCCAAGTCCGCACCTCCGATGACGGCGAGACTCCCGAGTGCTTCGGAGCGCAACCCCACACCCAGGGGTTCCCCAAGGGACTTTGGCGCATGAGCGAGCGGGTTTTCGCTAGCACCTCAGGCAAGCCGGCGACCCAGCAGCACATGCTCGGCAACCTCTCCAAGCTCCACCCCTGGCGCAGCGCCAACCGCGAGTACGCGGCCAAGCCCGATACCCATGTCTGGAACCCCTCACTTGTCGAACTCACTGTCGTCGCGCAGCAACCAGGCGACGACCCGGCGCTGTGGGCCGCGGTTGCTCACGGACTACGCTTCATGGCCCCCCACTACCAAGACGCACTCGTTCATCCACTTCCCCTGCACCTGGCAGATCAGATGGAAGAGTACGTGCTGCCGATGCAAGAGAATGGCGGTCCTGAGAGCTGACACACGGGCCGCTTATCAGGAGCCATTGACCGAGGGTCGAACCGGGTCAAGCGACGTGTGCTTCGCGGCTCCATCTGCCCGCCTCTTCTGGGGCTGGTCCGAATGCTATCCAGACGCTTCGCAGCGGCTGCGATCGGCGTTGTCGTTCGATGTCGGGCTGGCCCTACCGCTAGGAGTTGACCGACCTTGCCAAGCAGGTCCGGGTGGCGATGGCCGAAGGGTCGACCCCGGCACGTTAGCGGCTGTTGGACACTCTGGTTCACGATTTGAAGGGGTAGCGTCTCACGAGCGGTGTAAACGGCTCCGGACGCAGGCTCTGATGTGATGCTACGCGGCGGGGGTGACAGTCTCGGCGACCACCTCCTCTTCGTTCTGGTCGGATCGGTGCTGGAGGAGCTCGCGCTGGAGGTCTTGCAGCCGGCGGAGCGCCCTGGGCGTCATGGTGAGCCCGCGCCAGCCCTTCGAGGCGCGGTCGAGCACCGCCCAGATCAGGCTGAGGCAGCTCTGCTCGCCGGGCAGCCGGCCGATCACCTTCACCCTGCGGCGGGTCTCCACGTTATCCCGATATCGGCATAACGGGGACCTGCGCCACAGCTTCGCGGTGCGCCAACTGATCGGGTGGTACCGGCAAGGCGCGGACGTCGACGCCCGGCTGCCGCTGCTGTCCGCGGTGTTGGGCCACGTCAACCCCGCGTCCACCTACTGGTACCTCCAGGCGGCGCCAGAGCTCCTCGCGCTCGCCGCCCAGCGCCTGCAGACCATCCCGGGAGGCCCGCAGTGAGCCTGCTGGCCCCCACCCTCCAGGCGTTCTTCACCCAGCGTCTCGCCACCCAGCGGCAAGCCAGCCCCCAAACCGTGGCTGCCTACCGGGACGCCTTCCGGCTGCTGCTGGACTTCGTCTCGCGCCAGACCCAGACCATGCCGTCCAAGCTCGACCTGGCCGACCTGGACGCCTCGACGATCGCCGCGTTCCTGGACCGCCTGGAGCGCACGCGTGGCAACAGCACACGCACCCGCAACGCCCGGCTGGCGGCGATCCACTCCCTGTTCCGGTTCGCCGCGCTACGCCACCCCGAGCACGCCGGGTCCATCCAGCGAGTCCTGGCGATCCCACAAAAACGCTACGACCGCGCCCTGGTCTCGTTCCTGACCAGCCAGGAGACCCAAGCGCTGCTGGAAAGCCCGGACAGCTCCACCTGGATCGGCCGACGTGACCACGCCCTCCTGCTCGTGGCAGTCCAAACCGGACTCCGGGTCGCAGAGCTGATCGCGCTGCGCTGCGCCGACGTGCAGCTTGCAACCGGACCCCACATCCGCTGCCACGGCAAATCCAGGAAGGAACGCTGCACGCCACTCACCCCACCCACCGTGGCAACGCTGCGGGCATGGCTGGCCGAACGCCACGGCAACCCGGCCGATCCCCTGTTCCCATCCCGCCGCG
>WNGB01015215.1_pt1 | contig 10208 bp, 10 predicted proteins | sample 5400681 | NCBI WGS metagenome assembly WNGB01 (sample SAMN13153367, study PRJNA577476) | soil metagenome | isolation source: 115 cm soil or saprolite under grassland replicate 2 | place: USA:California | collected 2016-06-15
GCCGGGAAGCTGCGCCAGGAGTTGAAGACCCAGGTGGCGCCGCTGGGCGCGGTGAGCCTTTGGCAGTGGGTGAGCCAGGAGCTGTACCAGGTGGCCGCGTTCATCAGGTCTGCCCAGCCACCGACCTTGGGCTCGGTGACGGTCGAGGCCAAGCCGACGACGTAGGGCGGGTCGGTCACGACCAGGTCGACCTCGGGAAGGGCCGGGAGGATCTCGCGCATGTCGCCGTGGTAGAGCGTGATCCCCTCCGCCTCGTAATAGGGCGGTATTCGATTCGAATATTGCCGACCGCTGGGTTGATTGTTCGCTGACAGGGTGGCCTCCTTCGTCAGCGCGGGGTGGCAGGTTCGCGCGACCTGTCGGCGCGCTGTCGGCTTCGGGCGGTTCCCTGGTCGGGCCACGATGGCTGTGGCTTGTCACAAGAGAGGGCAGGTATGCGTCGGGGTCCACCGCACCCTCCGCAATTCATCGCGTGCTGACATGGACGTGATCGGAGTGCTCGGTCGCGCAGCTGCTGGTCGGGTCACGGCACGCATGCCAGCTGGGAACAGGCTCGCGAAAGTCGATGATCTCGCCTGCGAAGAGGACGTATTTGATGTGCAAGGCGGCGGCGTTGGCCGCGGCCCACTCGGCGACCTGCCAGCCAAGCGCGGTGTCGGTGCCGACCATCACGTCGATCGCGTGAGCTTGTCCATTGGCGTCTGGGTAGTGGTCGGACTTGGGGATGTGGCCAGTGAATAGGGCGCACTCGCCGATGTCGGTGATGCCGAACAGCTCGGTGACCAGGTGGCGGGTGTAGTCGGCGGCCCGGGCCAGCCCGCACGGTCCCGGCGTGCCGTAGCCAGGCGGGATGCCGCCGACCGTGCTGGCGGCATCGAGCGTGGCGATGGCGCCGACGGCGGCGGCGAGCTGGGCCCGCCACGCACCGCTGATGAACGTGGTCCACGAGGTCCAGTCCGCTCCGCCTGCTGAGATGCGGTAGGCCTCGCGAGCGGCGCAGCTCAGGTGGTAGGCGCAGGCGTCGGTAACCTCGGCGTGGTAACAGTCGTTGAGCTGCCAGCCGCCCCGGTCCAGTGAGCCATGAAGGCAGCCCGGGGTTGGCGGGTTGGGGCGCTTGGCGGTGGGGTCGCCGCCGGACTCGGCCAACCCGACCGCGACCGCGACGCGGAGCGCTTGGCCGTGGAAGCCGGCTTGCCGGGCGGCGGCGGTGAGCCCGACGGGCCCGGTAATTCCAAGCGCACCTGATGAGATTCCTGGGCTGCTGCCGCTGAGGGCACCGAACGCGCCCGCGATGACGACGGGCACCAACAGAAGGACGACGCCGAGTCCAAGGACGCTCCCCCGAGTGGTCACCGGCCATCGACCTCGGGGTTCTCGCCAGAGCGCTCCAGCGAGGCCAGGAACTCCGGGCTTGTCGTCACCAGGCGATGCTCGGTAGGGCTGGCCTCGGCGCGGAATGCGACGCGCTGGTTGCCGGCGGCGAGGATGGCTTCGCCGCGGCGGGCGGCCAGCAGGAAGGCCCGTTCGCCCTCGGAGAGATGGAACGCCTCGGTGAGCGCGCTGATCGCCTGAGGTGCCTGGGCGAGCAGGAGTTGGGTGGCCGCGTTGGCGATGACGGCCTTGCCGAGGTTGCTGGCAAGCAGGTCGTCGATGTCCTGGGTGATGGTGGTCAGGCCGCACCAGTACTTGCGGCCGGCCTTGGCGAGCCGGTAGAGGAACTGCGCGCCGGCCTGGGAGCGCATGAGCAGCCATGCCTCGTCCACGACCACCAGCCGTGGACTGCGGCGGGTGGGGCGGGTGACCTGCCGCCAGATAGTGTCCAGTGCCAGCAGCATCCCAGCGGCCGTCAGCTCGTCTGGCAGGTCGCGGAGGGCGAAGACCACCAGATGCCCGTCCGGCCTGGTCGTGGTCGGCCCGTCGAACAGGCCCCGGTGGGTGCCGCTCAGGTAGGGGGCGAGGCGAGCGGCCAAGCCGTGCCCGGCCTGATCCTCATCGTCGTGGAGGGCGGCGGCCAGGTCGGCGAGCACCGGTGCCGGGCGCCGATGAGTGCGGGGGTCGACGCTGATCCCGCGGGCCGCGTAGGCCGCGATGATCGCCCGGTCCAGCGCCGCGGTGGCCGCTGGGTCGAGCGGTTGGGCGAGCAGGACCGCGACCAGGGTGTGGATGAACAGCGCGCGGCGGGTCAGCGCGTCGGGTTCGGCGCCGAGGTCGAAGGGGTTGAGTCGCACCCCCGGGCTGCCCAGGGCGATCCGAGTGCCGCCGACCGCGTCGGCGAGCCGCGCGTACTCGTCTTGGGGGTCGATGACGGCGGCCTGGACGCCGGTGTACAGCCAGCGGAGCAGCTCCAGCTTGGCCATGTAGGACTTGCCCGCGCCGCTGCGGGCCAGCACCACGCTGTTGTAGTTGTCACAGGCGAAGCGGTCCCAGACGACCAGCCCTTGGCTTTGCAGGTTGTGGCCGTAGAGCACACCGCTGCTGGAGGGCAGCTCGGCGCTGGCGAAGGGGAACGCTGCCGCCAGCGCCCGCGTGTCGAAGGTGCGCCGCATCGACAGCACGTCCATGCCCAATGGCAGGGTCGTGATCCAGCCTTGCAGGCTGCGGAAGGTCGCCGGCTGGGCGTCCAGCAGCATCGAGCCGAGCAGCGCTTTGAGCGTTGCCGCTTCGGCCTCGAGCTCGCGCTGGCTGTCTGCCCGGATGGTGACGTACAGGCCCACCCGGAACAGTCGACCCTGCCCGCGCGCCAGTTGCTGAGCCAGATCGCGGGCGTCTTCGGCGGCGGCGTCGACCTGGAAGTCCTCCAGCCGGCCACGGTCGGATGCGAGCAGGCGGGAGGACTCCAGCCGGGCGAGCTGGCGGCGGAGCCGCTGCGCGGCGATCGCAGTGGGGATCGGCTCGACGTGCAGCGCGATGTCGGCGTCGCCGGGGTAGGTGAGCAGCGGCTCCAGCCATGCCGGCCCAACCTCGCGGGGATAGCCCACCACCGCGACGGTGCGGCAGCGTGTCGTGCCGACCCGCACCGATCGCGGCGCGACCTCGACGGCGTCGGGTCCGGGGTAGCCGACCGGCGCGGGCACAGGCTGGCTGGTGCGACGAGCCACGCGCACCCTCATGTGGTCCCCCTGGTGATCGTCTGGCCGGGTGGAGCCAGCCCGGGCGGGCGTGGGGAGCTGTTGGGATTGGCCGCGTTCGCCAGGACGTCCGCGGCCGCCTCGTGGTCCAGTGGGGTCACGGCGATGCCGGCGCCTGCCAGCAGCGAGGCTGCCTGCTCGGCGCGGCGTGGCAGGACGCTGTCGGGGTCGGTGTTGGCGGCTGGCTCGCGGAAGACCAGCAGTAGCTCACGGCGCAGCACGTCGCGTCTGGCGACGACGCTCTGCAGGAACTGGGCGTGCTGGTTGGCGGCCGCCTCCAGCGCGGGATGGGGCAGGCCGCCAGCGTGCTGGTGAAGCTTGGTGATCGCGGCGTGCAGGTCGGCGCGCTCGGAGCGGATGACGATCTGGACGGGCGCGCTCACGCCATGGAGGAAGCGCGCGAACGTGGCGATCAGCGCCTCTTGCTCTTGCTCGGTCCGCAGCCGGAAGTTGACCGCTGAGGCCCGACAGACCAAGCTCGCACCGTCCGGGCCGAGGTCGAGTATCCCGTTCGAAGACAGGTCCTGTGCCGGCAGTGTCAGGGGAGTCGGGAGGTCGGCGTTGGCGGTCGCCCAGGCAGGCGGTGGGGTGACGCCTTCGGGAGCCGGCACCCGGCGACGCGATGCCAGGTGGTAGCTGAGCATCGCCAGCGCGAACCGGTCCCCGGGCAGCCCGTTCACGCGGGCCAGCGCCAGCATCAGCCCGGCCACGGCGACCGGTCCGGCCAGCGCCACGGCGAGCGGCAGCGGCAGTAGGCGCCGGGCGAGCGTGACGATGAACCCGGCTGCCAGGCCGGCGACGGCGAGTACCGCCAGTTGCCGCGCGGTCAGCCCGGCCAGCAGCCGGTCCTCTCTGTCCACGTCGGCGGGGATGCGGGCGTGGCTCATGAGGCGGTCTCCTCCTCTGCGGGGTGACGCTGTCCAGATGCGGAGCGTCGCTGTGCGGCGGGGTTGCGCCACAGCGACTCGACCCGATGGGTCGCCGCGTCGGTGAGGGCTTGGTGGTCGATCCGCTGCCAGTCGGGGTACAGCTCCTGGTATAGCTCGCTCGGGTAGCCCGACAGCACCACCATGCCCTCGACCTGGTGCAGCAGCTCGGCCATGGCGCCGTGGTCGGCGTCGGCGAGGTCGTGCGCGTAGCGGCCCGAGCTGCCAGGGGACCGGGTGGCGTGCACGTAGGGCGGATCGACGTAGTGCAGCGTCGCCGGGGAGTCGTAGCGGGCGATCACGGCCAGCGCGTCGGCGTGCTCGATCTGCACGTGCTTGAGCCGCCCTGCGATGGCGCCAAGATGCGCGGCGGTGAACTGGCGCGGCGGCACCTGGTTATGGGCGGGGTTGTGCTGAGTCCGCCAGCTCGCCCGGGTCCGGCCACTGGCGCCACCGGCGCGGCCCTGGTTGGCGAGCACGTACAGGCGGCGGGCCTCCTCCAGCGGGTCAGCGGCCATCTCGTAGGCGAGCTGGAACTCGGCGCGGGCGTACGGGGTCAGCTCGATCGCGTGGGCCAGTTCGTCGGGCCGCTCCCGCAGGACGGTGAAGAAGTTGACCAGCCGGCCGTGCAGGTCGTTGAAGGTCTCAAGCCTCGCGGGCGACTTGCGTAGCAGCACCGAGGCCGCGCCGCCATAGGCTTCGGTGTAGGCGTCGTGGGGTGGCAGGTGCCCGATGATCCATGGCGCGAGGCGCCACTTGCCGCCATACCAGCGCAGAGCCGGGCGGCTGACCGGGCTCACCTGGCGGCCCTGCGGATGAGGCGGTAGATGACATAGGACTTGGCCAGCCGTACCAGCATGCTCGGGCGGGTGCTGATCGCCGCGCGGCCCGCCCACACCGGGAAGCGGGCCAGCAGCCACAGCAGGCAGGCCGCGACCACCAGGTCGACGAGCTGGCTGGAGCGGTCGAGCCCGAGCACCTGGGCGCGGTCGGCGGCGAAGACGGTCCGCAGTGCGGTCACCAGCAGCAGCGCCTGGCCGATCTGCACGCCCAGGCAGGCCGCCAACGCGCGCCACCAGCCACGCGCCAGCCCCTCGGTCTGCGGCAGCGCATGGCAGACCAGCGCCAGCGGCGCGCCGGCGACCAGCACCATCACCACCGCCACCCGGATGACGTAGGTCGCCACGATCGCCAGCGCCAGCGCCGCGACCACCCCGGCGACCAGGACCAGGAAGATCCCGCCGGCGTCCAGCGGTGCCAGGGTGAGCTGGCGGAGCTGGTCGGTGACGTGGCCGGGGTCCACGCCCTGGCCGAGGAGCGCCCGCGACAGCGCGTTGGCCAGGGCGATGCCCCGACCGGCCAGCAGCAGGCTGGTATTGGCGGCGACAAACCCCAGCACCAGGCGCGGGGCGATCTCCTTGACGCTGTAGCTGGTCTGCACTGTCTCGTGGCCCATCACCACGGCCCCGCCGAGCAGGACCAGGACCACGAACATGGTGTTGGCCAGCCCGGCGGAGACCCACCACAGCTGGCGGGCACGGCTTCCGGGCGCGGTCACGTCGGGGGTGGCGAGCACGGTGCGGCCCAGCAGGTCCAGGGTCGGGGTCAGCGCCGAGGCGACCAGGTCACGGAACCAGTCGTTGACGGCCTGACGGACTCGCCCCGCGATGTCGAACAGCCCCGGGCTGCCAGGCGGTTGCGCTGGCGCGGTCGTGGTTGTCGTCGGTGAAGGAGGCGGGAGCGTCGTGGTCGGCGCCGCCGTGGCGGGCGCGGGCAGGCTGACCGCGAGCACGACCGCGGCGACCATGAGCAGCCCCCAGCGGCGGAGCATGGTTGGCATGCGGCTCACACTCCGACGATGGCCTTGAGCGCGGCGACCAGGACCGGCGCGAGCGCGGCGATCGCGTAGCCGACCAGCGCGCTACGGAAGGCGGTCTTGGCCTTCTCGATCTGCTCGGGATCGCCGGCGCCGGCGACATAGCGAATCCCGCCGATCGTCAGCGCCAGCGTTGCTGCGGCGGCCAGCAGCCCGACCAGCCAGTTGCGCAGGTTGTCCAGCACCGTGCCAAGGTCCGGCGCCGCCGCCTGCGCGAACGCCGGCGCGCTGGCGGCCAGCACCAGCGCGGTCGCCGCCGCTGCCGCCAGCGCTACCCGTCTGCGAAGCGATGACTTGCTCAGAGCTCGACCTCCTTGTGTCCGAGACCGGTCGGGGAGGCCACCGGCGCAGTGCGGGGAATGGCGCACCTCCTGGGTCGGTGATCCCGAGCCTGTCCGGTGGCGCTCCCACGGGCCGGCGCTGCGGTCGTGCAGCGTCCGCGGTTCCGGTTTGCGCCTCCACAGACAACCGGCCATCAACCCGGCCCGGATGCGACAGGCGAGTCCGGACGCTTGTCGCGCCCTCGGTGAGACAAGCGCAGCGGCGAGGGCCGGCGTCCGGATGCGCTGCGGTCACCGCAGGGCCGAGGATCGGCGCCTGAGATCGAAATATTCGATCCGAATATCCGATCGCTGCCGCCAACGTCGATACCTTCAAGCCCAGGTGTTGGCGGACGTCCACCGATCACACCAGCGCGTCCGGCGGGCGCAACGGCTCGGCAAAGCAGTGCCGAACAAGCAGCGGCCCCCAGAGATCTGCTGCTCGCCAGGCCAACAGCACCACCAACACCCGGTCACGCACCGCCGACCAGGACGACCTCACCCGCAAGATCCCTGCCGCCCTTTGACCGATCCGCAACCGCCCGAACGGGGCGTTGCGCCGGCCGCCAACAACGACCAACAGGCCATTCTCAGGCCGTCAACACCGCCCAACACTCCGCCAACACCCGTGTTGGCCAGCGCAGCTGTTCACCAACCGTTGGCACGCCCTGCGCGTGATGCAGGGGCCCCGTCCCCGCATTACCAAGGAGCTGCCGATGGGCCAGCACTCCACCGTCTTCGACGACCTCGACGCCAAGTTCGGCTACCTGATCACCGGCCCCAAGCCGCTGGCGCTGCACGGCCGCACCCTCGGCCACGGCGCCCCCAAACGCCAGATCCCCCTCGCCGAGCTGCGCAGCCTGCTCACCGAGTACGACAACTGGCCGCTGCACGACGCCGTCACGCGTGAGCTGATCCGCCGCGCCAACACCCCCACCGGCGACGCGTGGATGGTCGCTATCGCCTGGATGCTGCTACCCGCCCTGCGCAAGGCCAGCGGCGAGCTGGCCCGCGGCTTCCCCGGCGACCCCGCCGACCTCGACGCCGAGATCCTCGCCGGCCTGGTCACCACCGTCCGCGCCTTCGGCCCCTGCGGCGAGCGCATCGCCTGGCACCTGGTCGACAAGGCCCAAGTCCACGCCCGCCGCCTGCGCCGCCGCGAAGCCCGCGCCGCCCTCGGCCTGCCACCCACCACCGCCACCTTGACAAGACCTTACACCGGAAGCGGATCGCAACCTTCGAGCTGCTCTACGACCTTGCTGACGACCGGCTCATCGAGCTTGAAATCACCCGCGCGGAGCTTCACGAGCGGCTCGCCTCGGCACGTATCGAGGTCGCCAACGTGGCGACCTTCCTTCAGCATACGAACGCGCACGCGGAGGAGGAACTCCGGCTTGAACTGTTCCAACTGGCGGCCGAAGCTGGGACGATAAGCCGACGCCTTCGCGCGCTCCGTGAGCACGTCCGCGAGAGCACACACTTCGCCGACGCGAGCCGCCAGCGCTTGGCAGCACTCAAGGAAGAGCTGCGCGACTTGCGCGACCAACTCGAAGCCCTCTCCTTCGAGATCCAGCGACATCAAGCATTGATCGCCCAGCTTGAGCTGGACCGTGTCCGCATCGCACGGTCCAGTTCGGCGACGGCAGTACTCCACCAGATCCGCTTCCAGGTCTGTCCGCGCTGCCAGCAAGACCTCGAATACCGCGTGTCCGAGTCGGAGCGTTGCTATGTATGCGGGCTTCCAGAGCCTGAGGAAGTCCCCGATCTTGATCTGGAGGCAGAGCACAAGCGCCTCACGGCACAGCTTGAGGAGACTAAAGCGCTGCTCGACGAGGAAGAACGGCGCTACCAGACCCTTCGGCAACGAGCGGCCGAGTTCGAGGCAGCGATCGACGCCGAGCAACAGCAGCTCGACGAGCGTACCCGGGAGTACGTGACGCCGCGATTCGACGAGATCGAGAGCGTCAGCGCACGTAACGCGGAACTGCGCGTCCGTCAGGACGCGGTCGAGCGCGCTCTGCAGCAGTGGGAGCAGTATCGACGGCTAGAGCGAACTCAGGCGGAACTTGAGAGTGAACTGCGCTCCGTGAAGCGCTTTCTGCGGGACGCGCGGACAGAGCTAGAGGCTCGCCGCGAGCGCGTCGTTGAGCTTTCCGACCTGTTCGACGAGCTGCTCCGGTTCTTTCGCCTCCCCTGGTACGAGTCGGCGCACATCGATCGGCGCAGCTATCTTCCTGTTGTCAACGGTCAAAGTCCCGAGGAGCTCCTGTCCGGTGGGATGCGGACGATTGTCAACGACGCCTATCACCTGGCTGGACTCACCCACACACTCACCCATCAGACGTTGCTCCCGTCATTCCTGATTATCGACAGCCCGCGGAAGAACCTCGGCTCCGGCCCAGACGACACCGCGATTAGCTTCCAGATCTACCGACACTTTCAGCGGCTGGCCGGCGCCTACGGCGACAACTTCCAGCTCATTGTCGCCGACAATGACGTGCCGCCGGCCATGCGGGACCTGACCTCGTTCACCCTCGACTACGACCACCCGCTAATCCCCGACGTACAGCACCCGGGCGAGGGCCGAGTGGAAACGATCACGAAGATTGAACCATGATGAATCAATTTAGGGTCAGCACTCTGGCCCACGCGAGGGTGACGTCACTAGAGCCGTTCTGAAGCCGACACGTCACCCTGTCCGACTCCTTGTGCCAACGAGGTCGATCAAGTGATTTGCTTTGCAGATGGGGCGGGTCGATTGTCGACACGGGCTGTGGGTGACTCGTAGAGCTGCCCTGGCAGCGCCAGGTTCGTCACGTGGATGTCATCGCCGGCCACCGTCGGGCGACCCCAGGACCGTCTGGGTCAGGTAGTCGCCCACACCAGCTTCAGTGCCAGCCGCCGGTACGCCGAGAACAGGCCAGAGCAGCACCACACCGCGTGGACCCTGGCTCTGGGCGGCGCGCTCGTGCTCGAATAGCAGCCGGTAGCGCGTCGATTAGGCGGGTGGGCCAGTTGTGGGCGACGTTGATGATGCGCACGTCGCCGGTGACCGCCCCGACCGGAAGGTCGGCGAAGGCGCGCCCACCAGGCGCCGCGCCCATCGGGGGCCGACACCGTGTCGGAGTCGGTGGTCACCACCTGCTCGGCGCCGCGCTTACCTATTCGATTCGAATCGCTCGGCTTCTGGTCACTCGGCGGGGAGTCCATCGGATGGACCGCGCTCGATCGGCCACCGCTGGCGGCGCTTGGGCATTCCCGACCGCAGCGCCGTTTGACCACCCCGTTGTCGATCTCTCGCCGCACACAAGGCAGGTGCGCCTCGCCGTCAGGGCGTCGCAGCGGCAGCGTGACGACAGAATCGCTCAGCCACTGCGTCACCGAGCCATTCTGGGTCCTCCATGCCAGGTTGAGGTCGGGCCTGCACGAGACAACTCCACCACGCCAGAAACGTCGTGCGTGCCCAAGCCGCCGCCTGGGCCGTCATACAGCAGGATCGGCTGCCCCGGCTCATTGAAGGGATACACCGGGGTCAAGGGTGCGACCGCTCCATCAGAGGGGACTGCGGACTCATGACTACGCGTCGGCCGCATGAGGCGGACGAATCTCTGGCAGCTGCGGGATCTGGAGCCGCAAGGTGCGGGAGCGGCTACCCAAGCAGCTGTAGCTTCTTCGTTTCCGAATCCCGAAGCTCCTTGATCCGCTCGTTGGTCTCGTCCCAATGACGGATCATCGCTTTTGAAGCCTCGTTGGCTGAGTGAAATGACGTGCTGAAGCACACGCCCTGGATGTCACTCTGTAAGGCGTTCAAGAGGTTCACTAGTACTCCAGCCGTAGATCGTGATCTTCATGGTTGCCAGGCGGCCTGTCGTCGGTAATGGCAGGTACGGGCGCGGGCCTGATGTCGGCGTCGCCACAGCGACCAGCGCAGCCGGTGGGCGCGATCACCGACCGGCTG
>WNGB01015226.1_pt1 | contig 10203 bp, 7 predicted proteins | sample 5400681 | NCBI WGS metagenome assembly WNGB01 (sample SAMN13153367, study PRJNA577476) | soil metagenome | isolation source: 115 cm soil or saprolite under grassland replicate 2 | place: USA:California | collected 2016-06-15
GAAGAAGAGGCGCCCGCTCAGCAGATCCGGATCCGAGAGCACCCCGCCCACCGGTCCCACCCGGCTCACCCGTCCTACCTGTCCGCGGTCCGCGGGGCCGGCCTCGTCCGGGGTGGAAGGAACGTCAGCGTCCCCTGGGGGCTCCGCTGTGGTCATGCCTTGCCCTCCAGGTGGCGGCGCACCAGGTCGAGCGCGCCGGTGGTGGCCCAGGCGCGGATCTGAGCGCGGTCGCCGGGGGCCTTCAGCAGCTCTGTGACCGTGCCGCCGGCGCCGGCCGCGGCAAGCCAGACCGTGCCGACGGGCTGGGCGCCCTGCTCGGTCGGGCCGGCGACGCCAGTCGTGGCCAGGCCGACCGTCGCGCCGAACAGGCGCCGCACGCCCTCGGCCATGGCGGCGGCCACCGGCTCGCTGACCGGGCCGTGCTCGGCGAGCAGGTCGCGGTCGACCCCGAGCACGGCCGCCTTGGCCTCGCCGGCGTAGGCGACCACGCCGCCGCGGTAGTAGTCGCTGGAGCCGGCAACGCTGGTGATACGACCGCCAACGAGCCCGCCGGTCAGCGACTCGGCGCAGGCCAGCGTGTGCTCGGAGGAGCGCAGCAGCCGCCCGACCGCCGCCTCGAGCGTCTCGTCGTCAAGGCCGTAGACGGCGTCGCCCAGCTCGGCCCGGACGGCCGCCTCGACCGGTGCGATCTCGGCCAGCGCCTGCTCACGGGTCGGGCCGACCGCGGTGAGGCGCACCCGCACCTCCCCGGCGCTGGCCAGGTACGCCATGGTCACGTCGCTGACCGACTCCCACAGGGGGGTCAGCCGCTCGGCGAGCAGCGACTCGCCGATCCCGGCGGTGCGCAGCGTGCGCGAGACGATCGCGCGGCCCTCGCCGCCACGGGCCGCGAGGTCGGGCAGGATCACGCGCTCCAGCATCTCGTGCATCTCGCGTGGGACCCCTGGGACCGCGTAGACCTGCTTGCCCTTGATCTCGACGATCAGGCCAGGGGCGCTGCCGACCGGGTTGTCGATGGTGCGGCCGTCCTCGGGGACGTCGGCCTGGCGCAGGTTCATCTCGGCCATGCGGCCGCGGCCGATGTGGGCGAAGCGGTCGCGCAGCCACTGCTCCAGCTGGGGCTGGCGCACCAGCGGCACCCCGGCCACGGCCGCGATGGCATCGCGGGTGACGTCGTCCTGGGTCGGACCGAGGCCGCCTGTCAGGATCACCGCGTCGGCCCGCTCGAGTGCCTCCTGGATCGCGGTGGCGATACGGTCCTCGTTGTCCCCCACCACCGTGTGGCGCAGGCAGTCCCAGCCGACCTCGGCGAGACGCTGGCCGATCCAGGCCGCGTTGGAGTTGACGATCTGGCCGAGCAGCAGCTCGGTGCCGACCCCGATGACCTCGCAGCGCATCGCTACCCGCCTCCGCTCCTCGGGCTCGAGGGCCGGGCGATCAGCTCGGGGCCCTCGGCGGCGACGACCTGAACCTCCACGTGGTCGCCGACCGTCGCGGCCGCGCCCTGGACCCGCACGATGCCGTCGGTGTCGATGCCCTCGCGGAAGCTGCGACCCTCCATGGTGCCATCGGGCTCCACCCGCTCGATCAGCACCTCGAGCTGGCGCCCGATCCAGTGCGCCTGGACCTCGGCGAGAATGCGGTCCTGCAGCTCCTGGAGCCGCTCGACGCGGGCACGGGCGGTGCCGACCGGCACACGACCATCGAGGGCGAGCGCGCTGGTGCCGTCCTCGGGTGAATAGGGGAAGAAGGCGACCCAGTCCAGGCGCGCCTGCTCCAGGAAGTCCCGCAGCTCGGCGACGTCCGCCCGGCGCTCGCCGGGGAAGCCGACGATGAAGTTCGAGCGGAAGGCCGCGTCGGGATCGAGGGCGCGGATGCGGTCGACCAGCTGGAGGAAGGCCTCCCTGGAGCCGCCGCGGCGCATGCGGCGCAGCACCGGCGCGCTGGCGTGCTGCAGCGACAGGTCGAAGTAGGAGCAGACCACCGGGTTGGCGGCCATCTCCTCCAGCAGGCCCGGCGTGATCTCGTCGGGCTGCAGGTAGTTCAGGCGGACGCGGCGCAGCCCGTCGACGGTGGCGAGCTCCCGCAGCAGCCTGACCAGCGCCTCACGGCCGCCGAGATCCTTGCCGTAGCTGGTGGAGTTCTCGGCGACCAGGCCGATCTCGGAGACGCCCTGGCCGGCGAGCCAGGCCACCTCGTCGAGGACCTCGGTGGGCCGGCGCGAGCGGAAGCGGCCGCGGAAAGAGGGGATGGCACAGAACGAGCAGTCTCGGTCGCATCCCTCCGCCAGCTTGACCAGCGCGACAGGCCCGCGCGGCGCCGGCCGTGACGGGAAGGCCGCTCCGGCCGGCGTCGGGAACACCAGCGGCAGCGCCTGGCGGCCGGCCGGGACCAGCCCCGAGCTGGGCGGAGGAGCCGGGACCAACCCTGGGACGCCGCGCCGAGGCTGAACCTGCCTGCCCCGCCGGCCCGCGCGGAGCAGCTCCGGCAGGTGGGCGTAGTCGGCGAACGGCACGACCGCGTCCGCCTCCGGCAGCTCAGCCCGCAGCTCCTCGGTGTAGCGCTCGGCCATGCACCCCATCACCAGGACCGCCTTGGCACGGCCGCCCTGCTTCAGCTCGGCGGCGTCGAGCACCGTCTCGATCGACTCGGTCTTTGCGCTCTCGATGAAGGCGCAGGTGTTGACCACTACGGCGTCGGCGCGCTCGGGGTCGTCGACGACCTCGAAGCCGGACGCCGTCAGCAGCCCGGCGGCGTGCTCGGAGTCGACCTCGTTGCGGCCGCAGCCGAGCGTGACGATGGCCACCTTGCGCACATCTGCTCGATCGGTTGTCGCCATCGCCTGTCCGCCCTGCTCCCCTCGCTCACGACGCTCTGCCGGGACCGAGAATACAGCGGCCCGGCCCGCGTGCGCCGAGAGCGGGGCCGGGCTGGAGCCGGCCGGCGGTCCCTCGCCCGACTTCAGCCGAGGCTGGAGTTGGTGGTGGCGCCGCCGCGGTCAGCGCTGTTGGTGCCGGCGTCCCGGCCGCCCGTGGCGCCGGAGGTGAAGGCGTGCCGGTAGATGTTCCCGGAGGTGTCGGCGATGCCCATCGCCTTGCCGTTCACGGTCAGCTCGACGACGGCGGGGGCGCCGAGCATCAGCTCCAGCGAACGGTCGGCCCTGAACGTCCGCCGCTCGGAGGCGCCGGGGATGCCCTCGAAGGAGAGCTTGCCGTCGCTGGTCACCCTGGTCCACGAGCGGCCGAGGTAGCGGAGCACCACCGTCACGCCCTCGGGCTGCGCCTCGGTGGTGGTGGTCGTCGCCGACCGGATCGTGGTCGTGGTGGAGGCCACAGGCGGCGTGGCCGCGCCGAGCGGTGACTGCGAGGTTCGTGGCGGCTTGACCAGGGACCACAGCGACGCCACCAGCACGATCGAGACGAACACGATCGCCACCACCAGCCAGCTCGAGGGCGCGCGGCGGCTGCGCTCCAGCCCCAGCCCGGTGAGCGCCCGTGGAGCGCGCTCGAACACCGGCACCTCGGGCCGCTCGGAGGCGCGGTACTCATCGAGCAGGGTCGCGGGGTCCAGGCCGAGGTAGCCGGCGTACGAGCGGATGAAGCCCTTGGCGTAGACGTTGCCGCCCAGCTCTTTGAAGCGCTCGGCCTCGAGGGCCTCCAGATAGCTCGGCTTGATCCGGGTTGCGGCAGAGGCCTCCTGGATCGTCTTCCCCTGCGCTTCCCGGGCTGAGCGCAGCTTCTCCCCAATCGTCACCCGGGACACTCCTTAACCGATAGGAAGACCTGGCTGGAACGACCTGATTGAGTCAGCGGATTGTAGTCACGACCGAGGTCGTGTTCAACGACCTCGCAGTCTATTCTTCAACGATATCGCCGTATATCGACTCGCGCCCACGCAGCGCCCCGAGCTCCTCCACGGTCATCAGCACGTCACGCGGTTTGGAGCCCTCCGAGGGACCCACCACCCCACGGTCCTCGAGCTGGTCCATGATGCGCCTGGCCCGCGAGAAGCCGACCTTCATCTTGGACTGGAGCATCGAGGTCGATCCCAGCCCCGAGCGCACGATGATGTCCATCGCCTGGTCCAGCAGCGGGTCCTCGTCGGAGTCGCCGTCCTCGCTGGCGGCGCGACCCTCGGCGACCACCCCGGGCTGGTAGGTCGCCTGCTGCTGGGCCTTGCAGTAGGCCACCACCGCCTCGACCTCCTTCTCGGTGATGAAGGCGCCCTGGACACGCCGCGCCTTGGAGGTCCCCCCTGGCAGGAAGAGCATGTCACCGTGGCCGACCAGCTTCTCGGCCCCGCCCGAGTCGAGGATGACCCGCGAGTCCTGCGCGCTGGCCACCATGAACGCGATGCGGCTCGGGATGTTGGCCTTGATCAGGCCGGTCACCACGTCGACCGAGGGCCGCTGGGTCGCCACCACCAGATGGATGCCGACCGCCCTGGCCATCTGGGCGATGCGGCAGATGGCGTCCTCGACGTCACGCGGGGCGACCATCATGAGGTCGGAGAGCTCGTCGATCACGACCACGATGTAGGGCAGGGTCGAACGGTCCTTCTCCCCGTCGGGCCGGCCATCGTCGTCGAGGCCCGCGGAGGGGAGCTTCGGCAGCTTCCCCTCCTTGGCGGCCTTGTTGTAGGCGGCGATGTTGCGGACACCGGCGAGCGCGAGCGTCTCCAGGCGCAGCTCCATCTCGCGGACCGCCCATGCGAGCGCCTCGCTGGCGCGCTTGGGGTGGGTCACCACAGGGGTGATGAGATGCGGGACGCCCTCGTAGTTGGTCATCTCGACGCGCTTGGGGTCGATGAGGATTACCCGCACCAGCTCCGGCGGGTTGCGCATCAGCAGGCTGGTGACCAGCACGTTGAGGCAGACCGACTTGCCCGCGCCGGTGGCGCCGGCGATCAGCACGTGCGGCATGTCGGAGAGGTTGGTGAGCACCGGCTCCCCGCCGATGTCCTTGCCCAGCGCGACCGCCAGCGGGTGCAGGTCGTCCCCGGTCCCGAGCGGCCCGAGGATGTCGCCGAGCGTGACCAGCTCGCGGTCGCGGTTGGGGATCTCGATGCCGATCGCGGACTTGCCCGGGATGGGGGCGATAATGCGCACATCCGGGGAGGCCACCGCATAGGCGATGTCGTGGGAGAGGCCGACCACGCGAGCCACCTTGGTCGCCGGGCCGAGCTCCACCTCGTAGCGCGTGACGGTCGGCCCGCGCGTGTAGCGGGCCACACGGGCGTCCACCTCGAACTGCTCGAGGGTGTTCTGCAGCACCTTGGCGGTCTCGTCGAGCCGGCGGGCGTCCACCGGCCGGGCGTGGCCGCGCCGCAGCAGCGACCCGGGCGGCAGCGTGTAGATCCCGCCCGCCTCGGCCTTGAGCGTCATGGCGAGCTGCACCGCCTCGCCGGCGTTGGGAGGCGAGGTCGGCGTCGGCGGCTGCCTGGCCGACGAGGACAGCGCCACCTCGACGGTCTCGCCTTCGAGGTCGTCGGTGGCGGGACCGGCGCCTGCCCGGCGGCGCGAGCGGCGGCTGCCCCCCGCCTCCTCGACGTCGCCGCCGAGGTCCTCCAGCGGCTCGGCGCTCTCGGCCTTGGCGGACTTGGAGGATGGCGGCGCCAGGGCCGGCCGCGCCGCCGCGACCTTGGCGGTGGCCTGGCCATCGGCGGCGCCGCCGGCGGGTGCCGGGGTGAACGCCGAGCGGGCCAGCCGGACCAGTCGGGCGACGCCGCGCCCCACCGTCGCGACCGAGGTGCGCGTGCTGATCAGCAGACCCAGGACCAGCAGGCAGGCGAAAGCGGCCGCTGCGCCCCAGAACGACAGCAGGCGGGCGGTCGGGTGGGCGATGGCCGCGCCGACCCAGCCGCCGGAGTCCTGCAGGACGCCGGTCTTGGCGGAGACCGGCGGGTCGCCGCGCTGCAGGTGGATCAGGCCGAGCCCGCCGAGCAGCACCGCGAGCAGCCCGATGGTGACCCGCGCGGTGACCGGGTCGCCCGCCGGCGCCACCGTGCGCCGGAACATGGCCACGCCGAGCCCGGCGACCAGCACCGGCACCGCGTAGGCGCCGTAGCCGAACAGCCCGCGCAGGAACAGCTCGAGGAAGACCCCCACCTTGCCACCGTTGTGGAGCCACACGCCCAGCGCCAGCACGACCGCGATGAGGATCAGGGCGGCGCCCTGGATGTCGCCCTTGTGGGGCGACAGCGCCTTCGCGGTCTGGCTCGGCCGCTGGGTGCGTGTGGCGGCGGGGCTGCGGCGCTTCTTGGCAGGAGGCCGGCGGCCGGAGGGTCGGGTGCGCGTCTTGGCCACTAGACCTCCATCACTGTCGGGATGATCACCGGGCGCCGCTGGGTCCGCTCGCGGAACAGTGCCGAGGCGGCCTCGCGCATGCGCTGCTTCAGGATGGTCGGGTCGCTCACGCCCTCCGCGGCGGCCCGGTCGAGGCTCGCCAGCACCCGGGCGCGGGCCTCCTCGATGAGGTCGGACGACTCTGGCTCGTAGACGAAGCCGCGGGTGACGATGTCGGGGCCGGCCAGCACCTTGCCCGTCTGGGCCTCGACGGTGGCGAGCACGTGGACGAAGCCCTCGCCCCCGAGGCGGCGCCGGTCGCGCAGGACCGCGTCGCCGACGTCGCCCACGCCGAGCCCGTCGACGAAGACCATGCCGGAGCGGACCTGACCGGCTCGGCGCAGCTTGCCGCCCTCCAGCTCGAGCACGTCGCCGTCCTCGCAGACGAAGACCCGGTCGCCGGGGATCCCGGTGAGCGCCCCCAGGCGGGCGTGCTGGGTGAGATGGCGGTACTCGCCGTGGACCGGGACCAGGTGCCGCGGCCGCAGCGTGGCAAGCAGCAGGGTCAGCTCCCCCTGCGCGGCGTGGCCGGACACGTGCACCTTGGCGTTGCCGCGGTGGAACATCTCGGCCCCCTGGCGGGCGAGGTCGTTCATGGTGCGGTAGACCGCGGCCTCGTTGCCCGGGATCAGCGACGACGACAGCACCACGGTGTCGCCCGGCTCGATCCTGACCCACTTGTGCTCGCGGCCGGCCATCAGGGTGAGCGCGGAGAACGGCTCGCCCTGGGAGCCGGTGCACAGCACCAGCGTCTGCTCCGGCGGCAGCGAGGCCAGCTCCTCCACCGGGATCAGCAGGCCGGCGGGGACCTGGAGGTAGCCGAGGTCGCTCGCGACCCGCACGTTGCGCAGCATGCTGCGGCCGACCAGGGCGACCTTGCGGTCGAGCTGGTGGGCGGCGTCGAGGATCTGCTGCATGCGGTGGACGTGGCTGGCGAAGCAGGCCACCACGATGCGGCGGCGGGCGGCGGCGAAGATCTCGGCGAGGGCGCGGCCGACCTCGACCTCCGAGGGGATGAAGCCGGGCGTGTCCGCGTTGGTCGAGTCGGAGAGCAGCACGTCGATGCCCTCGCCGGCGAGCCTGGCCAGCCCGCCGATGTCGGTGGGACGGCCGTCGATCGGCGTGAGGTCGACCTTGAAGTCGCCGGTGTGCACGATGGTCCCCTCTGGGGTGCGCAGCGCCACGGCCATCCCGTCGGGGATGGAATGCGAGACGGCGAAGAACTCGAGGTCGAAGGGGCCGAGCGTGGTGCGCTCGCCGGCCGATACCTCGACCAGCGAGGGCGTCAGGTCGTACTCCTCCAGCTTGGCGGAGAGCATGCCGAGCGACAGGCGGGTGCCGTACACGGGCACGTCGAAGTCCCGCAGGAAGTAGGGCAGGGCGCCCATGTGGTCCTCGTGGGCGTGGGTCAGGACCACGCCGATCACCCGCTCGGGCTCCTCGGCCAGGTAGGAGAAGTCGGGCAGGATGATGTCGACGCCAGGCTGGTCGGCGTCGGGGAAGGCGAGGCCGCAGTCGATCAGCAGCCGGGCGCCGTCCAGCTCGACCGCCGCGCAGTTGCGCCCGATCTCGCCCAGGCCTCCAAGGAACACGATCCTCGCCGGACCGTCCTTGTTGGCCTGGCCCACCGGGTCAGCGCTCTCGGTCACGCGCCCCCTTCCTCAGCCACGATCGCCCTCCTCCGGTTCGTTTCCTCAGCCGGTTCGGCCCCTCAGCCGCTCGCGCTCCGCCCGGCGGGGACCAGACCGACACCGGTGAGCAGGCCGCGGACGTACTCGACCTGCGCCGGGGTGGCGTCGAGCAGCGGCGGGCGCAGTGGCCCAGCCGGCAGGCCGAGCAGGCTCAGGCCCGCCTTCAGCAGGATCGGGCTGGTGGTGGCGAACAGCCCCTCGAACAGCTCGAGGTGCTCGACGTGGAGCTGGAGCGCCCGGCGGGTGTCGCCGCGCTCGAAGGCGACGACCAGCTCCTGGAGCGCGGGGCCGACCAGGTGCGACGCGACGCTGACCACACCGACCCCGCCGACGGCCAGCAGCGGCAGCAGGTTCTTGTCGTCGCCCGAGTACTGCTCCAGCGCGCCGCCCGTGTCGCGGTAGAGGCGGCTCGCCGCGGCCATGTCGCCGACCGCGTCCTTGACCGCGACGACGTTGTCGATCTCGGCCAGCCGCAGCAGAGTGTCGATCTCGATCCTGCAGGCGGTGCGGGAGGGGATGTTGTACAGCACGCAGGGCAGGTCGGTGCTGGCCGCGATGGCGCGGAAGTGCGCGTACAGCCCCTCCTGCGGCGGCTTGTTGTAGTACGGGGTCACCAGCAGCAGCGACCCGGCCCCGGCCTTCTCCGCAAGCTGCGTGAGCTCGACCGACTCGGCCGTCGAGTAGGTCGACGTGCCCGCCATCACCCGGCGGCCATCGCCTGCCGCGTCCACCACCGCCGCCCACAGACGACCCTTCTCGTCGTGGGTCAGGGTCGGCGACTCGCCGGTGGTGCCCGCGACCACCAGCGTGTCAGTGCCATGATCGAGCAGGTGCCGCGCAAGGATCTGGGCACCGTCGACGTCGAGTGCGCCATCCCTGCTGAACGGCGTGGCCATGGCGGTCAGCACGCGACCGAAGCGACCAGGCATGTTGCTCCTCCCAACCCTCTCGCGAAACCGTGAACGGCGGTGTTGGGCATCGCCGCACCTGCTGCCAGCGAATTCTACCCGGACCACCCACTCCACCCGCGGAGATTTCCACAAGTTGCCCACGTTAGCCCGGCTGGGGACGATCCAGTCGGCGGAAACGCCCGTTGGGCACAACTATGACGGGAGCGGGCCGATGTCGCGGGAAGCGGTTACGATCCGCGCCGTGCGCGCCGCCGACACTCCGCTCGTGACCATGCTCAGGCCAAGGCTCCCGGTGGACCTTGGCCTGACGCTGTGGCCGCTGCGCCGCGGGACCGGCGACCCTTGCATGCTGGCGCAGCGCTCCGGCGTGTGGTGGCGTGCGACCCGCACCCCGATGGGCCCGGCCACCGCACGCTACGTCACCCGCGGCGCGGAGGTCGAGGTGCTGGCCTGGGGGCCCGGCGCGGAGTGGTGCCTGGCCAGGGCGCCGGAGCTGCTGGGGATGCGGGACTCGCTGGACGGCTTCGCTCCCGACGGCCTGGTGGCACGCCTGCACCACGCCATGCCCGGGCTCAGGATCAGCCGCTCGCTGGCGGTCTTCGAGGCGCTGGTCCCTTCGATCCTGGAGCAGAAGGTGGCGGGCAAGGAGGCACGCTCGGCCTACCGGGGCATCGTCCGGGCCTGGGGAGCGCCGGCGCCTGGACCAGCGGCGGCGCCGGGGCCCGGTGCGCCACGGGTGCTCGGCCTGCCACCGGCGCCGGAGGTGCTCGCGGCCAAGCCGTACTGGGAGTTCCACCGCTTCGGCGTGGAGATGCGGCGCGCCAACGTGATCAGGGAGGCCGCCGTCCACGCGCGGCGAGTGGAGAGCACCGCCGCCATGGCGCCCGCCGAGGCGCAGCGCCGGCTGCGCGCGCTGCCGGGAGTCGGTCCGTGGACCTCTGCCGAGGTGGCGCTGGTGGCGCTCGGGGACCCGGACGCGGTCTCGGTCGGCGACTACCACCTCCCCCACCTGGTGAGCTGGGCGCTCACCGGCGAGCCCCGCGGCACGGACGAGCGCATGCTGGAGCTGCTCGCCCCCTATCCGGGCCATCGGGGCCGCGTGCTGCGACTGCTGACCCACTCGGGCCTGTGGGCCCCGCGGTTCGGGCCGCGCATGCCGCTCCGCTCCTTCGAGCGGTTCTGACCGGTCGTGTCCGGAGCTCCTGCGGCGCCGCGCCGCCGTGCGGACCGACCGGCGATGCGTCATGCCCATGGCAGT
>WNGB01025544.1_pt1 | contig 10203 bp, 10 predicted proteins | sample 5400681 | NCBI WGS metagenome assembly WNGB01 (sample SAMN13153367, study PRJNA577476) | soil metagenome | isolation source: 115 cm soil or saprolite under grassland replicate 2 | place: USA:California | collected 2016-06-15
ACGCCGGGCCGGCTGGCAACGATTGCGACGTCGCAACCGGAGGTCTCAGCCCGGCCTGTGGTCGCTCAGCCGGTGATCTCGAGGACCCGCAGCGCGACGGCTGCGTCGAGCCGCAGATGCGGGTCGGTGGCGAGCGGGCCGAGGAGCCGTTCGAGCTTGCCGACGCGGTAGCGCATCGTGTTGTAGTGGAAGAACTGCAGCCGCGCCGCCTCGGCCACGTTGAAGTTGGTGTCGATGAGCACCTGCAGGGTCTCCCGCAGGTCGGCCGCCTCGGGGGTCGGGTCGGCCAGCGGACCGAGTACGTCGCGGACGAACGACCGCAGCTCCCCCGCATCCGGGATCAGCGCGATCAGCCGGTGGATGCCGAGGTGGTCGAAGAACGTCGTCGACCCGCCACCGTGCACCCGCCGCCCCACGTCGACCGCGCGCCGGGCCTGGGCGTAGGCGTCGGGCAGGTCCCACAGCCCGGCCGCCGGACGGCTCACCCCGACCGAGAACGGTCGCCGGCCGCCGCCCTTGTCGCCGGCCACGGCCGTCACCACCCGGCGTACGACGTCGTGGCCGGTGCCGTCGTGGCCGGTGCCGTCGAGCCCGTCCGGACCGGTTCCGAGCGGCAGCAGGGTCACCACCTCGGAGGAGAAGTCGACGCTCGGGATCGTCGGGTCCAGCTCGCGGGAGACCTGCCGCCAGGCCGCGGAGAACCGCTCCTGCCAGGCGCGCCGCTGCTGGCTCGCGACGGCCTCCTCGTGCGCCGGCGGCGGATCGATCTCGGCCGCCACCACGATGCACGGCCGGTCGAGCCTCCACCCGAACGCGTCGGCGTGCTCGACGACGTACCGGTCGTCGCCGGCGCGGCGCAGGAACAGGTCGCGTAGGAAGTCGCCCTGGTACTTGTTCTCCACCGCCGTCACCGCCTGCTCGCGGGTGATCAGCAGCGCGGCGACCGCGGCCGCCCGCTCCAGCGCGTGTACGTCGGCCTCGGCGATCGGCGTCACCGGCCGGAAACACACCAGCCGGGCCAGGTCGGCCCCGCCGGCCACCACCCTCAGCATCCGCACCTCGCCGGAGCCGACGGCGAGCCCGTCGGTGCCGACCCGCTCCACCCGGAAGCGCCCGGTCGGGTCGACCAGGTCCGCCCGCTGCAGGGCGGCGCGTTGCTCGGGCGTCGTCGAACCGGCCCGCTCCCGGCCGTCCGTCGAGGTGAACAGCACCCCGACGTCGAGCACCCGGGCGACCTCGTCGGCGATCCGGTCCAGGTTCCCGCCCTCGAGCACGATGTGCGTCAGGCCGGTGTGCAGCGCGTCGACCCGAGACAGGGCTGCGGTGGCGTCTTCACCGGTTATCAAGACTTGTTTCTCTTCCTGCCGATCGTTGGCATAACCTCACATCGGCAAACGCTAGTGCCGCGGGCTACCGTCGGGAAGCGTGTCCGGCGATCCAGCTGGCGATCCAGCTGGATCTCCAGCTGGACCTCCGGCTGGGTCTCCGGCTCAGGTCGTGGTCCCGGTAGCCGCTTCGCCCGGGGTTGTGGCGTGGCTTCCGGGCCACCCCGACTCTCCGGGCCGCTGACGGGGGACTCCGCGAGTGTGTGGGCGGGGGCCGATCACCTCGCTGGAGTCCCCCTTCGGCCTTCCGTCGGATATCTGCTCGTCATCCAAGCTCGACTCGCGGTCCGAGAGCGTCGCCGCGACCAACCCGTCGGCAGGCGTCGCCGCGACCAAACCGTCGGCCGGCCTCGCCGCGACCAACCCGTCGACAGTAGGTGATGGTGGGCGATCGCCCCCAAGTGTCGACACACTCGTAGGCAATCGCCCACCGTCACCAATCACCCAGGAAGCTAGGCCAGGCGCCGGCAGTGTCCAGCTCATCCCGACCAGTCGCCGGACCCGCACCGGCCCGGCTGCCGCATCGACTGCTGGCAACACCTGCCCGATCGTGCACGGGTCGTTGGCCGAAGTTGCTGGTGCCCGGCCCGGGTGGCGTGCCTAGATTCGAGGCATGCCCGGATCAGAGCGCAGGCCCGGACCACAGAGCCCGCCCGAGAGCCCGCCCGAGAGCCCACCCGAGAGCAGAGACGCGAGCAGAGACCCGAGCAGAGACCATGTCGAGCTGCGGCCGGGCGCGTACGCCGACTCGGTCCGCCTCCTTCAGGTCAGCCGGGACGTACAGAAGGTGCCGGGCGTGGTGACCGCCCAGGTGGCCATGGCGACCCCGCTGAACATCGACGTGCTGGCCGGCATGGGCTTCGCGGTGCCCGGCGAGGCCACGGGCAACGACCTGGTCGTCGCGATCCGGGTCGAGCGCGACGACGTACTCGCCGACGCGCTGGCGGCCGCGGAGTCCGCGCTGGCGCCAACCGCGCGCACCGTGCCAGGAGCCGAGCCCCGCGCCGGCGAGGAGGCCCCGCCACGGACCGCCGCCGGCGCGCTGCGCCGCTTGGGCGACGGGTCACGGGCCGTGCCCGGAGCGGGCGGCGGGGCCCTGGTGCTGGTCAGCGTGCCGGGTGAGTACGCGACCGTGGAGGCGATGGATGCGCTGGACGGCGGGCGCGACGTGATGGTGTTCAGCGACAACGTGCCGGTCGAGCAGGAGGTCGCGCTGAAGCAGGCCGCCGCGAAGCGCGGCCTCCTGGTGATGGGCCCGGACTGCGGTACGGCGGTCGTCGGCGGAGTCGGACTCGGCTTCGCCAACGCGGTGAGGCCCGGCCCGGTCGGGATCGTGGCTGCGTCCGGGACCGGCTGCCAGCAGCTGCTCTGCCTCCTCGAACAGGCCGGCGCCGGCGTCTCCAACGCGCTCGGCGTGGGTGGCCGCGACCTGTCCGAGGCGGTCGCCGGGATCTCCACGATGGCGGCCATGAAGCGTCTCGACGCAGACCCCGCCGTCGACCTGATCGTCGTCGTCTCCAAGCCCCCGGCTCCCGCCGTGGAGCGCCGGATCCGGGCGCTGGCCGACACCCTCGACACCCCGGTCGAGCTGGCCCTCCTCGGCGCCGGCCAACCCGACCTGACCGCCGCCGCCGAGCGGGTGCTCGGCAGGCGCGGCAAGCGGGACAGCCCCCCAGACGAACCGCCAGACAAGCCGCTGGAGGCGATCTGCTCCGCGGCCTCTTCGTCGGCGGCACGCTCTGCGACGAAGCAATGCTGGTCGCCGGCGAGAGCCTGGGGCCGATCCGCAGCAACATCCCGCTGAGTCCCGAGCTCGCGCTCGGCCCCGCCCTCACCGCCGACACCCACCTGATGGTCGACTTCGGCGACGACGCCCTGACCGGCGGCCGGGCGCACCCGATGATCGACCCGACCCTGCGGCTCGAGCACCTGGCTCGAGTCGCCGCAGACGAGAGGACGGGCGTGATCCTGCTGGACGTCGTACTCGGTCATGGGGCGGAGCCGGACCCGGCCGCCGCCCTCGCCCCGGCGCTCGCCGAGGTCACCCAGCCGGTCGTGGTGACCGTGGTCGGCACCGGCCTGGACCCGCAGGACCGGGACCGCCAGGTGGCCGCACTGGTCGCGGCCGGGGCGGAGGTCCACCTGTCCAACGCCGGCGCGACCCGGCGCGCCGTGGAGCTCCTAGCCGATCAGTTGGGGAGCCCGCGATGAGCGCCCCGGAGTCGGTGGTCTCCGTCGGCGTCGAGCTGTTCGCCGACGCAGTCGAACGACAGTCACTGCCGGTCACCCGAGTCGACTGGCGACCGCCGGCCCAGGGTACGGCGGCCGACCTGGCCACCGTCGCCACCGACCCGCTGCGGGCCGCGGCAAACGCCCAGGCCCTGGCCGCGATGCTGGAGGTCCAGGCGCTGCTGGTCGACGTGCTCCCGGCGGCGGAGGCGGTCGGGCTCGAGCGCGGACGGTTCCTGCACGCCGGCCCGCCGATCGAGTGGGAGCGCACCTCCGGCCCGCTCCGCGGGGCGTTGATGGGCGCGGCGGCGTACGAGGAGCTGGTCGCCGACCCGGAGGACGCCGTCGAGGGCTTCGCGAGCGGGCGGTACGCGATGGAGCCGTGCCACCACCACGCGGCGGTCGGGCCGATGGCGGGGGTGGTCAGCCCGACGATGTGGATGTTCGTGCTCGAGGACCCCAGGACCGGGCGGCGTACTCACTGCACGCTCAACGAGGGCCTCGGCAAGGTGCTCCGGTACGGCGCCTACTCGCCCGACGTGATCCGCCGACTGACCTGGATGTCCGACGTACTCGGGCCGCTCCTGCAGCAGGCCGTACGCCGGTCCGGCCCGGTCGACGTCACCGGCATCCTCACCCAGATGCTGCAGATGGGCGACGAGGCCCACAACCGCAACCGGGCCGGCACCCTGATGCTGCTGCGAGACCTCGGCCCGGCCATGGTCGAGAGCGGTGAGGCGGCGGACGTGGCCGAGGCGCTGCGGTTCGTGGGCGGCAACGACCACTTCTTCCTCAACCTCGCGATGCCCGCCTGCAAGCTCGCGCTCGACGCGGCTCGCGACATCGAGGGCTCGACGATGGTGGTGGCGATGGCCCGCAATGGCACCGACTTCGGCATCCAGGTGAGCGGCACCGGCGACGAGTGGTTCACCGGGCCCGCGCAGCTGGCCGACGGGCTCTACCTCGGCGACTACGGACCCGACGACGCCAACCCCGACATCGGCGACTCCGCGATCACCGAGACCGCGGGGCTGGGTGGGTTCGCGATGGCGACCGCGCCGGCGATCGTGCGGTTCGTCGGCGGCACGGTGGCCGACGCGCTGGCCACCACCCGCCGGATGGGCGAGATCACGCTGGGCGCCAACCCGCGGTGGTCGGTGCCCGTGCTCGACTTCCAGGGCGTGCCGAGCGGCATCGACGTGAGCCTGGTCTGCCGCACCGGGATCCTGCCGCAGATCAACACCGGCATGGCCGGCAAGCGCGCTGGGGTCGGTCAGGTCGGCGCCGGGCTGGTGACGCCGCCGGCCGAGATCTTCGGTACGGCGCTGGCCGGGCTGGCGGCCAGAACCCGGCTCAGGTCGGCGTCCACAGCGCCCGCCTGAGGTCGACGTTTCCGCTGGGACGCAGCGGCGTGTTCTCCTCCAGGTAGGCCTGCCTGGCCTCGCCCTGATGGCTCGGCGGCAACGAGCCGTCGGCTCGGACGACCCGCCACCACGGCACCGGGCCGCCGTACGTCGCCATCACCGCACCCACCTGACGGGGTCCGCCACCGCCGAGCCGTCGGCCGACGTACCCGGCGATCGCACCGTACGTCGTCACCCGGCCCCACGGGACCCGCTCCACGCACGCCAGCACCGCCTCGGCGTACTCCTCTGGATCGATCACCTGTCCTCCGGCGAGAAGCGGAACGCCAGCGCCGCCGCGAGTACGGCGACCAGGCAGGCCGCCAGCCCGGCCACCCAGACCCGGGGCTGCTCGGGAGCGTCGTCGACCACCCGCACCACCAGCCAGCTCAGCGGCGCGAGCGTGAACACCAACACACCACGCACCAGCCAGCGCCGGCCGAGCTCCGGACCGAGGTCGAGCGTGAGCGGGCCATGGTCGGCCAGCACCCCGGCGATGTGCCCGGTGCAGATCGCGGCGGCCGCGGCCAGCAGCCACGGTGACAGGGGCTCCGGGACCTTGGCTCCCCACCAGAGGACCGCCGCCGCGAGCGCGACCAGCCCGAACGGCGAGTCGGTCACCGCGGCGGCCCCGAGCGACAGCCCGAGCACCAGCACGAAGAACACCACCGACGGCGTACCGCCCGCCGGCCGTGCGAACAGCAGCGCCCCCGGGGCCGCGAGGACCACCAGCGTCCGCACCAGCCACTGGCTGGGCGTCATCTCGCGCAGGAATCGCGTCATCGGCCGGTTCATCGGTTGGCCGCCTGGGGCAGCTGGGCCCGCCTGGCCAGCCGCCGCAGTACCTGGTCGAGCGTGCCGGGGCCGTGCCACGGGACGACGGGGCAGCCGGTGCGAGCCAGCTGGTTAAGCAGGCCGTCGCGGTCGGTCAGCCGCATCCGCCAGGCCAGCGAGCTGGTCCGCGGGTCGGCCCCCTCGGCGGTCAAGGGCGCCACGTCGTCCGGCAGGGTGTCGATGACCAGCACCGGCAGGCCGCGGCGTACCAAAGTGGCGGTGGCGGTGACGATCGCCTCGTGCAGCATCGGCGAGAGCATGAGTACGACGGTCCCGGGCGTGGCTCGGAACTGCAGCTTGCCCGCGGACAGGTGGCGTGGCTCGTGGGGCTGGATCCTGGCCAGCGTGGTCAGCAGCCGGTGCAGGTGGTGCTTGCCCGCGCCGTACCCGACGAACTCGCCGGAGCCACCCACCACCCGTACGGCCACGCGGTCGCCGGTGTGGGTGAAGTGCTCGGCCAGCGCGGCGGCGGCCCGGATGGTCACGTCCAGGCTGCTGGCGCGCCCGCCGGTGCCTTCGGAGCGGCCGTGGTCGGCCAGTCCATCCACCAGGATGAGTACGCCGCTGTCCTCCTCCGCCTGGGCGGTCTCGACGTGCAGGTCGCCGGTCCGCAGCGACACCCGCCAGTTGATCCGGCGCAGCCGGTCGCCGGCGTGGAAGCCACGGATCTCCGCGAACTCCGATCCGTCGCCGAAGCGCCGTGACCGGTTGGCGCCGACGAGACCCATCGGCTGTGGCGCCTCCGCCCGCGAGTCGAACGGCGCGCTGGTCGGCAGCGCGAGGATCTCGGTGCCGCCGAGGAACGTGGGTCCGAAGCGGAACCCCGCCCAGGCGGAGGTGAGCCCGACCTTCTCGTCGCCCAGCCGGCGCCGGCCCCACCTCCGCGGGCTGATCTCGATCGAGGGCAGCTCGGAGTCGGACGTGACGACGGCCCCGACGGTCCCGTTCACCGGGTGGGTCGCGACGTACGACGCCATCCCGGTATGCCGTACCACGTGCTCCACACCGCCGGCATCTTCCACCAACAGCCGCGAGGTGGTGCCCTGCCCCTCATGCAGGTACCCGTGGGCGACCCGCGTGCTCACTCCCGGCGTGCCGGCCGGCCGGTGCATCAGCCCGAGCGCTGCCAACAGCGCGAACGGCGCGGTCATCACCACCAGCGCGGGGCTGCCCGCCAGCACCCCGGTGGCCAGGCCCAGGGCGGCAAGCACGACCGCCCGGATCAGTCCCGCGGTGGGACGCCACGAGATCACGTCCAGGGTCCCCTCATCGAACCGTCGTCCCCATCGAGGGCCCCAGACCGCTTCGCGACTCCAGGGTCCCGGGCGTCGGAACCTCGTTCAGCACGGCGTCGACGACGGTGCTACCCGAGGCCGACGTCATCCAGAGCTCCGGCTTGATGGTGATCCGGTGCGCGAGCACCGACCGGGCCACCGCCTTGACGTCCTCGGGCACGACGTAGTCGCGCCCGCGCAGCACCGCGAACGCCCGCGCGGCCAGCACCAGTCCCAGCGAACCGCGCGGCGACGCACCCGTCAGTACGTCGCGATGCTCGCGGGTCGCGGTGGCCAGTTCGACGCAGTAGCGACCCACGCTCTCGTCGACGACGACCGTCTCGACCGCACTCTGCATCGTGAGCAGCCCGGTCGCGTCGGTCACCGCGTCGAGCTCGACCTCCTCCTGGCGACGCGCGAGCCGTCGGGCCAGGACGTCGTACTCCTGGGTGGGGCTGGGATAGCCGAAGCTGACCCGCAGCAGGAAGCGGTCGAGCTGCGCCTCGGGCAGCGGGTAGGTGCCTTCGTACTCGATCGGGTTTGCCGTGGCCAGCACGTGGAACGGCGCCGGCAGCCGGAAGGTTTCGCCCTCGACCGTGACCTGACCCTCCTGCATCGCCTCCAGCAGAGCCGACTGGGTCTTCGGCGGGGTCCGGTTGATCTCGTCGGCCAGCAGTAGTCCGGTGAACAGCGGGCCCTTGCGGAACTCGAACTCCGCGACCCGCTGGTTGTAGAGGAACGATCCCGTCAGGTCGGCCGGCAGCAGGTCGGGCGTGAACTGCGCCCGGGCGAACTCGAGCCCGAGGGCCCGCGCGAACGAGCGCGCGGCGAGCGTCTTGCCGAGGCCCGGGTAGTCCTCGAGCAGCACGTGCCCCTTGGCCAGGATGGCGGTCAGCACCATCTGCAGCGCCTCGTGCTTGCCGACGATGGCCTTCTCCACCTCGGCGAGTACCCGCCTGGCCTGCTCGGACGCGTCGGAGATCGGCAGCGATGGGGTCACAGTTCCTCGATTCTGGTGACGTGTCGGTCGAGCTCGGCGAGGCTCATCCGCCGCGGAGGGCGCTCGAACGCGGAGGCGAGGTCGTCGCCCAGCAGCGCGTGCGCACGCGGGTCGTCGAGGCCGAAGCCGTGGTGCTGGCGCAACCTGCGGTCGGCCAGGCCGGCCAGCCGGTCGCGGAGTACGCCGTCGGGACTCGCCATGGTCAGGTGGCTGTCGATCAGGCGCAGGTAGGTGGAGAACACCGCGTCTCGCCCCGGCGGGCCCGTCGGCGCGACCGAGTCGACGATCCAGGACGGGCCCGCGGGTCGCAGCACGGCCAGCACCAGCCAGATCACCGACAGGCCGAGGGTGACCACGAGACCCAGCCGGATCGGGTCCGGCTCCCACTTCAGCAGGCGGGTGGCCAGCAGGAGGCCGGCGTACACGATGGCAGCGAGGAGCACGAAGCCGGCCCAGCGGCGTACCTCTCGAGCGGTCGGCCGCCGAGTATCGTCGGTCATCGGCCGGCTCCGGCACGGTAGGGCAGGCTCTCGTGGATCTGGGCCAGCGCCCGGCGCGCGGCGTCGCGATGCAGCTCGTCGACCTCGTGTTCGGAGAACCGCGCCTCGCGGTAGAGGTCGGCCAGTCTGCCGACCGCACCGTGGTCGGCCTCGACCAGCTCGAGCACCTGCAGGGTGAACTCGGCAGCGGTCTGCCAGGGCTGGCGGGCCAGGCCAATGCCTCCGGCGACGACCTCGAACTCGTGCCAACAGGCCACGATGCCGTTGCGCGGCAGACCTTCGGCGAGCAGGGACCGCTGGCGGGCCGCGTGGCGTTCGATCTCGTGGGCCAGCAGTGCGGGGCTGTCGAGCACCTCGAAGCTGACGTCCTCCCTGGCCTCCTCGCGGCGGCGGCGGCGATACTGCCAGGCGCCCCAAGCCAAGCGGGCCAGCAGGAAGACCAACGCGGCCGCGAACAGTCCGGCGCCGGCAAACAGGAGCGTCGCGAGCACCTTCAGCCAGACCAGGTCGCCCAGTTGGCCGGTGTCCGATTGCGTCGCGCCCGCCCCTTGGGTGGAGGAGCTTTCCGGTGTGGCCGGCGTGAGCTCGGGGCCGACGTGGGGGATGCCCGGGCCCGTGAAGACCCCGCTGGGGCCGAGACTGGCCGCCCAGGCGCTGATCACGATCAGAAGGAGTACGCCGAGGACGCCGGCCACGGTGGTGGCCGCAGTTCTCCCCCGGGCGTGCGACATGTGGGGCAGGCTACTCGTCGTACGACGCCATCAGGACTGAATCACGGTTGCAATCTGGTATAGAGAATGCCTCCCGTCGACCCCCGGTCGACGGGAGGCGCACCCCCGAGCGGGATCCGGCCCCAGCGCCGCGTGGGCCGGGATCGGGTCGGACAAGCTCCGGTCAGAGGACCGGGTCGAACGGCTCCGTACCGAGGACCAGGCGCAGCCCGGAGATCCCGGAGTGGGCCTGGGCGAAGGCCAGCTCCTTGTTGAGGTCGCCGATGTTGTTCGACGCCGGCAGCGGCGCGAGACCCAAGGTCGACAGCACGCCGATGGCCTTGCCGCTCTCGCTGAGGAAGCCGGAGCCGGAGTCACCGGGGATGCCCGGCGAGACCGTGTAGAGCGGGTGGCTCCACCCGCCGTCGGCCGGGTCGTCGCCGAGGCTGATACCGGTGTGCGGGCTGAGCGGGTCGAGGCCGAGCCGCAGGCTGGAGTTGCCGTAGGTGTAGACCTGGTCACCGGACGCGGTGCCGTCGGTGTCGATGCCGACCGGGCCGCCCCAGAACGGGACCGAGGGGTTGACCTTGGAGACGTCGGCGGCGTTGACCTTGACCAGCGCCAGGTCGTTGTAGGCGCAGGTGTTGGGGTCGGTGGTGCCGAGCTTCTTCTCGGTCAGCCACGAGGAGTAGACGAGCGTGCCCGAGCCGACCTGGGTGCCCTCGCTGATGAGGCTGCCGCCCTCGTTGAAGGTGACCTTGGTGCCGAGCGGAAGCGAGCCGGTCTTGCAGCCGTCGGTGTCGGTGGAGCCGCCGGTGCCGGCGCAGTGGGCGGCGTACCCGACGTAGGTGTTGAACGCGTCGTCTGT
>WNGB01015229.1_pt1 | contig 10202 bp, 10 predicted proteins | sample 5400681 | NCBI WGS metagenome assembly WNGB01 (sample SAMN13153367, study PRJNA577476) | soil metagenome | isolation source: 115 cm soil or saprolite under grassland replicate 2 | place: USA:California | collected 2016-06-15
ACACCGGCGGTCGCGTTGCTCACCCTCGACCTCGGTTGCGTGATCACCGCTTCGCACAACCCCCCCGAGTACAACGGAGTGAAGTTCTTCGACCGCGACGGTCAAAAGCTCACCGATGCGCAGGAGGAAGAGATCGAGGCCCTGCTCGACGAGAGACCGGTCGGCGGAGGCGAGATCGATCACGTCGGAGTGGCAACAGACAGTTACCTCGAGCACGTCGTCGAGCGCTTCGGCTCGGATCTGTCGGGGCTCGAGATTGCTGTCGACTGTGCGAACGGCGCCTACTCCGGCCTCGCACCGAAGGCATTCACCCAGCTCGGCGCCGAGCTGACGACGATCGGCGACGACCCCAACGGAACGAACATCAACGTCGGCTGCGGTGCGACGGATCTTCGTGCGCTGCAGGAGACGGTCAGGGCACACGGCCTCGACCTCGGCGTTGCGTTCGACGGCGACGGCGACCGCATGCTTGCGGTGGACGGGAACGGCGACGTCGTCGACGGTGACCAGATCGTTGCGATTCTCGCGCTCCATCTCGGCGTCGAAGCGGTGGCGGTGACGTCGATGACGAACCTCGGCTTCCACCGGTTGATGGAGGAGCGCGGTATTCGCACCTACGTCACCGACGTCGGCGACCGCTACGTGATCGAAGCGCTGCGCGAGCACGGTGCGCTGCTCGGCGGCGAGCAGTCGGGCCACGTCATCTACCTGAGCGGCCATGTGACCGGCGACGGGCTGGTGGCGGCGTTGCTCCTGTCCGGCTCGCTCGAAGGGCGCACTCTCGCCGAGGCCGCCGCGGTGATGCCTCGCTATCCGCAGGCGAAGGAAGACGTGCCCGTCCGGAGCAAGGAGCTTCCGCCGGCGGTGCTCGACGAGGTCGCCGCCCGCAACGAGGAGCTGCACGGAACCGGCCGCGTGCTGGTCCGGCCCTCTGGAACCGAGCCCGTTGTTCGGGTCCTGGCCGAGGCCAAGACGCTCCGGGAGGCGGAATCCCTCTGTGCTACGATCGTGGCTCTCGTTACACGAGAGCTCGGCTGACCTCCTCGACGCCGGGGAGGAGTAAACAGCCGGGCTTTTGCCGTTTCGAGAGCCGCTCGTCCAGAATCCGTGAATCTGCAGCGCGTCGATCCGACCCTCGAGTGGGGCGGCAACTTGAGAGGAGCTTCGGGTGTGCGGGATCATCGGCTATGTCGGCGGTAGGGCTGCGAAAGGTTTGTTGCTGCACGGCCTCGAGCGGCTCGAGTACCGTGGCTACGACTCTGCCGGGATCGCGCTGCGGGAGAACGGCGGTCTCGAATACATTCGCGCCGTCGGCAACCTCCAGTTCCTGAAGGAGGCCGCCGGGCCGAACTTCTCCACCTCGAATCACGGTCTCGGTCACACACGCTGGGCGACTCACGGCGCCGTCAACGAGCGGAACGCGCACCCGCTGACGGGTTGCGAAGACGCCCGACTCGCGATCGCGCTGAACGGCATCATCGAGAACTTCCGCGAGCTGAGGGAATCGCTCCAAGCCGACGGCCACGAGTTCAGCTCCGAGACGGACGCGGAGGTCGTCGTCCACCTCGTCGAGCGCTATTACGACGGCGATCTTGTCGAGGCTGTCCGCGCCGCCTACCGCGATCTCGAGGGGCACTTCGCCTTCGTCGTGATCCATTACGACCATCCCGACCTGCTCGTCGGTGCGCGGCGTCAGTGCCCGCTGGTGGTCGGGGTCGGCGAGGGGGAGATGTTCCTCGCCTCCTCGATCGCGGCGTTCTTGCGCGAGACGCGCAAGGTGCAGCTGATCGAGGACGGCGAGGTTGTCGCGATCACGCCCGCGGGGGCTCGGTTCTTCACCGACGAGGGCGAGAGCGAGCACAAGGACGTCGAACCGGTCGACTGGGACGACGAGAGCGCGGAGAAGGGCGGCTACGAGACGTTCATGCTCAAGGAGATCTACGAGCAGCCGGATGCGGTCAGCGAGACGATCGGCGACCGTGCCCGGCGCGGCAGGCTCGTGCTTGAGGGCATCGGCCTCAACGAGAGCGAGATCCGCAACCTGCGGCGGATCGTGATCGTTGCCTGCGGCACGGCCTATCACGCCGGCGTCGTCGGCCGGTACATCATCGAGGAGTGGGCGCGCGTCCCGGTCGAGCCGGACATCGCGAGCGAGTGGCGCTATCGCAATCCGGTGCTCTCGAAGGACACCCTCGTGGTCGGGATCACGCAGTCGGGCGAGACGGCGGACACGATCGCGGCGATGCAGCTCGCGCGCGAGCAGGGCGCGCGCACCCTCGCGATCACGAACGTGATGGGTACGCAGATCACGCGCGAGGTGGACTCCGTGCTGTACACGCGGGCCGGTCTCGAGATCGGCGTTGCGGCCACGAAGACCTTCACGGCCCAGGCCGCGCTCCTCTCGCTGATCGCCCTCAAGCTCGCGCAGATCCGCCGCACGCTGCCGGCGGAGGAAATCGAGTTCATCCTCGAGGAGCTCTACGACCTGCCCGAGAAGATGGAGCAGTTCCTCGACGGTGACCATCCGATCGAGGAGATCGCGGCCCGGCACTACCAGAAGCCGTTCTTCCTATACCTCGGCCGCCACATCGGACTGCCCGTCGCGCTCGAAGGCGCGCTCAAGCTGAAAGAGATCTCCTACATCCCGACCGAGGCATATTCCGCCGGCGAGATGAAGCACGGGCCGATCGCGCTGCTCGACTCGGAGACGCCGGTCGTCTGCGTCGCCATCGACCAGAAGACCGTCTACGACAAGGTGGTGTCGAACATCCAGGAGGTGCGGGCACGCGGCGCGCAGGTGATCGCGATCGCGACGGACGGCAACGAGGACATCCAGCACCACGCCGACGACGTGATCTACATCCCGCGGACACCCGCCTTCCTCCAGGCGGTGCTCGCGGTGCTGCCCCTGCAGCTGCTCGCCTACCGCATCGGCCGTCTGCGCGGTCTGAACGTCGACCAGCCCCGCAACCTGGCCAAGACCGTCACGGTCGAGTGACGATCAGCTCCGCGGCGCTGACGAGATCGGCCGCGCGGAGCTCAGGGACTGGAACCGGCAGCATCCACTCGCGCTCGTTCCGGTCGACCCAGACCGTCTCGAAGCCCGCACTGCGCGCGCCGACGATGTCCCAGCCGTGCGCCGACACGAACACGAGCTCCTGTGGTGGGCGACCAATTCCCCGGGCCGCGTGAGCATAGGGAGCCGGATCGGGCTTGTACCGCCGCACGTCCTCGACGCTGAAGACGTCGACGAAACGCGTGAGCAGGCGGCCCTTGCCCAGGAGCTCACAGGTGTCCGCGGCGGCGCCGTTCGTGAGCACGTACGCCGGGATCCCGGCCTCGGCAAGCCGGTCGAGTGCCTCTGCCGCGTCGTCGTACGGTTTCGCCCGTCCGAGCCGCGCCGGCAGTTTCTCGTCGACCGCGCGGGCGATCGTCGACAACGGCGCGAACTGGTCGACGAGAGTCAGCGCAGCCGCGTGATGGAGCGTGCGCGCCAGCTCTGCGCCCTTCTGTGTCCGGCCAAGGTCAAGGAGCGTTCCGAACGCATCGAACAGTGCAGCGCCGCTCATGGCACCTCCGTGCTCCCCCAACGCGAGCCGAACTCCACGATGATCAGGTCGGTCTCGGTCGGCATGCGGTGCGTTCTTTCCGCGCGCGTCTTATTCGGGTTCACCGCGCTCCGCGGCCTCGAGCTCGGCGCGTGCGCGGTCGGCCGCCGCACCGGCGCGCTCCGCCTTCCGGCGTTCGCGTGCTGCCTCGGCTTCGGCCCGTTCCGCTTCCCGCTCCGCGTCTTCGGCGGCGGCCGCGAGCTTCCGCGCGCGTTCACGGAGCTTGCGGATTCGCTCCCTCCGCCGGCGTTGCTCCGCCGCGCCGGTCCGCTTCGTCGCGCGCTGCGGCGGCTTGCGGCGAGTGGGCATACGCATTCCTTCGAAAGCGGCGAAGCCCGCCGACTCGAGCTCCTCGACCAGCATTCCTGCGGCGAGCAGCTCGCGGCCGCGCTGGTCGAGTGCTGCGGTCCGCAGCGTCGCCGCAACGCGCTCGAGCACCGCAGGGGTCGGGCGCTGCTCGGCCGATGTGAGCAGCTCGTGCGCACGCTCCGTGAGCGTCCGCATCGCCTCCCGCTCGGCCGCGGTCGCGGCGCGCAGCCGCTCGCGTTCGCCGCCCGCCAGTGCCGCCTCCTGCGCGGCGCGCAGTTCGTCGCCGGCGGCGATGAGCGCCTCGACGTCAGCGGGCTGGCGGCGCGCCAGCTGGTTGATCGTCCAGACGGGAATGGTCGGCTTGCGTAGGGCTTGCACGCGCGCCGCCGCGTCGGATCGGCCCGCCTGCTTCAGGCGCCGCGCGAGGTCGTTGCGCGCCGCGGTGAAGTCAACGGGTGGCAGCTCGAACAGTCGCTCGAGCTCCGACTCGAGCTCCGGCACGACCACGAGTTGGCTCACTCCGGCGTTGTATCAGCGCTGCGCCGGTCCCCGGTGCTACGAGACGGCTGTCTCGCCCGGGCGCGGCTCGATCACGCCTGTCTCGGGCGGACCGACCGGAAGCGGGCGAACCGGCCGCAGGTACAGCCACTCATACGCGAGCGCCGCGAGCACCGCGCCCGCGAACGGTCCCGCGTACCAGACCCAGGCGTCCGACCATTCCCGCTGAAGCAGCTCGGGCCCGAACGCGCGGGCTGGATTCATCGCGGCCCCGGTCAGCGGGCCGCCCATGAGGACGTCCAGCGTGATCGTGAGGCCGATCGCGAGTCCCGCGATTGACTTGAAGGTGCCGCCCGGATCGGCGGCCGTGGCGAAGACGACCCAGACCAGGAAGAACGTGAGGACGATCTCGATCACGAGTCCTTCCCAGTGGGAGACGCCGCTGCCGAGCAGGGGCGCGCCGAGCTTCGTCAGCCCTCTGGGCCCCTCGTCGAAGAGCCACCGCAGGAGCCCGGCCGCGGCGGTCGCCGCCGCGAACTGCATGCTCCAGTACACGACGGCCAGCGTTGGCGCGATCCGGCGTGTGACGAGGAAGCCGAGCGTGATCGCCGGGTTGAAGTGCCCGCCGGAGATGTGACCCACCGCGGAGACCATCACCGCGATGGCGAGCCCGTGTGCGAGCGCGATCCCGACGAGTGTGAGGCCGCCGTAGACGTCCGCCGCCGAGGGGCCTTGGCTGATGATGATCGGGCCGAGGAGCTTGGAGATGGTGAGGATCGAGCCGGCGCCGATGAAGACGAGCGTGAACGTCCCGACGAACTCGGCAAAGCCGCGACGCAGCGGGTCGTACTCCATCCGCGCGCACGGTACGAGCTGCGCCGGACGGAGTCGTTTACTCAGGCAGCCTTGCTCGGTCTTCCTGCGACGCGACCTGCGCGCACGGCGGCAAGCGCGTCGTCGAGATTGCCCGAGATCGCAAACGCCGAGGCGAGTCTGGTCAGATCAAGGATGTGATGAACCTGCGTGTACTCCCGGTCTGGAAGTACGAGCGCGAACCCGAGCGCGGACCGCTCGGCGCGGAGGCGCGCACCGAGCAGCACGCTGAGCGTCGTCGAGTCGATGAAGGTGGCGTCGCGGAGATCGACCACGACGCGCTGCCCCTCGTCCAGGAGCACCGAGAGTTCGTTCTCCAGCCGCTGCGAGGAGTACGCGTCGTGCTCTCCGACGAGCGCGACAATCGCGGCGGGCGGGTCCCGGCGAGCTAGGGTGACCGAGATCGGCGCCATGCTTTTCCAAGCGTAAACGTTGGAGGGGCCCGTAGGGTTGCGGGTGAGCTCAAGCTCGCTCGTCCGGGCCGCGCCGGAGGCGCTTGACTGCGGAGCGGCGACGCTTCTCCTCCAGCCGTCGCTCCCGCGACGCTTCGGTCGGCTTCGTGGGGACGCGCCGCCGTTCGACTCGGAGCGCGCGGCGGAGCTGCTCGACAAGCCGTTCGAGCGCCAGCTCACGGTTGCGGGTCTGGCTGCGCTCGTCCTGCGCGACCACGCGCAGGACGGGTCCGGAACGGGCGACGACGCGGCGCTTCTGTGCCGGGCTCAGCGCCGTGGACGCCTCGACGTCGAAGACGGCCTCCACGCGCGTCTCCGACTTCTGCGCATGCTGCCCGCCGGGACCGCTCGAGCGCGAGAAGCGGAACTCCACCTCTCCAAGGGGGAGAACGACCGAGCGCGTTACCCGAATAGACTCGCCGTCCATGGCGGCGATTCTGCTGGACGTCGACGGCGTCTTCCACGTTTCCGGTGAGCCCATCGCGGGAGGCGCCGAGGCGGTCCGGCGTCTGCGGGAGGCTGGCCACCGGTTGCGGTTCGTCACGAACAACACGACCCGGGCCCGCGCGACGCTGGCCGAGGAGCTGCGAGGCATCGGCATCGAGGTCGACGACGAGGAGCTCCAGACAACGCCGCGCGCTGCCGCAAAGGTGCTCGCGGGCCGCCGTGTCCTCGCCCTGACGATGCACGCGATCGTCGGGGAACTCGAAGGCGTCGAGCTCGTTGGGGAGGATGCCGAGGCCGTGCTCGTAGGCGGGGCCGACGAGACGCCTGAGACGAACCTCGTCTTCAGTTACATGAATCTCGCGCGGGCGTTCCACGAGCTCGAGGCGGGCGCGCAGCTCTACTCACTGCACAAGAACCGTTGGTGGCAGACGAAGCACGGGCCGCTGTTGGATGCCGGCGCGTTCGTCGCCGGGCTCGAGTACGCGGCGGACATGGATGCGATCGTCCTCGGCAAGCCGTCGACCGCGTACTTCGAGGCCGCCCTGGGTGCGCTCGACGCGGATGCGAGCCTGACCTGGATGGTCGGCGACGACATCGAATCGGACATTGCCGGCGCCCAGGCCCACGGAATGCGGACGGTGCTCGTGCGCACGGGCAAGTTCCGGCCCGATGCCGTGGAGGCGGGACGAGTCCGGCCCGACGGGATCATCTCGTCGATCGCCAATCTTCCCGACTGGCTCGAGGAGCACCTGTGACCCTGAAGGTCGGCGTCGACCTGATCGAGATCCAGCGTGTCCGGCGCGCGCTCGAGCGGTACCCGCGGTTTCGCGAGCGCTGCTTCACCGAGGCCGAGCGAGCGTACTGCGACTCGCAGCCGAATCCAGCCCAGAGCTATGCCGGACGGTTTGCGGGCAAGGAGGCGGTCGGCAAGGCGCTGGGCTTCGGGGTTGCGCGGGCGTTCGCGTGGCAGGACATCGAGATCGCAGGACGGCCGAAGCCGTCGGTCCGCCTGAGCGGACAGGTCGCTTCGTGGGCGGAACGCGTCGGCGCCGGCACGATCGACCTCTCGATGACGCACTCGCGCGAGCTCGCAAACGCCGTGGCGGTCGTCGAGGACCAGTAGGTGGTGGTGTTCCAGCCGCTCTACACGGCGGACGAGATGCGCGCCGTCGAGCAGGGCCACGACGTCGAGGCGATGATGGAGCGTGCGGGCCGCGCGGTCGCCGACACCGTGCTCCATCGCTATCCGGACGCGCGACGCATCGCGGCGGTGTGCGGCAAGGGCGCCAACGGCGGCGACGGGCGCATCGCGCTACGCGTGCTCTCCGAGGCCGGACGCCACACGAGCGAGGAGCTCGATCGCGACGTCGACGTCGTCATCGACGCGTTGTTCGGGACGGGCTTCCGCGGCGAGCCTCGCCCGGAAGCCGCCGTACAGATCGGTCGCATCAACGAGGCCGGCTCCCCAATCGTCGCCGTCGACCTTCCCTCCGGGATCGACGCCTCGACGGGGGAGATTGCGGGCGCCGCGGTGCGGGCGGACGTGACGGTGACCATGCACGGGGCGAAGGTCGGCCTCGCCATCGCGCCGGGACGCTTCCATGCCGGTGACGTCGTCGTCGCCGACATCGGGCTCGAGCCGTCCGAGACCGAGCATCGGCTCGTCACCGAGGAGATTCTCCGGCTCGTGCCGCGTAAGGAGGAGCCGGTCACGAAGTACTCCGCGGGCGCAGTCCTCGCCGTAGGCGGCTCCCCCGGAATGACGGGCGCGATCTGCCTGACGGCGAAGGCTGCCTTCCGCGCCGATGCGGGCTACGTCGCGGTTGCCGTGCCGAAGGAGTCGCTGCCGGTCGTCGAGACGCAGCTCCTCGAGGCCGTGAAAGCGCCGCTCGACCGGGTCGAGGAGCTGGCCGAGCGCGCGTCCGCGCTCGCGGTCGGCCCGGGGCTCGGACGCGGCGACGAGGAGCGGGCGCTCGTCCGCCGGCTGCTCACAGAGCTGCAGCTACCGGCGGTGGTCGACGCGGATGCGCTGTTCGAGCTGGAGCCCGGCGACTGGCTCGCCCCTCGTGTCCTGACGCCGCATGCCGGCGAGCTCGGGCGCCTGCTCGGCGAGGAGTCGAAGTGGGTGGACGCGCACCGGCTCGAGGCCGTGCGCCGGGCGGCGGACCGCTTCAAGTGCGTCGTCCTGTTGAAAGGCGCCGACACGCTCGTCGCTGCGCCGGGCAAAGGCGTACTCGTGTCCGCCGCGGGTCGCCCTTCGCTCGCCACGGCGGGAACCGGTGACGTCCTCACCGGAATCCTCGCCGCCTTTCTGGCCAAGGGGGTGGACGCGCGCCTGGCGGCGGCGGCGGCGGCGTGTGCGCACGGCCGTGCCGCCGAGCTCGCGCCGTATCACGTCGGACTCGTCGCCTCCGACGTGATCGACGCACTCCCCCGTGCGTTGAGCTGATGCACCGGTCGGAGATCACGGTCGACCTCGGAGCTCTGCGCCGCAACGTGCGCACGCTGCTTCGTGCCCTCGACGGCGCGCAGCTCTGGGCGGTCGTGAAGGCCGATGCCTACGGGCACGGCGCCGCCGACGTAGCGGGCGCGGCGCTCGGTGCAGGTGCAGCCGCGCTCTGCGTGGCCACGATTCCGGAAGGCCTCGCGCTCCGGCGCGAGTATCCGGCAGAGCCCATTCTCGTCATGGGGCCGGCTGCGTCGAACCGCGAGGTGGCGCAGGCGCGCGAGGCGCGACTCGAGCTCGCCCTCGCCGACGCCGAGATACCCGAGGGCGTGCGTGTGCACCTGAAGCTCGACACAGGAATGGGCCGCTACGGACTCTCAGAGCTGCCGGCTCCGCCCGCCGAGGTCGTCGGCCTCATGACGCACCTCGCCACGGCGGACGCGGATCCGGACTTTGCGCGAACGCAGCTCGAGCGCTTCCGCGAGGCGACGGACGAATACAGCTACCTCACGCGACACGCGGCGAACAGCGCGGCCGCCCTGCGATTGCCCGATTCGCACTTCGACGCGGCGCGGTGCGGCATCGCGCTCTACGGCCTCTCGCCCTTCGGCACGGATCCGGTCGAGGACGGCCTCGAGCCGGTCCTGTCCTGGCAGAGCACACTCGCCCAGGTGAGGCTCCTCGAGGCGGGACAGAGCACCGGCTACGGGCGGCGCTTCGTCGCCGACGAGCCGACGTGGGTCGGGATCGTCCCGGTGGGCTATGCCGACGGCTTTCGTCGCGACCTCACCGGCACCGAGGTGCGCGTCGCGGGCGAGCCGCGCCGCGTCGTCGGGACGGTCTCGATGGACTCGTTCGCGGTCGAGCTCGACCGCGAGCTGCCGGTCGGGACGCCGGTCGTCCTGCTCGGGCACGGCGTCCTGGCAGAAGCGCACGCGCGGATCGCGGACACGATCAACTACGAGCTCGTGTGCGGAATCGAGACCGGGCCCCTTCGTGCGCGCCGGACGGTGATCGATGCCTGAGCAGAACCTCGACGACGTGCGTGCGCGCTTCGGCGCTACCGCGGAGCTCGTCGCGCAACACGCCGAGCAGCAGGTGGAGATGGTGCGCGAGCAGCTGCGCTCGTTCGTCACGCCGAAGGGCGACGAGCGGGCCCTGGACGCCGGAACCGGTGCCGGCACGCTCGCGCTGGCACTCGCGCCACTCGTGCGCGAGGTCGTCGGGGTTGACGTGGTTCCGGAGCTTCTGGACCGGGCCCGAGAAGGCGCGCCGGCGAACGTGACGTTCGTCGAGGGCGACGCGACCAAGCTCCCGTTCGAGTCGGGCTCGTTCGACCTGGCCTGCTCCCGCCGGACGCTGCACCATATTGCCCGCCCCGAGCTCGCGGTCGCGGAGCTCGCGCGCGTCGCCGCGCCGGGCGGCCGCGTCTTCGTCGACGACCAGATCGCCCCGGTCGACCCGCTCGCCGCGCTCGAGCTCGACCGCTTCGAACGCGCGCGCGACCCGTCTCATGCGAGGACGCTGCCGGACATCGACCTGCGTCATCTCTTCGAGGCGAACGGGCTG
>WNGB01016024.1_pt1 | contig 10202 bp, 3 predicted proteins | sample 5400681 | NCBI WGS metagenome assembly WNGB01 (sample SAMN13153367, study PRJNA577476) | soil metagenome | isolation source: 115 cm soil or saprolite under grassland replicate 2 | place: USA:California | collected 2016-06-15
GAATCGCAAAACCATGGCGATCAGCGTTCATCCTGATCTGTCGGTGACGGTCACGGCTCCCAAAAAAGCCAAGCTCGATCAGATCAGGCAGAAGGTCCTCAAACGAGCGGCTTGGATTCTCAAACAGCAGGACTATTTCGCCGATTTTCTGCTGCCGCGACCGCCGCGCCAATACCTAAGCGGCGAGACGCATCATTACCTGGGCAAACAGTACAGGTTGAAGGTTGAAGTAGGCGAAGAGGAATCGGTCAGACTGAAGGGCGGTTGGTTTCACGTCCGGGCAAGGCACAAGGGCGATACCCGGAGGATCGAAACGATGCTGGACGAATGGTTGCTGTCGCGGGCGCGGGAACGGTTTCGAATCAGCTTGGAGAAATGCAGTAGCAAGCTTCGTAAGTACGGGGTCGGAGAGCCGAAACTCTGCATCAGGAAAATGAAGAAGAGATGGGGCAGCTGTACTGGCCGCGGCGTCATCTACCTGAATCCCGGTCTGATCAAGGCGCCATCACACTGCATCGATTACAATGTTTGATGTTTAGTCCTTGTCATTATTTTCGTTCTGCCGATCACCCTCTGGATTCTCGCGCCTTTCGGTATCGTTGGCTCGCCGCACTAAAATCGCCGTGAGGGCACATGAAACAGCACACTATCAAAGTCTTCCCGAAAACCGCCGACGTCACATTGCTGAGGTTCCTTTCGCCTGAAGGAAAGTTGATCGGCGAACGCGAGCTTGATCCCTTTGAGGTCAACCGCTTCGTCACGGAGGTCGAACGCAAATATCGCGTTGTCTCTATTGATTCCACTACGATGGCTTTACTTGGCCGAGAACTCTATGAATGGCTGGACGGCCCTGCCCACCGATGGTTGTCCGGAGCCCTGAACAACTCCGGTGGGATGACGTTACGCATCGATGTCGACGGAAGGCTGCGCCATCTGCCGTGGGAACTGTTGTACACTGGCGGCGCTTATCTCTGTTCCAACGATCAACAACCATTTACGCCGGCCCGCCTGGTGACAGAGAGACAGCAGCAGATCGAGCGTCACAATCGTCCCCTGCGGCTGCTCTTTATGGCTTGTTCGGCGGAAGACGTCAATCCGCTGCTCGACTTCGAGAGCGAGGAACGGATGATCCTACAGTCAGCACAGCGCTACCAGATCGACTTGTCGGTTGAAGAGAGCGGTAGCCTCGATGGTCTGCAGTATCAGATAGATGCCTTCGGGACGGGTTACTTCGACATTTTCCATCTGACCGGCCATGCCGACGTGCGAGGTGACCGGCCATGCTTCCTGATGGAAGGCAATCAGGGATTCAGGCAGGAAGTTTCGGCCGAAGATCTGACTGCGGTCTTTCAGGGTAGATGGCCGCGGCTAATCTTTCTATCCGGGTGTAAAACTGGACAGGCTCCGGACCAAGGCCACCTGCCGTCACTCTGCGAAGCGTTAGTGAGGGCTGGAGCTCCGGCCGTGCTCGGATGGGCTTTGCCGGTCGGGGATGCCTCAGCAAGCCTGGCGGCGGCGGAACTCTATGGACATCTGGCGGTGGGCAAGCCGATCGATGAGGTCGTTGCGCGCGCACGCCTCCACTTGCTCAAAGAGCAGAGCGGCTATTGGAACCTGCTTCGTCTCTATGTCAATGACACTCCTTTCGATGGCATGGTCACATCGCCGAAGACACCGAAACGCGCGCGATTGCAGGTGCGTGAGGCGGCGAATGTATTCCTCGATGCAGGGGCGAAGGTAGAAGTCTGCAAGAGAGAGTTATTCATCGGACGCCGACGTCCGATTCAACGATGCCTCCGAACCCTGCAGAGTAGAGAAGGGGATGAGCATTACGCCGAAGGGGTCCTGCTGCATGGAATGGGGGGATTGGGTAAGAGTAGCCTTGCCGCACGGCTTTGCGAGCGGCTGCGGGGTTACAAGCCGCTCGTCTTGGTCGGCGCGCTCGGCAGCGCCGATCTCGATTTTGTGGGGAAGATCAGCGGCGGGCTTGATGATACGAAAGCCATTGAGGTCTTGAATCAGCCCGGCCTCAATTTGACGCAGCGACTGCGGAATCTGTTTCGTGGTCCGCTGGCGACGCAACCGGTGATCTTCGTCTTTGACGACTTCGAACATAACCTCGAAGCTAGCAGCGCAGGGTATATTGTCAAACCTATCGCGCTCGATATCCTTCAGTCCCTGATGATTGCGATCCGGGAGACCAGCTCTGAAAGCCGAGTGATCGTCACTAGCCGATATATGTTCCCACTTCCGTTTCCGCTCCGGCTGCGGGAGGAGGGGCTGGAATCACTGAGGGGCGGTGAATTGGTCAAGAAACTCTCTCACCTGGAGAGGCTCCAGCCCGGCTCGTCGGTCGAAAAAGAGACCAGGGAACGCGCCATAAATTTAGGGGCGGGGAATCCACGCTTGCTGGAGTGGATCGATAAGATTCTGGCGGATGGAGCAATCAATGCAACCGCCATTCTGGATGCGATGGAACGTGAAGCCGATCGGTTCCGCGAAAGCGTACTGCTGCGCGATCTGCTGGCTCAATTACCGCGGGAGTGTCGGCGGATGATGGCGCTGGCGTCGGTCTACGAGTTGCCGTTCGACAAACAAGCGTTAGCTGCCGCCGTAGATGGTCCGCTCGATCCACACCTGACGCGCGCAGTCTCACTAGGGCTGGTCGAGGCTGGGACCAATCCGGCTACAGGCCAATTGCGTTACTTCATTTCGCGCATCATGCTGCCTATAGTCGAGCTTGAGATCACCATAGATGAAAAGGTCGAAGCCTCGCGCCGGGCAGCAAGATACCGCCAGCAGATGTTCTGGCAATCCGGCGGCGTGGGATTGCCTGAGATGATGGAGGTATTCAATCTGGCAATTGCAGCGCGAGAACACAAGATCGCGGTTGAGGTTGGAGACCTTATATCAAGAAGTTTAATTTCTCATTCTCGTTATCGAGAAGTCGAATTGCTCTGTCAGATCGCGCTCAACTTGGCAGTAGACTACAGGCTGCTTTTTCACCTTGCGCGCGCACAAGGGGTGCTTGGCGAAACTACAGAGTCGATTCGGAATTATGATCTGGCACTGTCACTCTGCCCCGATTCAGATCTCCCATTCAAGAGTGGGATCCTCTTGAATTTGGCGACCATGGTTGCACAACAAGGCGATTTCACACGCGCGATGGATCTTCGCCGTCAATCATTCCAACTTTATGAGCAGAGCGGCGATCTTCAGGGCAAGGCAAGTGCGCTCCACGAAATGGCATTAGTGGCTGCCCAGCAGGGTGACTTCACAGGCGCAGTTGATCTTTGGCAGCAATCGCTCGCCATAAGTAAGCAAATCGGTAATGTCCTGGGTCAGGCGGCGACACTTTCGTGCCTGGCTGACATGACTGCGCAAAGGGGTGATGTCAGAGGCGCATTTGAACTGTGGCAAGAGGCGCTCTCGCTCTTTGAGCAGATCAGCGACGTTCAGAGACAGGCCACCACGCTGCACAATATGGGCATAGCGCTTGCCCAAGAGGGGGATGTCAAAGGCGCATTCAATCGCTGGCAGCTGTCGCTCCGGCTTAAAGAACAGACCGGCGATGTGAAAGGGAGGGCTGCCACTCTAGTCCAGATGGCCGACCTCGCGGGGAAACAGGGAGAGGCCGAACGCGCCAATGAACTATGGCAAGAGGCGATCCAACTCTTTAAGCGGACCGGCGACGCACATGGCAAAGCCGCCACCCTCGCCCAAATGGCTTGGCACGCAGCGCAGCGGGGAGAGTTCGAAGAGGCGCGGCGGCTCAATCTCGAGGCGGCGAAATCATTCGTCATCCTGCGAGCTTGGCTCGATCTAACAACAGTGCTTGGAAATTTAGGGATCTCACCACTTGATAGAGCGTTGAGATTCTTGGCGCAAGCGATATGGCTGGCGGTCCGCGTAGAGTTCCCAGTGGAGGATGCATTCAAGTTGATCAACGAGATGTTGGTGAAATTGGGGGTTGAACATAACGCGGCGCCGCAACTTGGCGCTGCAGCCGTACACATCGCTCAAAAGCGCGGCCAACATCATTCCGAGTACGAGAAGTTATTCCGCCAGGCCACCAATATGCTTGCTGCCTGCGCTGCGGCGCGCAAGGTCGGGCCGGATCAGTTTGAGCAGTGGATTGTCAGTGAGGGACTGAATGACCCGAATAGATTTTTACCGGCGCTCTCATCGGCATTGGAATCAATGATTGGCGAAAATGAATGGCTCTTCGATCGGCAGCTGGTTGGATCGTTCTGATATCTGAAAAAGAGATTTTGAGGGTTGTCTTCGATTGAGGCGAGCGGTGCCAGACGCTGGGCGGAGCTGAGCCAGTTCAATTGACCTGTGGGCAGCGCGCCCAGTTGGACGTCACTATCCAGTTGGATGTCACTATGTTGATGAGGCGCGGCATCTTTTGCCTCGTTTCAAAGCTTGGACTGTCGAGCGCGATTTCAATGATACGACAACACTCTTCGATAGGCGATTAAGTAGGTTATCAATGGCTGACCCAATATCCTCGTCAATTGTAACAGGAATACTCAAACTTATAGCAGCACAGGCTGGCAAAGCGGCTACGGAATTTGTTAAAGCTAAAATCAAAGAATATCTCAATGGAACTACCGTTGACCGCGCGATTAAGGCGACTTCGGCTAATTTCCCGCACGTAGGATCAATAGAGTCATCTCTGAAAAATTTCGTTCTCAGTGAGCGTTTCGCCGCAATGCTGGAGGACCAAATGGATGGTAAGCGAGCTATTGCGGATGAAGAAATGGCCGACTCCTTTGTTAGCGAATTTGGCTTCTTCACCAGCATGTTGCGCTCTCACGAAGACGCGCTACAAGTTTTAAGAAGATTTTTGGAGAATCTGCGCGATGAGCTTTATCGCAGTCTGGACGCGGCTGTCTATGCGGCCAGAACCGAAGAATTACACCATCGGGAGGTGATATCAGCGCTAGGTCAACTGGAACGGCAAGCCCACGCACAGCCCGATCAGCGAGAAATTAAAGGGGCCTGCGCTAGAATTACCGATCGTCTGGCTAGTGTCATAACCGAACGCACAATTATCATTCGCCGTGCATCACTGCGAAGCAGAATTGATGAGTTCTTGAATTCATCAGCCAGATACTGTTTGGTCTTGGGGGAGGCAGACGTAGGTAAATCCGTCTTCATGGCAATTGAGGGGGGGGCCCTCTCTGAGGCTGGCTGGACGACACTATTGACTCGCGGACGCGACTTTTCTCTTGAAGGGGTGGCGAAAGCCATTGGCGAAGAACTTGTAAGAGCTTTACCTTCGCTTGCTTGGCAGCAGGTCGTCAACCTATGGGCCGACGATCTGTCCTCGCTTGAATCACCTTTTGTATTAATGATCAAGGCGATTGATGAGGCGGATCCAGATACCATCTCTCACGTTCTATCCAACCTACATGACTCGCTTGGCAAAGTCTCAACCGCGAGATTCAAAGTCATCATCTCCTGTAAAAAGATCGTGTGGAAGACTGTTTACTCAATTCGGGAACTGCCACTGCGCGGTGACTATAGAACCGGCGGGCGGGGATCGGAAGATGAAGCAGTGGTGATAGAAGTCACCGATTTCTCAACCGCCGAACTTGACGAAGCCCTGAGGAAGATCGGGGCGGATGAGTTGCTGGCCCCGGCAAACGCCGAAACGAAACCTGACACGCATATAATCGCGCTCCGGAGTCTGCTCAAACACCCAAGCAGTTTCGGCAACTATGCGGCTTTGCGCCAGGGCGGCAATGCTCAGAGTTTATCCGGCCAATTGACTTGGAGTCACCTGATCGAAAAACGTCTTTTCCAATCTCTCGCCAAAGCATCGTGTTTGAGCCGGACCAGCGCGGACGATCTGCTCAGAACACTGAAACGATTGGCTGCGTTCTCTGCGGAAAGATCCGCCCGCGATTTTATGCTAGAAGAAGGTGTCATTAGGGCGATAGCGCCTGACCTTTTCTCCACAAGTTCAGACGCGCCCAAAACTCCTTTGCTAGCGCTTTCAGAAACCGGCGTTTTGCTCATTTCTGAACGGGTGGACTCAGGTGCCCTGATAGGGGTTCGCCATAACGATGTGGGCGCTTACCTGTTGTCATTTGAGCTTGAGCGACGGGCCACGGAGAGGCCATCCAGCGAGGTCGGCGCGTTCATTAATGAAGTCATCAAAAATTCCTGGCATTACCCGCCTATAGCAGATGCGCTGCTGGTTTGGGTTGACCGCTTGTTGTCCGAAAGACCTCGTCGACAACATCAGTTACGGCACATTATCAAGGCTCTGATCGATAATCATCAGATACGGCAGAGCGGACTCATCCGCCTGCTCAACCCCGCCGCCCTTGAATTGATCTTTGAGGTCATCAAGCGGGAAGGGGTGATCGAGTACTTCTTCCCCTACCGTGATTCCGCCCTACAAGTCCCCCCATCTCCTGAATCATTAGACATCGTTCGTCACCATTTGAGCGATCCGAATGTGCAAGTGCGTCAATTGGCGGTGGAACTTGCCGGGATATATCGTGACGCGGATTCGAGCGCCGAAATCATCAGCCTGCTGACAGATTCTGATAGTGGCGTAAAGGGAGTAGGCTACAGCGCTATCGGGCGTATCGGACAGATGGCGCTGCCACAAGTACTTGAGGTAGTCCAGGACGGTTCGAGACCTGGCGAGTTTCGCCTTAATGGCTTGTACGCCCTGAGGAACATTGGCTTCCGTGATGATCAGGTCTCGGAAGCAATGCGATTATGCCTGGGAAAGACGAACGACGCTGAGTTCCTGGCCGGCGCCTTATTGACTGTCGCCCACTTGCGTGATTGCGGTCACCAGGCCGAGGCAATCTCTGCTTTGCAAAGGCCGAACACTAAAGTCGTTTGTGGTGCGGCAAAATACCTTACTGAATGTCCTGACCTTCTAGCTTTCGGACTTTTGCACGAAACACTGCTGGCCAATGGAAACTCTGCCGGCAAGGATTACTACAGCTACTTAATCCCTACCCAGCTGATTGCCGCACTGATCAAAACCGACCGGGAGAAGGCTATTCCCCTCGTCGCTCCGGTTATTCTCGACGGAGTGATGGGTAAGGGATCACTCACCCGGTTCAACGCCCTACAAATGATAAAGAAGCATGGCATTCACGAGATGGTGCCATTCATCCTTGAAAAAGCAGTTACCGCGCTGAGGGAGAATTCTAAAATTAGCGGCGTTCGAGACTATACAGATAATTTGCAAACCCTATGGCGGCCTGAAGAACTATATGCGCTTACGGCAAGAGCGGCAGACTTGCTCGCGCAGGGAACAAACATCGTCGGCCTGTTTGTTGACGCAATCGCCCCAAATATGCCTCACTCGGAAGATTTTCCGATGGGAGACCGTCTGAATCTGATTAAAGATTTGATCCCGGTAGTTAAGGCCCAATCCGAGAATTTCGTCCCCGAGTCTGTACGTTTGTTGCCACAAGTCGACCTTATCAGCCTTGGTCAACTCAGCGAGTTGCTATGGGTTGCCGGCGATAACCGCGCGGAAGCCGCTTTGCTTCAAAGGCTAGAAAATCCCACATCAATAAGCTCTGAAGACGCGGAAAAAAGGGGTCACCTTGTTCGCGCGCTGGGAACCTGCGGCGCTAAACGCGGGGCATCGGCAGTGCTTGAATACATCCGTACCGGAGAAAGCATCTCTTGTGACCTTTATAAGGAGGCCATCTGTCCTCTGATCATAAGGGGATTGATTGAGGTTGATGAACTGGCCGCAGTGGCGCGAGATCACACGGTTCCGATAGGTGGGCGTATAACAAGTTTATTGGCCCTTGCCGAAACCGGCTATTTGCAGAAGCAGAAAGACCTAGTAATTGATTTAGCCGCCGACCCGTCTGCCGAAAACGTGCAGGCTCAGGCTGCCCGGCTCGTGGGCTTTCTCGAAGACGCCAGCATTATCCCAAAGTTGGTGAGCCTACTCCGCACTGGTAGTCATCTTTCTGTCAAATCAGAGGCGGCCGTCAGTGACATTGAGAGCGCGCTAGAGGAGCAACATAACGACGGTTGTCTCAATGCGCTCGCCTACTTTCAAAAAAACTCCTCGCTGCCGTTGGTTCTTGAAAGGGTCAGGACAAGCCGCTATGAAATTCGCTTGCAGTATCTGAAAGCGCTCGGCCATTTCTGGAATTACGATAAGGGGAAGGCTGCTATAGTCGAAGAGTTCGAGCGATGGACTGAGTTTAGAAACGGCTTCTACGATGACCAAAGCCCGTTAATCAGCGGGCTGGTGTTCAGCGTGCCGAATGTGCTCCTTGAATACTTTATCCGGCTTTATGACGGCGGCCACATTAAAAGCCGCGCGCGGGATACGATGGCCCATCACTTAAGCCGATTGTTTGACGATGAGAGGGTGGATCGTTCTTTATTACTGGGGGTCGTCAAGCGTTTGGTGTGCGATAGAGATGTAAAGATTCGTGATCGCGTGGCGCAGTCGCTCTGTTATTCCGGCGGCGATCTCTGTCGGGTGATTTTTGAAGAACTGTCGGATGGCTCGTGCAATGAGTGGGAACGCGCCTGCGGCTTCTATATTCTCAGCTTCCGCGAAGGGGATCTGAATCATCTTGAGCTTGCAAAGTATGAAAAAGAGTGGCTGGTGCGAAGAGTTGCGGACGAGGCGCTCATGATTCGGGAAAAGCGCATGGCCTTAAAGAGGCATGCGGAGAATTTTGCTGGTGCCGATGGCCTAAAACGTCTCGCCGCCTTCCAGTGCATTAAGGAACAAGCGCTGTTGTCAACGATCTGGCAGCTAGAAGATATTATCGAAAAACGCTCACTCGCGTGGGCATTTCTTCCGCCCCTCTTCTCCGAGGTCAACCGCAGATTGGAAAGCGAATACCGTGAAAAACAAAAGGCGGAAGAGAAAATCAGTGAGTCGCGCGGGACAATTTACTTCGACTGAAGAGTGACCTCTTGTTATGACTCTGACTATGGTTGTTTCGCTTCCGAGATATCAGTGATAGTCGTGCGGCTCAAACAGTTGTTGTATTCCCAACAGAGCTTCCGGCGCGAAGGAAGGAGCCTGTTAGAGTAGTTCGATGATCGACCTGATCTCTACGTGTCCGTCCTCCGCCAGCCACGCAGCCCACATGCTGTTGACGTCTAGCGTAGCAGCTAATGCGCGGATCTCACGCACTTCACCAGCCCCACGGCTGATGAGATCGATTCCGTCTCGAACCTCGAGCGCAACCAGCCGGGGGGAGCCACAATCCGCACCCCCGCTTCTGGCCTGGCCACTATATGGAATCCGCTCGATCAGCGTACCGCGGTCGAGGTTGCAGATGTAAACACCAGTGAAATTACCTACATCGCCGAGTTCTTTGAGCTCTTCCTCGTCATCCGGGATCTCCTCATCTTCGGGGGGCCTGAAGACACTGACCGCGGAATCGGGAGCGCATCGCCCAACCGCAAGGTGCAATGCGCAGTCGCGGATGGGATTTGAAAGGCGAAGCGCCTGTTGGGCGGAGTTAGGATCATTGAGAATATCATCGACCAAGACTGTAACAACTTGGTCGAAGGGATCTGGCTTTGGCAAGGCAGTCTGGGTTCACCCGGGCTTTTGGTGCAAGCCGGATTTTTTGCTATTCATCATGAATGAGTATCAAGCCGCTGTTTGCCGATCCTAACCTCTTACATTTGGAACGCCTCTCCTCCGAACCTGGTCTGATTACGTTTATCGTGAAGACCAAGTCGAAACAGGCTCATTGTCCACAGTGTCATTCTCCTTCCGTTTACTTGCACAGCCGGTATATCCGTCGACTCGCTGATTTGCCATGGTTGGGAGTCGCCGTCCGGGTGGAAGTCCATGCGAGGCGTCTTTATTGCCGTCACGTGGAATGCCCGCAACGGATTTTCTGCGAACGCATCCCGACCTTCGTCGCGCCTTACGCTCGCCGAACGCTCCGTCTGAACGAGGCGTTGCGACTGATCGGTCTTGCCGTGGGCGGCGAGGCTGGATCTCGCCTGGCTATCGCACTGGGGATGGGCGTCAGCCCCGACACAATCATTCAGAGGATTCGCCAGATTCAATTGCCAACGCCCCACGCTCCCAAAGTCATCGGAGTCGATGACTGGGCGAAGCACAAAGGACAGAGTTACGGCACGATTTTGGTGGACCTTGAGCGGCGCTCTACGATTGATCTCCTTCCGGACCGGGAAGCGTCGTCGCTGGCGAC
>WNGB01017976.1_pt1 | contig 10201 bp, 11 predicted proteins | sample 5400681 | NCBI WGS metagenome assembly WNGB01 (sample SAMN13153367, study PRJNA577476) | soil metagenome | isolation source: 115 cm soil or saprolite under grassland replicate 2 | place: USA:California | collected 2016-06-15
TCGGTGAAGCGAAATTCGTGACTTGGGCAGATGCAAATTTTGCTCGCCATCAGCTTCATGTTCGCGGCGACCCGGTGACGGCGACGAAGAACGGAGAGACTCGGCATGTGCCGATGATTCCTGAATTAGAGCAGATGCTAGCTGAGTTGCGAAAGGAGCGGGCGAACGAGCCTTTAAGCGCGACCGTGATGCGCGTCTTTGAATGTCAGAACAGCATGACGCACGCGGCGGCGAAGATCGAAATGAAACGAATCACTCATCACGACCTCCGTCACCTTTTCGCGACCATTTGTATCGAAAGCGGCGTCGATATTCCTACTGTCTCGCGCTGGCTCGGACATAAAGACGGAGGTGCGCTTTGCATGAAAACCTACGGTCATTTGCGACAAGATCACAGTCTGGCTCAAGCGCAGCGTGTTAGTTTCGGTATGGCCGCCTAACGAATTAGCTCTTTAGAAGGCGCAACAATTCCGTGCGCGGAACGAGGAGCTTCCCGCGAAGTGCGCGACAGGCGCGTACCTTTCGGCGCTGGATCAGTCGATAAACACTGAAATAATCGACGCCTAAAAGATTAGCGGCTTCGTGGATTGAATATGCAAGCCGCTCTGGTTCAGCAACGAGCACTCGCGGTGCCATCGGATCGGTCATTTCGGTTGCCGTTCAAATGACACCGCGCTTTTTTACGAAGCGGTCAAAATGTTACGAGTTGAGATAGACCGACGTAGGGTACCGGCGGTGCAATAGAGCTTTGTCTAAGCGCCCAAAAGTAAAGAGTGCGTTCAAGGTCAACAGCGCACTCATTGAATTATCAGCTTATAACCGGATGAATCTCCCAGGTAGCGTAGCCTTTAAGGTCGGTTTTGTGGTTCGAGTCGAAATGTCTTTCTGTAAAACGGCTGGCCTGCTAAAGACCGTTGTTTGTGAATCGAGTCTTGCTCGCGCTAGTCGCCTTTCTTGTTGTAGGCTCCGCACTCGGTCAATCGCCGCACCCAGCCAAATTTCGCATAACAACTTGGAACCTAGAATGGTTCCCAAACGGCTCTGCTCGCGAAGGGTCGCCGGATAAACAAGCACAACGGATAAGGGCGGCGGCAGATGTTCTCAAGGAGCTGAATCCGGACATCTTTCTGCTTCAAGAAGTGCGTGATTACGACGCCTGCAATCGACTAGCAGAGGCGCGTGGTTCAAAATTGGAAGTGCGAACATTGGTGTTTATTCCGTTCATTTGAAAAGCAATCTCGTCACACACGGCGATGCGGGAGCAGAAACGGCAAAGAATATCCGAAAACGAGAAGTCGCCATAGATCAACTGATGACTCATGTCCGCGACTTCATTGGAGCGAAAATCCCGGCGATAAATAGGTTCATTATTGGAGGGGATTTTAACACAAACCACGATCAAGCGATGTTCGCTGCAGAGAAGACGTTGGACACTCTAGGCACTGGTGCCCTTCGCAGCGTCTTTGAAAAAGTTCCCTTCGAGCAACGGATCACGCATCCCGGTACTAACGGGTTCCCTGACGCGACGTTTGATTATTTCTTCGGTAAGAATGTCCTGATGGGAAAGCCAATCATTACGCAGACGACTGCATCTGACCATTTGCCTATAACTTGCGATGTGACGATTCAATGAAGTATTGGGAGATCATCGCTGACAATCTCAAGAAAGCCGGATGGAGCTTAGGCTGGGTCTCAGCTCTCGATCTTGAAGGCCGAATAATCTGGATCGTAGACGCGCATGGCTACGGAAAGCGTTTCATCGTGCGTGCCGATGAAATGTTGACTGCATTTTGGGAACTGCAGAGGACGATACACGAGTTCGCGGTGAGTTCGATCTCATAACGATTGCGCGGGGGCTCAGCCCGAGATGACACAGGGCGAACAATCGGGAGCACGACGGTATCGGGCATCGTAGCGTAGATCAGTTTGATGGCATCTCGCCAAAGATGATGAACGCCACAGGGAATGGCACCTCAATCCACTGACCATCGAGGTGGTCTGCAGAAATGTGATCGAGCACCTTGACTACCGACAGTGGGTCTACCGTGAAGATTCCGAGCACATCATAGGTGCTGTTGCCCGTCTTCGTTGTTGGGCAGCTTCCAAGCGAGTTGTAGAAGTTTGTGCCATCGAGCGCGTACAGCTTCGTGATTTGTGCGCGCGTCGACATGTAGCCCGAAGGACTCCTAGCCCGTGCCCTGCCAAGGATTGTTTTGAAGGACTCGCCGTTGTTTCCGCCGCCGGAACATCGCATTGTGCTGTCGAGCGTCTCGACGCGCAGCCGGGCGAAGTTGTGGAGTCCCGACTTGCCCCAGCCACATTGCTCACTCCCGTTCACGTAGAGGCAAGCGTAATAGTCGAACTCAACCGTGTTCAGCGCGTTGCTGTCTGGATGCGACGTCCTGCGGACAAACAGCCGGAAAGTTCTAGCGAGGGTCGATATTTGTCCCGCTGTCTTGTAGCCGAGGTCGTTGTACGCCGCGAGCTGCTGCTTGAGATCGATTGAGAGCGTCTGTCCGCACGATAAGCTACGCAGCGGGTGGAGTTCCATAAAGTGATCAGGGTTCGAAGGGAGAGATCCGTTAGAGAGGTGCTCGGGCCAAACTCGAATGAAACCCTCAGCGGTGCAGCTGTGATTGGCCGAGGTCTGATAGAACGTTCGCCAAGCGGCCCCTGAAGATTTCCGGTTATCCTTGCAGACATTGGGGGGCTCGACCACAATGTTTGCAAAATCACTGATCGTCTGGTTCTTAAGCTCCACTCCGATGTGTATCTCACAATCATCAGAAGGCCCATGGACGGGCCCAGGGCCAAGCACCTTGACATCGATTGCACGAACGGGATGAAGCCACGTGTCTCGGATGAACTGCTCGGTCAACTCCCACCGACTCTCGTGGTCCTGTGCTCGGAGAGGCACGACCAGCCAGATCGACGCCACTGCCGCCATTGCCAGCGCGGGCGCACTTCGTAAACGTGTTGTCGTTTTCATGAGACATTAGGACTGTTGTGTGAACGAGTCCTTCGCCACGGTTATCCTGCGGCAAGCGAGTTAGGTGGAGCTCCTGGGGGGAGACGCCCAACGGACTTAGCGCGAGCGCGACTGTGCCAGCCGCCGACAGAAAGTGTCAATACTATTTTGTGAGCCGACAGTGACGAGAATTGGATCGACCTCGACACAAGTCATTGAACGAATGTGAAGCGACTCTTTACTTTTCGGCGATCGGAGCCGTTAAATTGCTTGGAGCTGTCTAGCCGCTCCCTTGGGATCCCATCCGCACGCATAAAACATGCAGGCGACCCCACTCTGCCCTCGCAAATGCATTTCCTTGGACGATGTCTGACTTTTCGTTCTGACTCTATGGGTCAGCTTGGAGTTAGCAGGCACATTTTCATAGGGAAATGAGCGGGCAACGGGAATCGAAACCACTGTCGGCATTTCGCGTTCTTGCGCGATTTTGACGGAAGCTTGCAGCAATCAGCGCGTTAGAGGGAGAAACGCAAATCCGGCACTTTGCACAATTCGCGCAAATTAACGCACTCCGGCTGTCCGATTTTGTCCGAAAAGATTTTACGACCTTAATTGATCACCGCGAGCAGAGCGGGATTTTGCTTGCAACGCGCTTGGCGAATCGCGTACTCCAAAGCACACAAGTAAATGGCAGATGATCTGGCAGAAGAGCTTCGACGCAGCTCCGAAACCTGGGGCAAATGGTACGATTTGCTGCAATGGTACTTCCCAGACGAAGAAGCGCACGAGTACGCCGAAGAGCTAACTCAAGTAGCGGAAGGCAGAAAACGCGAGCCCGAAAGATCACCGCATGAAATCAAGCGCGAAATGAAATTGTTGGCGAACATCGAGGCGCTAATCAAGACGCTACGCTTTCTCGTTACCTTAGCGGCCTTTGCGTCTCCGTTTTATTTTTTCCTCTTGCGTCCATCGTTCCTGGATTCGCTTCTGGATAGCGATACCGCTGCGGCGACATGGGCGCGCGTTGGAGTAGCAATCTCTTGCGTCGTTCTTGCAGTTGTTGTTTGGAATAGGCCTTTCTGGGGGAATTGGGTTGCCATTTTGCGTCGGGTACGGCTGCGGTGCTTTTGGGAATGGCGTTCAGCCACCTTACGATTTCCCGTTAAGAGCATCGCCCCCGATTTCTACGAGACAAGCAAGCCCTTCGAAGAGGCGAGCGAGTTCCGGAAGAAACCGCCTCACTTACTCCAATGAAACGGACACTTTTGGCCGTAGGTTTTGCACTGCTGTCATCGGCGATGATTTGGGCCGGATGCAAATCAGACTGCCGCGACAACTACGACTCCGAGGTCGAATCATGCAAATCGCAGTACGACGACCCTGATGATGCAGATGAACTGCAGCAGTGTATTCAAAACGCGAAGGAAGAATACGAATTCTGCATCGAAGAATGCGACAACTAATCTGCCGCTTTTACTTCGCGCTGATCTGAGAAGGCCAGTTGACGATGATTTCCGGTTTGCCCTTGTACAAGGTGATCTTTCCAGAGACGGCCACCGTTTTCCCCTCGTACTGCTGAGGATTAGAAAACTGCGCTGCGCTCGCAGAAGGGATAAAGGCTGTGAAAGCCTGATTTGGGTATTTGCCACCCATGTTCAGAAAAATGTTGCCCTTACCGGACTGGTGAACGCCATCCACGGTACCGGTTATTGTTGCCGTTTCCCCCACGTGCTTTGCCGCCTCACCAGGCGTGTAAGTGGAGCTTTCGGCAAAGATCGAAGCAGTGCAGATAAGGGCGAAGAGCGTGAACAATGTTTGTCTTTTCATGGCCCGGAGAGATTAGGTAAAACCGTTCGCCGATGTCGAGAATAAAGGCCGCTGCTGCTCTCTGTCTGGCCACTGCGACAGCTCTGGCAAGTCCTGCCCCGATCGGCACGGAGGACACCGACCTTAGAGACTTGGACGTGACAGGGTGGGACTGCGCGAATCAGTTCGAAGGCACTGCGCAAAGCCAGGACGCCAAAGACCGCAATCGCATGAAGAATCGGTGGCCGCCCGGCGATTTGTCTGCATTCCCAGTGGACGCCCTAGACACAGCCGGATTCTTAAAAAAGGTTGCGGCATGCGACGCAAGCCTTCAAAGCCTACGCCGGGGCGAGCTGACTGAGGACCAGAAAACAGAATTCGACAATTACGAAAATCAGATTGTGTCTCTCACAGGCTGGCTTGTCCTGGAGTACCCAGGCCCGCCAGAAACGACGAATTGCGGTAGTCCAATCTTTCATGACTGGCACTTGGAGATTTTTGAAAGCCCAAGCGATCACGCGCCGCAAGTCGGCGATCCGACACCAATCATTTGCGAGATCACGCCGCGCACGGAACAGCGAATCTTTCGTGACGGCGTACAGCTCCAATCGCTTGCCGGATTCTTTCGGGTACCGGACGTGAGTTACCAAGCGACAGGACACGACGCATGCAAGGTCCGCGTAACCGGGTACCTTCTATGGGACGACGAACACAACGGGAGCGCAGACGTGGGTTCGACTATCCAGTATTTTAGCAATAACGGCTTTCATCACCCGTGGCGCTCGACAGCCTGGGAAATTCATCCCGTCATCAAAATCGAAGTGATTCAGTGAGCCTGTCGTTTTTTCTTTTCCCCGAAACGCCAAGAATCATAATCTGACACCGTGAACAAAATTGCACTCCTCGGAACTGTCGTAATCGCTTGCGTCTTAGCGAGTGTATCGGACGCGGCAACAATCAAAGGAAACCGACATCGGTCGAAGATTCACGTGTGCAGCACATGCACAGGAAGTGACCCATGCAACGCGTGCAAGAATTGCCGCTATTGCGGACATTGCGCGAAAGGCGGAGGGACATGCGGCGTCTGCCGATAAGTGTGTGAAATACTGGGAACTGGTTTCCGACAAACTCAGCAAAGCAGGATGGAGTTTGGGCTGGGTCTCAGCCGTGGATTCCGAAGGGCGAACAGTCTGGATCGTTGACGCGCATCGCGACAACGGGAAGAGGTTTGTAGTTCGGTCAGATGAACTGCTGTCAGCGTTTCTTGAGCTTGAGAGAATCACGCATGAATTAGCGCTTTCCGCGCTCCTTGGTGATGACGCTGATTGAGATGGGGACACCTGGCCAGCCGTCTCACAGAATAGGATTAAGCGCAGTACTCTTGCATCGGGGGCCTACTCACGAATGTCTTTTCGGAGCCTTTTCAATGCGTCTAACGTTTCCGCAACCAACAGAGCAAAGTTGTGACCTTCCGGCTCGGTTTTCTGCAATGCCAATGCAATTTCAACACGCGTTCTTATTCCTTCCTCATCATCAAGACCCAGAGCGTGAGTATTGAACGCATCAATCTGCTGTACGGAAAAGTGTCGCCTAACAAATGCGCGAGTCGTTTCTATCCATCGCAGAGTGCGCCTCGTGGGATTCTAGATTCCAAGTTGTGATGTGAATCCTGGCCGGTTCCGGCGATTCACCGAGTGCCCAGGCAACGACAAAGAAGGCGAGTAGAGCGACTAGAGTGCGCTTCACGAGGCCAAGGTTTTAGCAGCCCATCCGTTCGCTAGAAAGATTTTTCGACTCGCGACTATTCACGCTCTTTGGCATTCCCATTTGCGCCCCAAATGCAGTACTGGGAATTATTGCCGATAAACGGTAGAGTGCTTCAGGTGACGAGCGGTTCGTCAAGGCGCGCAGAGTGAACCCCAAGAACTTCTTCGCTGAACTGAAACGGCGCAATGTCTACAAAGTCGCGATCGCCTACGCAATCGTCGCGTGGCTGCTGATGCAGATAGCGACGCAGGTTTTCCCGTTCCTCGAGATTCCAAACTGGGCGATCCGGCTGGTGATAATGCTTATTGTGATTGGTTTTCCGATTGCGCTGGTGATCGCGTGGGCGTTCGAGCTGACGCCAGAAGGCTTGAAGCGAACGGAAGATGTCGATTTTAGCAAATCGATTACGCGCAAGACCGGTCGTAAACTTGATTTTTTAATCATCGGCGTCCTACTAGCCGTCGTTGCTATTCTGATTTTCCAACGGGCTCATCTTAAAGTTCCGACGCCGACTTCGTCGGTTCCGGAAAGAAGCATCGCCGAGCTGCCGGCGAAATCGATTGCCGTGTTGCCGTTTGAAAATTTCAGCGAGGACAAAGCCTTCGCGTTCTTTGCCGATGGTGTGCAGGACGAGATTCTGACTGATCTCGCCAAAATTGCTGACCTTAAAGTCATCAGCCGCACAAGCGTGATGCAGTACAAAGGCGGATTGACACGCAACCTCCCGGAAATCGCGCAGGCATTAAAGGTGGCGCACGTCCTCGAAGGCAGCGTGCAGCGCTCCGCGAACCGTGTCCGGGTGAGTGCCCAGTTAATCGATGCCCGCAATGACACGCATGTCTGGGCCGAAAAATATGACCGCGAGTTGGCTGATGTCTTTGCCATCCAGAGCGAGATTGCCCAAAAAATCGCCGACCAGCTTCAGGCGAAACTATCTCCGAAAGAGAAAGCGGCCATGGCGGAGCGACCGACCAAAGACCTCGCCGCCTACGACCTCTACCTGCGAGCAAAAGAACTTCTCTACGAAGGCTACGCTAACCCGTCTCGCGAGAGAGAAAATGATTTCAAAGCGGTGCAGCTTCTCGACCAAGCTGTAGCGCGCGACCCGGCCTTTCTCCTCGCTCATTGTCAGCTCGCCTATGCGCACGATGATATATACAATTATAACTACGATCATACTGAAACAAGGCTTGCGCTAGCTGAAACCAGTGTAAAGGCAGCGGTTCGCCTTGAACCTGACTCCGGCGAGACACATCTCGCGCAGGCGATTCACTTTTACTGGGGTTATCTCAACTACGATCGGGCGCGAGAGGAACTGGCCAAGGCTCAACATGCACTCCCTAACAACGCGCAGATCTTTAAGTTCCTCGGTTTAATCAACCGGCGTCAAGGGCGCTGGGATGAAGCTATTCGGAACCTTGAACGCGCACTCGACCTGGATCCGCGAAATCAGAACACGCTCGACGATCTGGGGGACACTTATTTCAAGCTACGCAGATACCAAGAGACAATCGTTGTGGCCTATCGCGCGCTGGCGTTGGAACCGCGAAGCATCTACTTGCGAACCTCTCCAGCACTGATCAGGGTCGAGGCGGAGGCGGACATGGTGCCTTTGCGCGTTATGCTGAACACGATCGAAGCCGAAGGCCCGTCGTCAGAAACCGAAGTGGCTCTAGACTCTTTTCAACTCGCTCTTCGCGAACGGGACCCAGTCGCGGCGGCCCGTACGCTGAAGAACATCCCCAGCGAAGGTGACATTCGAGGCCCGTTCCCATTCCCACACGCATGGTACGAAGGTTTACATGCCAGACTGCGACGAGACGCGCCTGGCGCCCACTCTGCTTTCACGGCCGCACGCGCTGAAGCCGAGAAACTGGTCCTCGCTCAACCGACGAGTGTGGCACTGCTGAGCGTATTGGCACTTATCGACGCCGAGTTAGGCGACAAAGAGAAAGCAATCCAGGAAGGACGCACCGCTTGCGAGATGCTTCCGCCTGCAAAAGATGCCACAGCTGGCGTGTTCCTGATCGATAATCTGGCCCGCATCTACGCACTGACCGGTGAGAAGAATCTCGCCTTGGAACAGTTGGACATAGTTAGCAAAATTCCATGCGGGCCGTCATATGGCCAACTACGTCTCGATCCCGAGTGGGATTCCTTGCGCGGGGACCCGCGCTTCGAGAAAATCGTCGCCTCCCTCGGGCCGAAAAACTCAAAGCAATGATGTGCGCGCGTTCGACCGGCAAGAGCAACCGTCAACCGGCACCCGGGTTAGGCCGTTAGCGCGATGCCCCGAAATCGCCCGCGCCCGTGCGGGCAAGATACTGATAGTCTGCTCCGATTGCGCATAGGTTTTGCGGGTCAACGGTCAAACCGGAACGGCCTTCATGTCGATATCAGACAGAGGCTGTCCAGATGATCGGATTTCGCTTCCGAAATGCCAAATGATTTGGCACAATTCTTCCATGACTCCGCTTTTTTCGGGCTCTCCCCAGGGAAGCAGGCGGATTAGACGGAATAATTCCGTAAAAGATGACGGAACAATTTTATCCGTATCTCGTTAGGCCTAAAACACCAATGAAAAATCCAATTAGAACAGCGCTTTTCCTGCTAATTTTCTTCGCATTTTCGGCTCCGAGTCAGGCTGGCATCCTCGACGCGCTCGGCATCACCCACTTTTCGGGCACCTACTCGCATACTAGCCCGCAGCAACTGCGAGCACTCACCGGTGCGGAGAGGCGGTTTTGGACGCCGTGCTGATTCATAAACACCGCGCTAGGTTAAGTCCCCGTGTAAATCTTGGCCCCTCGCAGTTCGTTGCACTGTTTCTACGTGACAAAGCGCCATCGAGACGGAAAGCATTTCGTTGTGCACGCGGATGCTTGCCGAATGGCAGCACATCGGAGCTTCATCATACGCCTCGCGTCAACGTACACCTCGTCAATCGCGCTTGTTGATTCGCGCCGAATAAGGTATTCTTAACGCCCGCGCGGTCTATGCATTCGAAGGCGCATTACTGCTTCATTTTCGAAAACGGAGAGCAAAAAGGGCCGTTCCCGCCAGGCAAAGTTCAACGGATGCTGCGTGATGGCGAGATAACCGACGCCGCATTGGTGTGGCGCGAAGGACTCACAGACTGGCAGCCTATCGGTTCTGTTCTGCCACGACTCGCTACTATTCGACAAAAGGAATATCTGAAGTTTCTCGGCCACCCTACTACTCGGGACATGACGTTCGAGGAGGCGCAATCACAACTCGATGCGCTAGTTCGCGACAATCCTGCGAAGAAGCTGGCGCTTGATCGGTGGGACGTGCTCGCGCAAAAGAGAGATGAAGTTCTGGGCTACTTTCAGCGCTCCCAAACAAAATGTCCCGTTTCAGATTTCGACATCGTTCCGATGTTGGAAGCAATTGAAGCGAGCAATCCACAGCAATTCGCATCCATTCCGTCGCACGAGATCGCAAGGTTCTTCAAATCCCATCGTGAAGTGCGCGGATGGGAAGATGAGCCTGCGACTAATGCGCAGAAGGCTGTCTTGAGATCGAAAAGGATACCTTATGAGGACTTAACAAAAAAACAGGCCAGTGATCTGATCGAGACGATCTACAATGGCGCGACGGAAGGTCAGGTTCGCCGACTTAATTTTTACGGGATCAATT
>WNGB01031977.1_pt1 | contig 10201 bp, 10 predicted proteins | sample 5400681 | NCBI WGS metagenome assembly WNGB01 (sample SAMN13153367, study PRJNA577476) | soil metagenome | isolation source: 115 cm soil or saprolite under grassland replicate 2 | place: USA:California | collected 2016-06-15
TGGGTGCGACCCGTTCCCTCGAAACAGGTATACCACCTGGGGATGAGGGGCAGGACAAGCAATCGCCAACTGCTTGTCCTGACAACTTAATCGTCGATGTTGGGCGCAATTCCCAACCCTGTGTGAACCAGGAACAGCCGCACCCCTCCGGTAGCGACTGACCCTCAATCCGGAAAGCGGGGTGTTTGCACTGGCTCCGAACCCAACGGTGTCTGCGCAACTGGCAAGTGGTCATGGACAGCGCAAGCGAAGGTACGTCTGAGGCATCGTAACGATCGACAAGCCTACGTGGGTTATGGGCTTGCCCAAAATGGGAAGGATAGGGACCTGGCAGCCCCAATTCTGACCAGGGTTCACTCCCGCCAAACCCGGTGCATAGTACCGTCCTACCACCACGCAAAACGACGATGAGGAACGCGGAAACCTCAACATGGCGCTTTGGAGGCGCTCTCCAAAGCAGGCGGTCAGGCCGGATGCCGGTTGAGCGAAAGCTGGGGTACGAAGCTAACGCCACGTGGTAATCACGTGGATACGCTGACGTACCCCCGGCGACTGGGATGATAAAGGCATGAGTAGGAGTGCAGACGTTATGAACACGGTGCCAGCACCGCTGTATGACTGGAATGCGGTCCCGTGGAAACAATCTGAACGGGCCGTATTTAAGCTCCAAAAACGCATTTATCAAGCCTCCGCCCGTGGCGACACGAAGACGGTCCATCACCGCCAACGGATCTTGATGACGTCTTGGTGGGCGTGTCTCATCGCGCTACGAAGGGTGACACAAGACAACCAGGGCAAGAAAACCGCTGGCGTGGACGGGGTCAAAAACTTGACCCCCAAACAACGGATGGAACTGGCCCGTACGCTCCAACAACAGCCCTTCAGCCCCAAGACCTGTCCCGTTCGACGTGTCTGGATACCGAAACCCGGCAACGACGAACACCGGCCCTTGGGTATTCCCGTGATGGAAACACGCGCCCGTCAAGCAGTGGTCAAACTTGGGCTTGAACCGGAATGGGAGGCGCAATTTGAGCCGAACAGCTGCGGCTTCCGCCCAGGCCGCTCCTGTCACGATGCGATTGAAGCCAGTTTTACCGCCATCCGACTGAAGGCCAAATATGTGCTGGACGCCGACATCGCCCAATGCTTTAAGCGAATCAACCACACCGCCCTGCTCGCCAAACTGCACACCTTTCCAAGCCTCAGACGGGTGATTAACGCCTGGCTGAAAGCGGGCATTCTCGATAACAACCAACTCTTCCCCAGCACGGAAGGGGTTCCGCAGGGTGGCGTGCTCTCCCCGCTGTTAATGAATGTGGCGCTCCACGGATTAGAAACCGCAGTAACCCAACGCTTTACCCGACGGCTCAGCAAGAAAAGCGATCCCAACCGCCGAACGGTACGCCCAACCCTGATCCGCTACGCCGACGATCTGGTGGTCATCGATGAAAACGAAATCGTCATCCACGAGATCAGACCATTCATTGAGGCATGGTTACACGACATGGGGCTGGAACTGAAGCCAAGCAAAACCCGCGTCACCCATACGCTCCATCTGTACGAAGGCAACGTCGGTTTCGACTTCCTCGGCTTCACCATCCGACAATACCCAGCCGGGAAGGCACGAACGGCGTATACCTGTCGCGGGAAACCGCTTGGCTACACGACCATCATCAGACCAAGCAAGAAGGCGATTGCCACCCACATGCAGAAGATTCGCGCGGTCATCGATGCCCACCAACACGCGACACAGGCTGTCCTCATCACCCGGCTCAATCCCATCATCACGGGATGGGCGAACTATTATGCCGCAGTCTGTAGCAAAGCAACCTTTCACGACCTCGACCGGCTGGTCTATCTGAAACTTCGTGCTTGGGCAGCCTACCGTCATCCAGGGAAGGGAAAACGCTGGATTGCCACCAAATACTGGCATCCCGATCGTGGTCCCTGGCGCTTTGCCTGTGGCAGGGCAACACTCCAACAACACCAAAAGACCGCAATTCGACGCCATACCAAGGTCGCAGGCCAGCGCAGCCCCTATGATGGAGACTGGATCTACTGGAGCAGCAGAATGGGACGCCATCCCGAGGTGCCACGACGCATAGCCAGCTTATTACAGCGCCAAAAGGGAAAATGTGCCTTCTGCGGACTGTTCTTCACGAACGATGCACGCATCGAGCAAGACCACATCATTCCACGCTCCCAAGGTGGGAAAGAGGAAATCGCGAACCTGCAACTGCTGCATCGCCACTGCCACGATCGCAAGACCGCGATGGACATCCTCCGTCGCTGGGGAGGTACTGATGACACCAGCCCAGAAGCTGAGGAGCCGGGTGAAGGGGCAACTTTCACGCCCGGTTCTGAAGACGAGCCAGCTCGGTGACGGGCCGGCTTAGTTTAATAACAGCGCGAATGCCTTCATCCTGTACGGGAAGGACGGGGAAATCGCGACAAACCGCCTGGAGGAACAAGAGCTGACGATCCTCGCGTTGCATCTGCTCCAGCTCTGCCTGGTTTACGTGAACACCATCCTCATCCAGAACGTGTTGAGCGAGCCGCAATGGGTCAAACGGATGACCCCCGAAGATCTGCGGGGACTCACGCCCCTGATTTACAACCACGTCAATCCCTATGGTCTGTTCCTGCTGAATATGAACGAGCGCCTGTTGGGTGACGGAGAAGCGGCTGCCTAAACAACACCGCCGGCCTGGACACGTCTGCGTGTGTCCAGGACGGCGGTTTATCCGATCTCAGGTTGCCCCTGGTGTCAGCTTCGCTTACTTTACCCCTACATTGGCTGTGCGGTCTGGGCTTACAAGGATTGGCTCGACGAGCTATTCCCGCCTGACAGCAAAAGCGCCGACCTCCTGTCGCTTTACAGCCGGCGCCTGACGACCGTGGAAGGCAATACGACTTTAGACGAACGCACAAACAAGCACATTGCGGTTCACCCCCACGGGCGTGGGGACGGCAACGGTAATGCCCCGCCGCTAATGGTTGCATTCGGTTCACCCCCACGGGCGTGGGGACGGCTCGAGTTTTGTCGTCGTCCTGCGCCCAATACCCGGTTCACCCCCACGGGCGTGGGGACGGCTCTGCGATGACAAGGAGAAAACCGCGCCAGCGCGGTTCACCCCCACGGACGTGGGGACGGCGTTGGCGCGAAGTCAGTGACGCTCAAGCTATACGGTTCACCCCCACGTGCGTGGGGACGACCTATCTTCATTCGCCATCGCCGCGCCGCCCGCCGGTTCACCCCCACGGGCGTGGGGACGACGAGGTGGCAAGCAAGACACAAACAAGGGCAGTCGGTTCACCCCCACGGGCGTGGGGACGACCGCCGCGCGACTGAGATCGAGAAAGCCCGGGCCGGTTCACCCCCACGGGCGTGGGGACGACGCGCTAGATAATCGCTCCTGATGCCATAAATGCGGTTCACCCCCACGTGCGTGGGGACGACGCATTCCCGACCGGCATCTCGGCTGGCTACCGCGGTTCACCCCCACGTGCGTGGGGACGACTTCTCGGGCTCCTGGAGCTTGCTGGCATCATGCGGTTCACCCCCACGTGCGTGGGGACGACTTCTTCGCCTCCTGGTCGGCCTCTTTCTGCCGCGGTTCACCCCCACGTGCGTGGGGACGACGATACGCAGTCAGCCTGCGCCTATCACACGATCGGTTCACCCCCACGTGCGTGGGGACGACGTCAAGTTGCGCCTGGGCCGCGGCCCGCTGGGCGGTTCACCCCCACGTGCGTGGGGACGACTCCTGTGTGTGTCGTGCCTTCAGGGCCAGCACCGGTTCACCCCCACGTGCGTGGGGACGACTGATGCGGAGCGCGAGATGCTGCGCTGGGCGGTTCACCCCCACGTGCGTGGGGACGACCTTCACTTGGGCGTCCTGGGTCAGCGCAATCTCGGTTCACCCCCACGTGCGTGGGGACGACGCCTGGCGTCCGTGGTCGCATACGTCGCGGTTCACCCCCACGTGCGTGGGGACGACGACAAGCGCGAGATCGGCTGCCGCGGTGAGAACGGTTCACCCCCACGTGCGTGGGGACGACGAGATATGCCACCGCGCCGCCGCCGTTCTGTACGGTTCACCCCCACGTGCGTGGGGACGACTCGCTGCGCTGGTCTATGATGTGGCCATAGCACGGTTCACCCCCACGTGCGTGGGGACGACGGCGCGTGGCAGTACAGTTTGTCCGTGACCGACGGTTCACCCCCACGTGCGTGGGGACGACCCGTGGTGTAGGAGCCGGCCGGCGCTCGATCGCGGTTCACCCCCACGTGCGTGGGGACGACACTGACACCGATCGCATTGTGATGCGATCCGGTCCTTTTGTCAAGCCTCGAAGTCTTTTGCCGCATCAGGACGGGATGGTCACCAGCGTCAGGCCCTCGAAATTCGCCAGCTTGCGGTTGGTCGCGCCGCAGCTCCGCACTGCAAAGCCCTGCTCGCTGTTCGTCTGGTAGATCAGCAGCCCGGCGCCGTCGCGCATCTGGTCGCAGACGTGCTCCCACAGGACATCGCGCACCATGGCCGAGAGCTTGCCGACGAAGACACCTGTGTGCAGCTCCAGCATCCAGCGTGTCAGCTCCCCGCGCAGCCCGACCGGCACGCGCTCGAGGATAATCGCCGTCATAGCTCCTCCTCGTCGGCATAGTTGACGCCGCCGGCGACGCCGCCGTCGACATCCCAAAGCTCGCCTGGTCGCGCGTCGAACTGGTCGAGCAGCTCGCGCTCGTGCTCGATCGCCCGCGTGTCGGTATCGAAGATCGTGTCCAGATTCTCCACGATCCGCGCGAGGATCTTCTGCTCGCGCATCAGGTCGCGGCAGATGTGCCGCACGCGGGTCTCCAGCTTCTGCTCGCCGGCCGCGGTGCAGCGAAAGGCGGCCGGGATGGTGATCTCGGCCTTGTACAGATCGCCGACGTCGTAGACGAACGACAGCATCTTGCCAGTGTGGATGAACCCCAGCGCCGGCGAGTAGCCGGCCGCGACGATCGCCGCGTGGACAACGCCGTACAGGCAGCTGTTGGCGGCCGACAGCGCGCGGTTGATCGGGTCGGCCCGGCGCCAGTCGCTCTGCTTGTAGGCCCGCCCCTCCCACTTCACGCCGGTCTCGCGGCTCCAGCGCGCGTAGGTTTCGCGTACGCGAATGCCCTCCTTGCCGCGGATCTGCTGGAGCGTCAGCGCCGGGTCGAGCGGGTCCGGAAAGCGCAGCTCGTACATCCGGCGCACCACCCGCAGCCGTTGCTCGGCATCGGCGTACAGCGCGGCCTGGCGCAGCAGGTTGGCCGACGAGCGCGTCTCGCCGATGCCCTGGGCGTAGAAGCGCACGCCCTCCTCGCCAGTCCAGGCCACCAGGCAGCCGTTGTCGGCCAGCGTGCGGATGGCAGCATGCGTTACCGACGTACCTGGCCCCAGCATCAGCAGCGAGATCGACGCGCACGGCACGGGGGTTCGTCCCCGGTCATCAATGAGCGTAATTGCTTTGTCATCTTGCTCGACGACACAGCGCTCGGCGTAGAGGTAGGTCCACGAGTCGCGAACCTTGGGCAGGATGTGGAGATCCTTCATAACACTCTCCTCATAGCGAATTTCATGTTGTGCCGTTCCGACACCCCCACCGCCGTGAGGACGACTCGGCCAGTGTGCGGATCGCTGCGTGAGTGATCGGTTCACCCCCACTGCTGTGAGGACAGTGCAGGTTGTTAATGTGCCGAGCGACAGCTACTGCCGGGCGGCAACCGAGAGCAGCCCGAAGCCGAACGCCTTGCCGCTGCCGATCCCGTCGCCGAGCACCGCCAGGAACGCCGCGCGATCGGTCACCTCCAGGCGGCCGGTGAAGAGCACGGCGCCGAAGCGCAGCGGCATGGCCGCGACGCCGTCGCGCTCGGGGCGCCGGCCGCGGATCTTCTCTGCGGTGGACGCGCGCACGTCGGGCAGCTCTGGCCGCGCCGCCGTCTCCAGCAGCCGAAAGCCATGGCGCTCGCCCTTGCGCGCCAGCCAGGCCAGCTGGTCGGCCTCGCGGCGCAGCTCGACCCGCTTGCCGCGCCACGGCTCGCCTTGCTCGGTATTCCCCGTGGCGATACGCTTGGTCGGGTTGGCGCGCAGCCGGAAGACGAGCCGCGTCCCGGCCTGGATACGCTCGTACTCTGCGCTCACCGGGCGCGCCGCCGGGTTGCCGCGCCCATCGAGATCGGGGCCGAGATAGCCTGTCGGCAGGCGCGTCCAGTCGGGCGCGAGGTTCGACTGGACGAGCAGGCGAACGAGGCTCGGCGCGCCGTCGACCGGCTCGGCCCGGTAGAGCAGCCCGAAGTGGTCGCGCGCCGGCGCGCCGGCTGGCGCCTGCGGGAAGGCACCGAGCACGGTGCGGTGCAGCTGGTGGCAGTCGCCCAGGTCGCGCCGCACATAGCGACTGCGCGCGTCGATGATCAGCCGGGAGAGGTAGAGCATGTCAGCCCTCCAGTGTGTTAATCATGGGCGACTCGTCGCCCTCGGGTGGAGGAACCGCGGCGCCCACATTCGTCTGCGCGGGTGGCAGAGGCCACCAATCCTCGTGCACGTAGCGCGGGTAGAAGACACGCCGGGCAGCGTTGCCGATGCTGTCGTTCTGCCGGTTGCCCGCGCCAGGGCCAACCTCCAGGAGCAGGCGCAGCTGCTCCGGCCGGCCCGATCGCTCCCACCCCGCCAGCACGCGCGGCGAGAATGGCTGGCTCGCCAGGGCCGCTCGTAGGTCGTCGTACTGCCCCACGCCGGCGAAGACCGGCGCCGCAGGGATGCACGACTTGCGGCCGAGGTAGCAGGGCCAGACTGGGTTCTGGAGCGCCGCGGCCAGCCGTGCGATCGTCGGCTCGTCGCCGCGCAGGGCCACGAGGAACGAGGCGTCGACGAGGTAGTAGCGCTGCGACTCATCTGTCTCACGTTTGATCCCTCCCGCGGCTTTCCGTACTCCTTCCGGCTTACCATCAGCGGCTTTCACGCCCCCAGCGGTGTGATAATCGCGCAGCAGCGTGCCGGGGCGATCAACGCGCGTACCCATGCGTAACTCGTCGCTCAGCTCGCGCAGGCGCTCGTCATCGCGCCGCAGCCCCAGAGCGCAGCCCAGCAGGCCAATCACCCCCGACTTGGTCGGCTCCAGCACGGTATCGCGCTCGCCCCAGCGGGCGCGCAACCCCCATGCTTGCAAAGGACCTTCAAGACGAAGCAACAGCGTATTCGACATCGCCGACCTCCTCATGCGCTCAGCGCCAGCCAACTCAGCAACTCGTCCAGCGTCGCGCTGGGCATCGCCTCCGGCAGTGCGAACGGCGCCGTGCTCAGGAAGGCGCGCCGGGCGGTCAGCCCGTACATCGCGTTGATCGTCGGGATGTACTCCTGGAGTCGCTCGGCCGACGCCTCGACCAGCGACTGCTGCGCTGTGGCGCGCACTGGCTTGACGAAGGCGTTGGCGTAACTGAGCGCGACGTTGATGGGCCGCACCTCGACGAGCGCCAGGTCTGGCAGATTGTGGGCCGCGAAGCTGTTCTGCTTGCCACTCGGGATGGCCAGCAGCGTGGCGTGGATGAGTGCCTTGACCGCCGTCGCGGCGATCGCCGTCTCGCCCTGGAGGTTCTTGACCAGCCCGTCCCAATCGACCGAGATGTACTTGTAGTAGGTCGCGCTGTTGAAGGTCGTCTCACCGATGAAGCCGGCGCCCGCCTCACATGAGATGTCGTCGACCGCGGTGTAGAAGTCGAACTCCTGCTCGACGGCGTGGGTCGAAAGGGCGTGGGCCACCTGCACCGCCGCCTCCACATCCTTGAAAGGACTGCTTGTCGTCATACGGCCAAACATGGCAATGTCCACGGAGTGCGGAATGTATTTCTCAGCCCTGTCCTCACGAAACTTATCCCACTTGATGTCCGCGAAAGCTTTACCTCCCTTTTCCTTATAGAGTGCAACCATCTCATCAGTTAGCTGGTCGATCTCAAGAGTTGTCAGAAACATGAGTTGTTTGGTTTTCGCAAGAGGGGAAGAGGCTTCCGTCGGCTCGCCCCTGACACGAGTGCGCCTGGATGTATCTGTATCTTCCGTAACATCTATATCACCCGCAGGAGCGCCCTTGTCAGCCTTGCCGAATTTTTCGGCAGCCTCCACAATCGCCTTCTGTGCGACATCATCGAGCTGATATTGTGTCAATCGCTTGCGTACCTCCTCCGGCATGAGCAAGGTGCGAAGCGCCAGCAGATCGCCTCGATCCGCGAAGTAGCCGCGGAAGGTCTTTGACCAGCGGATGGTGCGCTTGAGCGCCTGGCTGGAGATGCGGGCGCGCCGGAAGCCGCCGAACAGGCAATCCTTGGGGTCGCCGTTGTCGTCGCGGTTGAGGTTCGAGGGCGCATGGTTCTGCAGGAGGTGGATAGAGATCAGGGTCATGATGTGCTCCTTTCAGCTATTCACGGTTGGCAGAGGTTTCACTGGTTCCGACAAAGTAGGCGCGCGCCCAGCGCAGCTGCACGCCGCGGTCGAGCCGCTCCCAGCCCAGCACATCGAGCAACAGGCGCTCCCAATTCAGGGCCACGCCCTCGCGGTGCGTGGCCACTAGGCGGACGGCCTGGCGCAGCCGGAACGGCAGCTGCTCGCGGTCACTGTCGATCAGCGTCTGGAAGCGCCGGTCGAAGCTGTTGAGCCGCCCATCGCTCGGCGCCGCGCGCAGCCGGCGCACCTGCCGAAGCGTCTCGCCCAGGCTGCCGGCCTGCGGGCTGTGCGGCACGAGCGGGAAGAGCGTCGCCACCAGGAAGTAATCCTCCTGCTGGCGCTCGTTCACATCGTAGGGCAGCGCCTGAAAAAAGGCGCGGTGGATGTCGCGCGCCTCGGCCAGGACGCGGCCGGCGTTGCGCTTCAGCCGCGCCCGCCCGCCGGGGTCGAGTCGGCCCAGGTTGGCGATAAACGCCTGGGACTGGCGCTGCCACGGGCTGGTCGTCTCATTGCTCATCTAACCACTCCTTTCGCTTTGCATACAGCCGCCGGCGGCACTCGGCCTGGGCGATCACCCGCGCTCGCAGCGCATCAGCGCGCTCGCCGATCTGATCGGCTGTTTGATTGAACACATCTTCGCCGGTGCGCACCACCGCATTGGCCCACACACGCTCGGCCTGCGGGCGCTGCACGGGCTTGGCGGCGGCGAAGATCAGCGCGCGGAACTCGGGTGCCAGGCGCTGCCAGAACACGGCCTGCATCCGGGCTTGAAGGGTTTTGAATCGCGCGGTCTTTTCGGCCGGATTGTTCAGGGTACGCTTGGGCCGAAAGTGCTTGTTGAAAATTTGCCTGAGTACCTTTGCCGTCTCGTTGGCACGTCGTAGCGCATCCTCAACGAACAAGGAGCCATCAGAATCGTTTAGCAGGCTAGGTGGAACATCAAGCGCCTCGTCAAACCACTCCTCAATCTTCGCCTGGTCAGTGTTCAGACCAATGCAGCGAAAGCGCAGGATCTGCTGTGCATTGAGTGCATTACGATCGATCAGCCGGCTGAGTTGACGTACAATCTTAGGACGCAGTTGTGTATCGCATTCGGCCAGCAGAAGCCCGATGTACTCACGCCAGAGCGCTTTGCCAGATTGTGGTCGCACTGGCAACAATCCGGCCTGCTCTCCCTTGCGCCGGCCCGGCTCGCGTAAGGCGACAAACGGATCCATCCACGTCCCCGAACTGCCCCGCCAGTGGCCCATCATAAAGAGCATCTTGCAGACGCTTGTGGAGATTGTGACGCCACATTGTGTGCAACATGCCTTTCCGGTCTCTGGAAACAACCGCACCCGCCGGGCTGGAAAAATCAGGCTTTCCAGGTAACCGACTGCGCTCAATTCTTGCCCGCGGGTAATGATCGTGTTCCAGTTCCATGGGGCAATATCGGCACGTTCGCCTGCAACCGATTCGGGCTGGAAATTGGGTGCGGTGAGCGAAAGCGCTAGCGATTGAAAAAGAGAATCGCCCGCTGGCAGAACGTAGATAGGTGGAGCACCGTTGATTGACGAGCGATTGCCGCTTCCCAATCCAATCGCGAACGCCGGAAATGTGATAAGTCCGCGCGCGCAACAAGCTGGACAAACTTGATGACTGTCATCCGTAACGTGGTTGAAAAGGGTGCGATATGTATCTGTAGGTACCTCGGTGAAAAGATATGCGACAGGTTTCGGCTTAACCGAACTTGCCTC
>WNGB01020507.1_pt1 | contig 10200 bp, 9 predicted proteins | sample 5400681 | NCBI WGS metagenome assembly WNGB01 (sample SAMN13153367, study PRJNA577476) | soil metagenome | isolation source: 115 cm soil or saprolite under grassland replicate 2 | place: USA:California | collected 2016-06-15
TAGCTACTTTCCGGTGCGAAAAGGGTAGCTGAAGTCTGGTGTTTGTGGGCTTTCGTGTTGATGGAAGTTGTCAGAACGGCTGGTTTTGGCTGGACACGGGGCTGGAGTCGGGTTAGGCTCCTAAGAGATGACATCTATTAGGTCAGAGCGTCAACGGCTCCTACGGAGGGTCTCGGGTCTGGCGCGCCAAGCTCTTTTCGGGACTTTGGCAGAGAGCTATCGGACCTGTGGGCAGCCCGGCTGTCGATGCCACCAGGGCAAGAAGCACGGACCCCACCTCTACGTGAGCTTTCGGGGAGAGGACGGGAAGACGAAGGGCTACTACGTGCCCAAGGCGTTGGCGGAGCGGATGGGGGCGGGGGTGGCGGCGTGGCAGGAGCTTTCGTCGGTCTTGCGGGAGTTGGCCGAACGCAATCGGGAGCTTCTGTGGGCCTCGCGCGGCACCAACCGCGCGAGGCCTCCTGCCAGGAGGAAGAGAGATGGTTCGTCGCGGGTACCGACAGCGAAGCGTCTTTGAAGTTCTGTTGCCCGACGGGGGGAAGCTCTGTGAGCTGGAGCTGACCCGCATCGACGAGGTGCTTTCCGATGAGGGATTGATCGATCTGGTCCAGGAGGCTCTTTCACGTCGCAGCAAGAGAAGCCAGGTAGCGGGCCGACCGGGCACTCCGGCGGAGGTGGTTTTGAGGATGCTGGTCTTGAAGCACCTCTACGACTGGAGCTTCGAGCAGTGCGAGCGGCAGGTGCGGGCGAACTTGGTTTATCGCCAGTTCTGCCGGGTCGGCTGCGAGCGGGTGGCCGACTCCAAGACGCTGATTCGTCTGGTGCAGGTTCTCGGTCCGGAAGTCTTGAAGGCGATCGTGGAGCGGCTGGTGACCATCGCCCGGCAGCGCAAGGTGGTCAGGGGTCTTCGGATGCGGGTGGACACGACGGTGGTGGAGACCAACATCCACTATCCGACCGACAGCCGGCTTCTGGCCGACGGGGTACGGGTGATCACGCGCACGGCCAAGAGGATCGTTGAGAAGCTGGGAGTCAAAGGCCTGGCGATCCGCGATCGCACGCGCGCGGTGGGTCGCCGAGTTTTTGCTCTGGCCTTAGCCAGCCGCCAGGCGACGCAGGAGAAGGCGAAGGCGCAGATGAAGAAGCTCTACGGCGAGCTGATGAGTCAGACCCGCGCGGTTCTGCGGCAAGCCGAGCGAGTCGCCAAGCGAGCCAGGAGATTGAAGGCGGCAGAGTTGGCTCGGGAACTGGAAGAGACCGTGGGCGTTGTTCGGCATGTGCTGGCTCAGACCAAGGCCAGAGTGTTCAAGGGCGACACGCATTACCCCGACAAGGTCCTTTCCATCTTCGAGCCGCACACCGAGGCGATCCGCAAGGGCAAGGCGGCCAAGCCCACGGAGTTCGGCAAGCTCGTCAAGATCCAGGAGGCCGAAGCTCAGTTGATCACCGACTACGAAGTCCTCCCGACACGGGTGCCCGATGTGGGCCTCTGGGTTGGCTGCCTCGAGCATCACCAGAAGCTCTTCGCAAGACCTCCCAGGTTGGCCGTCGCCGACGCTGCCTTCGCCTCCGATGCAAACGAGAAGAAGGCCCAGCAGATGGGCGTGCGCCGAGTCGCCCTGCCACGCCGCGGCCGACTCTCACGAGAACGACGTACTCATCAACGAGAGCGCTGGTTCCGCCGCGCCCTACGATGGCGCACCGGTTCCGAGGGTCGGATCAGCTCACTCAAGCGGCGCCACGGACTGATCCGCTGCCGCTACCGGGGACAAGAAGGCATGCAACGATGGGTCGGCTTCGGCGTCATCGCCAATAATCTCCTGGCCATCAGCCGGGCGCATGGAGCAAAAACGTGAACGCGCCCCGCCCACCACGCACCACCGCAAAAAGAAAGAAATGCATCACCCCAACATCACGCAAAAGCCGCAACCCACCCTCAACCCCTTCGGCGCGAGTCAATTTCGCACCGGAAAGTAGCTAGAATTCGATCGAGCAATCGACGGTGGCGGAAAGCGTCAGCTCGTTCCAGGAGTCGACGTTCGCGTTGCCGACGCGCGCGGGACGAAACGCCCAGAGCGAGAGGCCCCTTTTCAAATAAGCGATCAGGAAGGGGTCGGTCACCTGGATCGGGACGATCCGGTCGAGCTTGCCGGAAGAGGTGACGCGCACCCAGAGCTTCGCCGTGAACGGACGCTTCAAAGAGTCGGCCGACCAGGGATACTTCTTGGGAGTGGGGGGCAGATCGAGCTGCTCGAGCGGCACCGAGCCGTCGGAAGGAGGCGTCGCGTTCACGCCCTCGAGCCAGGCGGCCGAGGCCGGCCATTCGAAGGGCGTGGCGACAGGCATTTCGCGCGTGATCGGCGTCATCGCGAGCTGCTCGATTTTCAGCGGATCGATCTCGAGCGAGAGATCGAGCCGCAGCGATGTCCAGGTGTCGACCGGCAGCCCGCCCTTTTTCGGAGAATCGAAGGACCAGCGCAGGAGCGATTTCTGCGTGTCGGCCATGACCGAAGGGATCGGGTCGCGCACGCGCCGAAAGGCCGTTGCCTTGCCTTTGGCGTCGACGCGGATCGCGACGTACATTTCGTCAGTCATCATGACTTTTGGGATCGTCGGCTTGACGGGCGCCGCCGCTGCGGCGTCCACGGCCGCGCCAAACGGGTTGTCCGTCGGGAATCGCGCGACGAGCACGGCGCCCTCGTCCTTGATCTGCAGCGGCGCCCCGAGCAGTGGCGCGGCGGCAGCCGGAGGCTTGTCCTCCGTCTTCGCGGAGGGGGAGGGCTGCGCCGCCGCGAACCCCGGGAGGCACGCCGAAAGCGCGATCGTCGCAACAAACGACTTCGCCATGGAGTTGATGGAAGTATAGCGAACGCGCTACTTGGCGGAGAGCCAGTCCTGACCGGAGCCGACGTCCACGGCGAGGCGCACTTTCAGCTGCGCCGCCCCCTCCATGACCTCGCGCACCAGAGACGAGAGGCTCTCGACCTCCGCGTCCGGCGCTTCGAGCACGAGCTCGTCGTGCACCTGCAGGACGAGGTGCGCCTCAAATCCCCGCTCGGCGAGCGCGCGATCGAGGCGCACCATGGCGATCTTGATGACGTCGGCGGCCGTGCCCTGGAAGGGCGCGTTCAAGGCCATGCGCTCGGCGTTGGCCCGCACATTCGGGTTCGAAGCCGCGATGTCGGGTATCGGGCGGACGCGCCCGAAGACCGTCGTGACTTCTTTCTTCGCCCGGGCCTCGGCGAGCACGCCGTCGAGGCAAGCCCGCACCGAGGGGAACTGAGCGAAGTAGGCCTCGATGAAAGTCTTCGCCTCGGACGTCGAGACGCCGAGATCTCTTGCCAGCGAAAAGGCGCCCATGCCATAGAGGAGGCCGAAGTTGATCCTCTTTGCGGCTGTCCGCATTTCGCTCGAGACGAGGTCTGGAGAGATCCCGAAGACCTTCGCCGCTGTGGCGCGGTGCACATCCAAGCCGTGCTCGAACGCGTCGATCAGCGCCGCGTCGCCCGAGATGTGCGCGAGGATACGCAGCTCGATTTGCGAGTAGTCGGCGACGACGAGCTTTCGTCCCTCCGGCGCGACGAAAGCGCGCCGGATCTCGCGGCCGGCGGCGGTGCGGATCGGAATGTTCTGCAGGTTCGGGTCAACAGAAGAGAGCCGGCCCGTCGCGGCGACCGTCTGGGCGAAGGTCGTGTGGACGCGCCCCGCCGGATCGGCCAGCGTCGGAAGGGCGTCGACGTACGTGCCCTTCAACTTGGCGATCTCGCGGAACTCGAGCACGAGCTTCGGCAGCGGATAGCCGCGCTCCGCGAGTCCCGTCAAGACTTCGACGCCAGTCGAGGAGGACTTCGTCTTGGCCGTCTTTTTCAGGCTCGGATAACCGAGCTTCTCGAACAGGATCTGGCCGAGCTTGACCGGTGAGTTGACGTTGAATTCCTCGCCGGCTTCGGTCCAGATCCTCTGCTCGAGGGCGCGCAGGTCCTTCTCCATGCGGACCGACATCTCGGCCAGAAGCGCCGTGTCCACGCCGACGCCCGTCTGCTCCATGCGCGCGAGGACCGGCGTGAGCGGCCGCTCGATCTCGCGATAGACCCTCTCGAGCGCAGGCCGGGCAAGAAGCTCCCGATGGAGAGCCCCGCAGAGAGCGACCGCACCCGCGGAGCGCTCGGCGAGCCAGCGGTCCGCCGCGGCGATCTCGTAGCTGGCGGGCAGCGTCGCCCCGTCGGGGGCGACGTCGGCGTCCGGAGTGAGCCGCTGCTTCAAACGCTGGAAGGCCATGACCTCGAAGTCGCTCGAGGCCACTCCGGGTGCCAGGACGTACTGCAGCAAGCCCGCGTCGAGGACGTCGGCCTGGACGGTTCTTCCGCCGCGGGCGAGAAGCTCGTCCAAAGGCTTCGCGTCCGCGATGGCGAGCGCGCGGCCGGGCCGATCGAAAGCGACGAAGCGCTCGAGAATCCTTTCCATTGGCTCGTCGGCGATCTCGGCGCGCACGCCGTCGGAGAGGGCCATCAGCGCCTGCCCGCCGTGGGTCAGGAGGGCGAGGCCGAGGGGGTCCGCGCGGAGGAGCGAGAAGGGAGCGCCCGCTTCCAGGCGCACGGCCTCGTAGGTCGGCGCCGCGCCCGGCTCTTCGACCTCGGCCGCGAGCGAGTGGAACTCGAGCTCGGTGAAGAGAGCCTTCAGCTTGGCCGGATCCGCCGGCTCGAGCTTCAAGAGCTCCGGCTCGAACGCAACGGGCAGATCCGTCGGAATGGTGGCCAGGCGTTTCGAGAGGAGCGCCGCCTCGCGGTTCTCTCGCAGGCTTTCGCCGGCTTTGCCCTTGATCTCGCCGGCCTTCGCCAGGAGATTGTCGAGGTCTCCGTACTCGGAGATCCACTTTCTCGCCGTGACCTCGCCCACGCGAGGCACGCCGGGGATGTTGTCGGAGGAGTCGCCCATCAACGCCAGAACATCCACCACCTGCGATGGGGCGACGCCGAAGAATTCCTTGACGCCGGCTTCGTCCAAGAACCGCTCTCGGCCCGTGTGGTAGACGCGCACGCTGGGGCCCACCAGCTGCAGCATGTCCTTGTCGGCCGTCACGATGACGGTGTCGTAGCCCCGGCGGGCCGCCTCGGCGGCGAGCGATCCGATCACGTCGTCCGCCTCGTAGCCAGGCATTTCGAGGATCGGAACCCGGTACGCCTCGCAGACCTGCCGCACGAGAGGGATCTGGGTGGCCAGATCGACCTCCATCTCTTTGCGGTTGGCCTTGTAGGCCTCGTAGGCCTCGTGGCGCAGCGTCTTCTCGGGACGATCGAAAGCAACGGCGAGCGCGTCGGGCTCGTGCTCGCGGAGCATCTTCTTGAGCATCATCACGAAGCCGTAGACGGCGTTGGTTGGCTGTCCGGAGGTCGTGGAAAGACGCGAAATCGCGTGATACGCGCGGTGAATGTTCGACATTGCGTCGACCAGGTAGAGCGTGGGACGGGCTTTCGCCATGGGAATCGCGATTCTAAGTGACTCGGGTTCAGGGGGTTCCGATGGAGGAGCCGGCCCTAAAAGAAAATCGCGCGACCCGTTGGGTGTCGCGCGAATCAATGCAAAACAGACTAACAAACGGGCAGGCTGATGTCAAGAAAAATCTCGCTGGGCCATTCCTTTGCGTTAACTCCTTCTCGCCTCAGAATTTCTTGCGGACCGACGCGAGCACTTTGGAGCGCAGGCGCTGCGCTTCCTCCTGAAGATCGGCCGTTTCGCGATTCATTTGGGCCATAAAGGCCGGGTCCTGCACGCCCGGCAGGTTGATGCCGACGTTCAAGAGCGCGGCGGCCGTCGTGGCTTCGAGAAGCAATGCCGCCGTGCCCGCATCGGAAGCCGCGCTGGGGTTTCCTTTCTCGACCAGCTCGGGCAGCGCGGCCAAGAGGCGCACGGCGGCCCGGGCAGTCCGCATGGGAACTTCCGTGGCGACGCGGTTCGCCTCGGCGATCGCCCGGGAGCGGGCGCTCTTCTCCTCCTCGGTCCCTTTCGGCAAGCGTCGGGCGGCTACCACGGCTTCGTAGGAGAGAGCGTCCTCGCGCGCCAGCACGAGCATCTCGGCGCGCGCGGCGGAGGCCGCCTCGGCAATCACACGCATGGCCGGATGGGCCTCGGCGAACTTCTCCCTCGAGAGCGTCAGAGCCGTTACCATTTCGACGAGAGCCGCACCCAGCGCGCCCGAGACCGCCGCCGCAGTGCCGCCTCCGGGCGTCGGCTCCGGCGAGCCCAACGCCGAAAGAAACTCGTCCACGCGGTGCTTGCTGAAGTCGGTCATGACGGACCGAACACGCGGCCGCGCGACACGACAGCGGCCACGAGGTTGACGCCCCAATGATAGACGAGGTGACGGTCGTCCGGGGCATCGAGCAACACGGCGTCGGCGGACTTCCCCGCCTCGAGCGAGCCCGTCTCGGAGGCGAGACCGAGGGAGGCCGCGGCGTTCAACGTCATGCCGGTCAATGTCTCCTCGATCGAAAGAGCGGAGTCGAGGCAGGCGTGAGAAGCGACAGCCGCGAGCGATTCGGTGTAACACGTTCCGGGATTCGAGTCGGAGGCGACGGCGACCGGCACGCCCGCCGTGATCAGGGCGCGCGCCGGGGCGGGGTGCCTCCTCACCCACCAGGCCGTGCCCGGCAGGATGACCGCGACCGTGCCCGCGAGAGCGAGCGCCGCGATCTCGGTCTCGCCGATGAAGAGAAGGTGGTCGGCCGAGGCAGCGGCGAGCTCCGCCGCCAGAAGAGCGCCACCTGAGAGGGCGAGCTCGTCGGCGTGCACACGCAGCGCGAGGCCGTGTCGGCGAGCGGCCTTGAGAATGAAGCGAGATTCCTCGACCGTGAAAAACCCGTCCTCGCAAAAGACGTCGCAGGAGCGGGCGAGACCTTCGCGCGCGGCACGCGGGAGAATCTCTTCGACGATCGCCCGCATCCAGTCTCTGCGGCGGTCGCGATACTCGGGCGGAACTTCGTGTGCGGCGAGCAGCGTGGGCACGATGCGCGGCATGCCTGGCGCGGCGGCGAGATCGCGGAGCAGGCGCAGGGCCCCAAGCTCTCCTTCGACCGTGAGGCTGTAGCCCGACTTCGCCTCGACGGTCGTCGTGCCGTGCGCCAGCATCCGGGCGAGGCGGCTCGCGACGATCGAGCGCAGCTCCTGCTCCGATGCCGCGCGCGTTGCGCGGACGGTGGCGTGGATCCCGCCACCGTCCGCGGCGATCGCGGCGTAGCTCTCACCCGCCAGGCGCCGGCCGATCTCGGGGCTCCGGTCGCCCGTCCAGACCGGGTGCGTGTGCGCATCCACGAAGCCCGGCAAGACGGTCTTACCCGTCGCGTCGAGCGTGGCGTCGGCCGGCTTGCCCGCATACTGGCGCCGGTAATCGCTCTCTGGGCCGACGAAGACGAAGACGCCATCCTCGGCGCGGAGGGCCGCCTCGCGCATACGCAGAATCTGACCCTGCTCGCGCCCCCGCCGGGCGGTCGTGCCAGTCGGAGTCGCCAGGCAGGCCGCGTTGCGGATTTCGAGGGAGGGCACTTAGCCGGCCGTCTCTCCCTTGTCCGCCTTGCGGGTCAGATACGACAAGGGGCGAGCCTTCTCGTCGTCCTCTTTGTCGAACTCGAGGACCTGCTGGAAGAGCTCGACCATCTTGGCGAGCTGAAGCCGGAAGTTCGCCCGGTGGAGCTTGAGCTCGTGAATCGCCTTCTCGATCTCGGCCGAACGCTGAAGAGCATTGTGCGTGAGGCGCTCGGCGCCGTCCTGGGCCTCCCGCAGGACGAGCTCCGCCTGCTTCTGCGCCTGCGAGCGGATGTCCTCGGACGCCCGCTGGGCGGTCAAGAGGGTCTCCTTTAAGATGCGCTCCCTCTCGCGGTGCTCGGCGTTCTCCTCCGTCAGGCGCCCGACGCGCGCCGAGAGATCCGCGTTGGCCCGGACGATCTCTTCCATCTCCTCGGCCAGGAGCGCGAGAAACGACTCGACTTCGACGGGGTCAAGCCCCTTCCACTTGCGGGAGAACTCGTGCTTCTGGATTTCGAGCGGCGTCAAGCGCGGCATGAAGACCTCCTCATCACATGGCCGAGACGGCAAGGCGAGCCACAAACCGATACAGCAGATAGATCGCCAGCAGCACGAAGAGCGGCGAAAGATCGAGACCGCCCGTCCGCGAGGGCGGAAGCAAGCGGCGGAACGGCCGAAAGAGCGGCTCGGTCGTCACGCGCAGAAACCGAACGATGGGATTGCGCGGGTCCGGGCTCACCCACGAGATCAAGGCGGCAATGATCACGATCCATTGGAGGGCCTGCAGAGCGAACAGCAGAACCTCGAAGAGCGTGGCAGCCGCCGAGCCGCCGACGTTCATGCGGCCGGCCTCGGGCCGAAGAGCGCCGTTCCGATGCGGACCTCGGTGGCGCCCTCCTCCACCGCGATCTCGAAATCATGGCTCATGCCGGCCGAGATCTCGGGCAGATCGCGTTGGAGCGCGCCGGCCAAACGGTCGCGCAGCTCGCGCAGTTGCCGGAAATACGGCCGCGAGCGCTCGGGGTCGGGGTCGAAGGGGGGAACGGCCATGACGCCGCGCACCTCAAGGTGTGGGCAGGTCAAGACCGTTCGCGCAAGCGCCTCGACCTGGCCGGGCACCGCGCCGGACTTGGTTGCCTCGCCGCCGAGGTTGACCTCCAAAAGAACGGGCAACCGCCGGTCGGACCCCGCGAGCAGGCGTTCCAGGCGCTCTGCAAGTCTTTGCCGGTCCATGCTTTCGATCATTGCAAACCATTGTAGCGCGGCAGCGGCCTTATTCGTCTGGAGAGGGCCGATGAGCTTCCAGGTCAGATCCGGGAACTCGGGTCGGACCGCCTCAATCTTGGCCGCCCCTTCGGCGACGCGGTTCTCGCCGAAGAGCGAAAAGCCCGCGCGCGCGGCCCGCCGCACGAGCTCGGCCGGGTGTCCTTTCGTCACGGCCATGAGCTCGATGTCCTCGGGGCGGCGGCCCGCCTTAGCCGCGGCGCGGGCGATCGCTTCGATCGCTGCTGCGCGGCGCTGTCCGAGCTCGTCGTGGGAAAGGAGGGTCATGGCTCCCGCTGAAACCGCTCGCCCGCCAGGTGCCGCTCGGAGGCGTCCGCGCCGAGGTTGGCGAGCCGGTCCGCCATGCGATTCTCCTCGCGTCGGACGTGCCGGATCGCGAAGCGGCGAAACCCTTTCGCCAGCCGAAAGGCCTCGGCGACGAGCGGCTTCAAGTGCTCGGCTTTGACTTTGAAACGGCCGAGCATCTGCTGGACGAGCAGCAGGCTATCCGACGCGATGGCCACATCGGCCGCGCCGCGCTCCTGGGCGCGCTTCAACGCGAGCAACAGCGCCCGATACTCGGCCACGTTGTTGGTCGTGTGGCCGAGTGCCTCGAAGTGCTCTTCCGCGGGGGAGTCGGCTTCCGCCTCGATGTAGACGCCCGCGCCTGCCGGTCCCGGGTTGCCGCGCGCCGCCCCGTCGATCGAAGCGCGGAACCTCATGTCCTAGGGAGTCTGCGGCTCGTAGTAGAGGATCCGCTTGCAGCGGTCGCAGGTGATGATCTCCAGACCAGCTTTGAGCGTCTGCAGGGCGTGCGGACGCACCTTCATGTGACAGGCGGCGCAGGATCCGCTCACGACCCGGACGATGGCGAGACCGCCCTTCTTCTCGAGCAGGCGCTGGAACTCGGCGCGTTCGCGAGGCGGGATCGTGGCCTCGAGGTCGCGGATCTCGGCCCGGGCGGACTCGAGCTCCTGATCTATCTCGCGCTGTGCGGTGCGCCAGCCCGAAAGCTTCTGCTCATGCTCCTCGATCTCCTTCGGCAGGCTTGCTTCGCGCGTATCGAGATCCCGTTGGGCGGCCTCGATTTCCTCCTCGAGGGCGAGAACCCGCTCCTCGGTCGCCCGCACGAGCTTCTCGGCTCCGTCGATTTCGTTCAAGACCGCCCCATACTCGCGGCTGGACTGCACGCTGCGCAGGGTGGCCTGGAACTTCCTCTGCTTTTCCTGGTGATCGGCAAGCTCGAGCTCGGCCTTGTGCAGCTCGGCCTCGGCTTGCTTGAGACGCGCGCGGAGCCGCTCAACAGCTTCGACCTTCTCCCGGTGCGCGCTGTCCACGTCGGCAAGGTCCGACGGGACCGTGTTGCGCTCCTTCTCGCGCTGCTGAACGAAACGGATCCGGTCCTGGAGACGGTAGAGC
>WNGB01019086.1_pt1 | contig 10199 bp, 11 predicted proteins | sample 5400681 | NCBI WGS metagenome assembly WNGB01 (sample SAMN13153367, study PRJNA577476) | soil metagenome | isolation source: 115 cm soil or saprolite under grassland replicate 2 | place: USA:California | collected 2016-06-15
TCGAGATGTACCACCCCGCCCATCACTATTTGCCGCGCACGCTCCGCGCCGCCTCCCTAGCAGGCGTTGCTGCAGCGCGCGCGCACGAAGGAGATTTCGCTTGCGCTGGTTTCGATCCCGAAAGACGTCAGAGGAGCAGGCGCCCGTCGAGGCTGCCGCTCCCGCAGAAGCACCCGAGCCCGTAATCGCAGAGCCCGCCGATGAGGCGGGACAAACGACAGCCACCAAGCCCAGACGCCGTCGCGGGACCCGCGGCGGACGTGGCCGTACCCGGAAGACCGCAACCGCCGAACCGAAGGCGGAAGCGGCGGCCGCGGAGGCCAAGCCGGCCCCGAAGCCGGAACGGAAGCCACCCGCGCGCCGCCGCGAACGCGAGCGCCCGCAACAACGACGCCGGCGCGAGCCGCCGCGGCGTGCACCGCTCCCCGAGGCAAAACGGGAGCTACTCGTCTCCGTGGACGTCGGCGAGCAGCGGGTCGCCGTCCTCGAGGACGACCGCGTCGCCGAGGTCTATCTCGAGCGTCCGGAGCGCCGCTCGATCGCCGGCAACATCTACCTCGGCACGGTCGACAACGTCCTGCCGGGAATGGAGGCCGCGTTCATCGAGATCGGCCTGGAGAAGAACGGCTTCCTCTACGTCGACGAGATCGTGACGCCGGAGCTCGAGGGAAAGCGGCACGGCAAGAAGATCCAGGACCTGATCAGCCGCGGTCAGACGATCATGGTTCAGGCCGTCAAGGACCCGATGAAGACCAAGGGCGCGCGGCTCACGACCGAGATCTCGCTCCCCGGACGGTTCGTCGTCTACCAGCCGAACGGAGACGGCTTCGGCGTCTCGCGCCGGCTCGACGACGACGAGCGCGCGCGGCTGAAAGACGTCCTCAAGGGCCTCGACCTGAAGGGCGGTGGCGTGATCGTCCGCACGGCCGCCGAGGGTGCGTCGCCCGAGGACATCGAGCGCGACCTCCTGTTCCTCCAGAAGCTGTGGAAGGCGATCGACGCGCGCGCCAAGAAGATGAAGCCGCCGACGCTGCTCTACCAGGAGGCCGAGCTGCCTCTGCGCGTGACGCGCGACCTCTTCACGGAGAACTTCGAGCGGGCCTACGTCGACGACGACCGTGCGTTCAAGCGCATCGTCGGCTACCTGAAGAAGACGTCACCGCATATGGTCGAGCGCGTCGTCCGCTACAAGGAGAAGCAACCGCTGATGGTGGCGTACGGCGTCGATGCGGAGATCAAGTCGACGCTCAGCCGCCGCGTCGATCTTCCTTCCGGCGGCTACCTCATCTTCGACTACGCGGAGGCGTTCACGGTGATCGACGTCAACACCGGACGCTTCGTCGGCTCGCGCTCGAGATCATCGGGCGCCCGGCTGGAGGACACGATCACGAAGAACAACCTCGAGGCGGTGAAGGAGGTCGTCCGCCAGCTCCGCCTACGTGACATCGGCGGCATCATCGTCATCGACTTCATCGACATGGCGAATCCCAAGAACCGCGCCACCGTCGAAGAGGCTCTCCGCAGCGAGCTCGAGCGGGATCGGACGAAGACTCGTCGAGATGACGCGTCAGAACGTCACCGACGGTCCACGGGAGGTCATGACGAAGAAGTGTCCGACCTGCGGCGGCGACGGGATCGTCCTCTCCGAGGCGTCCGCGGCCGTGGACGTCGAGCGCCGCCTGCGCGCCCTCGCGGCGGGATCGCGTCACCAGGCGTACAGAGTCGAGGTCGCTGCGAAGGTCGACTCGCTGTTGATCGGCCCCGGCGCGTCCAGGCTCGTCGAGCTCGAGAAGCAGACCCGCCGTCGCTTCTACCTCGAGCCGAAGGCGAACACGCACCTCGACCACTTCCTCGTGCTCGAGGAAGGCAAGCGCGAGGACCTGGCACCGCCGGCCCCTGTTGCCGAGGGCGCGACGATCGAGGTCAAGCTCGTCGAGGTGGGCCTGCACGATCCGGAGGCGGGTGTCGGGAAGGTCGACGGGTTCGCCGTCTGCGTCGCGGGCGCGGCGAAGCTCGTCGGCAAGAACGTGAAGGCGCACGTCGAGCGTGTCGTGCACGGCACCGCCTACGCGACGATCGCGACCCGGGCGGCGGACGAGGCCGAGCCGCCGATCACCGCCGAGGGAGAGGCGGAGAAGCCCACGCGCCGTCCGGCGGCGAAGAAGGCGGAGCCGGAAGCCGCGGCGGAGCCCACGGCAGAGGAGCCGGCGGAGGCAGAGGAGCCGACGGAGGCCGAAGAACCCACGGAGGCCGAACAAGCGCCAAAGCCGAAGAAGAAGACCCGGCGTGGGTCACGCGGCGGACGGGGGCGGAAGAAGACGACGGCGGCCTCGCCGGCGGCGGCGTCCGGAGACGGCACGGTCGAGCAGCCGGAGGTCGAGCAGCCGGTGGCAAAGATTCACCTCCCCGACCGCGAGCTCGGCGAGGAGCCGGAGGAGGAGTCCGAAGAGGCGCCGGTCGCCCCGGACGCCGCCGCCGCCCCGAAGCCGAAGAGGAAGACGCGGCGCGGCTCGCGCGGGGGCCGAGGGCGAAAGAAGAAGACTGCGGCAGTCGTTGCAGCGGGCGACGGGGCGAAGCCCGAAGACCCCGAGAGTGAAGAACCCGACCGCTGGGAGTACGTCCCCATGTCTGAATGGGGCGACGAGCTGGACAAGGGCTAGGGTGGCGCCCAGGTCGGCGTGTCCTTGTCGGCCTGGCCGCTCGTGAGCCGGATGAGTCCGGTACCGTCCGCGCGCATCACGTAGAGCTGATCGTTTCCGTCGCGGTCGCCGATGAAGGCGAGTCGACGCCCGTCGGGTGACCAGGCCGGCGCGAACGCGTCGGAGTCGTCACCCGTCAGCACGTGCATTGATCCGGTCTTCGGATTCAGCGTGCAGATGTGCCAGTGGTCGCCGCTCCTGCACTGATAGGCGAGCACGTCACCTTTCGGCGACCAGACCGGCCGTCGATGATCCGGCGCCCCAAACTCTCCGAGACCGCTTTCCGGTCCGTTGACAACAAGGCCGTAGGAGTGGTCTCCGAACTCGACGTCCCAAGCGAGAGCCTTGCCGTCCGGCGACCACGACGGCCATTCACCGTCGTTCTCCAGGCTGTGTGCTTCTCGTCCATTCGCCCGCAGCTCGTAAAGATCGCCGTCGTGGACGAAGGCGATGCGCTTGCCGTCCGGTGACCAGCTCGGCTCGCCGTCCTGTGCGTCATCGTCGGTCAATCGGCGAACCTCGGTCCCGTCGGCGCCCATGACGTAGATCTCCCAGTTGCCGTCGCGGTCGGATTGGAACGCGATGCGCCGACCGTTCGGTGACCAATCCGGTGCCAGCTCCGTGTCGTCGCCGTCGGTGAGCTGAACGACCGCTCTATCGCGTGTCATGAACACGTGGGACGTTCCTTCCGGCGCGTACGCAAACGCGATGCCGTTGACCGTCCCGAGCGGAGTCGTGTGCCGGTGCGCGCCGTGGAGCAGGCCGATCACCAGCAGCGCAGCGATCGGAAGCTGCAGCACGGCAGGCCACGCGAGAGGCCGGTAGCCGATCGGTTGACCGAGCGCGACCTTCCGGAAGAACAGCATGTACGCAACCACCGCGAGCACGAGCAGCACGAGCCAGGGCAGGCTCAACGCCGGCACGAGCATCGACGGCACTTCCCAGCCGGTGACGCCGCGCTTGACCACCTGCTCCAGCCAGAAGTCGTTCGCGACGTTCGCGAGCCCGTACACGAGCAGGATCGCGAGGTAGGCCGCGAGCAGACCCCGCAGGATCGGTCCGATCCGCCCGAGGCTTCGGGACAGGAGGATCGCGGTCAGCGCGAGGAGCGTTCCGTCCATGCCGTGGTGGTGTCCTGCGTGGACGGCGCGATGCAGGCGCGCGTGACCGAACCGCGCGTACCACTCGTCAGAGTAGAAGACGGATCCGAAGACCGGCCAGCGGCCGATCAGGAAGCCGAGCTCCGCGGCAAGCCACGGCAGCGCGACCAGGACCAGCACGACCGCGGCGACGAGACGTAGGCGATCGCCGCTCACGTGAACGCGAGGACCGAGCCCTTCGCGCCAAGTCGCGGTGACGGTCAGCAAGAGCGCCAGCAAGACGCCCGCCGCTGCAATCGCGTTCCACCACTTCACATCGAGGTCGGCCTGATCGACCATGCCCGGCCAGAAGACGGCCGCGCAGAGGACGACGGCCACGAGCGCGAGTACGTTGACCGTGCGGCTCCGCGCCTGCGCCGCCACGATCGCCACGAGCGCAATCGCTGCGAGCGCGAGCGGGTAGTTGAGGAACACGACGGCGCGTCCCGCACCTCCCGTCCTGCCGTTTCCACTCACGTGGTAGAGCTCGCGGACGGGCAGCCGCGCATACGTGGCGAAGACCTCTGCGGCGACGAAGGCGTAGACGGTCCAGAGCATCCAGACCTCGCGCAGACCCGGACGAGCGCCGTGGCGGAGGGTCGCCACGGCCGCTAAACTGCCTCGGCTCGCGGGCAAAAAGCCCGCGTTTTCAGCGAAATGGCGACATACGCGATCATCTCACTCGGCGGGAAGCAATACCGCGTCCGCGAGGGCGAGCGATTGCTCGTGGACCGGCTCAAGACCGACGAGGGTAAGACGTTTCACCCCGACGTGCTCTTCTCCGGCGGCGACGGCGACGGAACGCTCGCGCCGAGGATCCAGGTGACCGCAAAGGTCGTCGGGCACGTTCTCGGCGACAAGGTTCGCATCGGCAAGCGCCGGCCCAAGACCGGCTATCGGCGGCAGACGGGTTTCCGGGCGCATCTCTCCCAGATCGAGATCCAGTCGATCGGCGCCGCCGCGAAGCGCGCGGCCGTGGCTGAAAGGGAGAAGGAGAAGGAGCCGGCCGCCCCGACGCCGAAGGCAGAGCCGAAGGAGGCCGCTGCCGTTCAGCCGCCGCGCGGCTATGCAGATTTCACCGTGGTGGAGATCAGCGAGAAGTCGAAGCGATGGAAGCTCGAGCAGCTCGAGGCGGCGCTCGAGTTCGAGCGGGCCCATGCAAACCGCAAGGGCGCGATCGCGGCGCTGGAATCGGCGCTCGCAACCAAGAAGGAGAAGGAGAGCTAGATGGCCCACAAGAAGGGACTCGGCTCGTCGAGGAACGGGCGCGACTCGAACCCGAAGATGCTCGGCGTGAAGATCTTCTCCGGGCAGGAGGTCAAGGCCGGGATGATCCTCGTGCGCCAGCGGGGGACGAGATTCCGCGCGGGCACCGGCACCGGCATCGGGCGCGACGACACGATCTTCGCCACCAGGCCGGGCACCGTTGCGTTCCGTCGGAGCGGGGAACGCCGGTTCGTCGAAGTCAACGGCGCCGCAGACTAGGTACGTATGTTCAACGACCGCGCCCGCATCCACGTGCAGGCGGGTCGCGGCGGCGACGGCAGCCTGCACTTCCGCCGCGAGAAGCACGTGCCGAAGGGCGGACCCGACGGCGGTGACGGCGGTCCAGGCGGCGACGTCGTTCTCGTCGCCGACCCGGATCTACGCGACCTCTCGGCCTTCCGCTCGAAGCGGCGCTTCAAGGCGGGTAACGGCGAGCCCGGACGCGGTGCGCTGAAGTACGGCGCGACGGGCGAGACCGTCGAGATTCCCGTTCCCGTCGGAACGCAGGTGCGCGACGAAGACGGCCAGCTGATCGCCGACCTCGCGAGCCCTGCGGCGCGGGTGATCGCCGCACGCGGGGGAATTGCAGGCCGGGGCAACAAGCGATTTGCGAGTCCGACCCGGCGCACGCCGCGCTTTGCCGAGACCGGCCTGCCCGGCGAAGAGGCGACGCTGGACCTGCGGCTGAAGCTGCTCGCGGACGCAGCACTCGTCGGGCTCCCGAATGCGGGCAAGTCGTCGCTGCTCACGCGCATCTCGAACGCGCGCCCGAAGGTCGCGGAGTATCCGTTCACGACCCTCGCCCCGGTGCTGGGCACCGTCGATTCGCCGGACGCCACCCGGCAGCTCACGGTCGCCGACGTTCCCGGGCTGATCGAGGGAGCGAGCGAGGGAGTGGGGCTCGGGCACGAGTTCCTGGCCCACCTCGAGCGCGCCAATCTCCTGCTGCATGTGATCGATGCGGCGGAGGACGATTCGGCCGACCGCTTCGCCGCGATCGACCGCGAGCTGGCCGCGTACGGGGCCGGCCTCGAACAGCGGCCACAGGCGGTCGTCCTGAACAAGATCGACCTGCGCGCGGACTCACCTGCGTTCGAGGTCGTCGACGACCGCATCGTTCGCGTCTTTCGGGTCTCGTGCGCGACGGGCGCAGGGATCGAGGAGCTGAAGCGGGCGCTCTTCGAGCTGTGTCCGCCGCAGGCTCCACCGGCGACCTCGGAGGACGGGCTCGTCGACTTTCTCGTCTACCGGCCGCGGCCGGATGGGCGACGCTTTCGCATCCTTCGCACCGATCGAGGCTTCCGGATCGCGGGAGACGTTCCGTCCGACGAGGAGGAGCTTGCCGCCGCGCTCAAGGCCGCCGGCGCGCGCAAGGGCGACGAGATCGAGGTCGACGGCGAGGTACTCCAAGTTCAATGACGGCGCTGTTGGGCGGCAGCTTCAACCCGCCGCACAACGGACACCTCGCGCTGGCGCGGGCTGCGGATGAGCGCTTCGGCGAGGAGCTCGTCGTCCTCGTCGCCGTGAGGCCCGGACACAAGGAGGTGCAGCTCGACGCCGACACCCGCCTCCGGCTCGTCCGGGCCGCGTTCCCCGACCGCGAGGTCGAGCTCGATCCCCACGAGCGGACCGTGGACATGCTCAAGTCGGGGCGCTGGCGCGACCCGCTCTTCCTGATCGGGGCCGACGAGTTCTGCGACTTCTCGACCTGGAAGGATCCGGAGGGCGTCGTCGCCCGTGCTCGGCTCGGAGTCGCGACGCGTCCTGGCTATCCGCACGATCGCCTCGACGCGGTGCTGGCGAAGCTCTCTCGACCCGAGCGCGTCGAGTTCTTCGAGATCGAGCCGCTCCCGATCTCCTCGCGCGGGATTCGCGAGCACGTCGCCGCGGGGGAGCCGATCGACGGGCTCGTCCCGCCGGCCGTCGCGGAGCTGATTCACTCGTTGGGGCTCTACCGGAACGCGTAGAGGCCCGGCTACACTTTGCGCGCACCCCGAAAGGATCTGAAGCCACACTGACGCCACTCGAACAAGCGCGCCGCATTGCCGGCCTCGCCCAGGAAAAGCTGGCGCAGGACGTGGTCATTCTCGACATGCGGCCGGTCTGCTCCTACACCGATTTCTTCGTCGTCTGCACGGGCCAGAACCCGCGGCAAGCCGCCGCCATCTACGACGAGGTGCATCGCGGAATGAAGCACGAGGTTCGTCTCCTACCGCGTTCCGTCGACGGGCAGGGGGAGGCGACGTGGATCGTCGCGGACTATCTCGACGTCGTCCTGCACATCTTCACGCCGGACGCGCGCGACTATTACCGCCTCGAGGATCTCTGGGGCGACGTGCCGTCGGTCGAGGTCGCGAGCGCTTAGCAGCGGCAGGCGGCGCCGCGCAGCTGGAGGACGCTCGAGTACGCGCTGGATCCCCTGAGGATCGACGCGGCGCGTCCGAGGAGCTTCGGCACGCGGGTGAACGGTCCGCGCGTCTCGAGGATCAGCCAGGAACGGAACGCGTGGGCGCGGATGCCGGCCGTGGCCAGGCGTCGCCGCGCGGCCGTGGGAAGCGGGGTGCGCAGCGGGAGGGCGACCAGGACGTCGTGAACGGTGCGCGTCCGTCGCACCGCTCGCTCGAGCGAGACCGGCTCGCGCGGAAATGCGCGCCCGACTCCCGCCTGCGGCAGCGCGGCGAGAAACACCGGTGAGTAGGGATACAGAACGTCTCCTTGCTCGATGTGCGTACGGAGCCAAGCGGCCGGTCCGGCGACCGCGGCCGCTTCGCCGGACGCGATCGTCCGCGGGTCCGCGACGGCCGACGGGGCAAATGCCGAAACCGTGACGGCGGCGACCGCGATGGCGAGGCGCGCCGGCATTCTCGCGATCCCGGTCGCGACGAACGCGATCCAGACGGGAAGCACGAAGACGAGGTGTCGCGGGGCGAGCCGGTCACTCGTGATCCCGGCCGCGCCGGCTGTCACGAGGACGGCAGGCGGCCCCACGATCGCGAGGCAACCGAGCGCCGAGAACGCGCGCGGGAGCGTCCAAGCCCCGACGGCTGCGAGCAGCGCGAAGACGACGAGGCTGACGCCGTAGCCGCCGGCGGATCCGCCGAGCGCACGCAGCGCGGTCTCCGGCGCCGGCATCCCGACGTCCGGGTCGTAGCGGCCTGACAGACGCAGTGCCGGGAGCACCAGCGGTACGGCGAGCAACCCGACGCCGAGTGCGCGTAGCCGCCACAGCCAGACCGCGACCGCGAGCTCGGCGACGAAGAGGAAGAGGCCGAACGGGTGGACCGCGAGGGGAAGCAGGGCGGCGACGGTCGCCGCGAACAGTGTGCCCCGGCGCGGCTCCTCGACGGCACGGACGAAAAGGTCGAGCGCAAGGGTGCTCGCGAAGGCGAACAGCGAATACATGCGGCCGAACGTCCCGTAGATCGTCAGCAGCTGCGAGGTCGCCGCGAGTGCCGCGGCCGTCATGCCTGCGAACGGGCCGCCGAGTCTCCGGGCGAGGTCGTAGCAGAGCGGCACCGTCGCCAATGCGAACGCCAGCGAGAGCCAGCGCACCGTCTGCGCCGATCCGCCGATCGCGAACGCGGCGTGGACGAGCAGGAAGTGCAGCGGCGCGCCGCCGCGGTCGAGCAGGACGGTGTGCAGAAGGTCTCCGAGCGGCCGCGCCGAGATGAGGCCTGCGACGGCCTCGTCCTCCTGCCACGGCTTGCCATGGATGTCTCCCAGCAGCCGGATCAGCAGGAAGGTCAGGCTTCCGGCGAGGGCGCCCGCGGCGCCGAGGCTCACCGCGGTGCGGATCGCGTGGCGCTCGATCGCGGCGGAGCTCACGTCTTTGGACCTTAGCCGTCGGTGTGCTTGAGCTCCGACTCCTCGAGCTGCGCCTCATCGAGAGACATGTCGCCGGAACAGACCTTGGCGTTCAGGTCATTCTCGATCGAGTCCATCTCGGACGCGCGCGGATACGGTTCCGGCCAGAGATTGCGCGGATCGGTCGGATGCCCGCCGAGCTCGAGGCTGATCAGGTGGTCCTCCTGGTATTGCGACGGCGAGCCGCCGACTCCGTATTCACGCATCTGTTTCAGTTTCAGCGCATTCGTGTAGCCGGTCGGCGGCCGGATCGTCCGCGTCCAGCCGTGCTTGCAGATCGTGTCGGCGATGTTAGTTTGCGTGACTTCGGGGTTGAGGACGCCGGGTGTCCGGACGAGATCCGCGTGGTACGGAGACTTCGGCGCGGAGGTGTGCGGCATGACGACCGCAACGCCGAGCAGGAGCAGGGCAGCGGTAACGAGTGGTGCGCGTAGCGACATGCGTTCCAAGGTGCGGGCGCGCGCGCATTACGGCAAGTTGTCCAAACTGGACACGGCCCAGCCGAGGCCGTGGCTAGCTTCGGTCTGTGCTGTCCACGAACCAAAAAGGTGCAATCAGCGAAGGGGCGATTACGTACGCAGCCATTCGGCTCGGGATCGGCGTTTTCAGTGCCGTAGTGGACGAGCGCTACGACCTCATTTTCGACCTAGGCCCGCGGCTTCTTCGGGTTCAATGCAAGACCGCAGTCCTGAACGGAGATGTCGTCGTTATCCGCTGCTACTCGAACCGGCGGAACGCGGAAGGACTTCTCAAACGCTGCTACACCAGTGGTGAGATTGACGCGATTGCTGCGTACTCCCATGAACTCGATCGATCTTTTCTGATACCAGTCGCCAGGATCGACGGTCGTTCGCATATCCAGCTCCGCCTTCACCCGACGCGGAACAATCAGGCTCGAGGCATTAACTGGGCAGATGAGTTCGATCTTGCCGCTACACTTTCCCGGCTCCAGGGGCCATAGCTCAGTTGGGAGAGCGTCTGTCTGGCAGACAGAAGGGCACGGGTTCGAGTCCCGTTGGCTCCACTTTTTCGGACATCGCGCAAACCACGCCGGACCGCCGCATACGCTGAGCAGCGTGAGCGTTCCGCGTTAGTTCGAGATTATCGCCGTGTCGGCATCCTCACGGTGCGGTCGGGAGTGATCTCTCGTCGAGCCCGCCTCCCCGAGCGACTCGCTCGATCAGCATCCGGTCTGTGAGCCATTCGACGGGCGCCCGGTCGTCCGTCAGGA
>WNGB01017031.1_pt1 | contig 10198 bp, 2 predicted proteins | sample 5400681 | NCBI WGS metagenome assembly WNGB01 (sample SAMN13153367, study PRJNA577476) | soil metagenome | isolation source: 115 cm soil or saprolite under grassland replicate 2 | place: USA:California | collected 2016-06-15
TGCGCTTGGCCTCGTTGAAGGCGTGGAACATGTTGATCGGCACCCACGGATAGCGATCGACGATCTCCTGCTTGATCCCGAGGATGTGCATGATCGGGAAAATCTGGGTCCGCTTGAAGTAGGCCTGCTCCTCCTGCTTCCAGTTCGGGAACAGGCGCGCGACGCGCGGGTCCTTCTGCATCAAAGGCTTGATCAGGTCGGGATGGATCACGGCGTCGAGCGCGCCCTCGGCGAGCAGGCCTTCGACTGTCTCATTGTGCGAAAGCTTGCTGATCTTGAGGCCAGGCGGCGGCTCGAACTCGATGGTCTCGTCGAGCTCCGGCACCCATTCGATCGACGTCTGCGGCACGCCGTATTCGTGCTCGAGGATGCCGCGCATCCAGACGATGGCGGTGGCCTGGAACTGCTTGACGCCGACCTTCCTGCCGATCAGGTCGGTCGGCTTCTTGATGCCCTTGCCGGTGTTGATGAACACGAAGCCGTGGCGGAAGCGGCGATGCAGGAACACCGGGATCGCGGTGGCCGGGAAGCCCTGGTCGCGCGCCACGATGAAGGAGGAACACGAGGCCTCCGCCATGTCGAACTCCTGCCCGCGCAGGAAGCGCCAGTGGCGGGTGGTCGAATCCATCGCGGTGAGGACGGTGAGGTCGATGCCGTCCGGGCGGACAGTGCCTTCCTTGAGCGGACGGATGATCTCGTAGTCGCCGCAGGCGAGGGTGAGCGGAATGCGGGTGGACACGTTTGAGCCTCTCTCCTCTGTCATTCCGGGGCGCGCGAAAGCGCGAACCCGGAATCCATGGTCACCGCAGTGATGCACGACCGCTCGATGTCGGCAAGTTGTGCGCAATGGATTCCGGGCTCGCGGGCTTGCGCCCGCGCCCCGGAATGCGTCGATCTCGGCGCCCGACACCGGGTTGACCTCGAGCTTGAGCTTGTCGGCCTCCTCCAGGAAGGCGGCGTCCTTCAAGGTCTCGTCGAAGGCCTTGCGCAGCGCCTGCTTGCGGTCCGCCGGCACAGCCGGCGGCGCGGCGAACGGCCGGCCCATGACCTGCCGGCTGGTGACAAGCTTGAGCATCTGCTTCTGGCGGTCGTTGGCGAACTCGCTGACCGTCGGGATATGGGTGAGCTCGGGCGCCTTCTGCTCCGAGATGTGCACGATGTAATTGAGCTTCTTCTCGGGGATCCAGGCGGCGCGCGTCGACTTGATGCTCGACCAGGACCAGCCGCAGCGCCCGTCGACCTCGCCGCGCTCGATCGCCAGGACGATGTCGGAGGTGCCGTGATAGCCGGTGACGAGCTTGAGCTTTGCGCCGAACACATTCCTGATCAGCGCCGCATAGGTGTCGGGATCGGAGCCGGCGCCTTCGCCGCCGACCGCGAACGAGGACTTGAGCGCATCGGCCCAGGTCTTGACCAGCGAGGTGTGCCAGGTGGCGCAGATCGAGATCTCGTTGCTGCCGCTGCCGAGCCAGGTGAACTTGGTAGCCTCGAACTGGACCTTGGCGGTGCCGATCAGGGGCTCGATGGCAAGCCCGCGGGCGAAGGTTCCGAACGAGGTGCCGTCCTTGGGCGCCACGTTGTAGAGGTTGTTGGCGGCATTGAGGCTGCCGGCACCGGTGATGTTCTGCACGATGAAGTTGGGATTGCCGGGCAGGTGCTTGCCCATATGGCGCACCAGCGCCCGCGCATAGAGGTCGTAGCCGCCGCCGGCGCTGTAGCCGACGATCACGTTGACGGTCTTGCCGCGATAAAAGTCGGCAACCGCGTCGGCCTCTGCCCGATCGGTGTGCAGGACTGCGACGATCGCGCACAGCCCCAACAGCGGCAGACGGTATGGAAGGCGCATTCTCTTCTCCTTGGTCGGACCGGCGGAAACCCTGCAATGGCTATGCCACCGCGTCAACGGTGAGATGCCCTTTACGTGCGCGCAAGCCAATGGCATGAGGCATTCTGACGCTCGTGCCCCGAACCCGAAGTTCGCACGCCTGTGCCGCGAGTATTCGCGAACTTCGGGATCGGGGCACTGGCTACGGACGTCGGCCGGATGCAATCGAGAGGTGTGCGGTGGGTGAATTCGGAGTAGGGCAGGCGGTCCCACGGTTCGAGGATCCGAGGTTGATCAGGGGTGAGGGCCGCTACGTCGGCGATGTATTCTTGCCGGGCATGGCCTATGGCTACGTGCTGCGCTCGCAGCACGCGCACGCCAGGATCGTCTCGATCGACACCGGCAAGGCGAAGGCGGCGCCCGGAGTGCTGGCCGTGCTCACCGGGGCCGACTGGGAGGCGTCCGGGTTCGGCGACCTGCCGGTGCCGGGTGGGCTCAAGCGCCGCGACGGATCGCCGATCTACCGGCCGCGCTATCCGGCGCTGGTCAAGGATCGCGTGCGCTGGATCGGCGACTGCGTGGCGTTCGTGGTGGCCGAGACTTACTACCAGGCCGCTGACGCCGCCGAGCTGATCGAGGTCGTGTACGAGGAGCTGCCCGCCATCATCGCGACCGCCGATGCGGTCGCACCCGGCGCGCCGCTGGTGTTCGACGACTGCTCCAACAACATCTGCTTCGTCCAGCTCGACGGCGACAAGGCGGCGACCGACGCGGCGTTCGCGCGCGCCGCGCACGTGGTCAAGGAACGGTTCGTGATCAATCGCGTCACCGCCGCCAGCATGGAGCCGCGCGGCAGCCTCGGCATCTACCATGCGGCCGACGGACGCTACACCATCCACACCACGCTGCAGCGCACGTTCTCGTTCCGGGAGGAGCTGGCGCGGTCGGTGCTGAAGGTGCCGGAGAACAAGGTGCGGGTGATCGCCGGCGACATTGGCGGCGCCTTCGGGATGAAGACCGCGATCTACAACGAGCCGGCGCTGGTGCTGCTGGCGGCTAAGCTCACCGGCCGGCCGGTCAGGTGGATCAGCACGCGCTCGGAATCCTTCCTCTGCGACGCGCAGGCGCGCGACAACGTCACCGATGCCGAGCTCGCGCTCGACAAGGACGGCCAGTTCCTCGGCGTGCGGGTCAAGACCATCGCCAACACCGGCGCCTATCTGCAGGTCGGCTCGACCTCGTTCATCGGCAACATCGGCACGCTGGCGGGCGTCTACAAGACGCCGGCGCTGCATGCCGACATCACCTGCGTGTTCACCAACACCAACCCGGTGCGGCCCTATCGCGGCAACGGCCGCCCGGAGGCGGCCTATGTGATTGAACGGCTGGTCGATCTTGCCGCCGACCAGCTCGGCATCGACCCGGTGGAGTTGCGCCGCCGCAACACGATTCCGGCGAACGCGATGCCGTTCAAGACCGGGCTCACCTTCACCTATGACAGCGGCGAGTTCGAGAAGAACATGGACATGGCGCTGAAGATGGCCGACCTCGCGGGCTTTGCGGCGCGCCGCGCGCAGTCGCGCAAGCACGGCAAGCTGCGCGGGCTCGGCCTCTCCAACACGATCGAGAAGGCGGCGTCGCCGAGCTACGAAGGCGCCGAGATCCGCTTCGACCGTTCCGGCGCGGTGACCTTGTTCTCGGGCTCGAGCAATCATGGCCAGGGCCACGAGACCGCGTTCAAGCAGATCGTTGCCGACCGGCTCGGCCTCGACCCGCGCGACATCACCTACGTGCACGACGATACCGACCAGGTGTTCTTCGGCGAGGGCACCGGCGGCTCGCGCTCGGCCACCATCGGCGGCTCGGCGGTGCTGATGGCGACCGACAAGATCAAGACCAAGGCGACCGCGATCGCAGCCCACGTGCTCAAGGTGGCGCCGGAAGACCTGCGGTTCGAGGACGGCATCTTCTCGTCGGGCAAGACCAACCAGACCATGACGCTCAAGGACGCGGCGCTGGCCTCGCTCAATCCGGCCAAGCTCCCCAAGGACATGGAGCTCGGACTGATCGCGACCGCCCTCTACAATCTCGAGGTCGAGAACTATCCCAACGGCTGCCACGTCTGCGAGGTCGAGGTCGACGAGGAGACCGGCGTGGTCGAGGTGCTGCGCTACAGCGTCGTCGACGACGTCGGTACCGTGATCAACCCGCTGCTCGTGCACGGCCAGATCGTCGGCGGCGTAGCGCAAGGCGCCGGGCAGGTGCTGATGGAGGACATCCGATTCGACGCCGAGAGCGGCCAGATCATGACCGGCTCGTTCATGGACTACGCGATGCCGCGCGCCAGCGACCTCTCGTCGGTGGCGATGAAGAGCAACCCGGTGCCGACCAAGACCAACCCGCTCGGCGTGAAGGGCTGCGGTGAGGCCGGCTGCGTTGGGGCGCTGCCGGCGGTCGCGAATGCGGTGGTGGACGCGCTGTCGGTGCTCGGCGTCAAGCACATCGACATTCCGGTGACGCCGGAGCGGGTGTGGCGCACCATCAAGGACGCGCGGGCGGCATAGGCGTTCCGCGGAATTCTCCCGCACCCGAAAGCGCGGAAGGAGCGCCGCGCCCGGGGGTGTCGGTGCGGCGCTCCTTCCTGACATGCGAGGCGCGTGTGGCCCGCCTCGCGCCGTGTTCGTCAGCCGTGAGAGATCAGACGAGCAAGAGGTCGGAGTGCATCAACTGCGCACTCGTGGCGACCAGGTTGTTGCCGTCCTGGATCAGGATGTTGTCGCCCGGCCCGCCATCCAGGATATCGAGACCGGCATTGCCAATCAGCACGTCGTCGCCGGCGCCGCCGAGGAGCGTGTCGTTGCCGGCGCCGCCGAGCAGGATGTCATTGCCGTCGCCACCGTCGAGCACCAGCTTCACGCCAAGGGTGCCAAGTGCCGAGGCATCGATCACATCGTCGCCGGCGAGGCCGGCAATGTGGATGGTGTCGTTGATATCGAAGTGCTCGATGACGACCTTGCTCGCGGCGCCGGTCACCACCAGGGCTCCGTTCTCGAGCGACAACGTGATGACGTCGTCGCCGTTGGTGCCGTTGATGATGACCGTGTCGTCCTGCTGGTCGGGGACGCCGCCGGCCGCCGCAAGGTCGATATTGACCAGTTTGACGTCGGTGCCGCTCATGTCGTTGACCATGATCGTGTCGGTGCCACCGAGTGCGTTGAGGTCGATGGTCTCGACATCGTTCAGGTCCATGACGATGTTGGCGACGTCGCGCGTCAACATGGCCCGCTCGCCGTTGGCAAAGATGTTGATGATCTCGGAGATGTTGCTGCCATTGAATACCAGCGTGTCGGTGCCGGCCTGACCCTCGACGGTGTCGTTGTCGTCGCCCGGGTTCCAGACGAAGGTGTCGTTGCCGGCGCCCATGAGGGCGACATCGAGGCCGTCGCCGCCAACGATCATGTCATCGCCGGCACTGCCGATCATCACGTCATTGCCGAGACCGCCGTTGATCGTGAGCTTGACCTGGCCGGCATCGAGGGCGCTGGCGTTGATGACGTCATCGCCGCCCAGGCCGTTGATGAACAGCTGGTCGCTGTCACCATCGACGTGATGGAGCAGCACATCAGCCGCGAGGCCATGCACCGTGATGTTTCCGCCAGCGTCGCTGGCAACGGTGACCTGATCGCCGCTATTGCTCGCGTTCACGATCACGGTGTCGGCCTGCCCGTCGCCTTGGCTGCCGCCGAGGGTGGCCGCGAGGTCGATGTCGACCGTCTTGACATCGGTGCCGGTCATGTCGCCGACGGTGATGCTGTCGGCGCCGCCGAACATATGCAGCTTGATGGTCTCGACATCGTTCAGATCCATCGTGATGCTGGCGATATCGCGGGACAGCCGCGCGCGCTCGCCGTTGGCCGAGATGTCGATCATTTCGTTGATGTTGCTGCCATTGAAGTCGAGCACGTCAAGCCCATCCTGGCCCTCGACCACGTCGTTGCCGTCGCCCGGGTTCCAGACGAACGTGTCGTTGCCGGCGCCCATGAGGGCGAGGTCGTCGCCGCGGGCGCCGAAGATCACGTCGTTGCCGTCGCCGCCGATGAGAACATCGGCGCCTTGACTCCCGATCACGGTGTCGTCGCCGGCTCCGGCGTCGATGGTCAGCTTCATGACGTCGGCCGGGAGGGTAGCGGCGTTGACAGTGTCATTGCCGCCCAGCGTCTTGATCAGGAGCTGGTCGCCCGCCTCCGCGTGGCTGATACTGACGAGCGCCGGCAAGCCGACCACCGCAACCGAGCCCGCCGCTCCCGTTACCTGGACGACATCGTCGGAATTGGTGCCGTTGACCGTGACAGTGTCCGTCTGACCGTCGCCAGTGGCGCCGCCGAGCACGCCAGCCAGATCGATCTGCACCTGGGTGGTGGCTGTGCCGCTGAGGTCGCCGACATTGATGGTGTCGGAGCCGCCGAGTGCATTGAGGCGGAGAGTTTCGACGCCATTGAGATCCATCGTGACGTTGGCGATGTCGCGGGCGAACCGGACGCGCTGGCCATTGGCCGAGATGTCGAAGGTCTCGTTGATGTTGGCGCCGTTAAACACGAGCGTGTCGGTGCCGTCCTGACCTTCGACCGTGTCGCTGGCGTCGCCCGGGTTCCAAATGAACGTGTCGTCGCCCGCGCCCAGGAACGCGACATCGTTGCCGCGGCCGCCGTTGATCGTGTCGTTGCCGTCACCGCCGAGCAGCATGTCGGCGCCATCGCCTCCGGTGATCGTATCGTTGCCGGCGCCGCCGTCGATGGTCAGGTTGATCAGGGCTGAGAGACCGTTCCCGGCGGTGATGATGTCATCGCCGCCATTGGCATTGAGCACGAGGTTCTCGGTTGTGCCGATATCGAGGGAGAACGGCGCAGGATCGACCCGGTCGAAACGAACTCGCGTGCCGTTGGCGGTAATGGTGAAGATTTCGGCGCCGTTGCCGCCGTTGACTTCGGCGGTGTCGATGCCGCTGCCGCCTTCGAACAGATCGGTGCCGTCGCCCGGATTCCAGATCATGCGATCGTTGCCGGCCTCGCCGAATACCTGGTCGTCGCCCGCGCCACCGGTCAGGATGTCGTTGCCGTCGCCGCCGAAGAGGAGATCGTTGCCACCCTTGCCAAAGAGGGTGTCGTTGCCGCTTTGGCCGAAGATGAGATCGTTGCCCGAGCCGCCGATCAGGGTATCGTTGCCGGCGCCGCCGAACAGGTTGACCGCGGGCATCGCGCCGGAGCTCTCGTCAACCGTAATCGTGTCGTCGCCGGCCTGGCCGAACACCTGAATCAGCTTGGTGTTGGCAACGGTCGCTGTGCCGCCCTTGACGGGCACAGCGCCGCCGTTGACCAGAATGGTTCCGGCAGCATTCCGACCGAGCACGATGTTGTTGTCGAGACTGTCGCCAAACACGGACAGCGTGCCAGCCTGGGGGGAAAACGTCGCGATGATTGCCATTGGTGTCATCCTTTCGAGGTTGTGGCCGTGCGCGAATGTGCGCGCGGCCTCGAGTGAGGGTTGGGGGTTGCAGGGAGACTTCTTATTTCGATGCAGCTAGGCTGCTTGTCGCTGCCGGCTGAGGCTCAAAAGCGTGACCTTGGGTGCAAGCCAGTCCAGACAGGTTCGTCATTGCGCCCGAAGCCGGTCAGCATGCGTTCGACGGGACGGTGGACGAACCAACGCTCAGACCCAGAGCGGCGTCGCTGCGGATCGAAACTGTGCGTCTTGTTCATTCGGATTGCTCCTGTGGCGCGGCCCTCGACGGGCCGCTGACCCCCTAGGTCGCGCGAGGAAGCACCTTGGTTTTTCTGAAGTGCTGGATTTGAGCTTGAGAAAAGCTGGATTTTTCGTGGAGGAATCCTGTTGGTTGGCGCAGCGGTATTGGGTGATGGGATCCGTTCGGGGCAGGTGTCCGATTCGACCAGCGTTGTCTCGCAGCAAATGCATTTTGTTCTAAATTGATCGATCGCGTTTCCAACGCCGCAACCACGCCTGACCGAACACCTGGATCAAGGTGGTGTTGGCTACGGACGAGGTGCCGGCCAGGATGGCGACCGCGCCGTTGTTTGATCTGGATCGTCCCGGCAGCGTCGCGCCTCACCGCCAGGCAAAAGGTAGCAGTGATAGCCATTTTCTTCTTCCTTCCAGGGTTATGGCCTCAGCGCGGTTGCGCATGGGCCGCGGAAATGGTGGGCCGATGTGGCAGTCAGGCAGCTTTACGTTGCGGAAGGGTAGTCAAAGTGCGGCCACGCGCGCGCCGATCGTCCGACCCAGACCGCCGCCGTCTGCACGCGCATTCGATTTCGCTGCGCCCCAGGCCGATATGTCGGCGAGGGCGCGATCGTCCAGCCTCTGGAGCGCGCGAACGTCGCAGCGGCAGCGCCATTCGAGCACCAGCCCGTGGGCCAGCCGGATGCCGCTCCTGCCGAGAACGCGCAGCCACTGCGCGAACCTGTGCGCAGTGTGACGCGCAAGCGCGCCGATAACGCGGCTGCGCTCACGATTTGCCCGCATTTGAAATTCATAAGAGGAAGGCGGTTGGGCCGAATTCCTGGTCGCAAGCAAGGTCGCTCTCCTGTCTGTTCCCCACTTGCGCCCCCACGTGCGGCAGTACGTGGCGGGTTCTACCGGCGAGCGGGGTGACAGGCTTGCAGGAGGCCCTGAGTTTCCCTGGTGATTTCCTGTAGATTTCCTAAATGTGCTATCCCGTTTCCCGGCGGCTGGTGCGCCGGTGTCGCGTGGGTGGCGCGCAGCGTTCGAAAATGAGGCAGACCTTGGACTTCCGCTTCGCCGAGTTTGAAATCGATCTCGGGCAGCACGAACTGCGTCGAAGCGGCCAAGTCGTCGCCATCGAGCCGCAGGTGTTCGACCTACTAGTTTACCTCATCCGCAATCGCGATCGAATCGTCAGCAAGGACGAGCTGATCGAGGCCATCTGGCAGGGCCGCATTGTTTCCGAAGCGGCGCTCAGCTCGCGCGTCAGCGCTGTGCGCCGCGTGATCGGCGATAACGGAGACGACCAACGCCTCATTCGAACCCTCCATAAGCGCGGCTTCCGTTTCATCGGGCCTGTTGATGATGCCGCCGCAGCGCCGCCGGGCTCATCGGCCGCGAATGGCGCAGCCGAGCGGCAGGCGCCGGCCACCAAAGATTCGATCGAGGCGGCGCCGAAGACCGAGGGCTCGCGCGCACCGCTGCTGCCGCTTCCCGACAAGCCGTCGATCGCCGTCCTGCCGTTTCAAAACATCAGCGGCGATCCTGAGCAGGATTATTTCGCAGACGGCCTGACCGAAGACATCATCACGGGTCTCTCCCGCCAACGCTGGTTCTTCGTCATCGCCCGCAATTCCACCTTTGCCTACAAGGGCGAAGCGGTCGACGTCCGCAGGGTGGCGAGCGAGCTGGGCGTCAGATACGTGCTCGAGGGGAGCGTTCGGAAAGGCGGCGACAAAGTTCGCGTGACCGGACAATTGATCGATGCCACCAACGGCGTGCACCTGTGGGCGGATCGATACGATCGCGCGCTGGCCGACATTTTCGAGCTGCAGGACGATATCACCGACCGGGTGATCGGCTCGGTCGGCCCGCAGATCCTCGTCGCCGAGGCGGCGCGCGTGCGCCGCAAACCGCCGCAGAGCATCGACGCCTGGGACCTGGTGATGCAGGCGCTGCCGCACATGTGGCGGGTGAGCGCGGAGGAACAACGGCGCGCGCAGGATTTGCTGCAACAGGCAATCGCGCTCGACGCCGAGTATGCGCATGCCCATGCCCTGCTGGGCTGGAGCTATGCGAACATGTTCAATGTCGATTTGCGCCGGCCGATCCGTGAGTTCACGGACCGGGCACTCGAGGTCGGCGCAAAGGCGGTGGCGCTCGATGACCAGGAGCCCTGGGCGCACCTCGTGCTCGGGCTGGGTCACGCGCGCCGCCGGCGTCCCGAGCCGGCCGTGACCCATCTGTCGAAATCCATCGACTTGAACCCGAACTTCGCACTCGCCCATGCCGGGCTCGGCTATGCCTTGGCCTGCGGCGGCGAGCCGGAACGCGGACTGCAATCGCTGGAATTGGCGGAACGGCTGAGCCCGCGCGATCCGTTCCTCGGGATCTACGCGCCCACCGTGCGCTACATGGCGCTGTTCGCGCTTGAGCGCTACGAAGAGACGATCGCGGTGTGCCGTGCCACAGCGGCGTTGCATCCCAACCATGCTGGCGCCTGGCGGTTGATGACCGTCTCGCTCGGATTGCTTGGAAGAACGGAGGAAGCACGTCAGGCCCTTGCTCATACGCTGACACTGCAACCTGATCTCTCCAGCGCGCATGTCGAGATCAACACCGTGTTTGCGAATCCGT
>WNGB01024433.1_pt1 | contig 10198 bp, 8 predicted proteins | sample 5400681 | NCBI WGS metagenome assembly WNGB01 (sample SAMN13153367, study PRJNA577476) | soil metagenome | isolation source: 115 cm soil or saprolite under grassland replicate 2 | place: USA:California | collected 2016-06-15
CGCGGCGCTGGATTTGCGTCGGCCGCGCCGCCGAGCTCCCCCAGCCGGGGGACTACGCGGTCCGCGCCGTCGGCGGCGAGAGCGTCATCGTCGTGCGCGGGCAGGACGGCACGGTGCGCGGCTTCTATAATGTGTGCCGCCACCGCGGTACCCGGCTGTGCGAAACGGAGCGCGGACGCCTCTCCGAGACCATCCAGTGCCCCTACCACGCGTGGACGTACACGCTCGATGGCACGCTGATCGGCGCGCCGCACATGAACGAGGTCGCGGGGTTCGACAAGCGGGACTACCCGCTCCACCAGGTCGCGCTCGCCGAGTGGGAAGGGTTCGTCTTCGTCACCCTGGCCGAAGAGCCGGAGCCGTTCGCGCGCGCGTTCGCTCCCCTCGCGGGTCGGTTCAGCCGCTTCAACATCGCCAGCCTGCGCTCGGGCGGCCGCATCGACTACGACGTGCACGCCAATTGGAAGCTCGTGTTTCAGAATTATTCCGAATGCCTGCACTGCCCCATCATCCACCCGGGGCTCGCCAAGCTGACGCCGTACACGAGCGGGGAGAACGATCTGTTCGACGGACCCTATCTCGGCGGCTACATGGTGATCGCCGCGCCCGGCGGCAGCCTGACCATGAGCGGCCGGGCCTGCGCCCCGGCAGCGTGCGCTGGCCCTGCTGATACGCCTGGGTGGCTTTGACGAACGTCGTCATGGTGCCTAAGGGTATGGAGAGCCGCGCCCGAACGCCACTCCCCGGCGCTCGGGGCCGACCTGCGCCACGATGGTGCCGAGGATGAAGACCGTGGCCGCGGTGAGGGCCATGGCCCACGCGTAGTCCAGATGCTCGGCGAAGCGCGCTTCGAGCCACCCGATCGCGCCCGCGAGGGCCACGCCGCACTGGTAGGCGAACCCCGGCAGGAAGCCGCGCACCGGGTCGGGGGAGAGCTCGTTGATGTGCGCCGGGATGACGCCCCAGGCGCCCTGGACGAAGAACTGCATCACGAACGCGCCGGCCACGAGCAACGGGACCGAGGGCGCGAACGCCCACAGGGGAATCACGACGACGGCAGCGCCGAGTGCGAGCCCGATCGCGCGCCGCCGGCCCAGCCGGTCGGAGTAGAGACCGAACGTGACGCCGCCCATCAGGGCCCCGACCATGGAGATGATGGTGATGTCGCCGCGCTGCTGTGCGGTGAAGCCCCAGTGGCGCTGGAGGAACGTGGGATACATGTCCTGGGTGCCGTGCGACACCATGTTCATCATCCACATCAGCACGGTGATGTACGCGAACAGCGGGAGATTGGCCCGGATCGCGCGACCGAGCCCGCTCCAGCTCTCATGCCGCGTCTCCCGCCACACCTCCGATTCCTTCACGCGCGCGCGCACGAACAGCGCGAGCAGCGCGGGCAGGCCGCCGATGAAGAACAATGGGCGCCAGCCGAAGTGCGGGAACAGCGAGCGGTAGCACAGGGCGGCCAGCAAGAACCCCAGGGCGTATCCCTGTTGCAGCAGACCCGACGTGACGCCCCGCAGCCGCGGCGGCACCTTCTCCATGACGAGCGACGCGCCCACGCCCCACTCGGCTCCCATCCCGATCCCGAACAGCGCCCGCAGAACGAGGAACGTCGTGTAGTTCGGCGCGAAGCCGGTGAGCACCTCGATCACCGAGTAGAACACCAGGTCGATCATCAGCGGAAGCTTGCGACCGTATCGGTCGGCGAGCAGCCCGAAGATGAACGCGCCCACGGGCCGGAACGCGAGCGTGAGCGTGATCGAGAGCGCGATGTCCTTGTCGGACTTGCCGAATTCCTTGGCGATCGCCGTCAGCGTCATGACCACCAGGAAAAAGTCGAACGCGTCGAGCGTCCAGCCGAGGAAGCCCGCGACGACGGTGGCGCGTTGATCGCTTGCCGGAGGGCGAGTCGAGGTCATTGGTGTCCCGGTCGGGGGACCTCTAGATTACACCCGTTCCACACATCCCACGACCCGGAGGATTCGCGTGCGCGCAGGCGGTCTTGCCCTCGTCTTGATCCTGCTCTTGGCCGGCGCTGGCCCGCTGCGACTCCGCGCGCAGAGTGACGGGCCCCGCCCGGCGATCGTGGTGGTGAACCTGCGGTTCGACGGCGAGCATGCCAACGTCCTGCAGCCGGGCGACACGGTGGTCGTGGCGGCCGCGACGAGCAAGCTGCTCGCGACGCTGCGCGCGTCCGAGCTGGTGACGCTGGTCGATTCGAGCGTGGTCGCGGCGGCGGTCGCAGCCGCGGAGGCCGGCGGCAACCCCTGCGGCAACGACTGCGCCGTGGCCGTCGCGCGGCAGCTCGGCGCTCGCTGGGTCGCGAAAGGGACCATCTCGAACCTCTCGAACCTCGTATGGCTGCTCACCGCCGAGCTGTTTGATGCCACCAGCGGGAAGCCCGTGCTCGCCGACAGCTACGAGATCAAGGGGGACGCGAGGCTCATGGCGCCGGCGGGCGCCCACGTGTTCGCGCAGCGGGTCGAGAAGACGATCGGAGGCGCCCGATGATCCGGCGCGCCGGGGTGGTGCTCCTCGTCGGCCTCCTCGGGGGACGCGGTCTCGCTGCGCAGGCGGACTCGGCCGCCCGCTCGAGCGTGCTGGTGCGCGCGGGGCGGCTCATCGCCGTACGCACGGGCACGGTGCTCACGAACCAGGCGATCCTGATCGAGGGCGATCGCATCAAGGAGGTCGGCTCCGCGGAGGCGGTCGCCGGCCATGCTCCGCGCGATGCGCGCGTGATCGACCTGCGCAACGCCACCGTGCTGCCCGGGTTGATCGACTGCCATACCCACATCACCTCCGCGCAACGCGATCAACGAAGGTGCGATCCCTGGGCCGCGTATACTGGTGTCGACCATGCCGCTCTCCGCCACCGGGGGGCACGGCGACGTGAACGGCATGTCTCCCTACCTCCGGTTCGAGGGCTTCTCCGGGATCGTCAACGGGGTGGACCAGATTCGCGAGAAGATCCGATTCGAGGTGAAGTACGGCGCGGATCTCATCAAGGTGCTGGCGAGCGCCGGCGTCCTATCCGAAGAGGAGTCGGTCGGCGCCCCGCAGTACACGCAGGAAGAGCTCAACGCAGTGGTCGAGGAGGCGGCGATGTGGGGCCGGAAGGTGGCCGCGCACGCGCACGGCGCGGAGGCGATCAAGCGCGCGGTGCGCGCCGGCGTCGCGTCGGTCGAGCACGGCAGCCTCATCGACGACGAAGGCATCCGCCTCATGAAGGAGCGCGGCACTTACCTCGTCGCCGATATCTACAACGACGATTACATCATCGCCGAGTACACGCGGCTTGGCTTCCCACAGAAGATCATCGAGAAGGAGCGCCTGGTGGGGCGCCAGCAGCGGGAGAACTTCAAGAAGGCGGTGCAAGCGGGCGTAAAGATCGCGTTCGGCACGGACGCGGGCGTGTATCCCCACGGCTGGAATGCCAAGCAGTTCGCGCACATGGTGCGGTGGGGAACGACGCCGCTGCAGGCGATCCAGGCGGCCACCGTGAACGCGGCCGACCTGCTCGGCTGGGCCGACAGAGTGGGCGCGCTCGAGCCGGGGAAGCTCGCCGATGTGATCGCCGTCGCGGGCGACCCGTTGCAGGACGTGACCGTGCTCGAGCACGTGGGGTTCGTGATGAAAGGCGGTCAGGTGGTGAAGGACAGCTTGACGGGAGGCGCGAAAGCGGCGCGCTGACGCGATTTATTGGGCCGTTGCGTCGCCGCCACAGCCCGGTCTTGTGTGACGTCGCGGCGCGCGTTCTTATTGGACGGGCCCTGGCACCTGAGAGTTCGGTTCGATGAACGCGACGTCTCGCGGCGCGCTACTCGCGCTGGCCGCATCGCTGGTGACGTTTCCCCTCCGGGCACAACAGGACACCGCGCGCACGCACGCCCTGCGGACGGCCCCCCTCCTGTCGGCCCCCCTCCTGACGGGCGATCGCTCGGTGACCGAGCTCGGCGCCGCGGTCACGATCCTCGACGTCGATTCGCTGCTGCGCGAGTCTCCGGTGCGCACTTTCACCGAGCTCCTCGCGGGCCGAGTCCCCGGAGTTGAAGTGCTCGCGAGCTCGGGAACGCTCGGCACGGGATCACGCCTGCGCATGCGTGGCGCTTCGAGCTTTACGGCGACGAGCGCGCCGCAGATCTACGTCGACGGGATCCGCGTGGACGACGACGCGGCGACGCTCACGTTGCCTGTCGGCGGGCAAACGACGTCGCGGGTGGATGACCTCGACGTCGAACGCATCGCGACCATCGCGATCCTGCCCGGCCCCGCCGCGGCGGCGTTGTACGGGACGGACGCCGCTAACGGCGTGCTGCTCATCACGACGAAGCGGGGAGTCCCGGGCCGGTCGCGCCTGCGGGCGTTCTCGTCGCAGGGACTGGTGGCGCAGCCGCTCGATTTTCCCGGCACCTTCCGCGGTGTGGACTCGTCCGGAGCGCCCTGCACGGCGGCTGGTGTGGCCAGTGGCGTGTGCCGCCTGCTCACCGGCAACGTGCTCGCCAGTCCCGCCTCATCTCCGTTTCGCAACGGGTACCTGCGGCAGTACGGTGTGAGCGCATCCGGCGGGAGCTCCACGAAACGGTACGCGGTGGCGGGTCAATGGGACGGCTTCGGCGGCGTGTACGGACTGCCCGGCGCCGAGCAGGCCCGGCTTGCAACGATGGGTGGTCTGCGCGCCGAGGTGCTGAACCCCAACTATCTCCAGCGCTCGGACGTGCGCGGCACGGGACAGCTCTTCAGCGGCGACCGTGCAGAGGTTACTGTGACCGCAGGGTACTTCGCGAGCAGCCTGCGCTTGCCGACGAACGATACTGAGGACGGTATTCTTTCGAGCGGTCTGCTCGGCGGCGACTCGGCGCGAGGCGGGTGGGGGACGTACCTCCCGGGTGAGCTCTTTCAGCTCACGACGTCTCAGCACGTCGAGCGGGTGAACGGCACTCTGGCTGCCGGCTGGCGGCCACTCGCCCGCGTCAGCGTCAACGCCGGGCTCGGCCTCGATCACACGTATCAGCACGACGACCAGGGGCGGGGCCTTGGAGAGGGTCGGCGGCACGGCGGTCGCTACACCGGCACGATCACCGCGGCGTCGATGTTCGCACTCTCGCCGGACCTGTCCATGCGCACCACGGCCGGGGTGCAGTACTTCAAGAACATCGTCCATTGGTTCGACCGTACGGTCGAGGGCTCCGGTAGCACCGAGCGACGGATGCGCACGACCACGTCCACGCTCGGCCTCTTGCTCCAGCAGCAAATTGCCTGGCGCGACCGGCTGTTCGTCACGGGCGGGTTACGGCGCGATGCGACCACGCGACTGGACGTGAGCGACCCGAAAGCAGTCTACCCGAGTGTCGGAGCGTCCTGGCGCGGACCCATCCCCTCCGACGGGTTCCCCGTCAGTGCGTGGCGCCTTCGAGCGGCGTACGGCGCGGCGGGCCGCGAGGCGGTGGTCGTCGGTCACCGGCCCGAGCGCAGCCGTGAGCTCGAAGGGGGTGTGGATGCCGAGCTGTTCCGCGGCAGGATCAGCTTCAGCGGCACAGTCTACGACAAGCGGACGAGCAACGTGATCGCTGTGCTTGCGGTCGCGCCGTCGGGCGGTGGAGGCTTCGCCTTCTCCGACTCGGGTATCGTCGATAACAAGGGAATCGCGTTAAGCCTGTCGGCGACCGTGCTGCAGCGTCCGGACGTCGTTTTGAGTGTCGGGCTCTCGGCATGGGGCAATCGCAACCGGGTCGTGAAGATCGGTTCCCCCGTCGGCTTCGGCGGTTTCGGCGGAGTGTCCCAGTCGGCGGAAGTCGGTCTCCCCCTCGGCAGCTACGTTGGCGTGCCGATCATCCGCTACGCGGACGCGAACGGGAACGGGTTACTGGAGCCAAGCGAGGTGGAGGTTGGCACCGGCCCGGTCTTCCTCGGCACACCGTTCCCGACACAGGGAGCATCCCTGAGCAGCGTCCTCACGCTGCGCCGCCGCGTGCGCATCGCGGGGCTCCTGGAATACCGTGGTGGGAGTAGCCAGGTGAATGGAACCGAAGCGGTTCGGTGCGATTGGGGCACGTGTCGGGCGGCCAGCGATCCTTCCACGCCTCTGCCCGATCAGGTGGCGTGGGCCGCGTCGCAAGCTGGGAGCGATGCCGGATGGCTCGAGCCCGCGAGCTTTCTCAAGCTGCGCGAGCTCTCCGTCGCCCTCACGGCGCCCGCGACCTGGGCTGGTCGCCTCGGCGCCGCGGACATGACGTTCACCTTGGCGGGTCGAAACCTGATTACCCGTACCAGCTACAGAGGGCTCGACCCCGAAGTCAACGCGCACGGCCCGGAAGGCGTCGCGCTCGCGGACCTGTTCACCCAACCTTCGCCGCGCTACTGGACCGCGCGGCTCGATTTATCGTTCTGAACTCTCGACGAGGACGATCCAATGCGCCGTATGCTGCAGCTTGCCCTCACCCTACTCGCCGGAGCTGCACTGGCGCGGCCAGCGCCCGCCCAGGAAACCGCCTCCGACACCCTGCTCACCGTCAACCACTACCTCGACTGGGAGCAGGTGGCCGATCCGCAGATCTCTCCCGACGGCGCCCAGGTCATCTACACGCGCCGCTGGGTGAACAAGGTGGAGGACAAGTGGGACTCGGCGCTGTGGATCATGAACGCCGACGGCTCGCACAACCGCTTTCTCGTGAAGGGCAGCGATGCGCGCTGGTCGCCGGACGGAATGCGCATCCTGTACCTCGCTGACGGTGAGCCCAAGGGTACGCAGCTGTTCGTGCGCTGGATGGACGCCGCAGGCGCGTCCTCCCAGGTCACCCGCGTCACCGAGAAGCTCAGCGATCCGAAGTGGGCCCCCGACGGCAAGGCGATCGCCTTCGTGATGCTGGTCCCCGACTCCACCGTGTGGAGCATCTCGCTCCCCAAACCCCCCGAGGGGGCGAAGTGGACGCCCGCGCCGCGCGTGGTCGACGGCCTCCACTATCGCCAGGATCGCGTCGGATACATGACGCAAGGCTTCACCCACCTCTTCGTGGTGCCGGCGGACGGCGGGACCGCGCGGGCGCTCACGAGCGGGCACTGGAACGTGGGAGCGCGCTTCGACGGCCTGGTGTTGGGCGCGGGCTACGACTGGACGCCGGATGGGCGGACCATCGTGTTCGACGGGCTGCGCGACACGACCTGGGACCGGCAGTACCAGGTGTCGCGCATCTACGGGCTCGACGTGGGGAGCGGGGCGATCAGGACGCTCGTGTCGCGGCCCGGCTTCTGGGCGAACCCGGCGGTGTCGCCCGACGGCAAGAGCGTCGCGTTCACGGGCTACGACTCGACGGGACAGACCCACCGCACCGCCGACCTGTGGGTGATGGGGATCGACGGCTCGGGGGGGCGCGACCTGTCCAAGAGCCTGGACCGCGATCCGGACAATCTGCGCTGGGCGCCCGACGGCAAGAGCGTGTACTTCACGGCTCCGGACCGCGGATCGATCAACGTGCGCTACGCCGATCTCGCGGGCGGCGTGCGCGACGTCACCCAGGGCGCGCAGGTGGTGTCGCTCGCGTCGCTCGCCCGGACGCTGGTCGCGGTCGGTGTGCGGAGCGACCCCGAGCACGGAGCGGACGTCGTGCGACTCGACCTGCGACGCCCCCAGGGTCTCACCCGCCTCACCGCCGTGAACGACGACGTGCTCGGGAACAAGCGTCTCTCGAAGGTCGAGGAAGTCGGGTACACCTCCACCGGCGGAGCCCGCGTGCAGGGGTGGATCGTGAAGCCGCCGGCGTTCGATCCCACGAGGAAATACCCGCTGATCCTCGAGATCCACGGGGGGCCGTTCGCGATGTACAACGTGGGATTCAGCTACATGTTCCAGAACTTCGCGGCGAACGGCTATGTGGTGCTCTTCATCAACCCGCGCGGCTCGACCGGGTACGGCGACGCGTTCTCGAACGCGATCGACCACAACTATCCCGGGCCGGACTACGACGACCTGATGGCCGGCGTGGACGCGGTGATCGGGAAGGGCTTCGTCGACACGACCCGGATGTACGTGTCGGGGTGCTCGGGGGGCGGCGTACTCTCGAGCTGGGTGATCGGCCATACCGGCCGGTTCGCGGCTGCCGCGGTGCGCTGCCCGGTGATCGACTGGATCAGCATGGCGGGGCAGACCGATATTCCGCTGTTCACCTACAGCTTCTTCCATCAGCCGTTCTGGGACAAGCCGGAGGAGTGGCTCGCCCATTCGTCGCTGATGCAGGTCGGGCACATCACGACCCCGACGCTGCTGATGACGGGCGAGCTGGATCGGCGCACGCCGATCCCGCAGACGGAGGAGTTCTATGCGGCGTTGAAGGTGCGCGGCGTGCCGACGGTGATGCTGCGCTTCAACGAGGAGTATCACGGCACGGGATCGAAGCCGTCCAACTTCATGCGCACGCAGCTCTACATGATGAGCTGGTTCCAGAAGTACCGCCGCCCCGGGGCCGAGGCGGCGACCGGCGCGGGTATCCGCTAGCGCGACGCTTGGCGCAGCCGGCCGAGCCAGCCTTCCTCTCTCGTGTGCTCGTCGCGCGTGAGCGGCACCTGCATCGTCCCGCCCATCAGCGCCGCCATCCCAACCATCCGCCGGGCCGGTTGCAAACTGCGACACATGGGTCCCTCACGGCCGCCTCATCCCGTTCTCATGATCGCTGCGTTAACGAGGATTGTGTCACGGGCTGCTTCTCAATCCTTCTGTTCCTCGTTCACGGAGCGAGCTGGCCATGCGGACTCGGATTTTGGCGACGGGCATCGCGCTGGGAGTGTTGGCCGCGGGTGCGACCTTGCAGCAGCGCAGCGCCATCGCGGCGAATGGAGTGACGGTCAACGCGCACACGATTCACCGCGAGGTGATCCCGAGCTTCAGCCGCCAGACGGGCTTGGCGTGCAATCAGTGCCACACCACGTTCCCGCAGCTGACGGCGTTCGGGCGGCGCTTCAAGCTCAACGGCTACACCCTCACCCGCCTCCAGATGGTCGAGGCCGGCGACACGGCGAACCGCTCCCTCAAGATCAACTTGATCCCGCCCGTGTCCGCCATGGTGCAGGCATCGATGAGCCAGACGCGCAAAGCGCAGCCCGGCGCCCAGAACGGCAATGTCGAGCTGCCCCAGGAGATGAGCATCTTCCTGGGCGAGGAAATCACCCCCCGGGTCGGCACGTTCCTGCAGTTCACCTACAGCGCCGCCGATGCGTCGTTCGGCTTCGACAACGCCGATATCCGTTACGCCAACCAGGGCAAGCTCGGCTCGAAGGAGCTGATCTACGGCTTCTCGCTCAACAACAATCCGACGGTGCAGGATCTCTGGAACACCACCTCGGCCTGGGGCTTCCCGTGGGCCTCGTCCGAAGTGGCGCCCACGCCGGCAGCCGCGACCTTGATCGAGGGCGGGCTGGCCCAGCAGGTGGCCGGCCTCGGCGCGTACGCGATGTGGGACAATCACGTGTACGGCGAGTTCAGCGTCTACCGGTCGGCGCCCCAGGGTGGTCCGCATCCGCCGGACGCAAGCGCCGAGAACACGCTGCGGGGCGTCGCCCCGTACTGGCGGGCCGCGCTGCAGCACTCGTGGGGATCGCAGTACGTGGAGCTCGGCACCTACGGCTTGTCGACGCGGCTGTATCCCGCGGGCGTGACCGGTTCGACCGATCGCTACACGGACGTCGCGCTCGACGCGCAATACGAGCGCAAGGTGGGGAAGGGTAGCATCACCGGGCACACAACGTGGATCAACGAGACCGAGAAGCTCGAGGCGTCGGTCGCGGCTGGGGCGGCGACCAACCCGTCGAACACGCTAAAGACGTTCAAGATCGATGGCTCGTACTACAACGCCGGCCGCGTCGGGCTGACGGTGTCGTACTTCACGACGAGCGGCGACGCCGATGCCCTGCGCTACGCCGGCAGCGCCACCGGGAGTCCCAATAGCAACGGCGTGGTGGGAGAGGTCGACTTCCTCCCCTGGCTCAATACCCGGTTCACGCTGCAGTACGTGGCGTACGGCAAGTTCGACGGCGCCCGCAAGGCCTACGACGGCGTGCGAAACGCTTCCGACAACAACACGCTCTACTTGTTGACGTGGCTGGTATTCTGATATGACTCGATCCATGTGGAGCGCGGCGCTCGTCGGCGGGCTGCTGTCGACCGCGGTCTGCGAGCGCGCTCCCGCACAGCAAGCCTCGCACG
>WNGB01045545.1_pt1 | contig 10197 bp, 8 predicted proteins | sample 5400681 | NCBI WGS metagenome assembly WNGB01 (sample SAMN13153367, study PRJNA577476) | soil metagenome | isolation source: 115 cm soil or saprolite under grassland replicate 2 | place: USA:California | collected 2016-06-15
GCGCACCTGATCGAGGCGCTCGGCGTCGCCCTTGTCGGTGAGCAGGCCCTCGAGCTCCCACGACCGATCGAAATGATCCTCGATCGCGTACTTTCCACGGCCGATCACGATCAGGATGTCCTCGAGGCCGGCGCGTACCACCTCCTCGACCACGTACTGGATCGCCGGTTTGTCGACGACCGGGACCATCTCTTTGGGCTGGGCTTTGGACGCCGGCAGGAAGCGCGTACCGAGCCCGGCTGCGGGAATGACAGCTTTGCGAACCTTCACGTCTGACAAACCCCCCGACCTCCCGGAAGTTTCAAGTTGATGACGTTCGCATTCACCCGAGGCCCGCCGCCAACCGGACGGATCCGACCGCCCTGGGGCGAACCTCCTGCTTGCGAGGTGATTCGACGGCGATCTTAACGCGACTGGAGTGGCACTACCGCCTGGCACGGCGGGTTTCGCGCGCCGGTGGCCGCTCCGCCCCGGCCCGGTCGAGTTGGGTAAGGCTGGAAGCGCACGGTAACGTTGTCAGAAGCGTTTGACCGTCACCGGTACGCCGGCGCCCAGGTGGCGCCACGACCACACAAGGAATCGCATCGTGCCGCCGGACAGGAAGTCCCCGCGAGACCCCAAGCCGCGTGCCAGCCGCGAGCGAGTCGAGTACGTGTCGCAGGGACTCGAATGGCTCGAGGATCAGTTCGAGGAGCCCGAGGCGCCACCGGAGCAGCCGCCCGTGGCGCCCGCCGACGCGCCCGCCCCTGCCGCCGGACCCGCCACCCGCCCGCACCCCGCTCCAGCACCCAAGCCGCCCGAGCCCCCGGACTCCAACACGGTCGAACTCCCGCCCGTCCCCACTGACCCAACCCTCCGCTCCCAGCCCAAGCCCGGGCCGGGCGCTGGACCCGGCGGCCCCGTGGGCGGCGCTCGCCCCCCGGCCGGGGCCGGCCCACCGGCGGGCGCCACGCCGGCAGGCCCGTCGCAGCCGCGGAACCAGGGCCAGGGCAAGCCGCCCGCGCGCCAGCCGCTCGAAGCGAAGATCGCCGCGGCCAGAGCCAGGCAGCAGCAGTCGCAAGCGCCGCCTTCCGCCGCCACCCCTCCTGCCCAGCCCATCCCGAAGGGAGCGGAGCCGGGGCGCGGCGACCCCGGCTGGTTCCAGGACCGGCCCAAGCCCAGCGGGACGAAGGACGCACTGCCCCAGCCCGAGCCCAGCGGCACGCCAGCCGCAACCGCCGGTGGCACGGCACCCGGCGCCGAGGCGCCTGAAGGCACGCGGAAACCCGGGCCAGCCGGGCAGCGGCCGGGGTCGAAGCTCGACGCGGGCGGCCAGGCCGAGCAGCCGCCAGCGGCTGCTGCGAGCCAGGCCGGGACGCCGGCGGCCAGGGCCGGCACCGCCGCCGCCCAGGCCAAGGCGCCGGCGAGCCCACCGGGAGCGCCACCCCGGCCCGAGCAGGCCGCGCCCGGAGCGGGCAGAGATGCGGGACCCAAGCGCCCGACGGCCCCCGGACCCCAGGCCAGGCCGGCCACCGGCGCCGCGGGCCAGCAGACCGCCGCGGCGCAGCAGGCCAACGCCGCGACCCAGCGGACGGGGCCGGCCCGGCCCGACGCTCCCAGGTCACCCGGGGCCACCCCGGCGGGCGGTCCGGCGACAGCGGCCAAGGGCGAAGCGCCGGGCGCGGCGGCACCAGGCAAAGCCACCGCCCCCGCCGCGGGAGCCGGTGCGGCGGGTCCCAAGCCGCCGCCCGGCGCCACGGGACCGGCGGCCCCGCGTGCACCTGCCAGCGCGGAAGACGCCACGAGCGCCGCGGTGACGGCGGCCAAGGCCAGCGCAAGCGACCCAGCAGCCGCCAAGTCGCCGCCCGCCGGCACCGCCAAGGGCGCGCCGGGGGCCACGGGGCCAGCGGCCAAGGGCGCGACGGCGGCCGGGACCGCCGAAGCCACCGGCAAGGGCGCCGCCGGAGCTGCGGGAGCCACGGCCAAGGGCGCAACAGGGGCCGGCGGGGCCGCTGCCAAGGGTGCCGCGGGCACCGGGGCGCCTGGCACCGGAGCCGCTGCCAAGGGTGCCGCGGGCACCGGGGGGGCCGGCGCGAAGGGGGCGGCGCGGGCCGCCGGGGCCGCGGCTGGCGGGGCGGGTGGGAAGACCGCTGGGCCGAAGCGGCCGACCGGGGCACCCGGAGGCCGGCCCGCGGAGGCTCCGCGCGGGGCGGAGCGGCCGGCGGGTGGCGCGCCGGCGGGTGGCCCGCCGGCGGGGACCCGACCTCAGGGCCAGCCCTCCAAGCAGCGGCCCAACTTGCAGCCGACCAGCGCCACCGACCTGACGGCGGACCGGCTGGCGCAGCGCCCGACCGGGGCGGCGCCGGCGTGGCAGGAGCTGGTCTCGCGCCTCACTGGCGGGCGGGTGCGCACCAGGGTCAGCGACGCGCAGCGCGCCCAGCTCATGGCGCGCATCGCCGCGCCGATCCAGGGCAGCCGCAGGATCGCGATGGTGGCGCTCAAGGGCGGCGTCGGCAAGACCACCACCACCGCCTGCCTCGGCGCTGTCCTGGCCGAGCACCGCAAGGACCGGATCGTCGCCGTCGACGCCAACCCGGACGCCGGCACGCTCGGCTACCGGATCCGGCTGGAGACCACCCGCACCGCCAAGGACCTGCTGGCCAACGTCGACAAGCTGGAGGGCTACGCCGACATGCGGGCGCACGCCTCGCAGACGAGCTTCCACCGGCTCGAGGTGATCGCCTCCGACGTCGACCCCGCCGCCGACGACGCCTTCGGCGAGGAGGACTACCGCGACGTGGCCTCGGTCCTCGAGCGCTTCTACGGGATCGTGCTCACCGACTGCGGCCCCGGCCTGCTCCACTCCGCCATGCGGTCGATCCTGCCAACCGCCGACCAGCTGGTGGTCATCAGCGCCGCCAGCCTGGACGGGTCGCGCGCGGCCAGCCTCACGCTGGACTGGCTCGAACAACATGACTATGGCGACCTCGCCCGCGAATCCGTGGTGGTGATCAACGCGGTGCGGCCGCGGACCCTGGTCGATGTCGACCAGCTCCAGCAGCACTTCGTGCGGCGCTGCCGCGCGGTCGTCCAGGTGCCGTTCGACCGTCATCTGGAGACCGGCGCCGAGATCGTGTTCCGGGAGCTGGCGCCCGGCACGCGCCAGGCCTACCTCGAGATCTCGGCGGCGGTGATCGACGGGGTCGTCAAGGGTCGCGGGTAGCGGGTTGCTATCATCTGCCTCGGAGCGACCAGCTTCTTCCTGCTCGCTGGTCCCCGTTCTCGTGGGAGTTCGTCATGCCGATCTATGAGTACGCCTGCGTCGAGTGCGGACAGCACATCGAAGTCGTGCAGTCGATGTCCGATCCGCCCTTGGCCGTCTGCGCCGCCTGCGGCGGCAGGCTGCGCAAGGTGTTCTCTCCCATTGGGATCGTTTTCAAGGGCTCGGGGTTCTACCGGACCGACTCCCGCGGCAAGTCCTCGACCTCCGCCAAGGACGGCGCCTCCACCGGGACCTCCACGAAGGAGACGACCTCCGCCAGGAGCGAGTCCAGCTCGTCCTCGTCGGACTCGAGCGATTCCACCACCAGGTCGGACTCCTCGTCCAGCTCCAAGCCAGCGGCCAAGCCTGCTGAGAAGAGCGCCTGATCGATGGGTCTTCCCAAGGCCGACATCGGGGTGTTCGGCGGCTCCGGCTTCTATTCGTTCCTCGACGGGATGCGCGAGCACACGGTCGACACGCCCTACGGGCCGCCCTCCGACCGGTTCGCCGTCGGCGAGATCGACGGCCGCTCCGTCGCATTCCTGCCGCGCCACGGCCGGCACCACCAGTACCCTCCGCACCGGGTCAACTACCGGGCCAACCTGTGGGCGATGCGCGAGCTGGGCGTGAGCCGGATCATCGGCCCCTGCGCGGCCGGCTCGCTCCAGTCGGAGGCGGCTCCCGGCCACTTCGTCATCTGCGATCAGCTCGTCGACCGGACCTCCGGGCGCGCCGACACCTTCTACGACGGCCCGGTCACCACGCACGTGGCCTTCGCCGACCCCTACTGCCCCGAGCTGCGCGGGCTCGCGCTCAAGCAGGCGCAGGGGCTGGGGATCACCGCGCACGACGGCGGGACCATGGTGGTCGTCCAGGGCCCGAGGTTCTCGACGCGCGCCGAGTCGCGCTGGTACCAGGAGGCAGGCTGGAAGGTCATCAACATGACCGGCTACCCCGAGGCGTTGCTCGCGCGCGAGCTGGAGATCTGTTACGTGAACGTGTCCCTGATCACCGACTACGACGTCGGTCTGGAGGGCGCGTCCGGCGTGGAGCCGGTCTCGCACGCCGAGGTGGTCCGGGTCTTCGAGCAGAACAACGCCAAGCTCAGGGACCTGCTGGTCGCCCTGATCCCATCGATCCCGACCGACCGGTCCTGCATCTGCTCCACCGCCCTGGCCGGGGCTCGCTTCGAGGTCTGAGCTCACTCTCTGTGGAATCGATCGTGAGCTGCGATACTTCCCCGGTCGTGCCCCGACGTGGAAAGGCGATCGATCCGCAGTGCTTCGGACCTTCGTGCTCGGCATCGTCCAGGGACTGACCGAGTTCCTCCCGATCTCGTCATCCGCCCATCTGTCGATCGTTCCGAAGCTGCTCGGCTTCCGCACGCCTGAGCTGGCGTTCGACGTGCTGCTGCACTTCGGGACCCTGGCCGCGGTGGTGGTGTATTTCGCCAGGGATCTCTGGAGCTTCGTGCTCAGCCTCGTCGCCCCCGGCGTGCTCGGCCCACAGCAGGCGGCCGTCCGCCGGCGCCAGCTCGGGCTGCTGGTGGTCGCCAGCATTCCCGCCGCGATCTTCGGCTACCTGCTGCAGGACTGGGCCGACGCGCAGACCAGCAGGCCGCTCAGGTCGGCGGTGTGGCTGGTCCTCACCACCTTGATCATGATCGCCGCCGAGCTGTGGGCGTGGCGGGCGCGTTCGAGGAGCCGCCGCGCACGGCGCCAGCGCAGGTCCAGCTCGCCGCGGCGGCGCCGCGGCCGATGACCAGGGCCGAGATCCGCCGCCAGCGCCCGGCGGCCGCGGCTCCCGCCAGGCCCGGCGGCGCCACCGAGGAGCTGGAGCGGCTCCCGGTCGGCAAAGCGGTTGGCATCGGGCTGGCTCAGGCGGTCGCGCTCATCCCCGGGACGAGCCGGTCCGGGGTGACCATCTCCGCCGGCCTGTTCGAGGGGATCTCGCGCGAGGCCGCGGCCCGCTTCTCGTTCCTGCTGTCGATCCCGGCGATCCTTGGGGCCGGGCTGCTCAAGCTGGGCGACTTGTCGCAGGCGTCGGAGACCCCGGGGCAGCTCGCGGTGGGCTTCCTCGCGGCCGCCATTTCCGGGTTCCTCGCGGTCTCGTTCCTGATCCGCCTGCTGCGGACGCGCACGCTCTGGCCGTTCATCTGGTACCGGCTGATCGCGGGAGGCCTGTTCGTGGTGCTGCTGGCCACCGTGCGCGGCTGAGGGACGGTCGCGTTGGGCCCCCTCGACGGCGTCCGCGTGGTGGAGATCGCCGGTATCGGCCCGGGGCCGTTCTGCGCGATGCTGCTGGCCGACATGGGGGCGGAGGTGGTTCGGGTCGACCGCCCGGAGACCGCCGGCGGCGCAGGCTGGCCGGCGCTGATGTCACGGGGCCGGCGTTCGGTGGTGATCGATCTCAAGCACGAGCGCGGGGCCGAGGTGGTGCTCCGGCTGGTCGAGCACGCCGACGCGCTGCTGGAGGGCTTCCGGCCAGGGGTCGCCGAGCGGCTCGGCATCGGGCCAGACGACTGCCTGGCCCGCAACCCGCGCCTGGTCTACGGCCGCATGACCGGCTGGGGGCAGGATGGGCCGCTGCGGCACGCCGCCGGCCACGACATCGCCTACATCGCCCTTGCCGGCGCCCTGCACCCGATCGGCGAGCCGGGTGGCGCGCCGGTGCCGCCGCTCAACCTGCTCGGCGACTTCGGCGGCGGCGGGATGCTGCTGGCCTTTGGGATCGCCTGCGGCCTGGTCGAGGCGCGGCGCTCGGGCCAGGGCCAGGTCGTCGACGCCGCCATCGTCGACGGTGCCGCACTGCTGACCACCTCGATCCACGAGATGGTCACGCTCGGGCTTTGGGAGGAGCGACGAGGCGCCAACCTGCTGGATGGCGGCGCACCGTACTACGGCGTCTACGAAACCTCGGACGGCGAGCACATGGCCGTCGGCGCGCTCGAGCCCAGGTTCTACGGCGAGCTGCTCGACAAGCTCGGGCTCCGCCCGGACGACCTGCCCCCGCAGGCGGACCGCGAACGCTGGCCCGAGCTGCGCGAGCGGCTGGAGGCCGTGTTCCGCACCCGGACCCGGGCCGAGTGGACCGACGTGTTCGAGGGCAGCGACGCCTGCGTCGCGCCGGTCCTTGGACTGAGCGAGGCGAGGGCCCATCCGCACAACCGCGCCCGGGGCACCTTCATCCGGCGGCTTCGACGCCGAGGAGATCGCCTCCCTCCGCGCCGCCGGCGCCATCGCCTAGAGTGCCGGCTCACGCCTCCCGGACTCTGGCGGTTGCGTCCAGCCACCGGTCGAGCACGTCCATGAACCGTGGAAACGCGTCGCGGTGCAGGTTGTGACCCTCGTCGAGCACCTCGAACACGCCGCGACCGGCGAGCGCGTCGACCAGCGCGATCCGGTCCGGACCGACCAGAGCGGAGCCGAGGTCCTCCAATCCAACCACCAGCAGCGTAGGAATGCGGACGGCACTGGCCAGACCGACAAGATCGAAGGCGGTCGTCCGCCGCAACGCGGCCGCGACCCCGTCCGAGTCGCAGGCGGTCAGGTCCGCGAGCCGGCGGTCCACCTCCACCGGATCCCACGCGGGGTTGGAGGACACCAGCTCGCGCCGCATCGCCTCCGGCTGGCTCCGCGCCCGGCGACCGTCGGCCGCGATCCCCTCGGCCATCATCTCCCAGTCGATCCCGCTCGGCCCGGCCGGCTCCTCCAGCACCAGCCGCCGCGCCAGTCCCGGCGTCTTCGCCAGCAGGTCGAGCGCCACCAGCGCTCCCAGCGAGTGGCCCACCACCAGGTCGATCGCCGCCCGGCCCCCACCCAGGTCCAGCGCCCGCCCCGCCCCGGAAGGCTCCTGGCCCGCCCCCGCCGGGCCCGCGCCACCCTTGTGGCCCGCACGCGCCGTGCCCGCGTGGCCCTCCTGGCCTGCCCCCGCCGGGCCCACGTGGCTGTCGGCGGTGGGGCGCTGGCCGTTCAACCGCAGTGTCTCGAGGACGTCGGCGCTGAGGTCGCCGAGGACGAGACCTTCGCCGACCCCGGCGCTGGCGCCGTGGCCTCGCAGGTCGACGGCGAGCACGCGGAACCCCCGGCGCACGAGCTCGGGCGCGAGCCGCCACCAGCTCCGCGAAGAGGAGGTCACTCCATGGATGAGCAGCGCTAGCGGAGCCTCCGCGGTCACGCCCACCCGGTCGCCCAAGCCCGCGGCGCCCGCGCCGCTCTCGCCGATCCCCGCACCAGTCGCGGCACGCGAGTCCGCGGCGACCGTGAGCTCACCCGCCCCGGAGCCGTCGCCCCACGCGCGGGTCGCGAGCCTGACCGCCACGCTCATGCCCCCGCGACGGTCATCTGGCCGATCAACAGGCTCGACCCGCCGATGGACCCGGTGGTCCAGGTCAGGTCCGACCCCACCGCGACGATCCCCTTGAGGATGTCGAGCAACTGGGAGGCGACCGTTGCCTCGCGCACCGGCTCGGCCAGTTGGCCCCCGAGTGCACCCCGGTCATGTCCTGGACCAACAGGCCCTCACCCGCCTGGGCGAGCAGCCCGGCCTGATCCTTGTCGCCGGGCTCGAAGAACACGTTGTGGGCCGAGATGCCGGGTGTCGACTTGAAGGACGCCCGGGCCGCGTTGCCAGTCGACCTGGCGCCCTCGCGCGCCGCCGAGGCGGTGTTGTGCAGGAAGCGCTGGAGCACCCCGTCGGCCAGCAGCACGTTTCGTGTGGTCGGCACGCCCTCGTCGTCGAAGGGAGTCGCCCCAGGTCCGTCGAGGAGGCGTCCGTCGTCCACCAGCCCCAGACCCGGTGCGCCGACCTGCTCACCGAGCTTGTCCGCGAACAGGCTCCGGTGCTTCTGCACCGCTTCGGCCGACAGGCCGGCAAGCAGCACACCGATCAGGCTCGGCGCGGCCATGCGGTCGAACACCACCGGAACGGTCCGCGTGGGCGGCTTGGTGGCGCCCAGCAGGCGCACCGCACGCTCGGCCGCCTCGGCCGCCACCGGCTCGATGTCCAGGTCCTCGATCGAGCGCGCGCTGTCGATCCCGTACCCCACCTGCGACTCGCCGTTCTCGGTGGCCAGGGCCGTCGAGTAGCACCATGCCCTGGTCAGCGCCAGCGATCCGTTGACCCCCTTGGAGGAGGCGATCGCGACCTGGACCACCGCGTCGCCGTAGCTCGCCGTCTCGACCTTGCTGACCTTCGGGTTGGCCGTCCTGGTGCGCGCCTCGAGGTCCAAGGCGAGCTGGACCTTCCGCTCGGGCGAGACCTCGACCTGCCGGGGGTCGAAAAGGCCGTCGAGTGGCTCGAAGGGGGCGGCGTCGGGGAGGACGTTGCCCGGGTCCTCGGTCGACACCTCGAGGTTGGCCCTCGCCTCGGCGAGGCACCGGCGCAGGCCGTCCTCGCTGAGGTCGGCGGTGTAGGCGTAGCCCAGCCGGCCCTCGCGCACGACCCTGACCCCCACGCCGGTCGAGGAGGCGGAGGTGAGCCGCTCGACCTCGCCCTCGAAGGCGTTGATCCCGGTCCGGGTGGTCTGCTCGGCATATGCCTCGACGCCCTCGCCGCCGGCCGCCTCTCCGGCCAGCCGCTGGACGATCTCGTTCAGCTCGATGGTCATGCCGCGCCTCCCGTGCCGCCCACGGTCATGCGGGCGATCCGAATGGTGGGGGCACCGTTGCCGACCGGGACGCCCTGGCCCTCCTTGCCGCAGATGCCCTCCTTGACGTCGAAGTCGTTGCCCAGGGCGTCGATCGCCGCGATCACGCTGGGGCCGTCGCCGACCAGGTTCGCGCCACGAACCGGGGTGGTGACCTGGCCGCCCTCGATGAGGTAGCCCTCGACCACGCCGAACACGAACTCGCCGGTGACCGGGTTCACCTGTCCCCCGCCGAGCGACTTGGCGTAGAGCCCGCTCGGTGTCTGCCGGATGATCTCGTCGGGATCGTCGCCGCCGGCGAGGATGTAGGTGTTGGTCATCCGAGGGATCGGCACGTTCGCGTAGGACTGGCGGCGGCCGTTGCCGGAGGCCGGCTGGCTGAGCTGGCGCGCGCGGATCAGGTCAGTGAGGTAGTCGGTGCAGACGCCGTTCTCGAACAGCACGGTGCGCTGCGCTGGGGTGCCCTCGTCGTCGAACTGGAAGGACCCCCACCCCCCCTCGACGGTGGCGTCGTCGACGCCGTTGAATTCGGGCACACCGATCCGCTGCCCCTGCTTGCCGTGGTAAACGGACGCCTCCTTGGCGATCAGGTCGGCCTCCATACCATGACCGCTGGACTCGTGGAAGAGCACTCCGCCGTTGCCCGCGGCGATCACCACGGGCATCTCGCCCGCCGGCGCCGGCCGGCTGCCGAGCATCGCCACCGCCCGTGTCGCGGCCCGGCGGGCGACCTCCTCCGGTGGGAACTGGTCCAGCAGCTCGAAGCCAGAGGAGCGCCCCGGGCCGTCGAAGCCCGTCTGCACAACCCCGTCGCGCACCGCGACGACCTGGACGGCGAAGCGGGTGCGGACGTGGTCCTCCTCGGTGACGAACCCTTCGGAGTTGGCGATCAGCACGTGCTCGCGGCCGTCGCTGTAGGAGGCGATGACCTGGGCCACCGCCGGGTCGTGGGAGCGCGCGGCGTCATCGGCCCGGCGGACCAGCTCGGCCAGGCTGGTGCGCTGCACCCCAGCCGGATCGATGATCACCGGATGGTGCAGCTCGGATGTGCGGCGGCGCAGATCCCGGACCTCGGCGACCGGCTCCTCTCGCAGCGCGGCGGCAGCGACTCTGGCCGCTTCGAGGAGACTATCGGTATCGAGGCGATTGGTATACGCGTACGCGGACGAGGTGCCGCGCACGACCCGGACCCCGGCCCCACGGTCCTGTCCGGTGATCAGCTCCTCGACCCGGCGGTCCTCGAGCCGGATGGAATGTGACAGGCGATCCTCGGCATAGACCTCGGCCCACTCCCCACCGGTGGACAGCG
>WNGB01028909.1_pt1 | contig 10196 bp, 6 predicted proteins | sample 5400681 | NCBI WGS metagenome assembly WNGB01 (sample SAMN13153367, study PRJNA577476) | soil metagenome | isolation source: 115 cm soil or saprolite under grassland replicate 2 | place: USA:California | collected 2016-06-15
AAGGCAAGCGCGCCGAGACCCGGACGACGCCGCCGCTTTTGGCGGGCGAGAAGACCGACGACGCCGCACTCTTCGTGGTGTCGGGACTCGAGCCGGGTACCCGCTATTCCTACGAGGTCCTGGTCGCCGGCGCGCCAGCTCCGTTCCCGGCGGGAGGGACGAGCGGGGTCCTCAATACTCAACCCTTCTGGCAATGGCGGAGCAAGCCGCCCGACTTCGCGGTCGCGTTCGGCTCCTGCTACTACGCGAACGAGCCGAAGTTCGACCGGCCGGGCACTCCCTACGGTTCGGATCCGAAGATCTTCCGCACGATCGCGGCGTTGAAGCCGGACGTGATGCTCTGGCTCGGCGACAACATCTACTATCGGGAGCCCGACTTCGGGAGCGTCGCCGCGATGAAGAGGCGCAACGCGATCGGCCGCGAGGAGCCGGCACTGCAGCCCCTCCTCGCGACGGCACACCACTACGCGATCTGGGACGACCACGACTTCGGCCCGAACGACTCCACCTGGATCAACCGTTACTGGAGAGAGAGCTTCGACATCTTCAAGACCTATTGGGCGAATCCGACCTACGGCGCGCGCGGCGTCGACGGCGTCTTCGGACAGTTCGCATGGGGCGACGTCGACTTCTTTCTGCTGGACGACCGGATGTACCGCACGCCCGAGAGAGCCGCCGAAACGGCCGACAAGACGATGCTCGGACGGGAGCAGCTTCGCTGGCTCGAACACGCGCTCTCTTACAGCGCGGCGCCGTTCAAGGTCGTGGTCAACGGGAGCCAGATGTTGAACTCGAACAGCCACGGCGAATCGTTCGCGCACTACGCGACGGAGCAGAAGGAGCTCCTCGACTGGATCGAGAAGAACCGGATCCGGGGAGTTCTGTTTCTGTCGGGCGACCGGCACGCCGCGGAGCTGCTCCGCGTGACGCCGCCGGGCTCCTACCCGCTCTACGATTTCACGGCTTCCCCGTTCACCGCGGGACTGTCGGTCGAGCCGGCCGAGGCGAACAACCCGCTCCGCGTCCCCGGCACGTCCCTGGTCAATGACATGCACAACTTCGGGATGCTCCGGTTCCGGGGCGCGTGCAACGATCGGACCCTCGACATGCAGCTCTACGACAAGACCGGGAAAGCCCGCTGGACCTACACTGTTCGCGGGAGCGACCTGATGCCTTCCCCGCGCGAAGGTGCCGCGCCGCCGACTTATCGCGGCCACCCGGCCTGCGCGAGTCTCAAGAACTAGAAGACCAGCCCGACCGAAACCGGTACGAACTGGAAGCGGCTCTCCTCCGTCGAGACGCTGTGGTACCGCGCCTCGACGACCAGGTCGATGTTTCGCAGGCGGATCGAGACTCCCGCGCCCGCGTTCCAGCCGGTCTCGTTCTGCTTTCCCCGGAAGGCGCCGGGACCCGAGTCCTGCGAGAAGTCGAGACGGTAGTAACCGACACCCCCGAGGAAATAGGGCTTCAGAAGGATCGCGCGAAACCCGACGACGACGTCGGCCGTCCCGGCGAGGATATCGGCATCGCCGACCGTTGCGTTCTTGCCGTCGAGCTTGTGGTACGAGCCGTCGACGCGCAGGCCCACCGGGATGACCGGCGGATTCCAGACCAGCAGCGCGCCTCCGTTCCAGCCGTTGTCGTAGGAATCCTTCGCATCCCCTTGCGGGTACGAGATGCCGCCTTCGACCCCGAAGTGGAGACCGCTCGTGCCCTGGGCGTGCGCGTCCACCGCCGCGAAGAGAAAACAGATCGCGGCGAAGAACGGAAGCCGCTTCATGGCTGCCCCGTCGCGACCGCCGCCAAGGCCTTCTTCCGTGCCGCCTCGAACTCGTCTCCGCGGTTCCACTCCGGCATCCGTTCTGCGTTCGCCACCTTCACGCCGAGCCAGAAGTCGAGGCGAATGTCCTCGACTGCTCCGGAAAGGTCCCAGTCGCTGCGAAGCTCGTCGGACGGCTGGTGATAATCCTTCTCCTCCCACTGCTCGATCCTCTTCGTTCCCCACCCGGCTGGTTTTCCGACGACCTCGGTGCCGGTGTGGAAGTAAGCGGCGGGGACCCCGACCTTCGCCAGGCTGAACTGGTCGGAGCGGTAGAAGAAACCGCGGTCCGGGAACTGGTCGGGCGTGACGACCCGGCCCTGCATCTTCGCCAGCGAGACGATGATCGGGTCGAGCGACGATTTTCCGAAACCGACCATGGTCAGGTCCTTCGTGCGGCCGAAGATGCTCACCCCGTCGATGTTGATGTCCGCCGCGATCCGTCCGGGCTCGACCGGCGGGTGCTTGGACAGGTACTCGGAGCCGAGCAGGCCCTGCTCCTCCGCGGTGACCGAGGCGAAGTAGACGGTGCGCCGCGGCCGCTTCGGTAGCTGCCCGAAGGCCTTCGCGATCGCGAGAACCGAGGCGACCCCGGAAGCATTGTCGAGTGCACCGTTGTAGATCGCGTCCTCGCCCGGCTTCGGGTCGGTCTTCATACCGAGATGATCGTGGTGGGCGGTATAGATCACCGCCTCGCGAGCCAGCCGCGGATCGCTTCCCGGAAACCTTCCGATGACGTTCGCGCTCTCCCGGGTCTGCACCGTGTTCTCGATCTTCATCGAGAGCTCGACGCCGAGCGGCACCGGGCGGAAGTCCCTTTTGACGGCGGCGGCACGCAGCCGGTCCAGGTCATGCCCACCGAGAGAAGCGACCCTCTTCGACGCATCCTCGGTGAACCATCCCTTGATCTCGACGCGCGGCTCCCCTTCGTACGGCAGCTCGAAGCGTTCCCGCGACCAGGAGCTTTGAACGACCTGCCACGGGTATCCGGCCGAGGGCTGCGTATGAATGATGAACGCGCCGATCGCCCCTTTCTGAGCCGCGATCGAGTACTTGTAGTCCCAGCGGCCGTACCAGAGCCGGGTCTTCCCGGCAAAGACCTTCGGATCATCCTCCGGATCGTTGTTCATCATCAGGAGGACCTTGCCTTTGACGTCGACGTCCTTGTAGTCGTCCCACTGGAACTCGGGCGCGACGATCCCGTATCCGACGAAGACGATCTCGGCCTTGTCGACCCGGGACTCGGGCTTCTGGGTTCCCGAGAACGCCACGTAGTCCTCGAGCTTCGTGAGCTCGACTCCGTGACGATCTTTCTCGACGGTGAGCTTCTGCGGAACGTTGCCCACGATCCCGACGAGCGGCACCTTCTGGAGCCAACCGCCGCCGGGCGAGCCGGGCTCGAGCCCGAGAGCTTCCATCTGCGCCTGGACGTACTGCTGGGCGAGGAGGTCTCCGCGCGATGCCGGTGCGCGTCCCTCCAGAAGGTCCGAGGCGAGGAAGCGGACGTGTCCCCGGATGAGGTCCTCCGTGATCGCCTTCGCGGCGGTCGTTTCCGCGGGAGAAACGGCGGAAGGGGCCGGACCGGCGGCTCGCGCGAGAGCGGGGACGAGGAGGAGGGCGAAGGCTTTCTTCATCGAACCGTCCTTTCGGATCAAAATCTTCCGCAACGCGGAGAACGCCTATCGCCCCGCGGAAGCTTCCCGCTTTTCCCCTCTGGCGCGAGCTACTCCGCGACGAAGAGCGTCAGCGCGAAGCGCGCTTCGGGATCGGTCCACTGCGCGTGGCTGCGGAAACCCGCGGCGCTGACGAGCTCCACGACGTGCGGCTCGTACTTGTAAGAGCTCTCGGTCCAGATCGACTCTCCCTTCTCGAAGCGCACGTCCACTCCCGCGCGCCGGATCTGCACGATCTGGTCCCGGAGCGAGACCAGGTGCATCTCGACGCGGCGCTCGCCGGGGTTCCAGATGGCGCGGTGCTCGAACGAAGTCAGGTCGAAGTTCGCGCCGAGCTCGCGGTTCATCCGGACGAGAAGGTTCTTGTCGAACGCCGCGGTGACGCCGAGCGGGTCGTTGTAGGCGAGCAGGAGCTCGTCGACCGGCTTGATCAGGTCCGCGCCCAGGAGGAGCGCGTCACCCGGCCGCATCGCCCGGCGAATTTCGGAAAGGAAATCCTGCGAGGCCGGCGGATCGAAGTTGCCGATGTTCGATCCGAGGAAGAGGACCAGCAGCCCGCCGTGTGGCGGCCGCTCCCGCGCCGCGTGACGGAGGCCCTCCTCGTAGGTCGCGCGGTGCCCGACGACCGAGACGTGCTCGAGCGCGCCGAGGGTGCGCTCCGAAAGCTCGAGGGCGGTCGGCGAGATGTCGATCAGGTGGATCGCGACGCGCCGGCGCCGGCTCCGCAGCGCCTCCGCGAGAAGCGCGATCTTCTCGCCGCTCCCGCAACCCAGCTCGAGGAGCGTCACCGGGTCCTCCAGCGGTGCGACCATCTCGGACGCCCAGCGATTGAGCAGCCGCGCCTCGGCGCGCGTGATGCGGTACCACGGCAACCGGCAGATCGACTCGAAGAGCGACGAGCCGAGCGCGTCGTACAGGTACCTCGACTGGATCTGCTTCGGGGAGAGAGCGAGGTCCCGCGCGACGTCGCGCGCGAAGTCGCGGACGGCCTCCAGCGGAGGCGCGGCGACGCTCGAAGGGATCAGGCTCTTGGCCGTGGGCGCGTCCGCTCTCGGCTTCGACTCGGCGGACCTTTACGCGTCTCGAACGGTTCGAAACGTCGCGTAGACGTACGGGTAGTTTCCCCGGAACCAGTTGCGGAGACTCCGCCGCAGAAGCGGCTTCGCCGTCGCGAAAGATCCACCCTTCATCACCCAGTGTTTTCCGTCGAAGAAGTCCGCGGAATATACGGGATAAGACGGCATCGGCTCGAAGCCGGGGAAAGGCCCGAAGACCGTGGACGTCCACTCCCAGCCGTTGCCGAGGAGATCGCGAACGCCCCACGCGCTCGCTCCGGCCGGGAACGATCCGACCGGCACCGGGTCGGAGCGGGCGAAGTCGAAGTTTCCGCGGGTGCGATCGGGAGATTCCTCTCCCCACGGATAGGAGCGCTCGCTTCCGGACCGCGTCCCGTAGGCGGCGCGGTGGAACTCCGCCTCGGAGGGAAGGCGCGAGTCGCGCCAGCGCGCGTACGCGGAGGCTTCGGCGTGGCTGACGAAGACCGGCCAGGCTGGAGGCAGGGGCAGCGCCTCGAACATTCCCCGCCAGGTCCAGTCGTCGCCGCTCCGCTCCCAGAAGAGCGGATGGCGCACGTCGTTCTCCCGGCGCCAATGCCACCCTTCCTCGGACCACAGATCCTCGCGGTCGTATCCACCCGCGCGGACGAAATCGAGAAAGTCCCGGTTGGCGACGTCGTCGACGTCGATCTCGAACTCGGCTACTTCGACGACGTGCTCGGAGAATTCGTTGTCCCAGCCGAAGGGAATCGCGCCCTTCCTGGCGCCGAGCGTCGCGGGCCCGGCGGGGATGCGTACCCCGGCCCGCGGAGGCGGATCGCCCCCGAGGATCGGGCGCGGAGCTCCTTCGGGTGCTCTCTTTTTCTCGTACGGAAGCCGCTGCCACATGTAGAGGAGCGTCTCCTGGTGCATCGGCTCGTGCTCGAGGATCGTGTACGCAGCGAGGCCGCGGGCGAGGACCGGGTTGTCCTCGCGGGTCACGTCCTTCGTCTCGAGAGCCTCGACGATGGCGCGGTCCGCCCGTTCACCATATGCCTGGATCTCCGCACGCGGCGGCCACGAGGCGAGAGCGCCCGGTACGGCGGACTGGTCCTCGGGGTCGATGCCGCGCTCGAAGAGAACTTCGAACCGCGGGTCGATCCCCGGCTCGCCGAGACCTTTCTTCAAGAGCGTGTTCACCGAGAATGCCGGCAGGTGGCCTTCGTAGAAGACGATCGGGTTCCGCAGCGCGATCGGACGCTCGTGGTAGGCCTCCGGCGCGAGCATCCCGAAGACCTCGGCCGTTCTCCGGCGGCCGGCGCGATAGCGATCGACAGCCGCCCGCCGGTCGAGGTATCGATCCGTCTCCCTCTCGACTTCGAGCATGACCCTCCTCACATGCTAAACCTACGCCATTCGAGAAATGCTAGATTCCGGAGATGCGCAGCTCGAAGATCGTCGTTGCCCTGCTCGGAGCGGGCGCCTTCGTCGCCGGCTGCTCTCGCGAACGGACGTCCGTGACTCCGGCCCTGGGGACGAGCCCTTCCGGCCTGGTTTTCGCTCGCGACATCCGCGACCGCCTCTCCCTTCTCCCCCGAACGCCGATCGATTACGACCGCTCGCTTCTCGACGCGAAGGAGACCCAGGCCGTCCGGAAGTTGATCGAGGCGTCGCGCTACATGAACGACATTTTCCTGCGCCAGGTCGCGGAGCGAAACCCGGATCTCCGGAGCCGCGTTTCGACGGCGGCGCGGAGCGACCCGATGGCGCGTTGGGCGCTCGCTCTCTTCGACGTCCACAAGGGACCGTGGGACCGGCTGAAGGAGAACGAGCCTTTCATCGGCAGGGAACCGAAGCCTCCCGGCGCGGGCTTCTATCCCACCGACATGAAGAAAGAGGAGTTCGAGAGCTGGGTGGCGTCGCATCCCGGCGACAAGGACGCTTTCCAGGGCCTCTTCACCGTCATCCGGCGGAAGGGGCCAGGGCTGGTCGCCATCCCCTACTCGAAAGCCTACCGCGACGCGCTCGAGGTCTCCGCCCGGAATCTGCGCGAGGCGGCGGCGCTCACGGGAAACGCGAGCCTTCGGAACTACCTGACGAAGCGGGCGGATGCCTTCCTCTCCGACGACTACTTCGACTCGGACGTCGCATGGATGGACCTCGACTCCGACATCGAGGTCGTCATCGGCCCGTACGAGGTGTACGAAGACGCTCTCTTCAATTACAAAGCTTCGTTCGAATCTTTCGTGACCGCGCGCGACAAGAGCGAGAGCGAAAAGCTCGCCGTCTACGCGAAGCACCTACCCGACATGGAGCACAACCTGCCGATTCCGGACGAGCACAAGAACCTGAAACGGAAGTTCGAGTCGCCGATCCGTGTGGTCCAGGAGATCTACACCGCCGGCGACTCACGCCGCGGCGTTCAGACCGCCGCGTTCAACCTGCCCAACGACGAGAAGGTCCGCGAAGCGAAGGGCTCGAAAAAAGTTCTCCTGAAGAACGTGATGGACGCCAAGTTCCGTCAGAGCGGGCGACCAATCGCCGAGAAGACTCTTGTCGCCGCGGAGGTGCCGAACTTCTCTTTCGACGCGTATTTCAACCACACCCTTTTCCACGAGCTGTCGCACGGCCTGGGGCCCGGAATTATCCGCGGTCCGGACGGCAAGCGCGTCGAAGCGCGCCTGCTCTTGAAGGAGCTCTACTCGACGATCGAGGAGTGCAAGGCCGACGTCGTCGGGCTCTGGAACATCCTGCTGGCGATGGACCGGAAGTGGCTGTCGGGGTTCGGGGAGCGTGAGCTCTACTCGACCTACACCGGCCTGATGTTCCGGGGCATGCGCTTCGGGATCGACGAGGCCCACGGCCAGGGCACCGCGATTCAGTGGAACTGGTTTCGGGAGAAAGGCGCGATCGTTCCCGACGCTGGCGGGCGTTTCCGAACCGACCCGGCGAAGTGCCGGGAGGCGATCCGTTCACTCGCCAGCGAGCTCCTGATGATCGAGGCAACCGGAGACTACGGTCGGGGCAAGGCTCTCCTCGAGAAGTACGGCCGCTCGACGGCCGAGATCCAGTCGGTAATCGCGCGCCTTTCCGACATCCCGGTCGATATCACTCCGGTGTTCGTGGGGGCAGGAGAGCAGTAGGACTTTGGACCGCATTTTGCTCAAGCGAAGCCTGACAAGGAGGTTTCCGTGACGGAATCCGAAGGCACGATGGAAAGCGGTTCCTCTTCCTCTTCGGGCGGCTCCGCTTCGTCGCCGCGCACGAGGAGGCCGAGCACCCGACGCAAGGCGGTCGCCCCCCGGCGAAAGACGGCTGCCGGCGGCAAGAACAGAGCCGCCCCGATCGCGACGTCGTCCCGCCGAAAGACCTCTCCGCGACGCCGCCGCGGCTCTTCGAAGGAGGCCGGCCTGCAGAGCTTCCTGAACGACCTCGCAAAGAGAGCGAACACGGCAGGCTCGAAGATCGCCGAATTCTCCGAGGGGGGCGCGGACGCGGCGCGGAAGACGATCGGGAAGGTGAGCGCGAGCTCGCGAAAGACGATCACTCGCGTCCGGCGGGAATGGGATCGCATGGACTCCGCCCGGAAGGCGCAGTTCATCGCCGGTTTGCTCGGAGCGCTGGCGGCGGCGGCCGCGGGCGTGCGGAAGGTCACTCGCAAGTAAGACCGGTTCCGCGGGGCGGCTCGCATCCGTCGAAGGCCGCGGGCGCCGATCGGGAGCGGGACGCCGGGAGGTCGGACGAGACGCCGTCGTCGCGTCGGCGTCGCGTCGGATTCCCCGCCCTCCGCGGCGGACACGACTGAAACATGGCGGCGAAAGAACCGGAGCGATCCATCCTCTCCTTTCCGGGGCTCGACGAGCCGATCCGCGCGGAGCTCTACTCGATCGAGCGCCTCGAAGAGTTCGCCGAGCGGCTGGGGGCCGAGCACCGCCTTGCCCACGGCTTCCGAAAGGGAAGACCGCTTCTTCCCCGCTTGAAGGAGAACAGACGTGTTCTTCTCGAGTCCTACCGAGCCGTCGCCGACGCGATCCGGGAGGAGCGCACGATCTCACCCGCCGCAGAGTGGCTCGTCGACAACTTCCACATCGTCGAAGAACACCTTCGGGAGATCCGGGAGGACCTGCCTCCGCGCTACTACCGGGAGCTCCCCAAGCTCGACTCCGGCCCGTTCGAAGGCTATCCGCGCGTCTATGCGCTGACTTCGCACTTGATCGCCCACACCGACAGCCGCTTCGATCCCGAGACGCTGCGGCGCTTCGTCGCGGCCTACCAGCGCTCGCAGCCGCTGACGATGGGCGAGCTCTGGGCGGTCGCGATCACGCTCCGCCTCGTCTTAGTCGAAAACCTGCGCCGTTTGGCAGAGCGCATCGTCCGGCGCCGCCTCGCACGCGAGGACGCGGACGCCCTCGCCGACTCCCTCCTCGGGATCCGCACCGAGCCTGGGGAAGCGTGGGAGTCGAGGCTGCGAGTGCTCGAACGCAAGCCGCTCCCCGCCCCTTTCGCAGTCCATCTCCTGCAGCGCCTGCGGGAACGCGATCCGGAGCAGACCCCGGCACTCGCGTGGCTCACGAAGCGGATCGAAGCCCAGGGGCTGACCGCCGACGAGATCGTGCGGCTCGAGCACCTCGAGCAGGTCGCGACCCACGTGACCGTGCGCAACGTGATCACGAGCATGCGGCTCATTTCCTCCGTCGACTGGGCAGATTTCTTCGAGTCCGTGAGTCTGGTCGAGCAGGCGCTCGAAAAGGGAACGCGCGTCGCGGAGATGGATTTTGCGACCCGCGACCGCTACCGCCACGCGATCGAGGATCTCTCGCGACGATCCGGACTTTCCGAGATCGAGATCGCGGAACGGGCGGTCGCCCGCGCCCACCGATTCGGGCCGGAGCTCATCAACAGCCCTCTGGAGGACCGGCAGGCGGATCCGGGCCACTGGCTGATTTCCCGGGGCCGCGGGGAGTTCGAGAAGGAAGTCGGATACCGCGTCCCGCTCACGCAGTGGATCCGCCGGGCGTACTTCGCGGCGGCGACTTCGGGCTACCTCGGGACGATGTTCGTCGCAAGCGTTGCCTTACTCGCGGTGCCTCTGGCGCTGTCGGCGGCGGGAGGGACGCCAGGCTGGGAGCTCGCGGTCCTCGCGGTGCTCGCCCTCGTCCCGGTCTCCGAAGTCGCCATCGCGATCGTGAATCGCGACGTGACCGAGCTCGTCGGACCGCGCCGTCTTCCGAAGCTCGAGCTCGCGGAAGGCATTCCCGCCGAGCTCTTCACGTTGGTCGCCGTTCCCGCTCTCCTGACGAGCGAATCGGAAGTCCGCGAGCTCGCCGAGCGGCTGGAGGTTCATTACCTGGCAAACACGGAAGAGCAGGTCAAGTTCGCTCTGCTCTCCGACTGGATCGACGCGCTGCAGGAGACGACGCCCGAGGACGAGCCGCTCTTCGTCGCGGCGCGCGACGCGATCGAGACCCTGAACCGGCGGCATGGGCCGCTTCCCGACGGGACGTGCCGCTTTCTCTTTCTCCAGCGCCGGCGGGTATGGAATGCGAAGGAAGGAAAGTGGATCGGATGGGAGCGCAAGCGAGGCAAGCTCCACGAGCTCGATCTCCTCCTTCGCGGCGCGGGGGCGACCACCTTCCTGCCGATCGACGAGCGTGATCGCACGGCGCTCCA
>WNGB01031994.1_pt1 | contig 10196 bp, 11 predicted proteins | sample 5400681 | NCBI WGS metagenome assembly WNGB01 (sample SAMN13153367, study PRJNA577476) | soil metagenome | isolation source: 115 cm soil or saprolite under grassland replicate 2 | place: USA:California | collected 2016-06-15
AAGCACGAGGAGGCGCTGGGCCGTCCGGATCCGCCCGCGGACGGCGGGCCAACCAGCAACGATGCGGACGCGGCTCCCGCGCTGCAGGCGCTCGGCGCCGAGGTCGGCGGCGGCTGGTTCAAGGACCGGTTCCTGTACCTGTTCGGCGACGAGCTGGACACGCTGCGGCCCTGCCTCGACGCCTGGTCGTTCCTGGTCCGCGGCGGATCGTCGGGACGCGCGATCATCGGGCGCAACGCCTACGGTGCGCTGCTGGTGATGGAGGACGGCAACGCCGCCCGGCACGTATTCGTCCTCGATCCCTTCCGCGTGGCCTACTGGGGCGACCACGGCCTCACGCTGGAGGAGCTCGTCGGCCACGCCCTGTGCGGGCCCGGGATCCTGAGCGAGTTCCTCGACGATGGGGCGTATCGCGCCTGGGTGAAGCAGTACGAGGCGGAACTGGACATGGAAGACGTGCTCGGGTTCAAGGCACCGAAAGGCCTGGACGGCGCCATCACAGTCGACAACCTCCGGCTCGACGGAATCGTCGAGTACTACCAGGAGACCGCGGCCATCTACGGGCAGGCCTTCCGCAAGCTGCAGGAAGCGCCCTGCGAGATCCGCCTGCTGGGCAACGTGTTCGCGCCCAACTACGCCAAGCCCTGCGAGGTGAAGACGGGAAAGTGCGACGGAGGGAAGCAGACCGCCCTCCTCCACCGCATGCCCGGCTTCGAGACGACCTTCGCGTGCCGCCCCTGCTACGAGGAGAAGATCCGGACGGGTGCATGGATCCTTCAGACGTGAGCCCAGCGGCCCCGGCGGTCATTCGGACCGAGCGCGTCCAGGCCATCGCCGAGCGCCTGCGTGCGCGCGCGGGCGACCCGGCGGCCCTCCGCGGGCTCGACTGCCCGGCCTGCGGCGTGTTGGGCGGGTCCTGGAGCGACGAGGATCCGGACGGGGCCAGGGCGGCGGCGGCGGAGTCCCTGCGGCCGTTCGCGAAACCGGAGCGCCGCTGGAGCATCCGCGAGTGCCGCGCCTGCGGCGCCCTTTTCGCGCAGACGGCCAGCGGCCCTCCGGCCGCGGAAGACCTGTTCGATGTCACGGTCCACCTCGAGCGCATCTCCATAGACAGGGCAGTCGAGATGCTGCCCATCGAGTCGGCGTACGCGCAGCAGGAGCGTACGGTCGAGCAGGCGCTGGCCCTGGTGCTCGGCGGGGCGTGCTACCTGAACAACTTCTCCCGTGTGCAGAAGTCACGGATGGGCGAGGAGCGCTTCATCTTCCGCGACGGCGATGTGATCCTCGATGCCTGGCACGTCCAGGCGACCGGTATGTTGGGCAACGTGGCGCGGTACCCACTGGACGAGTTCAAGAGTGCGCTGCCGGAGCTCTTTCCCGGCGACGCCGTCGATGCCCGGTTCGTGGGCCCGATCGAGCAGATGCCGGCGGTCGTTCGGCAGGACGCGCCGCGCCGCCGCCGCCTCGGCGAAGACCTGAGCGCCGCCCTGGCCGAAGGCACGCAGTGGGTTCATCTGGCCACCTACGCACCTCCCACACCGCGGCGTACTGGACCGCGGCGGCGGAAGAAGCACTCGGTGCGCCGTGAATCGGTGGCGCGGGCGGCGGGCGCCACCAGCGAGTCGTACCTCTACCGCGGTCCCATCGCGGGCTGGCTGTACGTGAGCTGCAAGGCCGGCGTCATCACGGGCGTGAAAGTCGATGCGGCGACGGTGGCCACCCGAAGACTCGACGATGTCCTGCGCGAGGACCCGACCGTGGCGACAAAGCCGGTGCCGCCCAAACCGCTGGCGCGCCTGCGCCAGATCGAGGCCGGCCTCGTCGACGCGCTGGCGCGGTTGGAAGCAGGCGAGAGCTGCGCACATCCGCTCGGCCTGCTCGCCCTCGTCGGCGGCCGCTTCGTCGTCGCCGATCTGGCCGGCGACGTCGTGCAGAACCTGGTGGAGCTGGACCGCACGCGCGCGCTCGACCATCTGGCGTCGGAACTGGCTGGGAGGCGGGCGGTCACATTCGCTCCGCTCTCGCCGGCCGACCGCCAGCGTGTGGCCGCGGTGCTCGATCCCGATGAGCGCTGGCAGCTCTTCCTGGCCGGCCGCCTGGTGGTCGGCGGCGGTCCCACCACCGACATGCAGTGGACGCTCGCGTGCGAAAACGGCGCCTACCGATTCGACGGCAGCAGCGGCTCGGAGGTGATGGCGGAGGCACGCGCCCGCGACATCGTGCGCGAGAAGCGGTACGGATGGCTGCGCCTCGCATGACACCCGAGGCGCCGCGCTCCGCCCTGCTCGATTCGGAGTACATCGAAAGCTACTTCGACCACGACATGGGCAACGTGTCCATGCACTACGCGATTCAGCACCGCGGGCAGGAGGTCCAGATCGTGCTGACGGTGGAGGGCCACGACCTCACCTATCTGCCGCCGCTGGGGCTTCATGACTCGGTCATTGAGAGCGGCGAATTGCCCCCGAAGGAGACGGCCGTCGGCGGCGCGTATTCCGAGCCACAGGCGTCCTCGAGACCGTCTACGCGGACCGGCCGCGGGCACGCGTCCGGCTGGAGAACGGGGCCCCGCAGTACTTCGACCTCGCGACGTGCCGTCTGGTCCGGGCGGACGTGTTCCGCGAGGGGCGCCCGGTTCCGGGCTTCGACATCGCCCGCGACGACCACGTGAAGGCGCTGCTGGAGATACTTCAGGCCATCGCGCGCCTCGTGGCATCCGCGAGCGCCACACCACGGCTGCGGGTGAGGGAGCATCCCCGTCCGTTCACGGTCGACGTCGAGGGCCTCCCCGAGTGGCCCTCGATGTGGGCGCAACACCATCCTGTCGAACCCGCCGGCCGCGCGACGGCAGTGATGACGTTCGGAGAGCGCGCCCGGCGTGCTAGCCTCCGCGCGTGGCCTCCGCGCTGCTCCTCCTCGCGACGTTCCTGGCCCTGGCCCTCCTGGTGGGGATCCCGCGCATCGTGCGGCGTCCCGGTCTGCCGCGCGAGCTCACGTTCCAGGAAGTCCCGGACGCCGAGCTGACGCCGCCCCAGTCCGCGCACCTGTCGCGCCTGGACGCCGCGCTGGGACGGCTCCAGTACCGTCCCGTGTTCAACATCCGCGTGACGAACCTCCCGAACCCGAACCTGAGCCGGTTCTACACCTCTTCCGTGGACCCCGCGCTGCTCTTGACCTCGCTGCTCCGGGTGGACGCGCCCGGGGCGGCCGCGCAGAACGAGGACTACGTCGAGATGATCACGCGGTACCAGGACGGCACGGAGCTGACGACATTGAACAGCAGCGTCACGTCGCCGTTCGGGCCGGTGCCGCAAAGGGTCGTGCAGCGCTTTCCGGGGATGGATCCCGCCCGCCTGAAGGAGCGACATGACCAGGCCGCGGCCGGGCTCCTCGCGCGCGAGCCGCTGTGGCTCGGGCCGGGCGAGATCCTGGAGCGCTGGCAGGCGTCGCATCGGCGCTGGTGCGAGCATCAGGCGAGCCGGGGCCTGCTGCGATACGAGCGCTCCTCCGACAGCTATCGGATCTCAGCGTCGACCGGGCTGCGGGCCATCGCGAAGTTCCTGAACCCCATCGGCCCCGAAATGACGTTCCCGCGATTGCTGGGCGCGCTGCTGTTCGCGACCGTCCTGCCGACGGCGGGGATCGTCACCATCAAGGCCCCGCCGCCGAACCCTGTCCTCACCGTGGCGACGGCGCTGGGGATAGGGCCGCAGGTGGCCGGTCTCCTCGTCATCGGCCTTCTCTTGATCGCCGGCGGCATCGCCATCGGCGTGGCCTTCGGGCAGAAGCATTTCGTCGGGACCCTCGTGCTCGGCCTCGCGCCCGCCCTGATCCTCGCGCGCACGTCACTCCGCGCGCCCCTGTTCGCGCTGCTGGTCATGGACTGGACGGCCGCGCGGGCGTCCGCCTGGCGCAACCGTCGGCGACGACTCCTCTGACCTGATGCGCGTGCTCCAGGCCCTGGCCCTGACCGCCTGCGTCGGGTCCGCCGTCCACCCTGCGCTCGCGGCACCGCTGTGGCTCCTGGCCAACCAGACGGGCGCGAGCCGGTTGCGGGCCGGCGTGCCCCCGGGATGGCGGGTCGGCGACAAGACCGGCACCGGCAACCACGGCACGACCAACGACGTCGCGATCGTGTGGCCGCCCGATCAGCCGACGTGGCGCGGCTGGTCATCGACTCCGGGATGAGCCGCGACGCCCCTCCAGCGTCGAGGCGACGGTAAGCCGTCACCGCGCCGAGAGCGTGATCTCCCCATGCGGACGTTCGAAGGTGCGGCGCATGGGGGGAACCCAGGCCGAACCGGCAAAGCCCATGTCCTCGAGGTCCGCGCCCGTCGCCCCGCATTCGATGCAGCGAAACCCACCGAGGGGATGGCGGCGCGGCTCATGATGCTGGCGAAGGAAGCAGCGTAAGCGAGCGAGCATGGCGACCTCCGTACCGTTCATAGAGCAATACGGAAATGGCGGGAGGCCAGGCTCATTCTCCGGAGTCAAAGGTTGAAACGGTTGGGTGAGATAGGCGGGTCTTGTGCGCGTATCATGCGCGGGGCCGCGCTGTTCCCCGCGGCCAGAGGCTGAGCCATGCAACGCCGCACGTTCCTGAACGGGATCGGGCTCTTCGCCGCCGGATCGGTGGCGAGAGGCACGCCGGCCGGGGGTGGGCCCATCGCAGGCCGCTCTCCCGGGGCGTCCGCGCGCATCAGCCTGAACGCGTATTCCTTCAACACTCCGCTCCGCGACGGCTCGATGTCCGTCGACGACTTGATCGCGTTCTGTGCCCGCCACGGGATCGGCGCCCTCGACCTGACCGCGTACTACGTGAAGGACTACCCAGCCGTGCCCGACGACGCCGAGCTGTACCGCATCAAGCGCCGCGCCTTCGTGAACGGCATTGCCCTTTCCGGCACCGGCGTGCGCAACGACTTCACCCTTGCCGATGAGGCGGCGCGGCGGGAACAGACCCGGCTGGTGAACGACTGGGTGGTGGCCGCCCAGAAGCTCGGCATGCCCACGCTTCGTGTCTTCGCCGGACCTCACGTGGCCGCGGGCGTGGACCGCGACCGTGCTTTCCAACGCGTCGTCGCGAGCCTCCAGGAATGCGTCCGCTTCGGTGCCGACCATGGCGTGTTCCTCGCGATCCAGAACCACGACGACTTCCTCAAGACGGCGGAGCAGACGATCCAGCTCGTCGACGCCGTCGGCTCCGGATGGTTCGGCGTCACCCTCGACGTGGGTAGCCTGCGCTCGACCGACGATCCGTACCCCGAGATCCGGCGGCTCGCGCCCTATGCCGTCTCCTGGCAGCTCAAGGAGCTGATCTGGCGCGGCGAGAAGAACGAGCCCATCGATCTGGCCCGGATCAGGACCATCGTCGACGACGTCGGCTACCGGGGCGTCCTCCAGATCGAGACGCTTGGACCGGGCGATCCGGTGGCCAAGGTCGAGAAATACCTGGCCAAGGTCCGCAAGCACTTTCCCGCATAGTCCTACATCTCTTCCGGCCACTGGCGGCGGGCCGAGTGTGGTCGTGTCCCAGCCTGACGGCGTGTAATCCGCGCATGGATCATTTATCCATTGCTGGATTGGCATCCCGCGACCTATCCTGCCGATGAAAATAACGACTCCTACCGATTGATGGAGAGCGAAACCCCACACGGCGACTGCGCCTCGCTTACGGGCGCACGTGCGATGCCATCATTTCCCGCAGCTCCCGGCGATGTTCGGCGAGGTGGTGTGCTAGTTGCGTCCGCCATCGCCCGAACGCGCGCAGACCGTCATCCAGAGGCTTGCGAAGCCCGTAGGTACTCGCGGTGAGTTGAAGGAGATAGGTGTCGTAGTCGACCGCGACCTCATGCGGCTGGATTGAACACTCGCGTGCGTATCCTCCGATGTAGGCGCGCCACTGTGCTTCGAGGGCCATCGGCCATTCGCCTGCGGCCGGAACGGACTGAAAGAACGCCCGCATCAACTCCCATCCTGGCAGGTACTGCTCGCCAAGGACATCGATCACGCCAACGGGCCGGCCGTCTTGAAAGACGACGTGAGCGCCACTGAAATCGCCATGAATCACTCCCAGTCGCGCGTGTTGCTGACTGCGATCGAGCTCCTCACCGAGCGCCTCGAGAATTGCGGTTCGAATGCCGATTTCGTTCACGATTTCCGGTTCGTCGCGTTGCTCGCCTGCGACGCGAAGAAGTCCGTCGCGCTTGTTGGCGAGATCCCGCGCCGACCCAGCGTACGCGAGAGTCGCCGCCCGCGGGTACGCTTGCCCCAAGCGATGCAAGTACCCGCAGAGTGCACCGACCTGCTCCAGCGCAACCAGCGTCGGAAGAGTATTCGGTTCAGGAGTCTCTCCATCGATCCACGGGATTAGCACTGTGGGCCGGTTCTCGAGCGTGAGGACTCTGGCGCCATTCGTGGAGGGAACGAACTCCTGCGCGGGGTAGCCGGCGCTCACGAGGAAGCTCACGAAATCCGCGGCCTGCTCGATTTTCGTCCGCGTGTATTCGGGCTGGAACACCTTGAGGAGCCATCGCGACCCGGCCTCCGAGACAGCGTAGTTGCTCGCTCGGCCCCTCGGCACGGCTGTGATGGCTCCGTGAATGCCGTAGTGACGTTGGACGTGTTCCTTAAGGGCGTCTATCTTCAGCATCGTGTCCAGAGTAATGGAGTCGGGGACAGTCTGAAGATCCACGACCGTGTCGGCGATTTCCTAATCGTGTCGGACGGGCACTGTCAACGCGCGGCGGCTGCGGACCCTCCACAACCAATAGAACATCGCGCCAAACAGCAGCAGAATCGGCAGCGCACGCATCGGCCCTGTCGTGAACGGCTCGGGAAGGACTTTCGCCACGCGCGCACGGATCGAGAAGAACGAGCCGGCGGCGATGAACAACGCGAAGCACATGCGCCACAGATGGCGCGCCAGGCGCGGCCCGCCGCGGGGCAGGCCGAATCGCATGATGCGCACGTCGCCGATCGCGGCCAGGAGCAGGACAGTGGCGAGGACGAAGGACATCACCCCGATCGTACGAAACGGCACGCCGCCGGGGGAAAGGCGAGGACTGTTGATGGCCTTGACGCCGCCCACGATCGCGACGACCGCGAGTCCGAGCGCAAACGTCAGCGCCGCGGCATTGATGCGGCGGGTCCGTGGCGACGCGGGCCGGACGGTCGTCAATGCCGTGCCGACAAAGTAGGCCGTCATGAGGGCCGCCATCACGTTCCCGTCGGTGAGACCGTTACGAAGGCCCAGGATCGAGGCGCTGGTGCCCATGACGAGCATGACGTAGACGAACAGCAGGCCGCTGCGGCGGTGGATAGTCCCGCCCTTCTTCACCAGGAGAGCGACGGCGCCAAGAACAATCGCGACCCCACCGGCGACAATGTGGATTGCTAAGAGCATGGACTACGTCGGCTGGCCCCGTCGCAGACTCCACAGTCCACGCGCCGAGAGGATGAAGGTGACGCCCCCGAGCGCCCCGAGCGCCCAGAGTGTCCACACGAAGAAGAAGCCGCCGGTGGACTTGGCGATCTCGCCGTAATGTGCCCCCCTCATGTGGATCACGGGCATGCCTGCCGCGAAGAACCCGACGAGCAGCATGATGACGTGCCCCGATCGCCGTTCGGCGAGCACGAGCGTCCCGTACAGGAAGACCGCGAGGATAAGCAGCGCAATGTTTGAGGGCTCGGCCTTCGATATCCCACGGACGATGTCGTCCGGAATGTGAAGCGTCAGCAAAAGGATCGAGAGCAGAGACGTGGCGACCAGGATTGCGTTTTGCTTCATTGGATACTCCCCGTGTTCGATTCCGCGCCGGTCGAATCCGAGCTCGCGCAGCACCGACGGTCGGCCCCACCTGCCATGCGGGCGTCTCTCGGCATGCGCGCCAACAGAGTGGCGGCACGCGTGCGCTCGAACAACCAGCTTGCGACGAAGTGCGGATTCGAGCGGACGAACGGCGGCTACATCTGCCGGAATAGATGCAGGTAGTGGCGGCTCACCGGCGGAACGTCATCTCGGCCCTTTACGTGAATCTCCGCCGTCTCGTTGTCATGCCGCTTGACATGGCTGATCGCGCGCAGATTCACGACGACCGAGGGATGGACTTGCGCGAATTGCTCCGCATCAAGCCGCTCGAGCAGCTCCTTCAGCGGCGTCCGCACCACCGCCTCGGCCGGTTTCCCTCCATCGCGCCAGGCGACGATGGTGTACTTCGCGTCGGAGCGAAGGTAATCGACGTCGTCGATCGCGATCAGGCGCACGGTTTTCCCCGCTTGCGCGCGAATCCATCGCAGCGCATCGCTCTTGCCGCCGCCACTCTGCAGCCTCGCGAGCTGCTCGCTCAGTTGCCGCAACAGCTGCTCGGTGTTGATCGCCGGCCTCGACGACTGCAGACGTTCCTTGAGACGGCTGACGGTTTCCGCGAGCCGCGCCTGTTCGACCGGCTTCAGCAGGTAATCGAGTGCGCCCTGCGCAAAGGCCTGCACTGCGTAGTGATCGTACGCCGTGACGAACACGAGATGCGCGCGCCGGCCGATGTGGTTCGCGGCATTGACGCCGGAGAGTCCCGGCATGTGGACGTCGAGGAAGCAGATGTCGGGATGCCGCTCGTCGAACAACCTCACCGCCTCCCGCCCGTTCCGCGCCTCGGCCACAATCTCGAGCTCGGGCCACACGATCCCAAGTTGGCGCCGCAGCGCATCGCGCAGCAGCGGTTCATCGTCGGCGATCAACGCGGTCGCGTGGGCGTTCATGCGTGTGCCGGCATATCGACTTCGACGACGACGCCGCGGGGTGCGCCGGAGGTCAGGCGCAGCTGCGCTGCATCGCCGAAGATCAGCCGCAGCCGCTCGCGCAGAGTCGTGAGCCCGGTCCCGAGACCGTTCGCCGATGGATGAAGTCCCGCGCCAGTGTCAGCGACCCGGACCACGCAGCGTTCACCATGCCGATCGATGTCGATGTCGATCCGGCCGCCTTCTTCGCTGGGGTCGATCCCGTGTCGCACGGCATTCTCGACCAGCGTCAACAGGGTGGTCGGAGGACATCGAACCTTCAACGCCGACGGGTCGACGTTCATCGCGTACTGGAGCCGATCGGGCATGCGCATCTGCATCAGCTCGAGATATGGTCGAACGAGCTGCAACTCGCGCTCGATCGTTGCGTCAGGCTCGTGAAGCTGCGGCACCACCGCGCGCAGATACGCGGTGAGGCTCCGGAGGACGACCGACGCGTGCGGCGAGCCCGCATCGACGAGCGCCTGCACGTTCGCAAGTGTGTTGAAGAGGAAGTGCGGCGCGACCTGCGCCTGCAGCAGATGCAATCGCGCGTCGAGCGCCTCTCGCTCGAGCTCACTGCGCTCGAGCGCGAACGCCAGCTTCTGATCGCGAGCAAACGCTTCCTTCTGACGGACGATCGCGGCGAGCGCCGTCCAAGGCGCCAGGAGGATCGCGGCGAACGTCAGATGCGTCCACCCGTTCATGCGGACAGGATCTTTCCAGAACGGCGGGGCACTTTGCGGCGTGGACAGAACGTAGATGAGCAACGTCGTCACCGGCATGAGAGCGCCGACCGCCACGACTTGCAATGCCCATCGCTGGAGCCACTGCGGCAGATTGCGTGGCCACGCCTCGAAGAGTCCGAATGCAGCCGTCGCCGACAGGCCAAGGGTGACGGTGCGGAGGAAGAGCGAGGATGGAGAACTTCTCCAGACGCTCATCATCAGGAGGCCGACGCCGATCGACATCGTCAGCGCGACGGCAACGCGCCGGGCTGTCTTCGCGATCATGGCGGCCGGTCTCGCGGCCGTCGCCAGTTCGGACATGACCTGAGGATACCTGCTTGTGGGCGCCCTGAGCACTTCGAGCGATCGCGCCTAAGCAGCGACGATGCTCGCGTCTCTCGATATGCGCGCCAATATCGCGGCGCGCGGTCCGGCCGATCTGCACACCCCTGCGCCGAACGCGACCAGGAGCGTATAGCCTGCGAGGCCGAGGGCAATGGTGAATCGGTCTCGTCGGAGACCCGGACGCATTCAATCGATAGGCATTTTCATCCGCGGCGACGGCTGCGGAGGCACCGTCACAGGGGAGGGAAGAGCTTCGGACCCTCAACCCTCCTGCCCGTCATGCGAGAGTAGGTGTGGCGCGACTCCGGAGCCTCACAGAAGCTGTCCGGCCCTCCTCGACATCGCCCT
>WNGB01019312.1_pt1 | contig 10195 bp, 7 predicted proteins | sample 5400681 | NCBI WGS metagenome assembly WNGB01 (sample SAMN13153367, study PRJNA577476) | soil metagenome | isolation source: 115 cm soil or saprolite under grassland replicate 2 | place: USA:California | collected 2016-06-15
GACCCAGCAGGCCGACGACGACCTCGCGGTCGGTCTGCTGGTCCAGGCCGTGGCGCAGAGCCCCTTCGCCAGGGACACGGCCATCATCATCACCGAGGACGACTGCCAGGACGGGCCGGACCATGTCGACTCGCACCGCGCCACCGCCTTCGTCGTCGGCGCCTTCGTCAAGCAGGGCCTGGTGGTGAGCACGCACTTCAGCCAGGTCAGCGCGCTGCGCACCATCGAGGACATCCTCGGCACCCAGCACATCAACCTCAACACCGCCTTCCAGCGGCCGATGGCCGACGTCTTCGACATCCGGTCGTCAGGCAACTGGAACTACACCGCCGTGGCCTCGACCGTGCTCGCGACCACCGCGCTCGGGCCGCTCGGGGCCCCCATGGCGCTCGGCCCCAAGGTGAAGCCGAAGCACAGTTCCAGGTACTGGGCCCGGGTCACGAGGGGATTTGACTTCTCCGACGCCGACCGCGTGCCTCCCGCCAGGTTCAATCGGCTGCTGTGGGCGGGCCTGATGGGCGGCAAGCGCTATCCCACCATCAAGCGCCCTCGCGTCGCCCCGACGCGGCACGACTGAGGCCACGCGGAGCCGCTGCGAGAGCCCGCGCCTCAGCTTCCGGCGAGGAGCGCGCGCGCGGGCTCTCGAGCCGCCCCGGCACCGACCGCGACCCGCTCGCGCGCGACCGCGGCCACCGCGCGCGCCAGTCTGGGGAGGAGATCCTCGTGCGTGTAGCGGAGCAGGTGCTCACCTTGGATCGCCTTCTCGATGGCCCACGGCACGTGGCCCGGCGATCGCCGCATCGCGGCGACGAGGAGCGACCAGAACAGACCCCGCCGCGGGCTCCGGACGCCGAGGTACCAAAGCGCGCCACGCGCAACCCGTGCTGGAAACCCCAGTAGGTGACCGGGAACTCCGCGTGGACCAGGAGGATGCGCACGCGCAAAGCCTGTACCCGGCCGCGTCTCGATGCGGCCACGTTCAGGTCACCTCTCGGTAGCCCGCGCGCGGAATCGTCAGCCGCAGGGAGGGCACATGCCTCTCGCCCTCGCACGGCGCAATCCGTGCGTGACGGTGCCGCTCGGGAAGAGGAGTCGGCCAGCCGGAGCCAGGCCGTCGACTCAGCCCACCGGATCGCGCGCGAGCAGTGCATCCAGAAAGCGCACCGCCTCGGCCTCGGCCTCGCTGCGTCGGGTGATCGGCAGGTCGGCGCGGAGGTCGCGGTAGAGCGCCACGGCCGCCCGCACCGCGCGGCCGCAGTCCGCTCGGTCGTGAGTCGCGATCGTCTGACCGAGCGCGTCCACCGCGCCCGGGACCCACTGTTCGATCCGCCGCACCCCGTTGGGCGTCCGGCCGGCGCCGGCGAGCAGGAGCGGTCCGAGCACGCGCCCGCGCACATAGCCGAGGAAATCGATGGCCTCGAACAGCTCGCCGCGCCCGATCTTGAGCGCGGCGTAGTGGACCCAGATCCAGAATCGGTCCTCGATCCACTGCGGATCCGGCTGTGGATACTCGGCGCGGCTCCCGGCCAGCGCGTGGTCGAGCGCTCCGTCGCGCTGCCACAGGACAGCCGGCTCCTCGACGCGCCGGGCCAGATCGCCCGGCGTCACGAACTTGAGATCCACGTGCAGGAGCGGCGGCCCGTACAGACAGATGAGGAGCCGCGGCTCCCCGACGTGCTCGCCGGTGAAGGCGGCCAGGAGCGGTCCGAGCGATGCAGCGATGGCCATGCGCTCGGCGCGCACGGCCTCTTCGTGCTCGGGATAGACCGCGACGATGAGGTCGAGATCGGAGAACTCGTCCATCGCGCCCAGCCACGAGCCGACCGCTGCCACGCCGGCGATGCGTGGATCGTTCGACAGCCCGGAGGCCGCGCGCCGTGCGGCTTCGACATGGAGACCCGTCATGGGGCCAGTCTAGCCGACCGCGCCGCACGGGCCGCCGGCACGATCCCAAGCGTTCCGCCGACCGATCACGCCGTTGGTCTTCCGCAGCATGGCGAGAATGTGCTCGCGGGCCACGTCGGCGAGCTCATGCGGCGACCAGTCTCTGGCGGGCGCGGCCGAGACCGTCGATCTCGAGCTCCATCACGTCGCCGGCGCGGAGATACGGTTTGGGATCGGGTTGCCCGAGGGCGACGCCCGCCGGGGTTCCGGTGTTGATGACGTCGCCCGGGTAGAGGACGAGGAACTGGCTCAGGTAGCGCACCAGCGCGGCGACGCCGAACTGCATGTTTGCGGTGTTGCTGTCCTGCCGCTTTTCGCCGTTCACCCACAACCGCAGGCCGAGCTTCTGCGGATCGGGGACCTCGTCGGCGGTCACGAGCCAGGGGCCGAACGGGTTGAAGGTCTCGCAGTTCTTGCCCTTGTCCCACTGACCGAGACGCTCGAGCTGGAACTCGCGTTCGGAGACGTCGTTCACGATCGCATAGCCACCGACGCAGGCCATCGCCTCCGCGTCGGAGGCGAGGTACCGGGCCTTCTGTCCGATGACCACAGCGAGCTCGACCTCCCAGTCGGTCTTCACGCTCTTGCGTGGAATCAGGACGTCGTCATCGGGGCCCACCACGGTATCGGGAGCCTTCATGAAGAGGACCGGCTCGGCCGGCAGGATGGCCCCGGTCTCCGCGGCGTGATCGCGGTAGTTGAGGCCTATGCAGACGATCTTCCCCGGCCGCGCGAGCGGCGCGCCGATCCGGAGGTCGGGCCCGAGCACGGGCAACGTCCCGCCGTCGACGGCGGCGCGGATGCGCGCGAGCTCGGTGGGCGCAAGCGTGGCGCCCGTGATGTCGTCGACGACACGACTCAGGTCGAGGAGGCGTCCCGAGCCATCCAGGAGGGCTGGCCGTTCCGAGCCACGGAGCCCGACGCGTAGGAGCCGCACGCTCCAACCGTCTATCAGGTTTGGCCGCGCGGCGGAAGAAGGAATCGCCCATGAGGCAATCGTGATAGGGTTCGCGGATCAGGACGTGTCGATCCCGGCCCGGGTACGCAGCCTCGCCCGCAACTGGCTCCAGCGCGGCCAGGTCGACCGCGATCTGGATGAAGAGGTCCATGCGTACCTCGATCAGCTGATCGACGAGAAGATCGACGCCGGGATGAGCCCGCCGGCGGCTCGCCGAGCGGCGCGCATCGAGATGGGTGGCGTGGCGCAGGTGAAGGCGCAGGTGCGCGCCTCGCGCACGGGCGCCTTCCTCGAGACGGTCTGGCAGGACATCCGGTACGGCGCTCGCGGGCTGCGCCGGAGTCCGGGCTTCACCGCCGTCGTCGTGGTCATGCTGGCGCTCGGCATCGGCGCGAACAGCGCCATCTTCGGGCTTCTGGATGCGCTGCTGCTCCGGCCGCTGCCGATCAAGAACCCGGATGAGCTGGTTGCACTCTTCACGCGCGGCGACGGCGGCAGCATCGACCTCGGCATGGCGTATCCCGAGTATCGCGAGCTTCGCGACCGGAGCGATCGAGTGATCGAGCTGACCGCCCACTCGCCGATCCCGGTCAGCCTGGGCCCCGAGCGGTCGAACGGGCGGTCCGCGGAGAGCGACCTCGTCCTGGGCGAGCTGGCCAGCGGGAACATCTTCTCCGTTCTCGGTGTCGAGCCCTCGCCGGGGCGCGGCTTTCTACCTGAAGAGGACCGCACACCCGGCACCGATCCTGTGGCGGTGGTGAGCCATCGCCTCTGGCAGCGTCGCTTCGGCGGCGATCCGGCGCTCGTCGGCCGAGCGATCCGGATCAACGGCCATCCATTCACGGTCGTGGGCGTGGCTCCGGAGGACTTCGCCGGCGTCATACGCGGAGCCATGACGGATGTGTGGGTGCCGATGATCATGCAGGCCCAGGCGGCGCCGTCCAGGAGCGTCTTCGACCCGCTGGAGGCCCGCCGCATGCTCGTCCTGGGCCGGCCGAGGCCGGGCGTGGCGATCGAAGAGGCAGAGGACGGCGTCGACCGCGTCGCTCGCGAGCTGCGCACGCAACACCCCGAGTACCGGTCGGACGCGGGCGGGGGCGCGCGCGCGATGGAGCTGTTGCCGGAGCGCGCCCTGGGTCTCTCGCTCTTCGGGCGAGATCCGGTCCTCAGCGTCCTGACACCGCTCCTGGTGGTCGTGGGGCTGGTCCTGCTACTGGCCTGCGCCAACGTGTCTGGCCTGCTTCTCGGTCGCGCGTTCGCTCGCCGGCGGGAATTCACGGTCCGGCTCGCACTCGGCGCGGGGCGGCTTCGCCTCGTCCGGCAGCTCATGACCGAGGGTCTTCTGCTCTCGCTCCTGGGCGGCGCGGCCGGTCTCCTCGTCGGCAGGCTGGGCGCGCAGCTGCTCGTGGGTTTCGCGCCGCCGTCGACGATACCGTTCGAGCTCGACCTGGGCCTCGACGGACGCGTCATCGGGTTCACCCTCGGCGTCGCGCTGGTGGCGAGCCTGCTCGTCGGTCTGATGCCAGCCCTGTCCGGGTCCAGGCCGGATCTCCTCTCGGCGCTCAAGGATGACTCCGGCACGGCGGGCGCATGGCCGCGCAGGGGCCGCGCTCGCCGCGCGATGATGGTCGCGCAGATCGCGCTCTCGCTGGTCCTGCTCGTCGGCGCGGGGCTCTTCCTGCGCAGCCTGGAGAACGCCAGGAGCACGGCGCTCGGCTTCGATCCCGACAACCTCGTCGCCGCATCGGTCGACCTTCGCCTCGACGCCTACGATCGAGCGGGGACGCAGGTCTTCGCCCGCCGCTGGATGGAGCGCGTGCGCGCGTTGCCGGGCGTGTCGGGCGCGAGTCTGGTCGTCCAGCTTCCCCTGCAGGGCGAGGGCGGCCGGTGGGACTTCACGGTCGAGGGCTCTCGTGCCCCGGAGAGCGATGGCTCGTCGGTGCGCACCACCGCGGTGGCGCCCGGCTTCTTCGACGTCATGCGGATGCCGCTCGTGCGCGGCCGCGTCATCGATGAGCGCGATCTGCGCGAGGCGGGAGAGCCGCTCGTCGTGGTCGTCAATCAGGCGTTCGCGCGCCGCCACTGGCCCGGCCAGGACCCGATCGGCAAGCGGCTTCAGATCGGCGTCGGGCCGCGGCTGGAGCCGCCTCACCTGACCGTCGTCGGACTGGTCGCGGACGGCAAGTACGACAGCTTCGACGAGGAGCCTCGACCGTTCGTCTACGTGCCGCTCTGGCAGCACTTCCACTGGGACTTCACGCTCGTGGCGCGGGCCGCCGGCGATCCGTCGAGCTGGCTGGAGGCGATCCGGCGCGAGGCGCACCGGCTTGACGAGAACGTGTCGGTCTTCGGCGAGAGGAGCCTCACCGACCACCTCAACTTCACGCTTCTGCCGTTCCGGCTGCTGGGGTCCGTCCTCGGCGCGCTGGGCCTCCTGGCCCTCGCGCTCGCCGCCCTCGGTCTCTACGGCCTCATCTCGTACTCCGTCGCCCAGCGGACCCGCGAGATCGGCATTCGCCGGGCCCTCGGCGCACAGGAGCGCGATCTACTCCGGCTCGTGGTCGGGCACGGCATGCGCCTCACTGCGCTGGGCCTCGCCATCGGACTGGTGGCGGCCGCCGCCCTCGCGCGCTCGCTGGCGGATGTGCTCTATGAGGTGAGCCCGATCGACCCGCTGACGTTCGTTGCGGGCCCGCTGCTCCTGGCTGCGGTGGCGCTCCTGGCCTGCTACCTGCCGGCGAGGCGGGCGGTCAAGCTCGAGCCGATGACTGCGCTCCGGACCGAGTGAACGCGCGCGCGCGGAGCTGTCGTCAGATGAGCGCGTGGCCGCCGTCCACGTGAAGAGTCGTTCCGGTCGTGAACTCGCTCTCCATCAGGAAGACGTAGGCGAGCGCGATGTCGGCCGGTGTGCCGATGCGCCCGGCCGGCAGGCGGCGCGCCATCTCAGCCCAGAAGGCGGTCTTGCCCTGGCCGGCGATCGCGTCCCACATGGGGGTATCGACCCAGCCCGGCGACACGACGTTGACGCGCGTGGGGGCGAGCTCGAGCGCCAGTGCGCGCGCGAGGTATCCGAGCGAGCCGGCCACGGCGGCGACCAGCGCCCCGCCGGGGGACGGCCGGTCCTTGGAGATGCCCGACGTGAAGGTCATCGAGCCTCCGGCGCGCAGCGTTCCGCGCGAGTGCTTGGCGAGCGCGATGGTCGAGACCAGCACGATGTCGACGAACGCCCGCACCGCGTCCAGGTCGAACGACCCGACCGGCGCGGCGACCGGAACGACGCCCCGCGTGACGACCAGGTGATCGAACGCGCCGACCTCGGCGAACATGCGAGCCACCTCGTCCTCATGCGTCGCGTCGGCGGCGATGGCCTTCACGCGCGCGGGCCCGCCGAGCGCCGCGCTCGCGGCGCGTAGCCTGTCCTCCGAGCGTCCGACCAGTACGACCTCGGCTCCCCGCTCGAGAGCGGCCGCGGCGGCGCCCAGTCCGATGCCCGAGCTCCCACCCACGACGACGATCTTCGATCCTTGCAGTCCCATGCCTTCGTGTCCTCTCTATTAACTTGCAGGTTGCAAGTAGTCTAAACACGATCGCTGGCGAAGTGCAAGTAGATTTTCGGTCGCGGCTCCCCCGCCTTGCGCGCCCTCGCTGGCCGCGTTCCGTCAGCCGTCGGCTGCCCCCAGGCGGACGACCTCGGCGATCTCGCTCCGGCGCGCCGCCAGGCGCTTCTCCTCGTCGATCTTCTCGGCCAGCTCCTCGTCGCTCTTCATGAGCGCGGTGAGGTCGGTGGCCGCGTAGCCGGTCACGCCCATGTCGGCGTACGCCGCCTGCACCCTGGGGCCCCACAGGCCGATGTCGCGCACGCACGGGACGATGCGCGTGAAGAGGAGCGAGCGGTACATCTGCGTCATCGGCGAGCGGTCGACGTGATCGGTGCACTCGGCGACGTCGTAGCCGAGCGTCTCCCACACCTCCTCGGCGTTGAAGCGGTCGCGCAGGAGGTAGCAGCCCTCGACCACGAACTCCTCGCGCTCGGCCCGCTCCGCCTCGCCCAGCTCGGCGTAGTAGTCGCGCAGCGCGAGCCGGCCGAACGCGACGTGACGGGCCTCGTCCTGCATGATGTAGGCGAGGATCTGCCTGGGCAGGGCGACCTTGGTCAGGTCGCGGAGCAAGCCGAACGCGGCCAGCGCGACGCCCTCGATGAGGACCTGCATGCCGAGATACGGCATGTCCCAGCGGCGATCGGTCAGCGTCTGCTCGAGGAGGAGCTTGAGGTGCCTGTTGATCGGATACAGGAGCTCGACCTTTTCCTGCAGGAAGCGGGCGTAGGTCTCGGCGTGGCGGGCCTCGTCCATGACCTGGGTCGCGGCGTAGAACTTGGCGTCGAGGTCCGGCACGCTCTCCGCGATGCGCGACGCGCAGATCATCGCGCCCTGCTCGCCGTGCAGGAACTGGCTGAACTGCCACGCGGTGAGATGCTGGGCGAGTCGTCCCATCTCGACCGGATCATCCTTGATCCGTTCGTAGGTCCTCGAGCCGTAGATCGGGATCGACTCGGGCGGCAGGTCGAGCGGGTTCGTGACGTCGAACGGCAGCGACCAGTCGATGCGGGTCGCCTGATCCCACTGCTTGTCCTTCCCCTTCTGGTAGAGGGCGAGGAGCTTCTGGCGGCCGTCGTCGTACTCCCACGTGAACCGGGTGTCTCCCGCCATGGGGATGCTCCAGGTCTCTAGCGGAACCGGCGAGGAATACTTGGCGTGGGTGCTCACCCGTCGATTCTGTGGACCTCGAGGCGGGAAGTCCAGGGGTGGGTTCGGCCGGCGTCAGTCGCGATCGACGCCGAAGCTGCGCTCCCAGGTCAGGTTGACGAGCGCTCCCCACTCGGTGTCGTCTTCGCCGCGGGTCATGAGCCCGGCGAGGCCGACCTCGACGGCCCGGCTCGCGTGCCACACGAAACCGGCGGCCACGTCGAGCTCCGTCCCCTCCTCGCGCTCGAAGCCGACCTCGGCGACCGGGACGACGGAACCCATGGGGAAGAGGAGGCTCAGCGCCCCCTCGGTCACGAACCGGGAATCGCCGTCCTCCTCCGCGCCGCCGGACGGAACCTCCATGCCGCCCTCGACGCTCAGGCTGGCGTGGACAGGACCCATGGTCTTGTAGGCGCTCATCATCGCGTACGCACCGTACACGCTGTCGATGAGGTCGGTCGATGAGGTCGGCGCCGCGCCGCTCACGGACCCGGAGACGACCAGCCCGAGGGAGGAGGAGCGCACGAAGTTGTACAGGGCGCCGAGCTCGGCGTTTCCGATGCCGGCTCCTGTATCCCCCTCGGTCGGGACGGACACGATGAACGGTGCCTCGACCTCGACCTGGAAGCGGTCGGTGATGCCCCACTCGGCAACCAGGAGCGGGCTGAAGACGCGCGCGTCCACACCCTCGACCCAGGACGACGCGGCCGAGAACTGGAGCTCTCGCGCCTCCTGCGGGAAGGCGAGCTCGCCCAGGAAGACTTCCTGGACCGCCTGCTCCGGTTCCTCGTCCGCGTCCTCGGCCGCGCGTGCAGCCGGCGAACCGGCCATCGCGAACGCGCCGGCGCTCAGAATGGTGGCGCGAAGCGTCCCGCTCCTTCTCATGCTCCCCCCTTGGTGCTGGTGGGAGTGAATCGACGGACCGGGCGGCTTCTTGAGACCCTCGGCGTCGGACGCGCGTCAGCGACGTCGCGTTGTGCCAGCCTGGGTTCCGTTGGGCTGGCGCGTTGTGCCAGCCTGTGTTCCGTTGGGCTGGCGAAAATCGGTCGGGTCGAGGCCGAGCTCTTTCAGGATCCGTCGCAGGTTCGCGCGATCCACGCCGGAATGGCGCGACGCCTCCGACACGTTTCCCCCGGTGTGGCGCAGGAGCTGCGCGAAGTAGCGGCGGTCGAAACTGGCGAGGAGCTGCCGGCGCTCCTGCATGTAGTTCGGGGCCGGGACCTCCGGATCGATCTCCTCGCCGGCGCCCCCAGCCGCGACCGGCTCCGCGTGCCCGCTGATACCGGGCGGGAGGTCCTCCATCTCGATCGTCTCGCCGCGCGCGAGGCTGAGCGCGTACTCGAGCGCGCTCTTGAGCTCGCGCACGTTGCCCGGCCAGTCGTAGCGCATGAGCGCGTCGATCACCGGCTGCGAGAGCCGCGGCGTGCGGCGGCGCGCCTGGGCCGCGCTGGTCGCGAGCAGTCGCTCGGCCAGAAGCGCGATGTCGCGTCCGCGCGCGCGCAGGGTCGGCAGCTCGATCTTGATCGGGCCGAGCCGGAAGAACAGGTCCTGGCGGAACTGCCCGCCCGCGACCGCCCTGTCCATGTCGGCGTTGGTCGCCGACAGGACGCGCACGTCGACGTGGTGCGTCCGGTTCGCGCCGACCGGCCTGACCTCGCCTTCCTGGAGCGTGCGGAGGAGGCGGACCTGGGTCTGCGGCGGCATGTCGCCGATCTCGTCCAGGAACAGGGTCCCGCCGTCGGCGGCGTCGAAGAGGCCCTTGTGACTCGTCTGCGCGCCGGTGAAGGCGCCGCGCTCGTGGCCAAACAGCTCGCTGTCGATGAGCGCCTCCGAGAGGCCTGCGCAGTTGATCGCCACGAACGCGGCCGACGCGCGGGGGGAGACGGCGTGGAGCGCGCGCGCGGCCAGCTCCTTGCCGGTCCCGCTCTTGCCCAGGATGAGCACCGGCAGGTTCGAGCCCCCGCGGGCAGTGGCTTGCACAGGAAGTCGCTGGCGCCGAGCCGCATCGCGGCCACGACGACCTCGGGCGGGGCCGCGTCGCTGACGACGATCGTCTCGGCGTCCGGACACGCGCGCCGCAGGCGTTCGAGCAGCCCGACGGCGTCGGCAGCGCTCCAGTCGATGTCGACCAGGATGACATCGAACCGCTCGTTCTCGATCCGGCGGGCGGCCAGTTCCGGGCGATCGCACAGGACGACGTCATGGTGACGGCGCAGGTCGCGGGCCCACCGCTCGAGCAGGTCCCCGTCCGCTCCGATCAGGGCGATGCGCGCAACGACTGCCGTCTCGTGAGCTCGGTCCTCCGCCAGCAAACTGGAACCCGTGCCTGGAGTATCGGCCGGCAGCGGAGGGGATTGACCTCTCGAGCCGCTCGATCGTCATCCCTCATGCGACGGGCCGAAGGTCTCGAGGGCGCGGGCCATTGCGGCGTGGAGCGAACTGTATGACGACGGCCGATCCGCCCGGTTCTGGGCCAGCATCCAGGCGACCACCGACGCGACCGCCCCGGGGAACCCGGGCACGGCGCTCTCCAGGCGGGGCATCGGAC
>WNGB01039992.1_pt1 | contig 10194 bp, 9 predicted proteins | sample 5400681 | NCBI WGS metagenome assembly WNGB01 (sample SAMN13153367, study PRJNA577476) | soil metagenome | isolation source: 115 cm soil or saprolite under grassland replicate 2 | place: USA:California | collected 2016-06-15
GCTGCCGCGCGACTTTTGAGCGAGTACTGTCGAGGTGCCATTTAATTGATCAAACGTTCAATCAATTTAGGTCTGGGCGAGCGCTCTGTCAAGTGTCGGCTTCAGAGCTCGCGAACCAAGTTCTTGTCCGTCCGTATAATCCGAATCATGAACCATAACGCGGTTCTGGCGCTCGTCTCGTCCGCGTGGGTGGCGCTCGAACTTGCGGTCACAATCATCACCCGCCGCTCGGCCGGCCCTTCGACACACGACCGCGGCTCGCACGCTGTTCTCTGGGCGCTGGTCGGCGCGGCGACGTTCGCTGCTGGATTCGTGCGTCAGTTTCCGTTCGCACGCATGCCGCAGCGCAATGCGATGTTCTGGTTTGGAATCGCCCTCATCCTCATCGGAATGGCAATCCGTGCGGTGGCGATCAGCACGTTGCGTCGCTTCTTCACCGTTCAGGTCACCATTCAGCAATCACACGAGCTGGTCGACCGAGGCATTTACGGTGTCATTCGACATCCGTCGTATACCGGCGTCCTTCTCTCTTTTATTGGTCTCGGCTTCGCCTTTGGTAGCTGGTTGAGCCTCGGATTCATTCTTGCCGCGGCGTGGATCGGATTCGTGTACCGCATACGAGTCGAAGAAACGGCGCTGACGAATCACTTCGGCGACCGCTACCGCACCTACGCCGCGCGGACGAAGCGATTGATCCCGGGCGTCTACTAGCGCACGCCGGCGAGGAATTCGTCCATCAGGCGATTGAATTCGTTCAGCCGGCCCTGAGGACCGCGAACAAACGTCGGATTCATGTGTGCGCGGCGGCCTCATTTCAGAAATGCTCGAGTTGTTCCAGATACGCATCGTAATTTCGCCGCATCTCGGCAAGAGAGTCGCCGCCGAATTTCTCCCGCATCGCGTCGGCCAGAGCGACGCCGAGCATCGCCTCGCACACCACGCCGCATGCCGACACGGCGGTCACGTCACTGCGCTCCCACTGGGACCTGTGCTCCTTGTGCGTTTCGATGTCGACGGAAGGCAGTCCGCGGCGCAGCGTCGAAATCGGCTTCATGAACGCGCGGACGACGACGTCCTGCCCATTCGTCACTCCCCCTTCGAGTCCTCCTGCGCGATTGGTCGTGCGGTGATAGCCACGCCGGTCATCGAAGTAGATCGGATCGTGGACCTCTGAACCGACGCGCCGGACAGCGGCGACGCCTTCGCCGATGGCCACCGCTTTCACCGCGTGAATCGAAAGGATCGCCTGACCGATGCGACCGTCGAGTTTCTCCGTCCACTGCACGTAAGAGCCGAGTCCCAGCGGCACGTTGTGCGCGGCGGCGATGATCGTGCCGCCGAGAGTCTCGCCGGCTTCTCGAGCTTCGTCGACCGCTTTCATCATCTGCGGTTCGTGCTCGCGTTTCACGGCGCGCAACGGCGATTCTTCATCCACTGCGGAGAGCTCTTCCCATGTCGGCGAATACTCCGGATCGCCTGCCGCCCCGACCGAGACGACACCCGATCGGATCTCGATTTCGAACGCGCGGAGGAGCTCCTTGGCGATCGCGCCCGCGGCAACGCGAGACGCGGTCTCGCGCGCCGACGCGCGCTCGAGGATGTCGCGCAGATCGCGGCGGTCGTATTTCATTCCGCCGGCGAGATCCGCGTGACCCGGTCGCGGTGCGTGAACGCGCCGCTTCTCCGATTCCGCGACGTCGATCTCCCACGGGTCCATCGCGCCGCGCCAGTTCTCGTGGTCGCGATTGCCGATGGTGATGGCGATCGGCGATCCGAGGGTCTCGCCGCCGCGAATGCCGCCGACGACCTCCGCCTCGTCATGCTCGATTTTCATCCGGCTGCCGCGCCCATAGCCGTGCTGCCGCCGCGCGAGGTCGCGGTTGATGCGCTCGCGATCGAGTGCCACGCCCGCCGGCATGCCGGTGACGATGACGGTGAGCTGCGGCCCGTGCGATTCGCCGGCTGTGGTGAAGGTGAAGCGCATAAAAATCTATCCTGAGGTTCAGTTTATCCCGAGCGGAGCGAGGGATCTCCGGTGGAACAGCGACTCAGTGGGCCAAGAGGAGGTCGTCAAAAACCGCGCTGAGATCATTCCAGTTGCGATTCTTCTCCTGAATCAGCGCCACCCGTTTCGCGCGAGTCCACGCCTTGATCTGCCTTTCTCGCGCAACCGCAAGGGCGAAACTCGGCAAACACTCGAAGTAGACGAGCCGGTCGAAGTTGTATCGCGTTGTGAATCCATTCGGATACGAGCCGTTCTTGTGTTCTCGAACACGGTTGACCAAATCGACAGTCGAGCCCGTGTACAGACGATGGCTCTTATTGCTCATGATGTACACGAAGGCTTCTCGCACGAAATTCACCCTGTCGCGGTGCCACCGGAGATCCCTCGCTTCGCTCGGGATAAACTGCGAAGAAACAACACAGCCCCCAAAAAAAGAGCAATCACACTGATCAACTGCGCAATCGTGAACGGCCCCAGAAAACGGTCGTCCTTTGCGCGGACGATCTCCACGAGCAAGCGCTCGATGCCCATCAGCACGAGAACCAGTCCGAAGATGCGGCCCTTCGGATGCGGGCGGCGGCTCGAGGCGAGCAGGATGAAAAAAATCAGCAGCGCTGACAGCGACTCGTAAATCTGCGTCGGGTGAACGCGAAGGATCTGATCGGGAGGAATCGACGGGTCGACGTTGACGCCGAATTGGCGGAGACTCTCGGCGGTGGTCGGCGGCGATCCCTTGGGAAAGGCGATGCCCACCCACGAGTTCGTCGGACGGCCGTAGTCGTCGCCGACGAGAAAACATCCGATGCGGCCTATCGAGTAGCCGAGCGCCATCGCGGGCGCGGTCGCATCCCCAACCGTCAAATAGTCGACGCGCTTCTTCCAGATCAGCCACGAATAGGCGATCGTCCCGCCGATCATGCCGCCGTACCAGACCAGCCCCGCACGATCGAACAGCAGATGCCAATCGCGAAAAAGAATCGCGTAATAGATTTTCGCGCCGGCGATGCCGCCGATCGCCGCCGCCATGACCATCGATGACGCGAGGTCCTCCGACAGTCCATAGCGCCGGAATTGACGCGTGAGAACCCAGCCCCCGATGATGAAGGCGATGAACATCATCAGCCCGAAGGTGGTGATCTCGAAGTTTCCGACGCGGACCAGAGTGGGAAACATGCCGCGCGAAGAATAACAGCTACGCCGTTTTCTCCAGCGTCGCCTTCTGATCCTCGATGAAGCGGAAGACGTTGACTTTCCCATCGGCATCGAGATGCTGCGACACCTCGAAGAGCTGCACGGAAAGGAGGGCGTTCAGGCCTTCCTCGAGCGCGCTCTGACGCCGCTCGAAGGGAAGCTCGGAGATGTTCGCCATCAGCATGTTCTCGTCGAAGCGCCCGTACTGATCGAAGAAGACGCCATTCCACAGATCGTCGCTCGCGGTGCTCTCCAGCGCGGTGCTGAAAAGGTCGCGCGCGGAGATCTCGCCTACCGCTGCGGCGAGCGCATCGAACAGGCGCCCGAACATGTCGTTGTAGGTGGAGATGATCTTCAGCAGCTCCGGCGAGTCTTCCACATCCAGGAACACCGGGCGCATCTCCCTTTCCTCGGCGGCAATCTCGACGAGCCGCGCCATGAGAAGCTGGAAAAGGATGCGCATCACTTCGAAGTCGGTCAGCTCCGACTTGGCGATGAGCCCGTGCACGGTGAGCTGACCGTCGATGTTGTTGTAGACGGCGATCTCGTCTTCGCTCATGTCCAGCTCTTTGAAATCAGGTACCGCTCCCGGAATTTTGGCGAAGACCATCTCCGGGCTGGTGATCTTCTCGCGAATGCGCGCGGTTTCGTCGAGACGGCGGATCCCTTCCATGATCGCGCTGGATGTGTTGATGGAGAGCACGATGCGCTCGTTCAGAACCTCTTCGCCGGCTTCGACGAAGCTGAACGACCCATCCGTCCACGTGAACAGCGAATAGATGATCTCCAGCGCCTGGTTTTTGAGGCCCCACCAGAGGTCGTTCGGCGAGATCGCCCCCATCTGCACGAGCGCTTTGCCGTGGCGCATGTTCGGGCCGACGCGCTGCGCCGATTCATCGTATTGCTGCTGGGTGATCTTGCCGTTGCGGAGAAGGAATTGTCCGAGCGACTGCTCGGCAGAGTTGGAGGTGGCGAAGACGATCTCGCCTTCGATCCAGTGCAAGGTGCGCTCGAGGCGCATCTGCTTGAGCAGGAGCTTCCCGCTGGTACGGATCATCGAGACGAAGCTCAGCACATCGGCGATCTGAATTCGCCGCAGGTCCCCCTCGAAAATCGGCCTGTCAGACATTTCGGACCTGTGATTAGGGTACCGCACTGCTCGCGGCGCGCTGCGTCCGGGGCACGATTTCCCTCACCAATTCCGCCGCCCGGTCCACCTCATCTATCGTTGAGAAACGGCTCAGCGAAAAGCGAACGGTACTGCGCGCCTCGTCGGGCGAAAGGCCCATCGCCAGCAGCACGCGGCTTGGCTCGACGCGGCCGGACGAGCACGCGGAGCCGGTCGATACAGCCACGCCGTTGAGATCGAGGCCGATGACGATGGCCTCCGCGTCGGCACCGTGGAACGTGATGCTGCTGGTGTTCGGGAGACGCGGCGCGGTCGCGCCGTTGATGGTCATCGGCAGGTCGGCAAGGTGAAGCTCCAGGTGATCGCGCAACTCGCCGACATCGGTGTGCTCGCGCGCGAGACTAGCGGCGACGCCGAAGGCGATCGCCAGCGGGACGTTTTCAGTTCCGGCGCGGCGCCTCCGCTCCTGCGATCCGCCGAGGAGGTGGGGCTCGAGCGAGAGTCCTTTGCGGACGTAGAGCGCGCCGATCCCCTTCGGCGCGTGCAACTTGTGCGCGGACATCGAAAGGGTGAAGAGGATGCCGCGCTCGCGGCACACGCGGGCCACTTCGGCGACTGGCTGGATCACGCCGGTCTCGTTGTTCGCGAGCATCATCGTGACCAGCCGCGTGTCGGCACGAATGGCCGCAATCACGCGCTCCGCCGGCACTTCACCGCTGCGGTCCGGATCGACGATCGTGATTTCGTGACCGCGACGGCGAAGCTCCTGCACCGGCTCGAGGACCGACGGATGTTCAATCCCCGTTGTGACAATGTGATGACGACCGGAGGACGGCACCGCGCCGAAGATCGCGGCGTTGTTAGACTCAGTGCCGCCGCTGGTAAAAACGATCTCCCGTGCGGTCACGCCGAAGAGGCTTGCGACCGATTCGCGAGCCTCTTCGATTCTGCGGCGTGCCGTTTGGCCTTCTTTATGAATGCTGGAAGCGTTACCGTATACGTCCGCCAGCGCCTCCTGAAGCGCATGCAGAACGGCAGGATGGACTGGCGTCGTGGCGTTGTTATCGAGGTAGACACGCATCACAGATCGCTCTCAGGACAATTGATGAAGACCTTCCTTGCTCTCGTCGCAGTTTTTGCTCTTGCCGTTCCGAACATTGTCGCCCAGACAAACAATCCTCCAGCTCCGCCCAAATCGACCGCCGACCAGCCGCCGCCCAAGCAGGACCCGGGCGTGAGGAAGCTGTCACGGCGCGAACGGAAGGACCGCATCAAGAACCTTTCCGACAAATATCGGCAGTTTTTAGGGGATGTCGAGCCGATTATGCAGCCTGCGGAGCTCGACACGTTCCTTCTCCTGGAGACCGATCCGCAGCGCGACATCTACATCACCGAATTCTGGCGCCGCCGCGACGTCGCGCAGGGAACAACGAATCATACCTTCCGCGATCAATATTACGACCGCCTCGAGACGGTCAAAGAGAAGTACAGGAATGTGTCCTCCGATCGCTCCCGCATCTATCTGATTCATGGCGAGCCGTCCGATGTCATCGACTCTCAGAACTGCCGGCTGCTGCAGCCGATTCAGATCTGGAAATACCTCTTCATCCCCGGGATGGGCCACGACATCCGCTTCGTCTTTTATATGCCGCGGCTCGGAGGGGATTACAGGTTGTGGGTGCCGTACGGCATTGGCAGCATGGACATGGACTCGATGGCCGAGCTGGTTTCGCAGGACGCCATCGGCACCGATATCGATGCACGCAAAGCAGTGCAGTACGTCTTCGGCACGGTGACGCCGTACACGACGATGACCAATCTCGAGTACATGTGCAAAGACGGCGACGAGATCATGAAAGCCATCTATCAGTCGCAGATGAACAAGACCGACATCATGAAGGTCTTCAATCCTCCGGAGGTGAATGAGGAGGATGTGCACAAGATCCTGCGGTCCGTGGTGATCGCCAATCCGAACGCGCCAAAGCTCAATGCCGACTTCTCGGTGCAATTTCCCGCAAAGCAGGGAAGCCGCACCGACGCGCAAATGACGCTCCTTGTTCCACGATCGCAGCTCACCCTGAAAGACGTGAACGGAACGAAGCTTTACAGCCTCGATGTCACCGGCGAAGTTCTCAAGGACGACCAGCTCTTCGAGAATTACCGCTACCGATTCGATTACCCCGGCGACATCAAAGATGAGAAAGTGGCCGTGGTCATCGATCGCTTTCTGCGCCCTGCGGATTACAAAGCGCGCATCCGAGTGCTCGATCCGAACTCGGAAGCCGAAGCGATCATCGAGAAAGCGGTCACCGTTCCGGAACTGCAGGACACGCCCGAGCAGCGCAAACAGAAAGAAATGGCCGCGTCGGCCCTCACGCAACTGAAAGACGACATCGAATCCAACACCACTCGGCTGCGGATCATCCCGCTGCCGGACGACCTTCTGGCCGGCATCCAGCACATCGAAACCCTGGCGTACGGCGAGGACATCAAAGCCGTCGAGTTCTACCTCGATGGCAAGAAGATCATGATCAAGCGCCAGCCGCCCTACACGCTCGATCTCGATTTCGGTGACGTTCCTCGCCAGCATCGCATTCGCGCGGTGGCGCTCAACGAGAAGAACGTGGCGCTCACCGGCGATGAGCTGGTCGTCAATACGGGCAATGAGCCGTTTCGCGTGCGCATCGTCTCCCCCCGAGTCGCGCTCAACGTGCACGGAAAAACCCGGATCGAGATGGCGGTGAATGTTCCCGACGGCAAGAAGCTCGATCATCTCGAGCTGTATCTCAACGACACGCGGATGGCCACGTTGTTCGGGCCGCCATGGGTGCAGACGATCGAGATTCCGAAGACGGAAGGGGTCGGCTACCTTCGCGCGGTCGCAAATCTCAAAGACGAAGCGGCGCCGCCCGTCGAGGACCTCGTGATGATCAACACTCCGCAGTTCATGGAGGAGGTCAACGTTCACCTCATCGAGCTGCCCACGACGGTCATTCGCAACGGCCGTCCGGTCAACGATCTGCCGGAGACCGCATTCAAAGTCCTCGATGATGGGAAGCCGGTGAAGGTCACCAAGTTCGAGCACGTGGACAACCTGCCGCTGTCGATCGGGCTGGCCATCGACACGTCGGCGTCGATGCAGCCGCGCATGGACGAAGCCCGCAAAGCAGCCTCGCAGTTCTTCTCCAGCGTGATGCGCAAAGGCGACCGCGCCTTCCTGGTTTCCTTTGACACACAGCCCCAGATGATCCAGCGCTGGTCGCCAAAGCTCTCCGACGTGAACGCAGGCCTGGCGAAGCTGCGCGCCGAAGAGGCCACCGCGCTTTACGATGCGGTCGTGTACTCGCTCTACAACTTCGTCGGCGTGAAGGGACAGAAATCGCTGATCCTGATCACCGACGGCAAAGACACTGCCTCGAAGTTCTCATTCGATCAGGCGCTGGAGTACGCCCGCCGTGCGGCGGTGCCGGTTTACGCGATCGGCATCGGCATTCACGCCACGGAAGTCGATGTCCGCTACAAACTCAGCCGCTTCTGCAGTGAGACCGGCGGAAACACCTATTTCATCGAGCAGGCATTGGAGCTCGGACGCGTCTACGCGGACATCCAAAACGAGCTCCGCTCCCAATACATTCTTGGCTTCTACCCCGCGACGGATGTGAAGCCCGGGTCGAAGTGGCGCGAAGTGTCGGTGCAGGTGAGCGAGGGTCGGGCGAAGACGATTCGGGGGTATTACCCGTAGTTGCGCGGTCTCGCGGTTGCGGGGTGTAGGGCCGCGGCCCTCCGCAGCCGGCCGCCGAGGGCGGCGGCCCTACTACTTGGCAACCTCTTTTTTCCGCTCCTGAGCCAACCGCTCCCGTTCCGCCGCCCGCGCGGCGCGGCGCTGATTTGCTTCCTCTTTGATGCGCTTGGCGATTGCGGTGCCGGTTTCCGTCGTTGCCAGGCCGCCCTCCGCGGTCTCCTTGAGTCCGCGGGGAAGTGCGCGGCCGATGCGCACCATTGCCTCCACGATCTCATCCATTGGGATCACGGAGTCGACACCCGCCAGTGCGAGCTGCGCCGCTGTTAGGCCGTGCACGGCAAAAAGCGCGTTGCGTTTGACGCAGGGAACCTCGACCAGGCCTCCGACCGGGTCGCAGACGAGGCCGAGCGTGTTTTTGAGGGCCAGAGCGGCGGCGTGGATGGACTGATGCGTGTTGCCGCCCATCATGTATGCGACGCCTGCGGCGCCCATGGCTGATGCGACGCCGACCTCGTTCTGACATCCGCCTGCGGCGCCGGAAATATTCGCCGAAAGCGCGATGATCGAGCCGATGCCACCGGCGACAACGAGCGCGCGCACCGTCTTCTCCGGATCGATCTTGCGCTCTTCCTCGAGCGCCAGGAGCATTCCGGGAACCACACCGCCGGCGCCCGCAGTCGGCGCAGCGACGATGACGCCCATCCGCGAGTTCTCACCCATGACCGACAGCGCGTACAGCTCGGCCTTGACGGTCAGCGGATCGAGAAATGTACGCCCGTTCTGATACGCCTCATTGAGAAGGCGGGCTTCGTTGCCGACGAGCTTCCCCATCGACTGCCCGCCGCTCTTACCGCGATCGATGCAGTCGCGCATGACCTGACGCCGTTTGGTCAACGCTTCGAGGATCTGCTCGCGCGTGACTCCGTGTTCCTGCTCATCGGTCTCGAGGAACACTTCAGCAAGGTCGCGATCTTTTGCAACTTGCTCCAGCTCTTTGAAAGTTTCAATCATGGTTGCTGAGTTGCTGGGTTGCTCGGTTGTTCAGTTGCTCGGTTGCTCAGTTGCTCGGTTGCTCAGTTGCTCGGTTGCTCAGTTGCGCTGGGTTGCGTCTCATAACCCAGCAACGCAGCAACCTAGCAACCTAGCAACCTAGCAACCCTTCACGGAATTCTGTCCAGGTACCGAGCATCGGCAACATCAGAATTCGAGCGGATCCGTTTCAATGCAGCCTGGGACAGCGGCGAGTCGACATCGATCTGCATGAATGCATCCTTCCCGCGCTGCTTGCGCGAACAGTAGAGCGAGGCGATGTTGATCCCCTCCTCCGCGATGATCCGCGTCACTTCGGAAATCATGCCCGGCCGATCGCGATAAAACAGCAGCAGCGTCGGCGAGTCGCCTTTAAATCGTGCCTGAAAACCATTGATGTTAAATACTTCGATCACGCCGCCGCCGATCGACGAGCCGACGATCTGCGCTTCGCGCGACTTCCCTTCGATTTCCACGCGCACGGTGTTCGGATGAACTTCGCCGAGGTCTTCTTCGTGGAATTCGATGTTGACGCCCATCTGCTCGGCGATGCGGATTGCTTCCGGGATGCGTGGATCGTCGACGTTCAGGCCGATCGCGCCGCCGACCAGCGCGAAATCCGATCCATGTCCGCGGTAGGTCGCCGCGAGCGGCGAATGCAGATAAAAGCGCACGGTCACTGGGTCTTCGTCCAGGATCTCCCGCGCCACGCGTCCCAGCCGCGCGGTTCCGGCGGTATGCGAGCTCGACGGGCCAACCATCACCGGTCCCATCACATCGAGAATCGACACTTTGCGATCATGGCGAAGGGTCATTTCGCTCGAGTTTATCCTGAGCGGGCACACGCGCCATGCTGTCACCCCGAGCGTAACTTGACGACCTGTCGTACACTTCAAACTCTTAAACGTCCTCGGCGCAATGAGCGAAAAACCAGTCATTCTCGTCGTCGACGACGACGTCCCGATTCTCGCGTTGATGCGCAACCTGCTCAAAGAGTTCGGGTTCCAGGCGATTACCGCCGCGAGCGGCGCTCAGGCGATCGATGCCGCAAGGCAACAGCGCCCCGCACTCGTGCTCCTCGACAGAAATATGCCTGGG
>WNGB01015245.1_pt1 | contig 10193 bp, 11 predicted proteins | sample 5400681 | NCBI WGS metagenome assembly WNGB01 (sample SAMN13153367, study PRJNA577476) | soil metagenome | isolation source: 115 cm soil or saprolite under grassland replicate 2 | place: USA:California | collected 2016-06-15
ACGAATACGCCAACCGGCGCGCCGACGAATACCCCAACCCCGACGCCAACGAATACCCCGACTTCAAGGCTCTTGACGGCGCTCTCTCCGGCGAAACTCTGGGTCGGCCTGGCGAGCAGCAACGACACGGGGCTAAAGCTGGACTTGAAGGCGGAGGTGCTCATCAACGGCAACGTCACGCCTGTGGGCACGGGCGAACTGGACAATGTAAACAGCCCGGCAGGCGCCTTCAAGAGCAACATGCTGAACACGATCAACCTGGCGCTGACGAGCGGGCCGGCGTCCCTCCCGGCGGGCGCCCAGTTGCGGTTGCGGGTCTCCGCGCGGCGCACGTGCTCGGGCGGGGGTCAGGTCCCCTCTGGCACAGCGCGGCTCTGGTACGACGGCGCAGCCATCGACAGAGGATCCAATGCAGATGCGGGCACCCGCTTCGACGCCACCATCGGCGGAGGCAGCAGCGACTACTACCTCCGGAGCGGTTTGCTCTTGTCCACGACGGCGGGCTCATCCCGGACCTTCATCGACAAAGCCCTGGATAGCCTCACACCATGCCTTGATCGACCCTTCACTGAGTTTGGCACATGGAGCATCACCGTACCCTAGCAGGCCGCTGAAGAAGGTCGAAAACCCCGACGAGGGAGGGCGGGCCTGATGCCGGTCTGGCTCGAAGAGCGCCGGTGCGATCCGGTAGCGGGGACTCCTGTGACGCGACAGGCGTAGGTCTTTACGGTTCGAGCGGGGTCGATCGTTTATATTCCATTCTCGCGGGAGAGTCGGTTCAGGGGTGTCGAGGCGAGTCCAGGGTTGAGCCACCTCTAAGGAGTTTGGAGTATGTCAAACGCAACGCGCACTGAACTTGGTTCGGTAGTTTCCCTTTGGCGATATCCCGTCAAGTCCATGATGGGGGAAGAGCTCAACGCCACCGAGGTTACGGAGCGCGGACTTCTCGGAGATCGTGCTTACGCGCTGGTGGACAGCTCCGATGGAAAGGTCGCGACCGCCAAGAACCCCAGAAAATGGCCGAATCTGTTCGACTTCCGGGCTACCTTCATCGAACCGCCGCGCGCCGGCCCGAACGTGCCTCCGGTCCGGATCACCCTGCCGGACGGCACCATAGCCACGAGTCAGCAGAGTGACCTCAACCAAATCCTCTCCCAGGCGCTCGGCCGTAAGGTGGCACTTTATTCGGCGGAGCGCGGTCACGTGGGCCCCGCCAATGCCGAGGAGTACTGGCCGGATATGGAAGGCCTCGACCACAGGGACACCGTTACCGATTTCGCTCTCCCGGAGGGGACGTTTTTCGACTGTGCCACTGTCCATCTGCTGACGACGGCCACGCTCGACCGGCTCCGTGAGCTCTATCCGCAAGGACGCTTCGAGGTTCGGCGGTTTCGGCCAAACATCGTGATGGAGTCTGTCTCCAGTGAGAAAGACTTCATCGAGAATCCTTGGATCGGCCTCACCCTCGCCATCGGGGATCAGGTTCGCTTGAGCGTCACGGGTCCCTGCGCACGCTGTGTGATGACCACCCTGCCGCAGGGGGATCTCCCCAAGGATCCGGGCATCCTGCGTACCGCGGCCCGGCATAATCAGGTCAACGTCGGTATTTACGCTGCCGTCACGAGGGGTGGAACGATCCACCGGGGCGATCCGGTCAGACTCGCAGAGAGCACCGAGGAGTAGCCTTGGCAGGGGTGATCTCACATCTGGCCGCGCTGCTGCACCCGTCAAGGTAAAGCCGCCATAAGAGCGAGAATCTCGACATGAACATCCTCACGGTCAATCTCCTGTTCAGCACACTGGTCTTCTGGATCGCGGCCAGAATCTACGTCCTCCCCAGGCTCCCGGAACTCAAGCCGCGGACCATCCTGTTGCCGATTCTGCTCCTGCACTCCACCCGGCACTTTGGTCTGATGTTCCTGGCGCCCGGAGCCACCTACCAGGGCATTCCAAAGCCCTTTGCCTATCCGGCGGCCTTCGGCGATCTCCTGGCCGCCGTGTTGGCAATCGCCGCTCTCGCGGCGGTGGTTCGGGGAGCTCGGAGTGCCCGATTTCTCGTCTGGGTCTTCAACGTTGAGGGCACTCTGGATCTCCTCGCGGCGATCGTCCTTGCTACGGTCTATGACGCGGCGCCATATATGGGCGCCGCCTACTGGATTCCGGCTTTCTGGGTTCCAGCGCTGCTGGTGACGCACTACATTACCTTCATCGTTCTTCGTAGGCACTGGAAAGACCCAGCGTAGGAGTCTCCTCTCCCGGAGGATGCCTATGAGGCTTCGACACGTCTACCTGATTTTCTGCGTTCTCGGGTTTGTTCTGCCTTACTCGCAGTTCGCGCCCTGGTTGCTGGAGCACGGCCTGGATTTTTCGCGATTCACTCGCGATCTTTTCGCGAACCGTATCGGAGGGTTCTTCGGTATGGACGTGCTGGTCTCGGCAATCGTGCTCTGTGTTTTTGCCCTCAGGGAAGGCCGGCGCCTGGGCATGCGGGGTCTCTGGCTGCCGGTGGTCGCCGTCTTTGGCGTCGGTGTCTCCCTCGGACTGCCGCTCTTTCTCTACCTCCGGCAGGCACATCTTGATCGGAACGCCGTATGACACCGCGTCGAATCTCAAGTCCAGAGGGGAAAAGCGATGACGAGCCCGTGCGGGCGGACCACCCATTCCCGATTCAGGAGCGCGGATGAGCCCAGGGCGCCGGTTCTCTGAATCCGTGCTTGCTACCATTGCCGATGCCAAGATCATCGGCATCCGCGCTGGTACGGAACCACACCGCTTCACCGGCGTCTGGGTGGTCGTGGTCCAACGGCGTGTGTTTGTACGGTCCTGGAATGACAAAACGCACGGCTGGCATCGAGTTTTCCGCGAGGAGCCACGCGGCGCCATCCAACTGTCCGCGCGCGAGATCGCGGTACGCGCCAGGAACACGAAAGGCGAACACTTGCTGGACGCTATAGATCACGCCTACGGAGAGAAGTACAATACGAAGGCGTCGCAGAAGTGGGTACGAGGGTTCGCTTCCACACGGCGCAGGATGACGACGACAGAGCTCGTACCAATGTAGGCCAATCGCCCCCCGGCTACGATTGATGAATTCCAGAGGCTCCTGTAGTCACTTGGGCCTAACGCCGCGCCGCATCGGGTCTGCCGCTGAAGCCTGGAACTTCAGGTGTGCTTGATCGAGGAGGCGGGACGACATGACTCGACCGACAGCTCCGGGAGTCGTATTCATAATTCCGCGAGGGCTTTCTCAATGATGTCGAGGTGGTGCTGGCGGTGGGAGCCCCGGTCCAGGTTCGGCGCGTCGGGACGCGCCAGGGCCGTCTCGACCACTTCGTCGGAGACTTGCAGGAGCAACGCGTCGACCTCTTCGGCGGCCTGCACTGCCGCTGCCGCGGCGCGCTCCGGCGGTATCAATTCCAGCAGCGGCTGGACCGCGTCGTTGAAGAGATCGCCGTCATACTGGCGAGCGTCACCAGGAGGATCGCCGCTGCACATGTCGCCGGCGGCCCACCGTCGCATCAGGCAGAGGCGCTGGCGATCCCAGAGCGCGAGGTGGGCGAGCGCGCCGGCGACAGTCCAGCCGTTGGGAAGACGCGCGGCCAGCCTGGCCGCGTCCAGCCGGGCGACCAGCGCGCGCAGGCGCTCCCGCTGCAACCGATTGCTCTCCGCGAAGGCTTCCGAGACGGGCATGGCCATCCTCCGATCCGATTGAGGTTTTCCAAGCGGGGCTAAGTCCATCACACTTTGACAGGAAGGAAACCCGCTGCCGTCGGAGCGGAGTCGAGCCGCCGGCTACTTGCGGGCGCGCGGCGGCTTGAAATTGCGATCAAGCTGCCAGCGGCCGCGGGCGGCGGTCAGGCGCGCGAGCGGGACGGCGTCGGGATGGATCGCCTGCGCCAGCAAGATCGCGAAGGTCTCTTCGACGCGCGAGAACTGTTGTTCGCTCTCCGGCGGCACTGCCTGCACGGGCACCGCGGGAGACTCGGAAAAGATCAGCTGCACCAGGAGCGCGCCGGATGGCGGAGGCAGCTTGACGGAGGTCTGAGCGCAGACCTCGATCTCCTCGCCGCGGGGATCGAAAGCGAAGCCGGGCTCCACAACCACGGCCTGTCCCTGACCACCGCCGTCCGGGGCCACCGAGACTCCCAGGCCAGAGAGGACGCCGGAGCCTTGCAGAAACCGGTTGAGGCGACGGAGCCTGCCGCGGAAGTAGTCCTGCTCGTCGCGGAAATCGGCCTCGCCAAGGAGCTGGCCGGAAAAGTAATTCACGCGCCGCACTCCGCAGCCAGCCGGCGAACTGCGCGGGCCGGTCAGAGAGAGTGCCGCCTCCACCAGCCTCTTCGCCTCCGCGGCGCCTCGCGGCGGCATCGCTTTCTGCCGGGAGAGCAGGCCCTCCGTCAGAAACCAGAAGAGCTGCAAGAGGGTGACGCCGGGATCGGATTCGTTTTGGTCGGTCCAGTCCGGCGCGAAGGCGCGCACTTCGTCGAGAAGGACCGTGCGGATTCTCCTGAGCCGCTGTTCGGTGAGCGGTCGCATGGTGCACCTCCGGCCCGGATTATTCACGAACACCTCGATTCAATAGAAACATCGGTTGGTTTGCCGGTCTCGCGTGTGGGACGACCGGCGCGCTGCGGGCTCGACCGGGCGTATCGTAGCTTCGATGCGCGAGGAAACCGACATCGGAGGTCGGCTCAGTCGATTCCCGACGACGCGGCGCTCGGCCGTTCTCGCGGCGGGCTCGGAAGACCACACAGAGAAGGAGCGGGCATTTGACCTTCTCGTCGCGGCGTACTGGAAGCCGGTCTACAAGTACATCCGCCTGAAGTGGCGCGCCGACAACGAACAGGGGAAAGACCTGACCCAGAGCTTCTTTGCCCGCGCGTTCGAGAAAGACTTCCTCCGCTCTTACGAACCGCGCAAAGGAAGCTTTCGCAGGTTTCTCCGCGTCTGCCTCGACGGCCATGTCGCGAACGAGCGGAAGGCCGCGCGGCGCCAGAAGCGAGACCCGGGCGCCCCGTTGCTGCCGCTCGATTTCGCAACGGCGGACGGCGAGATCATCGCGCAGGGACTGCCTGCCGGACAGTCGCTCGAAGACTACTTTCACGCCGAAGCGGTGCGGTCGCTCTTCGCGCTCTCGGTCGAAGCGCTGCGCGCGGAATGCGTTGCCCACGGCAAGGAGCTCGCGTTTCACCTCTTCGAACGGTACGACCTCGATCCGGGGCCATCGGGCGAGTCGAGCTATGCCGAGCTCGCCGCCGAGCACGGGCTTTCGGAGGCAGAGGTGACAAGTCAGCTCGCCTACGCGCGCAGGACTTTTCGGCATCTCGTCCTCGATCGGTTGCGCGCAATGACGGGTAGCGACCGTGAGTTTCGAGAAGAGGCGCGGGCGATCCTCGGGGCAGACCTCGCCTGAAGGCGGCCCGATGGTTGAGGAGTGGACGGCGGTGTTTCTCTCCGACGACGCGGTTCGACGGCTTCGGCGCGCCGCGGATCGGCCGGAGACAGCCGGAACGCCCTATACGATCGTCGAGGAGCTCGGGCGCGGGGGCATGGGAACGGTGTACCGGGCCGTAGACGCAACGCTCGACCGCGAGGTCGCCCTCAAGGTCGCCACACTCGGGCAGGCTGATCCCGAAGAAGCGGAGCGAATGCGCAAGGAGGCGCGCGTCATGGCCCGTCTCGAGCATCCGGGGATCGTGCCCGTGCACGACGCCGGCGAGCTTCCCGACGGCCGCGTGTACTACGCCATGAGGCTCGTCCGCGGGAAGCGGCTGGACCACTGGGCCGAAGGCCGAATGCTGTCGGATCGTCTGGGCGTCTTCCAGAAGATCTGCGAGGCCGCGGCCTTCGCGCATGCTCACGGCGTGATCCACCGCGACTTGAAGCCGGCAAACGTCATGATCGGCGCGTTCGGAGAGGTGCTGGTGCTCGACTGGGGCGTGGCCCGCCGGCGCGAGGAGCCAGCGGAGCCGCAGGGCACCGTCCTGGGCACGCGGGCATACATGGCGCCCGAACAGGAGCACGGAAGGACCGATCTGGTGGACGAGCGGACCGACGTGTACGCCCTGGGCGCCATTCTCGCGTTCCTGCTGGAAGGGGCCGGTTCCTCGGGCAGTGTCCCGCGCGCGATCCGGTCGGTGGCCTCTCGGGCGACGCAACGCGAGCCGGCGGAGCGCTACTCCGACGCCGCCGCCGTCTCGGCCGACATCGCGCGCTTCCTGGACGGGGCCGTGCCGGCCGCTCATCGCGAGAATTTGTTCGAGCGGCTCGGACGGTTCGGCGCCCGCCACCGTACCGCGATTCTCCTGCTGCTGACTTACCTGGTCGTTCGCGCGTTGCTGATTCTTTTTCTCGGACGCTAAAGAAAACGGCCTCCGCGTTTAAGAGAAGGGCAGGAGTGCAAGAAGATGAACAAACCGGTTTTCGGACTGGTTCTCGGAGGGCTTCTCGGAGTTCTGGATGGCCTGACCGCCTGGTTCACGCCCGAGGCCCGGCCGATGATTCTCGGCATCGTCGTCGGCTCCACAGTCAAGGGCCTGATCGCCGGCGTTTTGATCGGCTGGTTCGCCAGAAAGGTCGGCTCCCTGCCTCTCGGTATCGCATTTGGTCTGGTCGTGGGCCTGGTTCTCGCGTTCGCCGTCGCGGCGATGCCGTCGGCGACGGGGAAGCACTACTACTTCGAGATCATGCTGCCGGGAGCGATCGTCGGCGCCATCGTCGGCTACGCCACGCAGAGGCACGGCGGCGTCCGGACAGTGAAGGCGTAGCGAGAGGGACGATAGGAGTCCCCCGTAAGGAGCCGCGCTCTCGGGCGCGTCGGACGGCCTTGCAACAACCCCGCACTCCCCGGGAGTGTCTAAACCTGACCCGCTCTCACGCGAGGAAGCGCAGCACGACCAGGAAATGCAGCATGCTTCCGCCCAGCACGAAGAGGTGGAAGACGCCGTGGCTGTGCGCGTACTTCTCGTCCACGAGGTAGAAAAAGACTCCCGCCGTGTAGAGAATCCCGCCGGCCAGCAGCCACGCCATCCCTGCCCACCCGATCGCGTGCAGGAGCGGCACGAAGGCGACGATCGCCAGCCAGCCCATGAAGAGATACAAAGAGACGGACAGAGCCTCAATCCGCGTTCGCAGGAGGAACTCCTGGAGGATCCCCACCGCCGCGAGCGTCCAGACGGCTGCCAGGAGCCCGTACCCGATCGGTCCCCGCAGGGACACGAGCGAGAATGGGGTGTAGGTCCCGGCGATCAGCACGTATATGGACGTGTGATCGAGCTTGCGGAAGATCCTCTTCGGCCGCCCATCGAGGCTGTGGTAGAGCGTCGAGAAGAGATAGAGCGCGACGAGCGCGGCCCCGTATACGGCGAAACTTCCGATCTTCCAAGGATCGCCCGTACGCACCCCCGCCGCGAGGAGCACCGCGAGCCCCGCCACCGCGAAAAACGACCCCACCAGGTGCGTGACGCTGTTGAAGATCTCCCCTCGAACCATCCCCGTAAGGCTAGCGTGCTCTGCGCTCCCCCGCCAGACACGTCCCAGCCGGTCCGTGGCCATAGGAAGATGGGGCGTTCCGAAGGCGTCGCGGAAGCAGGGCACGGGAGCTGAAGCGGAGAGCTGATAGCTTCTGTCGGATGTCCCTCCTCGCGGCGATCGACCAGGGGACCACCGGAACGCGCTGCTTCCTGTTCGATCTTTCCGGGCGCGTGGTCGCTTCGGCGTACCGCGAGCACGCGCAGACCTTTCGCCATCCCGGATGGGTCGAGCACGACGCTGTGGAGATCCGGGACAACGTTGCTCGCGTCGTCGCCGAGGCGGTCGCCGCCGGGCCGCGTGAGCCCGTGCTCGCGCTCGGCGTCACGAACCAGCGCGAGACAGTTGTCCTCTGGGACGCGCGCTCCGGGATCCCGATCGCGCCTGCGATCGTCTGGCAGGACACGCGCACGGACACCGAGTGCCGCGCACTGATCGCCGGCGGTTTCGAGCCGGAGCTGCGGGCGCGCACGGGACTTCCCATCCGCACGTACTTCTCGGCAACGAAGATCCACTGGCTCCTCGCCAACGTGCCGGAGGCGAAGCCCCTCGCCGCCTCGGGCCGTCTGCGGATCGGCACCATGGATTCCTGGGTGATCTGGAATTTGACCGGAGGTCCCCGGGGCGGAGCCCACGTGACGGATCCGACGAACGCCTCGCGCACGCTCCTCTGCGCGCTCGCCACGCTCGCCTGGGACCGGGAGCTTCTGGACCGATTCGAGGTACCGCCGACAGCCCTGGCGCGGATCGCGCCCTCCATCGCGACGGAGCCCTACGGATGGACTCGTCCCGATGGACCCTTTGGCGCGCGGATCCCGGTCTGCGCGGACCTCGGCGACCAACAGGCGGCCCTCTTCGGGCAGGCGTGTTTTCGCGCCGGAGAAGCGAAGAACACCTATGGCACCGGCTCCTTCCTTCTGCAGCACACGGGCGACGCTCCCTCCGTGAGCCGCTACGGCCTCCTCACGACCACGGCGGCCGCGCCATCCGGCGAGCGCGCCTACGCGCTCGAAGGATCGGTCGCCGTGACCGGCTCCGCCGTTCAGTGGCTCCGCGACGGGCTCGGCCTCGTCGCGACCGCCGCGGAGACCGAGCCGATTGCGCGCTCGGTCCCGGACGCCGGCGGCATCTATTTCGTGCCGGCGTTCTCGGGTCTCTTCGCGCCCCATTGGGACATGGGCGCCCGCGGCACGATCGTGGGCCTCACCCGCTTCGCGACCCGCGCCCATCTCGTGCGGGCGACCCTCGAGGCGATCGCATTCCAGAGCCGCGAGGTCCTCGAAGCCATGGCCTCGGACAGCGGCCGTCCGCCCGAGTCCCTCAAGGTGGACGGCGGCGCCACGGAGAACAACTTCCTCATGCAGCTCCAGGCCGACGTCCTCGGAATCCCCGTCGTCCGCCCCGCCGTCCGCGAGACCACCGCCCTCGGCGCCGCCCAGGCCGCCGGCCTGGCCTGCGGCGTCTACGCCTCCCTCACCGAGCTCTCAAGCCTCTGGCGCGAGGACCGGACCTTCGAGCCCGAATGGACCGCCGACCGCCGCGAGGCGTCCTACCGCGGCTGGGCCAGAGCCGTCCACCGCTCCCGAGGCTGGCTCGAGACCTGACGACGGAGAATCCGCTTCATCCCGGTTCCCAACCCCAGCCAACGCTGATGAATCTGCGATCTTGGGACGCCAATGATGCGAATGCATCTCTGCCTGGGGCGCGGAAGACGATAGGTAAGGGGTATGCGGGCACCCGGCACTGCGCTGGTGGCGGTGGCGGCACTTGCCCTGGCCGGCATCGTGCTGGCCAGGCCGGCAGCCGCGGACACGGTCACTCTGGTGACGAGCAAGGACAACACGCTCTACCAAAGCGCGACCGGCAGCCTGAGCAACGGCATCGGCTCTTATTTCTTTGCGGGCAGGACGAACGATGGACTGATCCGGCGGGGCGTCATTGCCTTCGACGTGGCGGGCAGCACCATACCCCCGGGCTCGACCATCACCGGCGTAACGCTGACCCTTCATCTCTCGCGGACGAGACTCAGCGTCGTGAGTGTGAAGCTGCACCGGCTGCTGGCTGATTGGGGAGAGGGAACCTCGAACGCGGATGCCCAGGAAGGTGGGGGCGCCCCCGCCGCACCCGGAGACGCGACCTGGATCCATCGGTTTTACAACACCGTCTTCTGGGGGTCGTCGGGGGGCGACTTTTCCGGGACGGAGAGCGCCACGAATGATTCGGTGGGGGGCACGGGAGACTACACGTGGAGCTCTGCGCAGATGGTCGCGGACGTGCAGTCCTGGCTGGACAACCCCTCGGGCAACTTTGGCTGGATTGTGCTGGGCAACGAAGTCCAAAACCTGACAGCGAAGCGGTTCGACACGAAAGAGAACGGAACCGTTGGGGACCGCCCCGAGCTCACCATCACCTACACGACCGGGGGAGTGACGCCGACGGCGACTCAGACACCGACCAACACAGCGACCTCGACGCCGACGAATACGTCAACGCCGACTCAGACGCCCACCAACACACCAACCCTGGCGCTCACCAACACTCCTACGCCGACGGCGACTCAGACACCGACCAACACAGCGACCTCGACGCCGACGAATACGTCAACGCCGACTCAGACGCCCACCAACACACCAACCCTGGCGCTCACCAACACTCCCACGCCA
>WNGB01022335.1_pt1 | contig 10193 bp, 6 predicted proteins | sample 5400681 | NCBI WGS metagenome assembly WNGB01 (sample SAMN13153367, study PRJNA577476) | soil metagenome | isolation source: 115 cm soil or saprolite under grassland replicate 2 | place: USA:California | collected 2016-06-15
ACCATCGAGTGCATTCTCGCGATTGACTTCTAGAATCATCTGAATCGCTTCTTTGAGGTTCTCGCGCGCTTCGTCGAGCGTCTCCCCCTGTGAAATCGCACCAGGTAGCTCTTCGACAAAAGCTGTGAACCCACCCTCCTCCGCTCGCTCGAAAACCGCCGTAAAGGTGTGCGTCACGGCCATATTCTACGACACCGTCTTCTTGAACGCGGTCGCGCTGAGGGTAATCAGCACCGTGGAGATCGCCACGAGCGCCGCGACCGACTGCCAGATGTCCCAGAATCCCGCGCCGCGAATCACGATGCCGCGCGAGATTCGGATGAAATGCGTCGCCGGCAGCAGATACGACACCATCCGCAGCGGCAGTGGCAGCCCTGGAATCGGAAAGACATAGCCGGACAGCAAGACCGACGGCAACATCACGCCCATGGCCATCTGGATCGCTTCGACCTGCGTCTGTGCGCGCGATGAGATCAGCAGCCCGAACGAAAGCAGCGCGAGCAAATAGACGATCGAGAGCAACAGGAGCAACGCGAGGCTACCGTGGAACGGCACGCGGAACAGCACGTTCATCAGAAAAAGGATGATCAGCAGGGTGATGTAGGCCACACCGAGGTACGGGAGAATCTTGCCGAGGACGACGGCCATTGGCGAGACGGGCGTGACCATCAACTGTTCCAGCGTGCCGCGCTCGCGTTCACGAACGATCGCAAACGCCGACAGGATCGTTCCCGAAAACGTGAGGATGATCGCGATCAGTCCCGGGATCAGCAGGTTCGCGCTGCGCATGTCGGGGTTGAACATGACCACCGGGCGCGGCTCGACATCGAGCTGCTCCTGGTGCGTTTTGGCCATCAACTCGCGGATGGAGTTTTGCAGCACGACGCCATTCGCTGCGGCGAGCGCCTGCGAGGCCACACTGGAATCGGAGCCGTCGATCATCACCAGCACGGTCGCTGTCCGATTCGACGCAAGGTTTCGCGCATAGTCGGGAGGGACCTCGACCGCCACCTGCGCGTGGCCGGCGACGATCGCATGTTCCAGATCGGCTCGCGAGTGCACGCGTTCGATGATCTTCATGTACGACGTGTTCTGGAACTGATCGAGGAGCTGCCGGCTCTCCTGCGTGTTGCTCTGATCGAAGATGACGGTGGCGATGTTCTTCGCCTGCATGTCGATCACCCCGAACAGAATCAGCTCGAACACCGGAACGAGAATCGAAAAGATGAGCGTCATGCGGTCGCGGACCATCTGCCGCAGCTCTTTCTGAAACATCGCGCCAAAGCCGTTCATTGGGTCACCTCCCGCCCTCGAATTTCTGTCAGGCGCACAAAGACGTCCTCGAGCGAGGGCGCGATTTCGCTGACGGTCACGTCGGCGATGCCAAACGATTCGAGGTCGTGCTCGACCTTCTCGTTCGATACGCTCGCATCGATGAGCAAGTGCAGCGATGTTCCGAAGATCGTCGCGGCGCGCACGTACGGAAGCGTTCGCGCGGACATCATCAGCTTCGCCACGCCTTCGCTGCACTCGGCCTCCACTCGCCGCGTTCCCTCCGGCGTCACCTCGGGAAGCTCCTTGAGCCCCTCAGGCCGCCCGCTGACGATCAGCCGCGACATGTACAGATAGGCGACCGTTCCGCAGCGCTCTGCTTCGTCCATGTAGTGCGTCGTCACGAACATCGTGACGCCGTGGCTGGCGAGCTCGAAGAGAAGATCCCATAGCTCGCGCCGCGCTACTGGGTCGATGCCCGCGGTTGGCTCGTCGAGAAACAGCACCCGCGGCTGATGCATCAGCGCGGCCGCGAGTGCCAGGCGCTGTTTCCATCCGCCGGAGAGCGCAGCGGCAAGACGGTCGCGATAGGGGCCGATGTGCGTCAGCTCAATCGCCCACTCGATCCGCTCTTTTCGTTCGGCACCTTTGAGCCGGTAAATGGAGCTGAAAAAATCGAGATTCTCCTGGACCGTCAGATCGCGATAGAGGGAAAAGGCCTGCGAGACGTAGCCGATGTGCTGCCGCACCGATTCCCCTTGGCTCTCGACATCGAATCCATCCACGGTGGCTTCTCCTTCGGTCGGAGTGAGAAGACCGCAGAGAATGCGAATCAGCGTCGACTTCCCCGATCCATTGGGGCCAAGAAGGCCGAAGATCTCGCCGCGAGGAACCTGCAGAGAAACTTTGTCGAGTGCGCGCACCTCGCCGAAGTTCTTCGAAACAGCGCGGACGTCGATTCCGATCTCGCCGCTCACTGAGCGCGTCCTTTCATGCCGAAGTCGACGTCCGAGGCCATGCCGGCCTTCAGCTTCGGATTCGGATCGACACTGGCTGCTGATCGCCGCGATCCGGCCGGGAAACCACTCGCTTGGAAACGTGTCCACGCGGACGCGCACCGGTTGGTTGACACGAATCAAACCGAGCTCCGTTTCCGGGACATAGACGCGCACCCAAAGCTGACTCGATTCGAGGATTTCAGCGACGGGCTGATTCGGCGCGACGAGATCGCCAGGGCGGAGGCCCATCGACTGCACGATGCCGGTGACGGACGAGGTGATTGTGGTCTCCGCGCGCTGTTTGAGCAGCGCATCCAACCTCCTCTGCTGCTGCGCCACCTCGGCGCGCGCCGCTTCGATGTCTTCTTTTCGCGTACCGACCTTCAGCATGCGCAAATCTTCCGCCGAGGCTTGGGCCTTTGCGGTGGCGTCGTCGAGTTGCTCCTTTGCCACAATGCCGGCGCGATAGAGGCGTTCGAAGCGCCGACGCTCCACTTCGTCATTCGTGGCGATGGCCTGCGCTTTGGCGATTTCCTCCGGACGCGGTCCGGCGAGCGCCTTCGCGTATTGGGCCTGCACTGCTTCGATCGCCGCTTTCTGTTCGGCGAGCTGGCGGTCGATTGTTTCCGTCTCCAGCGTCATCAGCACCTGGCCGGCGACGACATGCGACCCTTCATCGATCAGAATGCGGGTGACGCGTCCGCCGACGAGCGAGCCGACGTTGACGGTCCTCGCCTCGAGCGTTCCTGACGCGTTCAGCTCCTTTGGTTCTCGGCGTGCGCGCAGGTAAAGCAGCGTTGCGACGACGACCGCCACCACGATGACCACCACCACCACGACGCGCGCGATCCGATTGCGCGGCTTTGCCACGATCACCTCCAAGAATTGCTCCGTTCGACCAGAGATCGATCAGCGAATCGATGTAGCGGTCGAGCGGGTACGGTTTCGGAACGATGTTCAGCACGTGATGCATGAACACGTAAGCCTGCAATGAACCCATGAAGAGGAGGGCCGCCGCGCGAGGATCGCCGCGACGGATCACTCCCGCGTCCATCGCCCGGCGGAAGTAATCCGCCACGATCTTCATTCCGCGACGCGGCGGGCTGTCCGCGGCGCTCGCGTCGAACGGCACCACGAGGGAGCGGGCCCGTTCGTGCATATAAATAGCAATGTTTTCCGCGACTATTTTCTCGGCGAACGGAATGAAGAGCTCGGCAATCCCGCGAAGCACGACCCGGGGATCGGTATGCGCATCGACGGCAGCGAGATCGAGAATGAATTCCGGCGGCGCCGTGATCCGCGCGCTCATCGCCGCCCGGAACAGCTCCTGCTTCGAGTCGACACGACGGAGCACGGCTGCAGGCGTGACGTGGAGCTGACGGGCGATGTCGGCGAGAGTGGCCGCTTCGAATCCCTTCGCGGCAAATACGCGCCGCGCCGTATCCAGGAGCTCGTCTCGTGAAATCCTCGGCGGCCGTCCCATTTGTAAATGAACGTATATTTACAAAACCCGATTGTCAAGAGGCAGAGATGAAAAGGGCCGGCGCATGGCCGGCCCCGTCGTTACAAAAAGAAGGCTTTAGAAGGTGATTTTGCCCGCGAGCTGCACGATGCGCTGTCCCGTCGTGGCTGTTGGAACCCTGAAGGTTGCGTTCGGCGTCAGGGTATTCGTCGAGGAGCTGAAGCTGTAATACCCGGTGTTCACCGCACTCACATTGTGCCGATTGGTCACATTGAACGCCTCGGCGATCAACTGCAGCTTCGTGCCGCCGAAAACGCCGATGTCGCGCGTGATGCGCGGATCGATCGAGAACTGCGATGGCAGGCGCATCGAGTTCCGCGTAAATCCCGGAGCGATGTCATTCGAGGAGTTGCCGTCATTGAGCAGGTCGGCGTTGACCTTGGGTGTGAAGGGCTGGCCGGTCTGGTAATACGTGATCGCGCTGATGGTCCCGCCGGAAGCCAGTGCGTGCAGAACGCTGTTACTGATCCCCTTCGCGTAATCGTTGAGTGACCAGACGCCGCTGAGCACAATCCGATCGCGAACGTCGTTATCGCCGTAGGTGTAATCGTGATCGATGTTGAGGGGATCGCTGACGTATTTCGCGTCATCGCCCGAGGAGAAGGGAACGACCGCGGTTGCGTCAGGACGATTGTCCTTGACCGCCGAGTGCGTCCAGGCGATGCGCGCCTGCCAATTCGTGGAGAAGCGCCGCTGCAGATCGAGCGTCACGCCGTTGTACTTCGAACGCGCGGTGCTCTCGAACGCGATCACGCGCGTGAAGTTCGTGAAAGGCCGCGTGCTGTATTTGTTGATGGTCACAGAACCGCCGCCAGCGATCGTGAGAGTCGTCGGAATCGGCGTGGCCTCGTTGATGTCGCGCGAGCGCGGCAGATCGTCGCCCTTGACGAACTGATAGGTCACGCCGACCGAGTAGTCGTTGCCCACCTGCTGCTCGACTCCGAGGCTCCCCTGCTGCACGCCCGGATTCTGGAAGTGCTGGTCGAAGACGAAAATCGTCGGCTTGGGAAGGGTCACTCCCGTTGGTAGCGCCGAGTAGATCGCCGGATATTTTGGAATCAGGTCCTTTGTGAACGTGATCGTCTGCACGTTGATGCCGTTGTTCGACATCGCAGTGCCGTACATGATCGACGGCGTCCGGCCGTAAAAGATGCCGTAGCCCGCGCGGACGACCGTACGATTGGAGTGGTTCGGCGTCCACGCCAGACCCAGCCGCGGACCGTAGTTGTTGTTGTCGATTGGGATCCGGTTCGTCGTGTAGCCGGCGGCAATCAACTGCGCATCGGGATTCTGCACCGTGGGTTGCGCGACCACTTGACGGTCATAGCGCAGGCCGAGGTTCGCGGTAAGCGAGGGCATGATCTGCCACTCGTCCTGAAGGAAGAGGCCGGTCTCTTTCAAATTCGGGTGGGTGAAAGGCCCGGTGGTGCCGGGACCGGGAAACGCCTGCGTGAACGACACCGGCGTCTTGTTTGCGAAATCCGCCAGGCTGTTGAAGCGATAGGAACCGAAGAAGTTGCCCGGGAACCAGTTGAGGATGTTGTCGTGGTTGTAATCAAAGCCGCCTTTGAGCGTGTGATTCCGCAGCACATACGTGGCGGTGTCAGCGATCTGATAACGCTTGATCGTGGTTTCGCGCGGCGAGAAGGTATTGCGGCCGATGTTGATCACCGCATTCGCACCCTGGACAATCTGCGCCTCGGGATCGGTGCTGTTCGCCAGGCCCGGTTCGCGGTCTTTGAGATATTGCGCGCGTACTTCATTGAATAGCGACGAGTTGACCGTCATGTCGTTCACGGCAGAAAGGGAGTCCGTCATCACCAGCGAGTTCCCCGTGTGCTGCACGGAATTCGTGATGGTGCCGTTCTCGAAATTCACGCCGGTGAAACGCTGCCGGTTGTACCGCAGCGACAGGTGGTCGTTCGTCATGATCTCGTGGTCGGTTTTGACGAGGTAGACGTCCTGGTGAAGTTGCTGCGGATATTCGCCGGCAAGAGGAGTCAGTGTGGCGATCGCCGCCTGACTCGCCGCATCGGTCGGAAAGCTGGTGATGCGGCCGCCGCCGAGAACGACGAGGTTCGGCGTGGAGTTGCGCTGGAAATCGGCATTGGCGAAGACGAAGTGCTTGTCGCGAACGATCGGACCGCCGCCGGCAAATCCGTATTGATCAAAATGGTACGGACTTTTTGCACGTTTATTGACGACATTAATGTAGTTGTTGGCGTTGAGCGACTTGTCGCGGTAATAGTCGAAGGCCGAACCATGGAAGTCGTTCGTGCCCGATTTGGTGACCACGTTGATGACCGCGCCACCCGCTCGACCGTATTCGGCCGAGTAGGCGTTGGAGTTCACCTGGAACTCTTTCACTGCATCTTCGGAAAACTGATAGGGCGCGCGGCCCGATCCGGTGCGGCCGACGGTCTGTCCGAAAAACGTGTTGTCGTTGTTCGCGCCGTCGACCACCATCGAATTCAGGGTTCCGCGCTGGCCGGCGAAGCTGATGTCACCTCCTCGGACGTCGCGGACGACGCCGGGAGTGGTGAGCACGAAATCGATGAAGTTGCGGCCGTTGACCGGCAAGTTCTGAATCGCCTTCTCGTTCACCACCGAGCTCACTTCGGATCGTGTGGTCTCGATGATCGGCGCGGCTGCGGTGACGGTGACGGTCTCCGCAACTCCGGGATTCATCTTCACGTCGAATGTCGCGGCCGTGCCGACATTGATGTTCAGCAGACCGCGTACGGCCTGAAATCCGGAGAGCTCTGCGACCACGCGGTACACGCCGGGTGGAAGCAGCGGGATTTCATAATGGCCGGCGGCGTTGCTGACGACGGCGCGCGCGGCGCTCGTCGCGGTGTTCGTCGCCGTTACGGTGACGCCTGGAAGCATGCTCCCGCTCGCGTCAGTGGCGTTGCCGGAAACCGAGCCGGTGCTGCTTTGCGCGAAAGCAGCGAACGGCATGAGAATCGCGAGCAGCACAAAAATGAAAATGAAACGAAGATTCTTCGCACGGTTCATATGGACTCCTTGCGGGTGGGTTTGTAGAAGCACTGATGGTCTTGGACGGCGCGCAGAATACCACAGCGAAAGGTGACCAAGATGGCGATCGCGACGATAAATCCGGCGACGGGCGAGACGCTGAAAACCTTCTCGCCGCTTCGTGAAAATGAAATCGAGCAGCGGCTCGAGCGCGGCGTCCACGGGGCGGAAATCAATCGCCACCGATCCTTCGCGGAGCGCGCATCGTTGATGCGAAAAGCCGCCGATCTGCTCGATCAACGTCAACGACAGCTCGGCGCGTTGATGACGACGGAGATGGGAAAACTGATCAAGGCTGCAATCGCAGAGGTCAACAAATGTGCGCTCGTCTGCCGCTACTACGCAGATCACGCCGAAGAATTTCTCTCCGATGAACCGGTGAAGACTGAAGCGGAGGAGACGTTCATCCGCTATGAGCCGATCGGCCCCGTCCTCGCGGTGATGCCGTGGAACTTTCCGTTCTGGCAGGTGTTTCGTTTCGCAGCGCCCGCGCTGATGGCCGGCAATGTCGGCTTGCTGAAGCACGCGTCGAATGTGCCGCAGTCCGCGCTGGCGATCGAGGCCATCTTTCGCGATGCGGGATTCGCGGACGGCGAATTTCAAACCCTGTTGATCACCTCAGAGCAGGTGCAGCAGGTGGTCAACGATGACCGTGTCAAGGCTGCGACTCTGACCGGCAGCGAGGCGGCGGGCGCCAGCGTGGCCGGGATGGCGGCAAAGCAAATCAAGAAGAGCGTTCTCGAGCTCGGCGGCAGCGATCCCTTTGTGGTGATGCCTTCCGCGAGCCTCGACGACGCGGTGAGCGCGGCCGTGAAAGCGCGCATCGTCAACAACGGGCAGTCGTGCATCGCCGCAAAGCGCTTCATCGTTCACGAAAAAATCGCTGATGAATTCGAAAAACGTTTCGTGGCGGCGATGCAGGCCCTGAAGATCGGCGATCCGATGGACGAGTCGACCGAGATCGGACCGCTCGCGATGCCGCAAATCATTCAGGACCTCGACCAACAGGTGCAGCGCTCAGTCGCCGCCGGCGCGAAGCTACTCACCGGCGGCAAGCGCCTCGGCGACCGCGGCAACTTCTACGCGCCGACGGTTCTGTCGAACATTCCGCACGACTCTCCCGCAGCTTGCGAGGAAACATTCGGCCCTGTCGCGTCGCTGTTTCGAGTGCGCGATGCGGAGGAGGCGATCCGAGTGGCGAACGAGACGAAATTCGGCCTTGGCGCGAGCGTCTGGACGCGCGATCGCCAGGAGGCTGAACGATTCATCGATGGAATCGAGTCGGGGCAGGTGTTCGTCAACGCCATGGTGGCGTCAGATCCGCGCGTTCCATTCGGCGGCGTGAAACACTCCGGATTCGGCCGCGAGCTGGGCGTCTACGGAATCCGCGAATTCGTCAATATCAAGACCGTGTGGATTGCGACACTGGCGTAACCACTGTCTCCGACTCGAGGCGAAATTCGTCGTCCGCCGGCTCGATCGGCTCGTCCGCGTAGATGTGAAACACGCACCGGCCGGCGCCGTTCTGAAACTTCTCCTCGCGGGTGACGCGCACTCCGAGCAGGCGGGAGAGCACATTGACGGAGACGCTGCAGAGCGCAGGACGCTGCATCGCAGTGGTGAAGTATGGGCAGTTCCGTTCCACCAGAAGGAACCCATCGTCAACCCGTTCGGCCTCCATGTACGGATCGTTCTCAAAATAGAGGCCCTTTAGAATCTCCACTCGCTTTTCCAGCGACAGTCCGCGAACCGTGCTCTCGCTGATCGCGACACGCTCATCGGTGACTCGTCGCAGCACTTTCTTCGCGGCATCCGGGCCGAGCTCTTCCGCCACTGCGTCGAGCATCGCGACATTGAGCAGGTCGTAATTCTTCGGAAAGAGATGATCACCTGCCTCTGTGAGGCTGTAGCTCGTCGCCGGGCGGCCCGTGCGGCCTCGCTCGGGAGAGCGAGCGATCTTCGCCTCAATCCAGCCTTCGCGCTGCAACTGCAAGAGCTGCTGGCGCACTGCCTCGCCGGTGAGCTGAAGCTGGTCTGCGAGCTGCGCGATCGTCGCGGGCCCTTGCCGTTTCAACGCAAGAAGAATGGCGCGACGGCTGTCAGGAAGTTGATCAACGGCAATAATGGCAGTTTCTCCTTCTGGAAGTTTTTTTTATTAACGGTCCGATCGCGTCAATTATTCAAGATTCTCCCCAAACGGCACTGATTGTCAATGCAGAGCTTGCAAAATATTGGCTTGTCGCCTGCTGTTTCAGCCATTTACCTAACGCTGGTTGCAAACCAATCGTCCAATCCTTCGTACTGAGGTGGGCAGGAGAACCTTTCATGCGGAAGCTCTGGAAAACACTGATTCTTCTGCTGGTCATCGCCGGCGCGAGCGCCGCGGTGTACGCGATTTCGCGCAGCGGCAAAAAGGGGAACGAAGGGCCAAAGCTCGTCGATGTGACCACCGGCTCGATCGTGGAGAAGGCGGTGGCGGTCGGTCAGATTCAGCCGCGGCAGAAATTTCAAGTGAAGTCGAAGATCTCCGGAATCGTGAAGCATGCGCTCGTTGAAGTCGGCGACACAGTCAAAGCCAGCGATCCGCTGTTCGAGATCGCGCCCGATCCGACACCGCTCGAAGTGACCGAGGTCGATCGTCAGGTGGAGTCGGCAAGAGCGTCATTCCAACGCGCGCGACTGGAGTATCAACGCTCCGTTGAGCTCGCGCGCTCCGGAGTTCTTCCGAAATCCGATCTCGACGCGAAGAAAGAAGGCTTCGATCTCGCTCGCGTTGCGCTGACGAAAGCCGAGCAGAATCGCGACCTCACGCGAAAAGGGCGGCTGACGGTATCCGGAACCGAATCGATCATTCGAGCTCCGGCAGCGGGAACGGTTCTCACGCGCGCGGTCAACCCCGGCGATCCGATCGTGCCACTCACTTCGTATCAGCCGGGAACTGAAATGGCCACGGTCGCGGACATGCGCGATCTGATCTTCAAAGGCACCGTCGACGAGATCGATGTCGGCAAGCTCGCCGTCGGAATGCCGACGCGCATCAAAGTAGGGGCGCTGCCGACGGATGTGGTCACCGGCCACGTCTCTCGGATCGCTCCGCAGGCGCTCCAGAAGGAAGGGGCAACGCTCTTTGATGTCGAAGTCGAGCTCGACCGGTCCAGCAAGATCACTCTTCGCGCCGGCTACTCCGCAAATGCGGACGTGATCATTCGCGAGAAGAAAGACGTTCTGGTGATTCCAGAGCGGCTGGTCACTTTCGACGACGGCGGCAAGAAGGCGACGGTGGAACTCGCGGGGGCAACGCCGAAGGATCAGCCGAAAAAGGTGGAGATCAAGACCGGGATCTCCGACGGCTTGAACGTCGA
>WNGB01017795.1_pt1 | contig 10192 bp, 9 predicted proteins | sample 5400681 | NCBI WGS metagenome assembly WNGB01 (sample SAMN13153367, study PRJNA577476) | soil metagenome | isolation source: 115 cm soil or saprolite under grassland replicate 2 | place: USA:California | collected 2016-06-15
CCTGGGCACGGACGGCGCCGCGAGCAACAACAACCTGGACATGTTCGAGACGATGAAGGTCGCGGCCCTGCTACAGAAGCACGCCCATGGCGATCCGAAGGTCCTGCCCGCGCGCGAGGCCTTCGAACTCGCGACGCTCGGCGGCGCGCGGGCGCTCGGGGTCGATGCGGGGATCATCGGCGTCGGTCGCCTCGCGGACCTCATCTTGATCGACCCGAGGCGGGCCGAGTTCACCCCCCGCCACGACGACGTCAGCAACTGGGTCTATTCGGCGCACGGGAACATCGTCGACACGCTGATCTGCGACGGCCAGGTCCTGATGCGCGGACGCCGGGTGAAGGGCGAGGCGGAGATCCTCGAGAAGGCGGCGGCGGTCGCGCGGGATCTCGTGTCGAGGGCGTGACGATGGCCCTCGAGCGACTCCGGGCGAGCCTCGCCGAATGCCCCGTGGTCCGGTTCGGCGAATACGAGTACTTCGTCCATCCGATCACCGACGGCATACCGCTCGGACGGCCCGAGGTGCTCGACGAGGTCTTGACGGAACTCGCGCGGATCGGCGATTGGTCGCGGTGCGACAAGATCGTCACAGCGGAGTCGATGGGCTTCCCGCTCGCCTCCGGCGTCGCGCTCCGCGTCCGCAAGCCGTACGTCTTCGTGCGGAAGCGACAGTACGGGCTCTCCGGCGAAGTCTCCCTGAAACAGACGACCGGGTACTCGAAGACGGACATGTTCATCAACAACGTGCAACCGGGGGACCGGGTCGTCTTCGTCGACGACGTCATCTCGACCGGCGGCACGCTCCTGTCGATCGTGAAGGCGCTCCGGACCATCGGCGCGGAGGTCGTGGACATCCTGATCGTCTTCGAGAAGACGCGGGAGCGGGCCCGCATGGAGAAGGAACTCGGCTTGCGGATCAAGACGTTGATGAAGGTCGACGTGGTCGGCGGAAAACTCGTCGAGCGGACCTAGCGGGGGTCCGCGGCGGCTTCCGCCTTCGCGCGGCGCCGCTCGTCGTCGACGCCGGCCAGGGCCCGCTTGAAGAGCGGGGCCGGGAGCACCGAGACGATGATCATCACGACGACGAGCACGGAGAACAGGGACTCGGCGATCACGCTCGCGCTGAGGGCGGCAAGTGCGACGATCAGGCCGACCTCGCCTCGGGGTGTCATGCCCCATCCGACCGCGAGCGCCTCGTTGCGCGTCATCTTCGACAACCGCGCGGGAATGCCACAGCCGACGACTTTCGTGAGGATCGCGACGACCGTGAGGACGGCCCCGAAGACGAGCAACGCGACGTTGCCGAGGGCTAGAGGGAGGTCCACCTGGAGCCCGAGAGAGATGAAGAAGATCGGCGTGAAGACGGCACCGAGATAACCCGCGCCTTCCGTGAAGTCCTCGCGGAGGGGCGTGCTGGCGAAGAGCGTGCCCGCGAGGAATGCGCCGACGACCGCGGAGAGGCCGATGAGTTCCGAGACGAAGGCGTACAGGAACGTGACGGCCATCGCGATGATGAAACCGCCGTGCTTGAGGCCGAGCTTCATCCCCTCGACCTGGATCCGCACGACGACCCGCCGGAAGAAGTAGATCCCCACCGCCATCCCGACCCCGATGAACGCGAGCGCCGCGAACACCAGGAGGCCGATCGAGAGCGGGTCGACCTGACCGCGGCTCGCTCCGACGACGAGCGAGAGGACGACGAGGCTCAGGATGTCGTCGACCACGGCAGCGCCCATGATCGTCTGCGCCACCGGCTCCTTCATGAGGCCGATGTCCAGGAGGACCGATGCGGCGATCGCCGTGCTCGTGGCGGTCAACGTCGAGCCCATGAAGATCGCCATCGTGAACTGAGTGCCGTTCGTCCCGACGGCGTTCGGCGGGACGAGCAGGTACGCGGTCACGAACCCGAGGACGAACGGCAACGCGACCCCGCCTGCCGCCACGAGGACGTTCTTCGCCGTATAGATGGCCCGGAAGTCGCTCTCCAGTCCAATCAGGAAGAGCAGGAAGATCGCGCCGAGACCCGCAAAGCTCGCCACGAGCGCCTGGTCGAACGGATAGAAGTTGAAGTAGAAGCCGAGGATGCTCGGTCCGAGCAGGATGCCGAGGGCGATCTCTCCGACGATCGTGGGCTGGTGAAATCGCTTGATCGTCAGATGGCTCAGCGTCGCAAGGACGAGCAGGATCGTGAGCTGCTGGTAGACCGCCTCGGTCCCGAGGGCCATCGCCAACCGAATGGGCGCGGCCTATTAAATTCCTCAGCGCGCGAGACGCGATGCGTCGGCCGGGAACGCGGAAGCGATTGTCGGAGTCCGAGACACCAAATGGGCCGAAGGACTAAGGAGAAAACGATTCCTATGGAGAGATTGCTCGGGCCTATGCCGAACGCTTCGAGCGGTTGCGGCGGGCTTCGTCCTCGGTCACGATCACGCTCAGATGGAGGACGCCGCTATCCGGATCCGGGTCGTATCGGACGCTGCGACCTTCGGACAGGATTTTGTGGAACTGAATTCTCACGGTTTCCCAGGGCATGGACACCGCCGAAACATAATGAAACGCGATGGCGTGGTTCTCCGCTGCGATACGTGATAACGAATCACATGGCGCGGGGGCCTGCGTCCGCCGCATTGACGGGAAAAGTGAAGGGACGGGAAAAGATCAATCGAGACGGTCCGGCTACTGCTTCAGCATGTCGAGGCCGTTCCAGTCGCCGCCGAAATCCTTGACCTGGCCGGTCGCCAGCTGGAACCGCGCGCGGAGCTTGCCGTTCTCGAAGAAGATGTATGCGTTGCGAAGGCACGATGTGTAGAGGTTCTTCCGCTTGCCTTTCTGCGTCAGGATCCGCTCGACGCATTGAATGAGTCCGACCTCTTCCAGGATTCGGATCTTGCGGTAACACGCCGCGATTGGGATGCCGTACCGCTGGCTGATTTCCTGAGCGCTGATCTTCCGCTTGTACGTCGCGAGGAGGATTTTCGCGCTGTATTCGTCGGTCAAGAGCTGGGATGCCTCGAGGGGGGACAGAAGCTTCGAGGTTCCTTGGAATTCGCCGTCGTTTTCGAGCGGGGATGTGTTATCCTCCACGGTTCCAACCCCTCTTGCTTGTGCGCGGTCGATGTTTTTTTGAGATATTTAAGCTATCGCGCTTGATTATCAGACAAGAAACTCGTTTGGCCCCTTGATTATCAGACGGCCGAAGCCCACGCGCGTGTGCTCACGTGTCGAGCGCCGCGTTCAGCTCGATCCACCTTCCGCTGATGTCCTTCTCCCCGTCGAACTCGAACTTGACCTTGAAGATCCCGTCCTGATACACGAGTTGCGCGGATTTCAGGAGCGAGCGGTACAGCTTCATCGTCTTCCCCTTCGGGGTCGTGACGATCTCCGCGACGTTCAGGAACCCGGCCTCCTCGAGCTCGTGGATCTTGCGATAGCACGCCGCGATAGGGATGTCGTACTTGTCGCTAATCTCTTGCACGGACCGAGAGACCGTCTGCGTCGCGACGAGAATCCGCTCTGCGTACTCGTCCGTGAGCAATCGCGAGACGTCCTTTTCTCGCATTGCTCGTCATTCACCCATGCGTATTAATTCAGCTATCTATCCGGTTCTCGGATTTGATACTCGCGGATGACGGGAGGCGGCCCGCCTCCGCGAGCCTGCGACCCGTTCGATCGGCTCACACGATCGGCCGCAGTTCCGCCTTCGGGACGCCCGCCGAGAGGTCCCAGGACAGGTTGAAGAGCCCGGTGTAGGGTTTCGAGCCGTACAGGACCACGGAGCCGTTGATCGTCTCGAGGTGGAGCACGACCCGGGCGAGGTTCTCCAGCTTCGCCGCGGAGGCGCTCTGCGGCGTCGTAAACCCGACGAACACGTCTTTCGCGCGCCGGATCGAGCCGAAGACGCCGGACATCTCTTCGAGCACCTTCTCGGAGTACACGGACTCGAGGGTGTCGAAGGCCATGAAGGCGAGGAACGGCCGCTCCGACTTCGGGAGCTGGAACTCCACGCTCGACCATTTCAGGTCGGCGTCCACGTTCGTGCCCTCCATGTGGAGGACCGTCCGCGAGACGTCCGCGGAGCCCAAGGTCGCGGCCTCGAAGACCCGCACGTGCGTGTCGAACGCCCCCGCCGGGAGATGCGGGACGACCTGCTCCCGCAAGAACTCGGCGGTGCCCTTGCGGGGCGGGACGTGGGCGACGCCTCGGCCCTGTGCGACGAAGTTGCAGATGATCGCCGTCCGGAGGAAGTCCACGTGCTCCAGGGGCACGGCGTTCGAGATCTCGAAGGCGACCGCCCGACCGCGGATCAGGCCTCCCGTCAGCCGGTCGAGGGGTTCGAGCCCCCAGCTCGCCGCATCCTTCGAGAGGTCCTTGATCGGCTTCCAGACCTGCGGCTTCGCGGGTCGGGCCTCCTCGTGGATGTCGAAGGCCGTGAGACGTCCGGCGTCGAGGGTGTAGAGGTAGCGGTGCTGCTGGATCTGCTGGCCCCGCATCTTCTCGATCGTGAGCACGCGGAGACGACGGCCTTCGTATTCCGACGAGACGAGGCTCACGACGCCGTCGCCCAGGTAGTCGAGGCGCGTCTCCCCGCTGCTCTCGAGGACGTACAGCACGTTCTGCTTGCTGCCCTCGACGAGGTCCCGCTGCAGGACCGTGATCAGACGTGCGGCCGGGATGCCGTAATGCTCGGCGAGCGCGTCGATCGAGTCGATCAGGACGAGCGACCGCTTCGGCAGACGTTCGTCGACGAAGTCGTACGCCGCCTCCAGTTCCGGCAGGTCGAAGCCGAGCGTGACCTCGAGGATGTTGCCTTTGACCTCGCCCGAGCCAACGGGCTCCGGCTCCCCCTCGTCGCCCTCTTTGCCCTCCTCGAGCTTCCCTTCGAGCTGGTTCAGTGCGTCGCGTACGACCTTCGTCTGGCGCGGGCCCTTCGGACCCGTCTCCAGCCCGGCGGGCTTGACGCGGTCCTTGAGCCAGGTGAACTGGTTGTAGAGGGATTCATCGGACACGCGGGAGCTGAGGTAGTGAGAGGCCGCGACGTCCCCGATCTCCTCCGTGAGCTGCAAAGCGAACGTCGTCTTGCCGGTCCCGGCCGGTCCTTTCACGATCAGCGAGTGGCCGCCGCCGGACTCGAAGAACGCGACGACCTCACGGGGGATGCGGCCGGCTGCGGGCATGGGACGGTTCGGCGGAAACAGAGAGGCCGGCTATACATAGGTTTCCCTCCGGGTGTCAGGGACGAATCGAAGACTCGGATGGGCCGGCGTCGCGCACGATCCGTTCGAAGCGCCGCGCGTCCGCGTGCATGGAGAGATTGTTGAACATCGCGTACGCATCATCGTACTCCCCGCAGATGGAGCGGAGGCGGGACAGGTCCTCGTCCGTGTACGTGTATCGGTACATCGACGGCCCGGGCGGGCTCCCATGGAGACGGAAGTATGCGAGGCCGTACGTCGCCGGATCGCGGTCGAACGGGTCCACCGCGTGGACCAGCCCGAGGTCCTCGCAGATCCGCTCCACGATGTGGGTCGCCCAAGGCCCGCGCAGCTCGACGGCCTTCGTCGCGTTCGTCCGGATCGACTCGAAGAACCGGTACAGAGCGGTCCGGTTCTCCTCCGTTGGACCGAAGGAGGCGGGAGTCTCGAACACGACGACGCTGGCCCGGAGGGCCTCCGCCACGGCCCGGGTCGCCTCCCATCCCTCGCGGACGGCCGGCGTGTCGCGGAACCCGCCGTACGCCGCACGCTCCTCCGGTGGAATCGTCCGGCCGACCCGGTGGTACGTCGGAGACGATGCATCGTGCGTGATGAACTGCGAGGCTTTCACGGCGAATCGGAAGTCCGGAGGCGCGGATGCGCGCCACTTCGCCGCGCGCTTTGCGGCTACCGGCCGGTAGAACGTCTCTTGGATCTCGACTGCGGCGAGCTGCCGCAACGCTTCCGACTGGCGGCGCCCGAAGCCGCAGGTGCCCGTCCAAATCACGCGGCGCACGAAGCGCGCGGGAAACCATAAAGACGGCCGTGGGACATCGCGCCGCGTCATGAAGAACGAGGAGATCGCCGCGCGATTCAGCGAGATCGCGGACATGCTCGACATCCTCGGAGAGGAGACGTTCCGCATCCTGTCGTACCAGCGGGCCGCAAGGCAGCTGGAGTCCGTCGCCGACGACATCGAGGAGCTCGTGCGCCAGGGACGCGTCGATCAGATCCCCGGCATCGGCGCCGCCCTCGCGGAGAAGATCACGGAGTACGTGACGACCGGACGGATCGCGTACCACGACGAGCTCCGGGCGAAGTTTCCACCCGGCGTCCTCGACCTCCTCAAGGTCCGAGGACTCGGCCCGAAGAAGGTGAGGATCCTGTGGCAGCAGCTCGGGATCACGGACCTCGACGGCTTGCGGACCGCGGCGCAGAAGCATCTGCTGCAACGCGTCAAGGGATTCGGCGAGAAGACGGAGGAGAACCTCCTGCGGGCGGTCGAGCTCGCGAAGGAAGGACAGGCCCGCGCCTTCCTCGTCGACGCGGCGCGCGTGGTCGACTCGATCGTCGCGCACATGCGCGCCACCGAGACGGTCGAGCGAATCGAGGCGGCCGGATCGTTCCGGCGGATGCGGGAGACCGTGGGCGACATCGACATCCTCGCGGTCGCGAAGGACCGAACCGCGGCCGGCGCGGCGTTCGTCCGCCTGCCTGGCGTCGTCGAGACCTTGGCCTCCGGCGAGACGAAGGTCGTGGTGCGCCTCGCCTACACCGACTACGAAGGCTCGCCGCGGACGATCCAGGTCGACCTCCGCATCCTCGATCCCGCGAGCTGGGGCGCTGGCTTGCAGTACTTCACCGGTTCGAAGGACCACAACATCCGCGTCCGGACGATGGCGGAGCGTCGCGGCCTCAAGCTCAACGAGTACGGCGTGTTCCGAGACGAGGAGCGGGTCGCGGGGGATACGGAGGAGAGCGTCTACGCAGCCCTGGGACTCGCCTGGATCCCTCCGGAGATGCGGGAGGACCAGGGCGAGGTCGACCTCGCCGCCAAGGGCCGACTCCCGACGCTGCTCGAGCCGACGGACATCCGAGGCGACCTCCACGTCCACACGAACGCCACGGACGGCACGGAGCCGCTGGAGGCGATGATCGAGGCCGCGCGGCGACACGGCTACGCGTACGTCGGGATCTCGGACCACTCGGTCTCAGCGACCGTCGCCCGCGGCATGACGGCGGAGCAGGCGCTCGCGCGGCGGGACCGCGTCCGCTCCCTGAACCGCGGCGCGAAGGGCTTCACCGTCCTGCTCGGCACGGAGTGCGACATCCTCGATTCCGGGCAGATGGACTACCCGGACGAGGTTCTGAAGGAACTCGACTACGTCATCGCGTCCGTCCACTCGAGGTTCACCCTCCCGCGGAAGGAACAGACGGCCCGGGTCGTCGCCGCGGCGCAGAATCCGCACGTCGACCTTCTCGGCCACCCCACGACGCGTCAGATCGGCTGGCGCGGACCGATCGAGCTCGATCTCGACGAGGTGTACAAGGCGTGCGCGCATGCAGGGACCGCCATCGAACTCGATGCTGATCCCAGGCGGATGGACCTGAGCGCGACCCAGGCACGCGCCGCGAAGAACGCGGGTTGCACGATCAGCGTGGACACGGACAGCCACGCGAGCGGGAACCTCGACTGGATGCGCTTCGGGGTCGGCACCGCACGCCGCGCGTGGCTCACCGTGGAGGACGTCCTGAACGCCTGGCCCCTCGAGCGCGTCCGCGAGTTCCTCTCTTAGCCGCGGTTCGGCGACGCGCTTCGAAGGCGTTCGAGACGACGTCCCGATCGTTCGGCCAACGCAGGAGCCGGAGTGCTTCTTCGCACGAGACCCATCGGGCTTCCTCGAACCCCGACTCCGGTCGCACCTCGCCGCCAATCGGCTCGGCGAGGAAGTACGCGACGGTCTTGTGGTAATTCACGCCCGCGGGTGGCCAGTAGAACGAGTACGAGACGTCGCGGAGCGGTCGGAGCAGCCGCACACGCAGGCCGGTCTCCTCGTGTACCTCCCGGACGGCGGTCTGCTCCAGGGTCTCGCCCGGCTCCACCGTCCCTTTCGGCAGGCTCCAAGTCTCGTCGCCCTCGAGGCACAGGAGCAGGATCCGACCGTCCGAATTCACGATCGCTGCGCCGCTCGACCGGAGGGGACTCGTCGGCACTCCCTCGTGCGGCGCCTCGCTCCGGATCCGCGGGGCCTCCGACCGCACTTCCCGCGCGACTTTTTGAAGGTCACCCCGAATCGTCCGCTCGAGACCCCGATTGTACAGGACCGCCGCGGGGTGGTAGGTTGACACCACCGGCACGTCGTCCAGGGCGAGGCGTTTCGTCCGCGCGTCCTTGAGCTCGAGCGCCGAGCCGAGGACCCCTCGGAGCGCCGTCGAGCCCATCGTCACGACGATCTTCGGCCGGATCGTGGCGATCTGCGTCAGTAGATAGGGACGGCACGCTTCGATCTCGTCCGCGCGAGGCGCGCGGTTGCCCGGCGGCCGACACTTCACGATGTTCGTGATGAAGACGGAGCCGCGGGGCAGGCGTCCGGCGTCCAAGGCCTTGTCGAGGATCTTGCCGGCGGCGCCCACGAACGGCCGGCCGGACGCATCTTCCTCCTTCCCCGGCGCCTCGCCCACCAGCACGATGTCGGAATCGAACGGACCGTCGCCGGGGACCGCGTGCGTCCGCCCGGCATGGAGACGGCATCGGGTGCACGTCCGAATCGCCCGGGCGGTCTCTTCGAGGACGCCCTGCGGGTCCGCCTCCGCCATGGCTCCGAAACGTCTCCCGCGCTCTTATCCTTCGCGTCGCCTACGACCGCATCTCCGCCCGGAGATTCGTCAGGTCGCGGATCTTCGGCTGGAGCTTCTCGATTCGCCCCTCGAGTTTGCGGCGGACCCGCTCGTACCGTTGCTCGGCCTTCGTCCGATTCGCCGTGTTGAACTTCAGCGCGTCGTGCGCGCGTCGGATGTCGGCACGATACCCGGCCTCGATGCGCCGCAGGCGCTTCAGCTTGCGGTTGATCTTCTCCGCGGAGGGAATCGGCTCACCCGAGCCCGGACGCTCGGACCGCCCTCACGCCAGGGTGCGCTTCCGGGCGATCACGACGTCGAGGACGCCATTGGTGAACGTGTACTTCAGGGTGTCGCGGTCCGCGTCCGCCGGGAGGTCGACCTTCGTGAAGTACGGCCGGTCCCCCTCGCCCTGGAGGACGAGCTTCCCCCTTCGAGCGCGGGCCGCGGCGCCTCGAGTCGAGATTCCCGCGTCCGCGTCGTGAATCCGTAGATGAACGGCTCTCGGAACACGCCGAGCTTCCCCTCGAACGCGTCCTTCAGCATGCGGTGAATCGCACGCCGCGTCTCTTCGAACTCGTCCTCGATGCTCATTGGGGAATTCCGCTCCTTCTTCTCGGACCGCCGAACGATTCGCGGTCCCTCTCGTTCAACCCGAAGGAAATAATGCGTTGCTAATTTCATATAGTTTTCGAGAAGGCAAGGTTCCTCTTGTGGAAGTCCGATGCGACCCGGGGCGGGTCGAGGTGTTCCGCACCGGACGTGGTGCTCCGCACTCACTCCGCCGCGGGCGGTGGGCTCGCGGGCACCGCGGGTACCGCAGGCTTCGAAGCTGGCTTGGGCGGGGCCGCGGACGGCGGCGGCGCGGCGGTCCTCGGAGAAATCCGGCCAGCGGAGACCATCGCGATCCGTTCGACGAGCATCCGGTACCTCGGGATCCCGACGAACTCGACCCGATCGTCCACGAGGATTGCGGGCCCGAACTTCAGCTTGTACTTCGTCAGGAGGGGCTTCGTGGCATCCGGCGGGAGCACTTGGACCGTCCATTCGGGGTGGTCGGTACGCAAGCGGTCTGCGACCTCCTGAATCCGCTCTTCCTGGTATCCTTGGACGGAGGCGAGGAACGCGACGGTCACCATGCGCTCGCGCCCGCGTACCAGGGCACGCCACATAAAAGTTTGTGCGACGGGCGGGCGAAACGAGATGGCGGCGGAGTCCGTTCCCGCGCCGCGGATGCGGTTCCTGGTGGCGTCAGAGGCTGACGAGGCGAGCCGAGGCCAGAGGAAGGCCCTTCTCGAGGCGGCGTCGTGGAGCTCGGAGGCGGCCTTCGAAGGACGGCCCGCGTGGCGATTCCGTGACTCCGTCCTGGTGACGATCCATGAGTC
>WNGB01018629.1_pt1 | contig 10192 bp, 15 predicted proteins | sample 5400681 | NCBI WGS metagenome assembly WNGB01 (sample SAMN13153367, study PRJNA577476) | soil metagenome | isolation source: 115 cm soil or saprolite under grassland replicate 2 | place: USA:California | collected 2016-06-15
AACTGGGCCAGTGTTTTCTAAATGTCCCCCGGCGAGCCGTGCTGCGCCCTGGCTTTTGACCGCGACTTTACGCCTGCACGAGCCGTATGTGCCGCGCAAGCTGCTCGTCTAGCCGAAGCGTCGCGCGCACGGACCCGACCTTGTGGAAGCCAACGCCGTAGGTGTGTCGACCCGCCGCCCAGATAAGGACGACGTGGTCGGCGAACGCGCTGCCGTCATTCGTCGCCGGCGGAACGTAAACACTGTGCATCTGCCACCCGTTGCTCGCCACGCGACCGAGAAGTCTCACGCGAGCGCCGGGATACCACGCCGGGCCATTAACGAGTTTCGCGTCACTGTCCAACGGCTTCGGTGATGCCGTCAACACAAGATGTTGAGTGGCCGTCACGCTTGAGCCGACAACCCAACCGCGCCACCTCTTCGAACAGCCGCCGATCCCGCCCGGGCCGATGATGTGGAGCACGCATCTCGTTGGGGCCGGTGCCGCCTCTTGCAAGCCCTGCGGAATCCTCGTCGGGCATGGCACCGGGTACCGGACAACGCGAGCCGTTGCGCGACACGCGTCGAGTAAGGCGCGAGACGCGGGGGCGAGCCGCGGGGCGAGTTGGCCCGAATGAGGATAGGGCACGAAAAAACCAGCCGCAATAGGTGTCAGAGCGCAAACAACGGTGCGCGGTGGGCGTCGAAGAATCATCCGGCCTCGTCTTGACGGTACGTCGCGCGCAATCGACGAGGTCCAGCGTTAGCGATATCGGCTGGGCCAGCGTGCTCTCGCCTGACGTCGTGCTGAGTGTCGGGGTTCTATAGCTCCGTCCGACCCGGGCTCTATAACAAGGGCATCGAACGGATGGAGGACTGATGCCCTACAAAAAGGCTGGAACAAGCAAGCCGATGAAACTTGTGACCGTGTGGTTCACGGAGGAAGAGAAGGCGATTCTGGACGAGCTCGCCAAGAGCCAGAACGTCACGCTGTCGCGGGCGCTGCGAGAGGGCGTGCAGCTGTATTTCGAGGACGCGAAAGAGTGGATCGAGGCGCGAAGGGGCGAAACTGGTGGCCCAGAGCCCGCCTGAGCAGGATCGCTTGATGAAGGCCGGCGACGTCGCCGTGCTGTTCGGCGTGCACGTCGAGTGGGTGTACGACCGCGCGAAAGAGGGCGTCCTGCCGAGCTACCGACTTGGCCGGCTGCGCCGCTTCCGCGAGTCCGAAGTCTGGGCTGCTCTGGCCNNCGAGCGTGCGTCCCTATCGCACAACGCGGGGAGAACGGCGGTTCGAAGTCCGTTGGCGCGATGCGCGGGGTAAGGAGCGTTCGAAGGTCTTTCAGAGTGCCGCCAACGCTCGGCGCTTCAAAGTGGACCTCGAAAGCCGGCTGCAGCTCGGCGCGTTGTACCAGGCGCGCGCAGAGCCGCTCGGGCAGTTCGTGGACAGCTGGCTTAATCGATATGAGCAATCGGTACGTCCTTCGACGCTGGAGAGGGCGCGTTGCAGCCTTGCGTACTGGTCGCCGCTCGGATCGCTGCTGATCCCGCAGGTCCGTGCCGGCGACGTCGAGGACTTGGTGGCTTCAATCGCGCGCAAAGCGCCTGTTCAAGCGCAGATGTCGCTCGCCAAGCTGAAGCAGGTTCTTCGAAACGCAAGCGAGCGAGGACAACAGATCGATCAGGCGATCTTCGCTCTGAAGCCTCCACGCGCCGAAGAGCGAGATCCTGTGTTTCTTACTTGGGCGGAAGTCGAGGGCCTCGCCGGGTAGTGCTCAGAAGATCGAATGATCGTATTCGCGGCACTGACGGGCCTTCGCCAGGGCGAGCTCTTCGCGCTGCGTGCGAGTCGTGTTCGCGTCGATGAAGCGTCGGTGTTTGTCGATACGGGGGCGTTTAGAGGTGCGCTTGTACCGACGAAGACGCGCAAGGGGCGACGGCGCGTCTACCTCTCGAATCTCGCGCTGCAGGTGATCGAGGAACAGCTGGGTCGGACCGCGAGTGACCTCGACCTGGTGTTTCCGAGTCCGACCGGGCTGATCTGGCGGGCGGACAATTTTCGTAACCGCGTCTTCTATCCGGCGCGCCGCCGAGCAGGACTGGACGCGCTGACGTTCCATGATCTTCGCCACACGTGCGCCTCGCTGCTGATCGCGGCGGGGGCGAATCCACTAGAAGTGGCGGAGCAACTCGGTCACATCGACGCGCAGCTGGTCTTTAAGCGGTACGGCCACCTGTATCCGGGGGCTTCGCGCCGAGCGGTGCTGAGACTCGATTCGATAACCGGAAGCGCGCTCGATGTGGGACACGTGTGGGATGCCCAGTCGGTGGACGGCGAGCCCTCCGAAGATTTCCCTGCAAACGAGTATGGAGCGTGCCGGGATCGAACCGGCGACCTCCGCCTTGCAAAGGCGGCGCTCTCCCAGCTGAGCTAACGCCCCGAAGCGCCTTCAGTGTAGAGCCGACGGCCGCGGGCCGAGGGGCCCGCGGCCGGCTTGGGTAGGCACTTGCTAGGCCGCGTGGCGCTCGAGGCGCTCTTCGGCCCGGGCGCGCTGGATGATGTGCTCGCGGTCGCCCCAGCGGAGCTCCGCGCGCAGGCGGCGATGCTCGTTCCAGAGCTCGTCCAGCTGTGCGTCGATCCGGTGGAGCTCGTCCCGCGCGGACGCGTCGAGCCCCTCCGAGAGTCGGTGCCACAGCTCGACGCGCTGCTCGCTCAACTCGTCGATTTCGCGGTGGATCACGTCCAAGTTCCTCATGCCTCTATCAACGCGGCGCATGCCCGCCTATTCCCACGGGCCGAGGAAATACCACGCGACCACCGCCAGGCCGGCGACGCCGGCGAGCACGGCGACGACCCCGAGGGCCGTGGTCATCCGTAGCCGAGCTCGTCGAGCCGCGCCTCGTCGATCCCGAAGTAGTGCGCGAGCTCGTGGAGGACGGTGATCCGGATCTCCTGCTCGAGCTCGCGCGGGTCGGGGAAGGACTCGACGAGCGGCAGCCGGTAGATCGTCACCTTCGCCGGCATGTACGGCTCCTCCTCGAACAGCCCGAAGAGGTCGGGATCGTCGGGATGCTCGTCCTCGACCACGACCGCGACGTTCTTCAGGCCCTGCGCCAGCTCCGGCGGAAGCGAGTCGAGGGCGCGGCGGACGTGCTCCTGGAAGTTCATCGCCAGCGGTAGCGCACCACCGGCTGGAGCGGCGGTCGCTGCTTCACAAGGTGGACGGTCAGGATGCCGAACGCGAAGCCGCCGATGTGCGCGAAGAACGCGACGCCGCCGCCGGCCTGGGGCGTGGTCAGCGACAGCGTTCCGTCGAGCGCCTGCAGGCCGATCCAGATGCCGAGGAAAAGGAGCGCCGGCACCTCGCGGAAGATGAAGAAGAAGCCGAGGAAGATCGCGGTCAGCACGCTGGCGCGCGGCAGCAACAGGAAGTACGCGCCGAGCACGCCGGCGATCGCGCCGCTCGCGCCGACGTTCGGGATGCTGGCGTCGCTCGCGGTGCCGAAGTCGAGCGTCACGAACGTCTGCGCCGCCGTCGCGGCGATGCCGGCGAGCAGGTACCAGACCAGGAACCGCACGCGGCCGAGCGCGTCCTCGACGTTGTTGCCGAAGATCCAGAGGAAGAGCATGTTCCCGCCGATGTGGACGATGCCGCCGTGCATGAACATCGACGAGAACACCGTCTCCACGAGCTCGTGGTGGTGCCGCGCGTAGAAGTTCGTGCACGGGCCGTCGACCGCGCAGGGGTAGTAGCCCCAGCGGAAGACGTGGTAGTTGAGCCCGCGGCCCGACGCCTCCCAGACGTAGACGAGGACGTTCGCGACGATGATCCCGACCGTGACGACCGGGAACGTCCTCGTCGGGACGTTGTCCTTGAGCGGCAGCAACTAGCGAACGACCAGCGCCAGCAGGGCCTTCTGCGAGTGCAGGCGGTTCTCCGCCTCGTCGAAGACCGCCGACTGCGGTCCGTAGACGACGTCCTCGGTGATCTCCTCGCCGTAGTGCGCGGGCAGGCAGTGGAGGACGAGCGCCTGCTTGCCGGCCGCGCGCACGAGCTCGGCGTCGATCCGGTACGACGCGAGGTCGCGGACGCGGCGCTCGTTCTCGGCTTCCTGTCCCATCGACGTCCAGACGTCCGTGTAGAGGACGTCCGCGCCGGCGACCGCGCCCTGCACGTCGTCCGTCACCTCGACGGAGCCGCCCGACTCGGCCGCGCGCTCGCGCGCGATCTCGACGGCGCGCTGCGGCGGCGCGTACGCGGCCGGCGTCGCGGCGACGGCGTGCATGCCGAACGTCGCGCAGCCGACGAGGAGTGACGAGCACATGTTGTTCCCGTCGCCGACGTAGACGAGCTTCAGCCCGGCGAGCGAGCCGCGGCGCTCGCGGATCGTCTGCAGGTCGGCGAGCACCTGGCACGGATGCGCCGCGTCGGTCAGCGCGTTGATCACCGGGATCGTCGCGTGCTCCGCGAGCTCCTCCACCTCGGCCTGCGCGAACGTGCGGATCACGAGCGCGTCGAGGTAGCGGGAGAGGACGACCGCCGTGTCGCGGATCGTCTCGCCGCGGCCGAGCTGCAGCTCGCCGGCGCTGAGGAAGAGCGGCGTGCCGCCGAGCTGCGCGATGCCGGCCCCGAACGAGACGCGCGTCCGCGTCGACGGCTTCTCGAAGATCAGGCCGACGCAGCGGCCGGGGAGGAGGCGCTGCTCGAGGCCGGCGGCCCGGGCCGCCTTCAGCTCGTCCGCGAGGTCGAGGACGGCCTCCAGCTCGGGCCGGCTCCAGTCGGCGACCTTCGTGAAGCTGCGCCCCTTGAGGCCGTCGGCGAGCGAAATCACCGTCGGATCCTACTGCCTCGAGCAACTTGACAATCTGCGACTGAGGTTTTATCCTTGCGAGTGCATCAATCCGGAGGCTGGACAGAAAGGAGGAGTCGAGATGGCAACTCTGGTGCGTTGGCAGCCGTGGAACGAGCTGGCTTCCCTCCACACGGAGATGAGCCGCCTCATGAACGGTCTCCTCGAAGGCAACGGGCGCGCGACGCAGAGCTGGGTGCCGGCGGTCGACGTCTGGGAGACCGAGAACGAGCTCGTCTACGCGTTCGACCTCCCGGGCATCCCCGAGGACAACATCTCGGTCGAGCTCGAGGACGGCGCGCTGACCGTCACCGGCGAGCGCGAGAAGACGGACGAGCACTCGGACGAGCGCTTCTACCGCTTCGAGCGCCGCTTCGGCACGTTCACGCGGACGATCGGCGTGCCGCAGGGCACGACTGAGGACTCGATCAAGGCCGAGTACCGAAACGGCGTGCTCGAGGTTCGCGTCGCGAAGCCGGAGCAGCAGAAGCCGCGCCGCATTCCGGTCGGCGGCGTCGCGAACGCGATCGAGGGCGAGGCGACGAAGAAGTAAACGAGGGGGCGGCCTTCGGGCCGCCCTTTCAGTGCGCGAAGATCGTGTCGAGGTAGGCGAGCACGTCGGCCTCGCGGCCGCCGCTGACGAGGTGCGCCGGCATCACGCTGCCGCCGTTGTCGATCTGCGCCTTGGCGGCTGCGAGCGTGACGTGCGCACCCGCGAGCTTCGGTCCGATCGAGCCGCCGCTGCCGTCCTTGCCGTGACACGAAGCGCACGTCTCGTTGAAGACGATCTGTCCGCGATAGAAGTCCCCGACCTTCACCGTTCCGCCCGCCGCGACCGACGGCCGCGCGAGATGGAGCTTCGCGAGCGTGAAGACGCCTGCGGAGACGAACGCGAACAGCAGCAGCGGCAGCAGGACGATGCGCCGCAGCGGCCAGTGCGTCTGCGCTCTGGACACGCGCCGATCCTAAACCGTAGGGTCGCGATGGCAATGCTCGCGAGCGTCAACTCGACCTACACCGACCTGATCACGTCCGTCTTCTCCTCGACGATCGCGGGCAAGGCGTGGTTTGCGAGCGCGGCGATCGCGCTCGCCGTCGTGCAGGTGTCGACCGGCGCGCGCATCTTCGGAAAGCTGCAACGCGTAATCCCGATCGGCCGCCCACACATCAACCGCATTCATCGCTGGTCTGGGCGCCTCGCCGTGCTCTGCACGCTGCCGGTCGCGTTCCACTGCATCTTCATCCTCGGCTTCCAGACGACGAACGCGCGCGTTCTCGCGCACTCGATCGCGGGTTCCTTCGTCTACGGGGTGTTTGTCGTGAAGGTCTTCTTCGTGCACGACCGCGCGCATCCGCGGTGGGTGCTGCCCGTCGTCGGGGGCACGATGTTCGCGACACTCGCGACGCTCTGGGCGACGTCGGCGTTGTGGTACTTCACGAACGTTCGTTTCGGCTTCTAGCGCTCCGCGGCGGCGTAGAGCCGTTCGATCGTCCGCGCCTGGCCGAGCGCGTCGTCGCGGCCGAGGAGGAGCGGGGCCTCGCCGTGGATCGCCGCGCCGACGTTCTCCAGCTCGAGCGCGTACGAGTTCTGCGGCTCGACGCGGTGCTCCTCGCCGTTCAGCAGGACGAGACCCTCCTTGCCGTGCCACGGACCGGGCACGAAGAGCGTTCCTTCGCCGCCGATCGCCTCGAGGCCCTGGTGGTCCGCGGTGAACGAGCACGTGAGCTCCGCGACGACGTCGTGCGGGAAGCGCAGCAGGCCGGTCAGGCGCACGTCGACGCCGCTCGGGCCCGTGACCTGCTCGGCGTGGACGCGCTCCGGCTCGGCGCCGGCGAGCAGCCGCGCGCCGCTGACGCAGTAGCAGCCGACGTCCATGAGCGCGCCGCCGTCGAGCTCGGCGAGCATGCGGACGTTCGCCTCGTCGGTGAGCCGGAAGCCGAAGCTCGCGCGGATCGTCTGCAGCTCGCCGATCCGCGGCAGCAGCTCGACGAGCAGCGCCGTCTGCGGGTTGTGGCGCCACATGAACGCTTCCGAGAGGACGAGGCGGCCGTTCTGCTCCGCGAGGTCGAACGCTTCCTCGACCTCGTTTGCGTGCCGCGAGTACGGCTTTTCGCAGAGCACGTGCTTGCCCGCCTCGAGTGCGCGCATCGTCCATTCGTGGTGCATCGAGTTCGGCAGCGGGATGTAGACGGCGTCGACCTCGTCGTCGGCGAGCAGCGCGTCGTACGAGCCGTGCGCGCGCGGGATCGCCTGTTCGCGCGCGTACGCCTCGGCGCGCGCGGCGTCGCGGCTCGCAACCGCGACGACGTCCGTGTCCCGCGCAAGCCGCGCGCCCGGCAGCACGAGCCGGTTGATGTTCGCGGTGCTCAGGATGCCCCAGCGCGTTATCCCCATGACGCTTCCTGCATCGGGCGGAAGACGACGTCGAGGATGCGCTGGTTGCGCGGCCGCGTCAGCGCGAACAGCACGTACTCGGCCGCCTGCTCGGCCGTCGCCATGCCCGGCAGGACGTCCGGCGACCGGCCCCGGCCGTCCTCGAGCGCGAACTCGGTCGCGACGCCGCCGGGCGAGACGTTCGTGCAGCGGACGTTGTGCTCCCGGAGCTCGTGGTCGAGCGCGCGTGTGAACCCGACCTGCCCGAACTTCGACGCGCAGTAGACGGACTCGAGCGGCAGGCCGCGCAACCCCGCGACGGACGCGACGGTGACGATGTCCCCCTCGCCGGACTCGAGCAGGTGCGGCACCGCCGCGCGGACGGCGTAGATCGTCCCCTTCAGATTCGTGTCGATGATCTCGTCGAGCCACTCGAGCGGTAGCTCGTGTACGGGCGCGTACGCACCGACGCCCGCGTTCGCGACGAGGATGTCGAGGCGACCGAACCGGTCGACCGTCGCCTGCACGAGTGACTCGACCTGTGAGTAGTCGCGCACGTCGCAGGGTTGTGCGACCGCCTCGAGGCCGAGGTCCGCGCCGCGTCGCGATGCGAGCCCGAGCTTCACTCCCTGCGCGTCGAGTGCCCGCGCAACGGCGGCGCCGATGCCACCGCTCGCGCCCGTCACAACGGCCACCTTGCCTTCGAGCGTCGTCATGGAGACTCCTTTCGTCCGGAATGCGAGGAACTAAGGATCGCGTCGCAGACAAGCGCGGCGCGATAGCCGTCCTCGAACGTCGCGCCGGCGGGCGCGACTGTCGTCTCGCTCGCGATCGCACGCAGAAGATGGAGGTACTGGAACGTGAAGGTGTCGCCCCAGCCGACGATGTGCCCGGGCGGCCACCAGTCGCCGTGCGCGAGCAGCGTGCGGAACGCGCCGCCGTCGGACACCTGCAGCTCGTTCATGCGCTCCTGGTCGAAGGCGAGCGATCCCCTCGTCCCGTTCACCTCGAACGCGTTCTGGTTGATGCGTCCGTGCGCGAGACGTGACGCCTCGAGCGTGCCGGTTGCGCCGTTCTCGAACTCGACCGTCGCGACGAAGGCGTCGTCGACGCCGCGGCCGGGGACGAACGTGCGCACGACGGCGCTCACCGCTGCGAGCTCGCCGACGAGGAAGCGAGCGAGGTCGATCGAGTGCGCGCCGAGGTCGCCGAGCGCGCCCGAGCCGGCGGCTGCGGGATCGAAGCGCCACGGCGCGCGCTCCGGCACCTCCCAGCCCCACGACTGCAGGTAGCGGGCGCGAAAGTGGACGACGTCGCCGAGCTCGCCCGCCTGCACGAGCTCGCGCGCGAGGCCAATCGCGGGAACGAAGCGGTAGTTGAAGCCTGTCGCGTGCACGACGCCGGCCTCCTCCACGGCGCGCAGCATCGCGAGGGCCTCGTCGGCCGTCCGTCCGAGCGGCTTCTCGCAGAGCACGTGCTTGCCGGCGCGCGCTGCAGCGATCGACGGCTCGGCGTGGACGTCGTTCGGGCCGCCGTTGACGAACAGGCCGACGCGCTCGTCCGCGACCTGCTCGCGCCAGTCCGCCGTCGCCTCGGCCCAGCCGAGCCGAGCCCGCGCCTCCTCGAGCGTCGCAGTGTCGCGGCCCGAGATCGAGACGAGCTCGGGCTCGAGCGCGGGGGAGAGCTGGCGCAGGGCGCCGAGCGCGCGGGAGTGCGCGTCACCCATGAACCCGTGGCCGAGCATCGCGACCCCGAGCGGCGGCGCGCTCACGCGAGCTCCCGCGCGCCGTCGGACGCCTCGCACACGTACGCGGCGCCGCGCTCGCCGTAACGCGCGAGCACCTCGCGGGCGAACGCGTCCGCGCGCGCGCGATCGACGAGCGCGACGATCGAGCCGCCGAAGCCGCCGCCGGTCATCCGTGCGGCGATCGCGCCCGCGTCGATCGCGAGCTCGACGAGGCGATCGAGCTCCGGGATCGTCGCCTCGAAGTCGTCGCGAAGACTCGCGTGACCCTCCGCGAAGAGGACTCCGAGCTCGCGGAGCCGCGGCACGTCCGGCTCGCGCAGGATCGCGACGACGGCGCGCACGCGCTCGTTCTCCGACTCGATGTGCCGCACACGCGCCGGGTGTCCTGCCTCGACCTCGCGTCGTCGTTCCGCATAGCGCGAGTCCTCGAGCCGCCGGCGGACGCCCGAGTCGAAGACGACGACGGCGACGTGCGGCGGCAGTGGCACGTGGTCGTATTCGAGCGAGCCGGTGTCGAGCATGAGCGCGTGCCCGGCGCGCGCGAGCATCGACGCGGCCTGGTCCATGATCCCGCACGGGACGCCGACGGCGCGAAGCTCCGCGCGTTGCGCGGCGACCACGAGCTCGAGCGGCTCGACGTCGAAGTCGGCGACCGCGCAGAGCGCCAGCGCGACCGCGACCTCGAGCGCGGCGGACGACGAGAGACCGGCGCCGATCGGCAGTGTCGAGCTCACCACTCCCTCGATGCCGACCGGCGGCCGGCCGCGCTCCGCGAGCTCGGCCTCGACCGCGTCGACGTACCGCTCCCACCCGGGAGCGTCGGCGTCGGAGACGAGTCGCGTCTGGGCGGCGGCGCTTACGTCGAGCTGCACGCCGAGGTCGATCGCGACCGGCAGAACGAGCCCGCCGCGGAGGTCCGTGAACTCGCCGATCAGGTTCACCCGCCCCGGCGCCCAGAACGTGCGCAACCGCTCGGAGCTCTCAGCTGCGGATTGCGTTCTCGGTGTCCGGGTCGAAGAAATGAAGGCGCTCGACGTCGACGACGACGCTGACGGTGTCCCCGGCGCGGACGCCCGTGCGCGGCTCGAACGTCGCGCAGAACAGCGTGCCGCTGTGACCTACGAGCGGCGCCGCTTCGAGATGCACTCCCTCGGCGAGCGCGGCGGCAACGCCGGCCGTCCGCGCGGGCGGCGCGTCGACGAAGAAGAAGACGAGCAGCTGTGCGCCGAGCGGCTCGACGCGCT
>WNGB01037913.1_pt1 | contig 10192 bp, 10 predicted proteins | sample 5400681 | NCBI WGS metagenome assembly WNGB01 (sample SAMN13153367, study PRJNA577476) | soil metagenome | isolation source: 115 cm soil or saprolite under grassland replicate 2 | place: USA:California | collected 2016-06-15
AACCTGGTCGGCATCATCACGCCCGGTCCGCGGATTCAGGCCACGCTCGCGAACACGGTCGTCTACCGCGACGGCGTCCCCCAGCTGGCGTCGGTGGCGAGCGCCCCGCAAGGCCCGTTCGTCGCAGCCGATCGCGTTGCTTGACCGGCGGCCGCTCGCCGTGATTACTCCGGGCTACTTCGAGTCCGCGTAGGCACGGCGGGCTTGCACGAACATCAGCTCGCGATCGGGTAGCACCAAAGCGGTGAGCGCGCGCCCGTACACGCATCCGGTGTCGAGGCCGGTCGCGAACGGGTGCTGCTGCAACCCGCGGACGGCGTCGTGTCCGAACACGACGTGCTCGGGCCCCGGCCACAGCGCCGCCCACGGCGTCCCCTCGATGCGCGTCGAGGGGCGGCCGTCGGCCGCAATGCTGCGCAGGTTGATGAGGTGGTCGCGCTCTTGTCTCTCGAGCGGAACGCCCGGGACGATGCCCCCGTGGACGACGATGACGCCGGGCGCCGACTCCGGGCGCAGCCACAGCGGCCGCTCTGCGAGCCAGGCGACGTCGGCACGCGACAGGCTATCGGCGACCGCGCGATGTTTGGGGCGATCCTCGTCGCCGCGCAGAGTACGGAGCACGTGCGCGTCGTGGTTGCCCAGCACGGCCGCCGCCTTCGACTCGCGCGCCCACTGCACCACGCCCGCGGAATCCGGGCCCTTCGCGACGAGATCGCCGACCAGCACCACTCGATCGTCGGCGGTTACGCCACACCGCGCCACGAGGACGCGCAGCTCGTCGAGGCAGCCGTGGACGTCGCCGATGACGATGGTCCGCATGGCGTCGAGTCTACTTCTCCAACTAATTGTTTGAGCTGTTAACGAATCGGACGATGATAGGCGGGGTATGAAGCGCTGGGCCGTCGCGCTGCTGTTGATCGTGACGTCTGTGGTCGCCGTGAAGCGCGCCGCTCGCGCCGCCCAACCCGCGCGGGCCCCGGGCCGTGTCTCGGTCCAGCCGTTCGACGGCGAGTGCGGGCCGGAGCTGCGCAAGCAGGTCGCGCGCCTGCTGCGCGGTCATGGCTTCCGGGTCGTCACGTCGATAGCGCGCGTCGAGGGAACCGGCCAATACCTCTCGCTGGCGCGCGACCATCGGCTGGCGGCGTTCGTCACCGGCGAACTCGAGGAACGCAAGACGCGCGCGACGGTCACGTTTCTGGTGTGGAACGGCTTGAACGGCTCGGTGCTCGCGCGATGGTCGGCATCGGCGGCCCCCAAGCGATTGCCCAAAGCGGTGGCCAAGGGATTCTGGAAGCGGCTCAAGCAGGCGCTGCAGGACGCGACACCCCCTGCCCGGCCCGAGCGATTGGACGAAGCGCCGCCGATGTTCGTCGACGCCGGGTAGGCTCGGCGTCGAGGCGGGCGCGACCGGATCGTCTATTCGCTGACGGTGACCTTGTTCATTTTGATCGGCGTCTTCGGCCGATCGCCGGCGGCGCGCGGCGCCTTCGTGATCGCGTCGACGACGTCCATCCCGGAGATCACCTTCCCGAACACGGGGTGCTTCGACTGCCCCGGGCTGAACCAATCGAGGTACGGGTTGTTGACGACGTTGATGAAGAATTGGCAACTGCCGCTCTGCGGGCCCTTGTTGGCCATCGACAGCGTTCCGCGATCGTTCGACAGCTTCGCATTCGCGGGGTGCTCGTCGGGGATGGTGCCGCCGGGTGCGTCGCCGGTGCCGGCGCGCGGGCTGTTGGGATCCTTGCTGTGCGGGCAGCCGAACTGCGCCATGAAGTCGGGGATGACGCGATGGAAGTGCAGCCCGTCGTAAAAGCCGCTCTTGGCGAGCTTCACGAAGTTGCCGGCGGTGATCGGCATCTTGTCGACGAACAGCTCGATCGTGAAGTCGCCGAGCGTTGTGCTGAGGGTCGCGGTGGGATTTGCCATGGCGCGAAAGTGTAATCGTTCCTTATCCGGTTACAACTCCGCCGCGACCTCGTCGAGACGACTGAACTCGAACACCGGGCGACGTTCCTGCTGCAGAAGCCGGGCGAGGCGGCTGCCGCGGACGGCGAACACCCGATCGCACTTCTTCGCCGCGGTCAGATCCAGCCGGCCGTCGCCGAGGTAGGCGGTCTGATGGCCCGGGTGGCGAGCGACGAGGTCGTCGATGACGCGGCTCTTGAAGTCCTCACCGTGCGCGAGCACGAAGCCGGGCGGCAGCGACACCTCCCAGCTACCGTCGACGAAGTTGCCCACGAACGACGTCACCGGGATCCACGACGGCAGCAGCGCCTCGACATAGAACGAAAGCCCGTGACTCGCGACCGCGAACGGCCAACCACGGCCGCGGCAGAAACTCGCCAGCGCCTCGACGCCCGGCCGCAGCCGAACCCGCGCCCGGATCTCGGGCAGCAGCCGGGCCGGCGGCACGTGCACGCCGCCGTAGCCGCGCGCGATCATCTCGAGCGGCGTCCACGTCCCGTCGTAGGCGGGCGGCAGCAGCGTCGCGCGCCAGTCGTAGGTGAGATACGTATCCCAGACCAGCGTGGTCACGTCTTCGATGGTCAGCGTCCCATCGAAGTCGGCGACGACGATCAAAACAGGCTCCCCTGCGTGGGACCGCGCGCGACCGGCGGCGGCGAAACCGGCGGCTCCGGCCCCCGTTCCAGCTCGACGCCGAACGTGGCGACCACGGGCGCGTGATCGCTGGTGCCGTACTCGCGCATCGCCACGCAGCTCTGCGCGCCGGTCGCGAGGTCGCCGGTCGTGAGCACGTAGTCGAGGCGCCAGCCGATGTTGCGCTGGCGCATGTTCCGCCACGGCGCCCACCAGGTATAGAGCGCGTCGTTGTCGGGATCGCGCTCGCGTCCGACGTCGTGCAGCCCGCCGCTGTCGAGCAGGCGCTCGAACAGCGCGCGTTCGTCGGGGCGCTGGCCGTAGAGGCGCTCATTGCGCTCGCGCGGATGCACGTCGCGCTCCGTGCGCGCGATGTTGAAGTCGCCGCACAGGACGACGCGGTCCTTGGTCGCGCGCAGCGCGGCGACGTAGGCCACCATCGCCTCGAGGAAGCGGATCTTGGCGGGGAAGTCCTTGCCGCCATTGGGGACGTAGATGGAAGCGATGTTGATACCCTGGACGCGGACGACCGCGATCCGCGTTTCGTAATCGAACTCGGGGTGAGCATAGGTCGGGCGATCGAACGCGAGCTGTTTGCGCACGTGCAGCCCGACGCCCGAGTAACCCTTCACCCCGTGCCAGTAACACCAGTACCCGGGCAGCTCGCACACCGTCTGCGGGATGCTGTCCGGCAGCGACTTGATCTCCTGAAGGCAGAGCACGTCGGGCTGCTCGCGCGCGACGAACGCCGCCACCTCGTCTTGGCGGGCGCGAATGCCGTTGACGTTCCAGGTGACGATCTTCATCGGCCGTGTTGATCTACCACTCATGAGCGTCGACGCCGAGCCCACCTCGCCGGCGCGCATGCGTGCCCCGATCGCGGTCGTCGCGCTCGGCATCTTCGTCACCGGGTTCGGCTGGCCCGGGATCATCGGCCGCATCCCCTTCACGCTGCTGCTGAAGAACCAGCTCGGTCTGGGGGCGGACGAAGTCGCTGCGTTCTGGGCGGTGGCCACCATCGCCTGGTACTGCAAGCCGCTGGTGGGCCTGATCTGTGACGCGTTCCCGCTGTTTGGAACGCGCCGGCGCGCCTACATGTTGTGGGGCTCGCTGCTGTCGGGCGTGTTCTGGCTGGCGTTCGCGATCGTCCCGCGCCGCTACCTCCCGTTCATGATCCTGATGACCGCGCTGAATGCCGCGATGGTCTTCGTCAGCACCAGCGTCGGCGGGCTTCAGGTGGAGACCGGACAGCGATTCGGCGCCACCGGGCGGCTGGCGTCGTTGCGGTCCGCGATGGAGGGCTGCATGTACCTGTTCGGCGGCCCGATCGGCGGGTTTCTGGCGGCGCGCGCTTTCGGGTGGACCGCGGCGACAGGCGCGCTCGTGATGTTCGCGTTCGTTCCCGTCGTCGTGCTGCTTCAGCGCGAGCCCAAAACCGCCCGCGCGAACGCGTCGGTGTTCAAGGCAGCCGGCGCCAAGCTGCGCGCCATCGTTCGGTCTCGCCCGATGTTGGCCACGACGGGGTTGGTGTTTCTGTTTTTCCTCGCGCCCGGTTTCCAGACCCCGCTGCTCTACTACCAGCAGGATGTGCTCAAGGTCGACGCGGCGTTCATGGGGCTCTTGCAGATGTTGGGCGGCGCCGGATACCTGGTCGGCGCGGCCGTCTACGTGGCGCTCTGCCGGCGGTTGCCGCTACGCGTGTCGCTGGCCATCGGGATCGCCGTGTGTGGGACGGGCGTGCTCCTCTATCTCCGGTATGACTCACCGAGAGCCGCCGCAATCATCGAGGCGACCTACGCCGTCCTCTACACACTCGGCTCGCTGCCGCTCTACGATCTCGTGGCCCGCGCGACGCCCAAGGGCAGCGAGAGCTTCGGCTTCGGCCTGACGATGAGCGTCCAGAACGTGGCGCTGTTCGCGATCTCCGACGTCGTCGGGTCACGCCTGTATTCGCACTACCACGTCGGGTTCAAGTCGCTGGTGTGGATCAACGCGCTGTCCACGCTCGCGGTCCTGCTGTTCTTGCCCTTGCTGCCAAAGACGCTGCTGGAGGCGCGCGAGGCCGCGCGCCCCGGAGCGGGGGTTGCAGGCGCGCCTTAGAGGCGCACCTGGATCTCGTAACGTCGATTCTTGGCCTTCTTGGCCGGCGTGTCGTCGGGCGTGACGAGCGGCTTGTCCGAGCCCATGCCGATCGACGTGATCTCGTTCGGCGCGATGCCCCGCGCGGTGAGCTCCTTGACCATGACCGCCGCCCGCTTGCCGGACAGCTCCTTGTTGTGGTCGGCCTTTCCGCTCGAGTCCGTATGTCCGGAGACCTCGAACTTGTAGGCCTTGATTCCGGCCTGCTGCAGCCGCTTCTTCGCGTCCACGAGCGCGTCCGCGAGCTTCTTGATCTTCGCGTCACACCCCGGCATCAGCTGATCGCTGTCGCTCTTGAAGCTGCACTGATTCTTCTTCCCCTCAGCGAGCAGCTTGGCGTTCACTTCCTTCTCGATCTTGCCCTTGGCTCCGCTCTCCGCCGCGCCCTTGGCCTTGTCGGTCAGCCCCCCGAGATCGATCGCGCGGGCCACCGACGGCACCCCGAGCCCCACGCCGAAGCCGACTACCATCACGATCACGATGCGAACTGCGCTGTTTGGCATTTTCATGCCGCGCAAGATAGCCCCGCGCGCGGCCACGGACAAGGCCCGAGCGCGCCAGCTAACCGCGCGATTTACCGGACGAAAGACACGTCGTCTCTGGCCAGGCCGTGGCCAATCGACGCGATCACCCATCGCCTTGCCGCCCACGGCCCATGAAGGCGTGACGGCGATTCCCGGAGCCGACCGTTCCGTCTAACGACGGCGCGCAGTCATCCGTTCACTGGAACGCGATCGACTGCAGGCACAGATTTTCGACCTCTATCTCCGTGGCCGTGGAGGAGACCTGGATGCCGACCTTGTCGATGTTCTGAATGTTGTCGCTGGAGAGCGTTTGACGTGCGCCTCCGCGCGCAGCCCAGTCAAAGGTGAGCCCGAAACCGTGATCGTCACGGACGTGGGGGTCTTGCCCAGGGTGACGCCCGGCGGCTCGCTCGTGTTCACGCCGATCTGTATGCCCCAGTTGTTGTCGTAGTCGCTCTGGAAGGGCATGGCGGGAAGCGCCGGGATCGTCCCCGAAATGCATAGGGAGTTCGACGTGCTCCAGTTCGTCGTCGTGGTGCAGGCGTGCGCGCTGTCGATCGCGTGCTTGTCGGTGTCGCAGGTCGGGTCGGTCAGAATATCCAACATACCGAGGGCCACCCAGCCAAAACCCGTCATGGCGCCCTCGGCCTTGCCGTCCTTGAAACACACCTGGTTTTCGCCGGGCGTGCACGCTGTGCCGCCTCCCGCTCCCCCGTTGCCGCCTGCGCCGGATCCTCCGGTTCCCGGGTTTCCGGTGCCCCCCGAAGAGCTGCACGCAGCGGAGAAGACCATGGCGCCGCCGAAGGCGAGGACAACCAATCGGGTATGGCCCTTGACGAACCGTGATGGACTCATTCGTACCCCTTCTTAAGCCTGTTCATTCGATTGCAGTGGTTCCCCGGGACGAACAAGCCCGGCGTACGGAGCCGCCGGGCTTTCAAGATCAGCCGCTCTGGACTACGGGGTCGGGAAGTTCCCGCTCATCAGCAGCAGCGTGAGGAAGCCGACCGTGGACGGGAAGTAGGTGTGGTTGAAGTCGCCGTAGTCCAGGATGTCGAGCATGGCGCGGAAGGCGCGATCGCGGAACTTGGGGCCATTGGTGCCACCGGCGGCCATCCCGGCCACGCCCATCGGACCGATGAACGAGCCCTGGCAGTCGACCGACTTCTGGTGCGGCTGCCCGGACCCTTTGACCCAGCCCGCCTTCATGAAGTCGATGGTGTCGCCATTGTTATATTTCGTCGCGAAGAACGAGATGATCTTGTTGAGCGAAGCGGAGGCATCCGCGCCGCCCGTGCAGGCGTCAAGGCCCAGTCGCCACGCCACGCGCGCCCCGTCGTACCCGAGCACCTGCCCGTCGAGACCGCTCGAGACCTGAGCGCCCACCTCGGCGGCCGTCTTGGGCGCACCGCTCGACGGGTCCGCCCAGTCGGTGGGAATGCCCGCCGTCGAGGCGTTGATGTTGGCGTTGACGAGACCGTAGGTCTTCGAGATCGCCGAGGCGTAGCCGCCCGGAAACTTCCGGTAGGCGGCAGGGGCGAAGTACGAAGGATTGAAGACGGTCTTGTAGTTGCTGCCGCCCGAGATGACGTCGTTGGCGATGTCGGCGGCGAAGGCGCTCCCCATGGCGTCGGCGTCGCTCTTGTAACCGCCCCACTGGGCGTTGGCCATGTAGAGGGCGTAGGCGATGTCCTCATCGCCGTCCGTCGCCGATCCGGTCTGACCCGGCTTCCAGGTCATGAGACCGCCGCTCAACTTGCCCTTCACGTAGGCCCACATCTTGTCGAAGCTGTCCTTGTCACCCATGGCGGCGGCGATCAGCATGCCGTAGCCCATGGACTCGCTGGTGGTCACGCCGTTCTCTTGCTCGGGGCAGATGACCTTCAAGCCACTGCCGTCGGAGCGCACGAAGTTCTTGGTCCAACGCGCGTAGATCTGCGAGATGGCCGTGTTGAACTTGGCCGCGTTCGTGGAGATCGCGCAGCTGCCGCCCGTCGGAGCCTTGTTCTGCGGAAAGGCCTTCATGGCGCTGCCGGTGGACTTGAACGTGTTGTTCACCGGGCATTCGCCGGTGAAGAACGAGACCTCGTCAATCCACAGGTCGAACGGCGCGGTCTTGTTCACCGGAGTGTACTTGCCCTCGGCTGGGTAGCTGCTCACGGTCCAGTCGTTGGCCTGGTTGAACTGGAACTGAACCTTCAGCATGTTGGCGGCCACCGCCTCGCGCTGCGCATTGGTGATCGTGGTCGGCAAGGACAACGGATAGAGATCGCGATCGAAGCAGAAGGTGATGTCTTTCCACTCGGTGGTCACCGCGTAGTCGTCTTGCAGGTACCGGCCGAGGTGCTGGTAGCAGTCGACCGCCGCCTTCTCCGGCGTGGCGGTGGTCTTGCCCGCGCACATGCCGCCCGAGCTCGTCCCCTCGGTCCACGGCGTGGAGATGTTGAAGCGGACCGGCGAGTTCTTGGGATGGGTGGCCCCGACCTTCGCCCGGAACTTGATGCCGGTGTAGCTCTTCGTGTTGGGATACACGGTCGGCGCCATGGCGGTGCCGGCGAGGTTAGTCAGGCCCATCCCCGCGTACATCGCCCAGCCGCTCCCCGTGGTGTGCAGCGCGTACTTGTGACAGTCCGTAGTGTCCCCCGTTGCCTCGACCTTCATGGTCTCGGTCGCCCCCGCCCCTGTGTCGTGAAAGACTTCCCACTTCCCGGTGATGTTCACGCCGGGAAGGACGACCGGGTCGCCGGCGGTGCCTTCTTCGAAGTTGGAGATCGTGTCGGGCGTGGCGCAGGCGTTGGTGCTCATTCCACCAGTGCCGCCGGTGCCGGTTCCGCCTCTGCCGCCGGTACCTGCGCTGCCCGTGGTGCCCGCCGAACCATTGCCGGCGCTCCCCGTCGTCCCGGACGTCCCGGTCGTTCCGGCACTGCCCGTCGTCCCTCCGCTGCCTGTCGTACCGGCGACGCCCGAGGTGCCCGCGGTGCCGGTCGTGCCGGCAGCGCCTCCCACGCAGTTTCCGTTAGAACAGGTCTGGCCGACGCCGCACACGTGACCACAGCTGCCGCAGTTAAGCGCGTCCATCGCGACTTTCGCGCAGACTCCCCCGCTGCACGCCATCTCGCCGGTCTGGCAGCTGCTCGTGCACGTGTTGTTGCTGCATACGAGGGGGGCACTGCATTTGTTGGTGCAGCTGCCGCAGTGATTGCTGTCGGATGACACGCACTGACCGTCGCACAGCATGCCGGACGTGCAGACGCAGACGTTGCTCTGGCAGGTCTGGCCGGCGACGCACTTGCCATCGCACGGAGTCGATCCGGCGTCGGGCTTGGCGCAGCTGACTACGAACAGCGCGCAACCAAGAACGATTCCGAGGGCCGAAAGGAGAGTCTGGCGTCGAAGCATGGTCAAAACTCCTTATTAGGGCTGCAGCGGGGGGCTGCGGGGGTAAGGGGCCATCCTACAGCAGCGCCATCGGACGGGCCGTCGAAATTTCCCGACGAAGTTGATTTCCTGAGGTGCCGCCCGGATTTGAACCGGGGAATGAGGGTTTTGCAGACCCTTGCCTTACCACTTGGCCACGGCACCGACGGTTTTCCTGCCTTCCATACCACACTGCCGTTGCGGCGCGCGAGGGCGGTCGTGCCGGAGACGCGTTCGCTGCGAGCCCTCTACGGAATTAAGAAGCGCGCGATCTTCGTAGGCCTTCCGAAGCCCGGTTCTGTGAACCAGATGTTCCCATCTGGGCCGCTCGCCACCGCGACGGCTACGGTGGTGAGCGGAAAGACGGTGACCGCGCCCGAGGGCGATGCCCTTCCCAGGCCCGGATCGTTGCCGTTTCCGGTGGCGAACCAGACGTTGCCATCAGGTCCGAGAGCGATATCCCCTTGACGACCTGCACCATCAGCCGTGAATTCCGTGCCGGAGCCCTGATTGGGGCTGCCGTAACAACCGAGCGCGGAGAAGATCAGGAGGGCGACGAGAGCTGTGTGACGCGGGCTCAAAACTCACCTCCACATGAAAATGCCGTGAGGGTCGGGGTGCAGTGAAAGCTAGCGTGCGACGTCGCGTCCGCCCGCGGCGCGGGGTGGGACTGCCAGAAGAGGATTGCGGAGGTGATGGCGAGCGCGCCGCCGACGGCGTAGCCGGCGATGCTCCAGCGCTTGTCCGTGTTCCAGGAGTCGTGAAGGCCTTGGCAGGTTTTGATCGTGACCATCGAACCAGTGATCGCCTTCGGCACGAATTGGTTGTCTTGCGGCATGCAGGAGGCGTTGAGGTCCTCGACCGCGGCGCGCGCGGCCAGGTGGAAGGCGATTCCGACGCCGAGGGCGGCCGCGGCGCTGCCCGCCGTCACCCACGCCGCCACGCGCAGCCCGGAAGTCGGCGGAGGTTCGTCGATCGACGCAGTTGAAAGGGGTGAGGGTGAAGGTGCGCCTGCGCCCGCGCCCGTGGCCAGCTCCACGCCCGGCGGCGGCGACAGCGGTGGGGCAGCGGCCCGCTGCGGACCGGCGCCGGGTGTGGTCGGCGACGTCTCCGACGACGATTTCGTCTTCTCCAGCTTTGCCGTCACCTGCTGGCGCTCGCCGCCTCGCAGCGCTACCGAGCGCCAGAACGACGCGTGGCCGGGCGCGGCGATCTCGATCTCGGCGCGGCCGGCGGCCAAGCGCACCGGCGATGCCAGCGGGAGCGTGCCCACCTGGCGGCCGTTCACGGTGACCGTCGCGCCGGCCGGCGCGCCGTCGATCGCGAGCTCGCCGATCTGTTTGCGGGCGTGGGCGAGCGCCTTTTCGAGTGGCGCGCGGTTGCTCGAGATGAAGGGGTGCTTGGGGAACTCGAGCGCGGACGCGATGTGGGTCTCGGCCTCGACGTAGTAGCCGACGTCCATCTCGGCGAGGCCGAGCTGCGCCTCGGTGCGCGGGGTGTGGGCGAGTGCG
>WNGB01015248.1_pt1 | contig 10191 bp, 8 predicted proteins | sample 5400681 | NCBI WGS metagenome assembly WNGB01 (sample SAMN13153367, study PRJNA577476) | soil metagenome | isolation source: 115 cm soil or saprolite under grassland replicate 2 | place: USA:California | collected 2016-06-15
GGCGGAGCGTCTGGCGCCGTTCAAGCGGCCCCGCCTGGTCCGCTACCTGCCGTCGCTGCCGCGCAACGCCCTCGGCAAGGTGGTCAAGCACCAGCTACGGGGCTGACGCGCCCGGCAGGGGCAGCCACAGCTCGATGGTGGTGCCCCTGCCGGGCGCGCTCGCGACCTGGCACCAGCCGCCCGCCGCCACCGCCTGCTCGCGCATGCTGATCAGGCCGAGGTGGCCAGGGCGCTGGCGGCGCTCGGCGAGGTCGGGCTGGAAGCCGACGCCGTCGTCGCTGACCCGGACCAGCACCCCTCCGTCCGCCTCCTCCAGGACGATCGTCACCCGGCTGGCGCGCGCGTGGACACGCACGTTGGTCAGCGCCTCCTGCACGATCCGGTAGGCGATCACCCGCAGCTCGGCCGGCAGCTCCCGGCGGAGCTGGTTCTCGACCTGGACGGCGAACCCGCCCAGCTCGCCGACCCGCCTGGCGTAGTAGCTGAGGGCAGGGGCCAGCCCGACCTCGTCGAGCAGTGGCGGCCGCAGCTCGAAGACGAGCTGGCGGAGCCTGCCGACACTCTCGATCACGTTGTCCTTGAGCCGCTCCAGCAGGTCGAGGTCGGCCGGCTCGCGCAGCCGGCCGCGGAGCCGCTGGAGCTGCAGGCTGACCGCGATCATCGCCTGGATGGCGTCGTCGTGGATGTCGCCGGCGAGCTGGCGCCGCTCCTCCTCCTGGCCGGTCACCAGCCGCTGCAGCAGGGAACGCCGCTGCTCGTCGAGCCGGCGCAGGCGGCGCAGCGCCCGCTGGCGCTCGGTGATGTCGCGCAGCACCACCAGCCAGCCGATCGGCGGGCCGCGGCGGTCCGGGATCGGCACGACGCTCGGTTCGTAGCGGCGGGTGACCTCGTCCCTGGCCACGGCCAGCTCGTCCGGGAGGCCGCTGCCGGCCGGCTGGTCAAGGGCCGTGCCGGCCGCCTCGGGCAGCAGGGCGCCGAGGGGCCGGCCGGTCGCGTCGCTCAGGCCCGCGCCGAGGACCCGTTCGGCGGCCGGGTTGGCGTCCACCACCCGCCGGAGCGGGTCGAGCACCACCACCGCGTCGGTGATGGTCTCGAACACCAAGCCGCGGGCGATCGGCGAGATGCCGAGCAGGCGGAAGCGGAACAGGCCCCACACCAGCACCACACACGTGGCCGTGAACGCGAACGGGGTCAGGTCGATGCGGCCGAACGGCCCGACATCGAAGTTGTAGAGGAGGTTGAGGACATACGGGGCGATCAGGCTGGCGATCAGGATCGCGCTCACCCGGCGGTACACCCGGGAGGCGCGCAGCAGCATGATCACCATCAGGCAGAGGCTGCCCCACAGGACCAGGCTGGTGTAGGCGAGGTGGGGCCAGAACAGCGGGCCGACCTCGGCGACGGCGTCAGGGTCGCCGGCCGCCGACCGCGGGTAGAAGCGGATCAGGTCGTGGGTCGTCCGGTTGGCGAGCAGACCGAGCACCAGCGCCGGCTCGACGGCCAGCAGCGCGAGGGTGCGCCGGTTCGCCCAGCGGCCACGCCCCGAGAACAGGGCCGCGAAGGCGAACCAGGCCGGTGGCAGCAGGCAGATGCCGACGTACTTGAGGTCGCCCCAGCGCTGCTTGGCCGCCAGCCCGGTGCTGCCGAGCTCGCCGGCGTAGGCGGCCGTCCACAGCAACAGGGCGACCAGCACCAGGGCCAGGGCCGCGCCGGCGGAGCCGCCCCGCCGCCGCCAGACGTAGGCCGCCACCACCACGTACAGCCCGCCGCTGGCCAGCATGGCCACGCCGGCGCTGGTCCACTGCCAGCCGGCGGCCAGGTCGAGGGTGCCGGGTGCGACCCGGAGCTGCAGGAGCATCGTCCGAAGCGGACATTCTGCAACATCCGCGAGATGGGAGTGGTTCGTCGTCGTGGGCGCGGGCGCCAAGCTTGCTACTCTGCCGGTGGAGCGCCGGGAAGGCTGGTCGGCACCAACCTCCGCCTGTCCCCACGAGGTGCGCAATGACAGCCCTTGGCGACCGCCAGCCGCTGGTCCCGGCCCCGCTGCGCCTGCCTGCGGCGCTGCGCGAGTTCCTCCGCGAGGAGACGGCCGGCGGCGTGGTGCTGATGGCCGCGGCGGCGGTCGCGCTCGGCTGGGCGAACTCGCCATGGCGGGCTGCCTACGCCGCGCTCTGGGAGACCCGGCTGGCGCTGCAGCTCGGCCGCTACAGCCTCGAAGCCGACCTCAGGCACTGGGTCAACGAGGGCCTGATGACCCTGTTCTTCCTGGTCGTCGGGCTGGAGATCAAGCGCGAGCTGGTCGCCGGCGAGCTGCGGACGTGGCGCGGCGCCGCCCTGCCGGTGGTCGCCGCCGCCGGCGGCATGGCGGTTCCCGCCGCCATCTACGCGGTTCTGAACGCCGGCGGCCCCGGCGCCGCCGGCTGGGGGGTTCCGATGGCGACCGACATCGCCTTCGCCCTCGGCGTGCTCGCCCTGCTCGGCTCCAGCTGCCCGCCCGCCCTCAAGGTGTTCCTGCTGACGCTGGCGGTGGTGGACGACCTCGGCTCGATCCTGGTGGTGGCGCTGTTCTACAGCCAGGGGGTGGACCCTGGCGCGCTGGCGGTGGCCGCCGTGGTGCTGCTGGTGGCGATCGTGCTGCGCTGGGCGCGGATCTGGTGGCTTCCCGTCCACATCGGGCTGGGGTTGTGCCTGTGGCTGGCCCTCTGGCACTCCGGGGTCAGCCCGGCCTTCGCCGGCGTGGCCCTCGGCCTGCTGGCACCAGCCAGGCCGACCGCCCCACCCGAGCTGGTCCGCGACCGCGGCCAGGCGCTGGCGGACGAGCTGGCCGCCGACCCGCGCCCGCCGCCGCTCCGCGAGATGCTGCGGGAGGCGCGCGGCACCGTGTCGCTCGCCGAACGGCTGGCCCACGACCTGCACCCGCTGAGCGCGTTCGTGGTGGTCCCGCTGTTCGCGCTCGCCAACGCCGGCGTGTCGCTGGGCGAGGGCGCGCTCGCCGGCGCCGGTACCGGGGCGGTGCTCGCCGGGGTCCTGGCCGGCCGCGTGCTCGGCAAGCTGGTCGGGATCACCGCGGCCGTCTGGCTGGCGGTCCGCGCCGGCCTGGCCAGCCGGCCGGAGGGCACCAGCTGGCAGCAGCTCGCCGGCGTCGCCGCGGTCGCCGGGATCGGCTTCACCGTGCCGCTGTTCGTCGCCGACCTGGCCTTCACCAGCGGCCGCTTCGACGCCGCGGTCAAGCTGGGGCTGCTGCTCGCCTCGGTGCTCTCCGGGGTGGGAGGCTCGCTGATCCTGCTGCTGGCCCGGCGCCCGCCGTCACCGTAGAGCGCGGGTCAAGTATCCGTTTCGAGGGGATTGCGTGGTCGCCGTGGGCGGCGCGCAACCTTCGAGGCCGGGGCATTGCTCGCCGCTGCATGCGGCGCCGGATACATGACGGCCGCTCTAGTCACAGGTCGGGAGGGAGCGCGACCTCGCCGGCGGAGGTCATGCGACCCGCCTGGCGGAGGCGCCGCACCCGTTCGCGGTTGGTGGCCGACCAGTTGGAACCGGGGCGGCGGGGCACGAAGCGGATGGCGTAGCGCTGCTCGTCGATGCCTTTGGTCTGGGTGTCGACCCAGCCGTGGCACAGCGCCACATCCAGCAGCTCCTCGAAGGTCACGGTCTGCCTGCCGGAGGCCTTCTTGTAGATGGCGACGATCCGCTCCCGCCCGGACGCGCCGTGGTCGCGCAGCCAGCGGTCGAACTCGTCCGCGGACGAGACCGGCGTCGCCTGGGAGACGTCGAGCGGGCTCATCACTCAGGGGTCGTGCTGTAGGTCGCCAGCCGGTAGCGGGCTTCGCCATCGGGGATCGCTTGGAGCGCACCGCCGTTGGCCTCGATCACCCGCCGCGAGCCGAGGTTGTGCTCACCGCAGGTGATCAGCAGCTCGGTGAGGCCGAGCTGCCGGCAGGCCGTCCTGGCCTGGGCGAGCATCTGGGTGGCGTGGCCGCGCCTCCGGTGGCGGGGCACGACGTGATAGCCGATGTGGCCGCCCTCGCGCGCCAGGGCCGCTGTGAGCCGGTGGCGGATGATAACCGTGCCGATGTAGTCCGACCCGTCCACGAACCACAGCTCCGTCACCGGAACCCCCCAGAGCTCCCGGACGGCGCGCCGCCGGGCGACGAAGCCGGCGAAGTCCGCGGCCGCCTCCTGCAGCCAGGGGGTGGGTACGCCTTCCTCGATCCCGGCCTCGTTCTCACCTTGGAGGTAGGAGGCCCGGACCGAGGTCGTCGGCAGGATTAGGCGTGGCACGACGGTAGCATCGCATCCGCCACGGACCCGACTCCACGGGAAACTGGCTTGGGCGGCGCAGGCGGCGACCGGCAATTCCGCGACCTCCTGGTCGGCATGACCGCCAACGCCGGCCTGTGGGTGGTCGCGGTGGATCCTGCGTGGACGTCCAAGTGGGGCAGGGCGCTACTGGCAACACCCGCTCACCCAATCGACAAAGGCAACGACCGCCGTCACCGGGCATCATGCTGCGGCGGTAGTCATCGGCAGACGCGGCCTTGGGCTTGGGGCCCGGCGGCGGCCAGGTGTGACCCGACCTCACCGGAGGATGGGGAAGGGAGAGCTACCGGCCAGGCCGGGCGGCCGAGCGCTGGGCCGCGAGGGACCCGGACCACCGGGAGGCCCCCAGGCAGCGGCACGGCCGCGTGAAACCTGCCGGGCCGAGCGGATCGGGCTCGGCGACCAGGTGGCACAGGACCGTTTGGTGTCACCCGTCAGCGCTGCCAGACGCTGACGCACGAGGAACGGTTCGGCTCCCCGCACGCGGGGCAATCGCCCGTCACAGCGCCAGGGCCGCCCCTTTCTCCTCCGCGCGCCTCCTGCCCTCCGGCCGCCCGATGCTAGCCGACGGACGGTCTCACCCGCCCGAAAAGCCGGGTCGGCCGCCTTGACGAGTTCTGCGGAGTGCCGCTACCCTCCGTTGCTCGTTGACGGCAGGAGGCGAGCGCGCCCCCACGACGCCCCTCCCGCCGGCGCCCGCAGACCGGGCGGACCGTGCGTCGCGTGGTGGCGCACGGCGATTGACGGCCCGTCCCGTCGGGCCAGTCCCACTCCCGTGTTCAGGAGGTTCTTCCTTGGTGCGTCATCTCCCTGCCCGCCCACGGCGCGGGCATCACTTAGGCCGGACGGTCCGCGTGAGTGCCGTTTGCGGCCTCGGCGCGGCGGTCCTCGTGTCGGCGTTCGCGCTGCCGGCGAGGGCCGTGACCGTCCACCCCGTCCTGCGCGGCAAGACCAGGATCGTCCCGGTCGCCGCGCGCGACCAGGGCGGCCGCAAGCAGCACGTGGTCAAGCGGGGTGAGAGCCTGACCCTGATCGCCAGGCAGGCCGGGCTGTCGAGCTGGCGGCCGATCTACGACCTCAACCGCTCGATCAGCCTTCCCGACCTCGTCTACCCGGGGCAGAAGCTGGCGCTCCCGGCCAAGGGCGAGAAGGTGAAGCACCGTCCCCTGCCTGCCACCCTGCGGCTCGCGACGCTGCAGCAGTCCGGCGCCGGGACAGGCGGCGCCAGCGGCAACGCGCCGGCGGCTCCAAGGTCGTCGGGTGCGGTCGGCGGCACGGTCTGGGACCGGCTCGCGCAGTGCGAGTCGGGTGGCAACTGGGCCATCAACACCGGCAACGGCTACTCCGGCGGCCTCCAGTTCACGCCAGGGACCTGGCAGGCGAACGGCGGCACCGGCTCGCCGCAGAACGCCAGCCGCGCCGAGCAGATCCGCGTCGCCCAGCGCGTGCAGGCATCGCAGGGCTGGGGCGCCTGGCCGGCCTGCTCGGCCAAGCTCGGCCTGCGCTAGCCGGCAGCTCCCAACCAACCAGACAAGCAAGCAACCCAACGCGACATCGTGGGGTACGGTGCGGCGCGCGGCCATCCGGCTGCGCGCCGCACGCCGTTGTGGTCTGTTGTGGTCTACGGTGCTCTCCAACAGCGGCACGGCACGGAAAGGCGGCCAACGATGACGCCGACCACCAAGGCTCCCCCGCTCGCCTCCCGCATCGGCGGCCGGCGGGCCGATGGCGGCCGCGTGGTCGCCTCCACCAACCCCGCCCACACCGGCGAGCTGGTGGCGGAGGTGCTGCTGGCCGAGCCGGGGACCTTCGTGGAGGCCTGCGGGGCCGCACGCGCCGCGCAGCCGGGCTGGGCCGCCACCCCGGCGCCGGTCAGGGGCCGGGCGGTCAAGCACCTCGGGCGCCTGGTCGAGGAGAACCGGGAAGCCCTCGCCCGACTGGTCACCCGCGAGATCGGCAAGCCGCTGGCCGAGTCCCGCGGCGAAGTCCAGGAGATCGTCGACACCTGCGACTTCTTCCTCGGCGAGGGCCGGCGCCTGTACGGCCAGACGGTGCCGAGCGAGATGCCCGACAAGCAGCTGTTCACCTTCAGGCAGCCGGTCGGGGTGGCGGCGGTGGTCACCGCCGGCAACTTCCCGGTCGCGGTGCCCTCCTGGTACCTGGTGCCCGCCCTGTTGTGCGGCAACGCGGTGGTCTGGAAGCCGGCCGAGTACGCGCCCGCCACCGCCGAGGCGCTCGCCCAGCTCTGCTGGCATGCCGGCCTCCCCGACGGGGTGGTCAACCTGGTCCAGGCCGACGGCCCCGCCACCTTCGCCGGGCTGCAGGCGGCCCTTGACGCCGGCCTGGTCGACAAGGTCGGCTTCACCGGCTCCACCGAGGTCGGCCGCAGGATCGGCGAGCTGTGCGGCCGGCATCTCCAGACGCCCTGCCTCGAGCTCGGCGGCAAGAACCCGCTGGTGGTGCTGCCGGACGCCGACCTCGACCTGGCCGTGGAAGGGGCGCTGTTCAGCGGCTTCGGCACCGCCGGCCAGCGCTGCACCTCGCTCGGCACGGTGATCGTCCACCAGCGGGTCCACGACGACTTCCTGGAGCGCTTCGCCGGCGCCGTGCGGCGGGCGGCCGTCGGCGACCCGTTCCGGGACGTCCTCTACGGGCCGATGATCGACCGGCGCTTCCTCGACCGCTTCCTCGGCTGGCTGGACCTGGTCCGGCCGCACCACCGCCTCCACGGCTCCGGCGGCACCGGCAGGATCTCCGCGGCCAACCCCCGCGAGGGCTTCGTCGGCGACCCGGACGACGGGCTCTACTGCCACCCGACGATCGTCGACGGCGTCACCGGCGACGACGAGCTGTACCGCACCGAGACGTTCGGCCCGATCGTGGGAGTGGCCAGCTGCGCCTCCCTCGAGGAGGCGGTCGCGCTGGCCAACGGCCACGGCTACGGGCTGTCGGCCGCCATCTACACCCGCGACCCGGCCGCCGCCCTCCGCTTCCGCGAAGGGGTGAGCGCCGGCATGGTCAGCGTCAACAACTCGACCTCGGGCGCCGAGGCCCACCTGCCGTTCGGCGGCAACGGCCGCTCCGGCAACGGCAGCCGCCAGTCGGGGATGTGGGTGCTCGACCAGTTCACCCGCTGGCAGGCGCTCAACTGGGACTACGCCGGGAAGCTGCAGAAGGCGCAGATGGACGTTGCCGAGGTGGTGGCCGACCCCGGCTTCCGCCTCGAGGCGGCCTCCTGAGGTGGGCGGACCGCTCGAGGGCGTGCTGGTCGCCGACCTCTCCAGGGTGCTGGCGGGGCCGCTTGCGACCATGCTGCTCGGCGACCTCGGTGCCGACGTGGTCAAGGTCGAGCACCCGGACGGCGGCGACGAGACCCGCGCCTGGGGGCCGCCGTTCCTGGACGGCGTGAGCACCTACTACCTGGCCGTCAACCGCAACAAGCGCAGCGTGGCGCTCGACCTGAAGGACGAGCGCGGGCTCGCCGCCGCCATCGCCCTGGCCGAGCGGGCCGACGTGCTGGTGGAGAACTTCCGCGCCGGCGCCCTCGAGCGGCTCGGCCTCGGCTTCGAGCGGGTGCGGGAACGCAACCCCGGCCTGGTGTGGTGCTCGATCTCCGGCTTCGGCCAGGCGGCGGGCGCCGGCCTGCCCGGCTACGACTTCCTGGTCCAGGCCGCCGGCGGGCTGATGAGCATCACCGGCCAGGCCGGCGGGGAGCCGACCAAGGTCGGGGTGGCGGTGGTCGACGTGCTCACCGGCCTGTACGCCCTGGTCGGCATCCTGGCCGCGCTGCGCGAGCGGGACCGCAGCGGCGGTGGCCAGCGGGTCGAGGTGAGCCTGCTCGGCTCGGCGCTGGCCGGCCTGGTCAACCAGGCCTCCTCGTACCTGTGCACCGGACAGGCACCGCGGGCCATCGGCAACCGGCACCCGAGCATCGCCCCCTACGAGACCCTGACGGCCGCCGACCGGCCGCTGGTGGTGGCGGTCGGCAACGACGCGCAGTTCGCGCGGCTCTGCGGCGTGCTCGGGCTGCCGGAGGCGGCCGGCGATCCCCGCTTCGCCAGCAACGCCGCCAGGGTCGGCAACCGGGAGGCGCTGGTCGCGGTGCTCGAGGAGGCGCTCGGGCGCCGCGACGCCGCCGCCTGGGTCCCGCTGCTGACCGAGGCGGGCGTGCCGTGCGGGCTGGTCAACGACGTGGGCGAGGCGTTCGCGCTGGCCGAGCGGCTCGGCCTTGGCCCGGTGGTCGAGGTCGCGGGCGTCCCGCAGGTGGCCGGCCCGATCGGGCTCTCCGGCTCGCCGGCGTCCTACCGGCGGCCGCCGCCGGCCCTCGGCGAGCACACCGCCGAGGTGCTGCGCTGGCTCGGCGTCGAGCCGCGGGTCGGCTAGCGCCCGACGCCGGCTATCCGCGACGGGTGGCGAGACCGCCGCGCTCGGCCTGCCACGCCGCCTGGGCGGCGAGCCCGTCGGCGAGGCCGACCTCGGGACGGTAGCCGAGCAGCGCCTCGGCCCTGGTGGTGTCGGCGCCGGTGTGGCGGGCGTCGCCCGGCCGTGGCGGCTCGTACCGGATGCGGAGCTTGCGGCCGGTGGCGGCGGCGATCAGGTCGAGGACCTCGTTCAGGGCGATCTGCCGGCCGCCCCCGATGTTGACGGCCTCGGCGTGGATCGGCGCGGTCATGGCGAGCAGGTTCGCCTGCACCACGTCCGAGACGTAGGTGAAGTCGCGGGTCTGCTCGCCGTCGCCGTAGACGGTGATCGGCCTGCCGCCGTAGGCCGCCTCCAGGAACCGGTGGAAGCCCATGTCGGGACGCTGGCGGGGGCCGTAGACCGTGAAGTAGCGGAGCGTGACCACCTGCATCGACGACACCGCCGGGTGGGCGTAGGCAAGGCACAGGTGCTCGCTGGCCAGCTTGGTCACGCCGTACGGGGAGACCGGCCGGGTGGTCGACTCCTCGGTGGTCGGGTAGCTGGGCGCGTCGCCGTAGACGCTGGAGGAGCTGGCGGCCACCAGCCGGGGCGTGCCGACCCTGGCGCAGGCCTCGAGCAGCTGCTGGGTTGCGAGCACGTTGTGGTGGACGTACAGGGAGAAGTCGGCGCCCCACGAGGCCCGCACGCCCGGCTGGGCCGCCTGGTGGAACACCACCGAGGCCTGCTCGAGCCACGGGTCCAGGTGGAGGACGGCCAGGTCGCCGGTCACCAGGCGGAAGCGCGGTTGGCCCGTCAGCCGCGCCAGGTTGGCGCGCTTGTCGGCCTGGGAGTAGTACGGCGTCAGCGCGTCGATCCCGACCACGTCGTGGCCGTCGGCGAGCAACGCCTCGGCCAGGTGGGAGCCGATGAACCCGGCCACCCCGGTCACCACCACGTGCCCGTTCATCATCAGCAGCTGCCCGCGCCTCTCGCCCGTCCTTCCAGGTCGGGCTCATGCTACGGCTCCCCGCATGGCCGCCCAGCCCCGATCGCCGTACGGCGGCCTACGACGGCTGCATCACAGCCGTCGAGGAGCTTCCGCAGCTCGCAGAACCTGCTGGTCCGCGGGCGCTCGCCATTCCCGGCGATGCCGCTTCCGCCGGTCCAGTCCCTCCGGGGTACGCGAAACTACGCGCTTTTGCGCCCGTATCGCCTTCTTGCGAGGATCGCCTGCAACTGGGGGGGCTCGGCGGCTGTCGCCGCCCCGGGCGCGAAGGAGGCGTCACCAGGTGGGCTCCGCAGGGACGGTGATTCCGGCTCCCCGGCACGGTGCGACACGACCGCCCGGCCGGGTGCTGCTGCTGTCGGAGAGCGCGGGGCTGGCCGCCGTGCTCGGCCGCCTGCTCGGCGGGGACGAGCAGCTCACCCAGCTCGACTCGCTGCGCGCGGCGACCGAGAGCGGCGAGCTGG